>Ga0181573_10003591_pt1 | contig 13590 bp, 6 predicted proteins | sample 101ome_25_FD_148643 | JGI IMG/M metagenome (GOLD analysis project Ga0181573, IMG submission 148643) | Coastal salt marsh microbial communities from the Groves Creek Marsh, Skidaway Island, Georgia - 101409BT metaG (spades assembly) | ecosystem: Environmental > Aquatic > Marine > Intertidal zone...
CTGCTCACCCTCAGAGGGTTGATGAAGAGCGACGCGGGGCGGCGGAGGGCGGAGAAGAGGCACGAGACGATGCTGCAGTTTCTGAAGACGTTCCACGCCGAGTGGGACGGCGTGGAGTGAGCGAACCGAGTGGGACGGTCGTCCACGGAGTGGGCGCCTCGAGCTCTCGAACGCTTGTTTGTATATCACCTTCGGTAGTACTTTACAACTCCTCGACCTCGTCGCCTCCCCGCGCCCTTCCGCTCGCCGCGTCCACCTCGGAGGAGCCGTCTCCCTCCTCCTCGAAGGGTTCGCTCTCGCCGTCGGCGACTCGCTCGTACACGACGACGGCGCCGTACGTGTTCCGCTCGCGGCTCCACCCGGGGACGAAGAAGGCGCGCGAGAGCGCGGGCGAGCGCGCGGCGTCGAGGAACGCGTACTCGCCGACGGCGACCCATCGCGCGCGGCCGTCGCCGGGAGGCCCGTCGACGAACCCGTCCTCCGCGTCGAATCCGAACCCGTCCGCGGCGAGCGACGCGTCCTCGCCTCCGTCGTCGCCGCCTCCGTCGTCGTCCCACGACGCGTACGCTTTCGGCGTACGCTTCCTCTCCCGATTGGGTTTTCCGCGCTCGGGATTCGATCGCGACGCCGACCCGCCCTCGATCGGATGACCTTTCGACCGATCGATCGACCTTTCGACGTCGCGCGGGTCGATCGCGCTCCGCACCCCGCTGAGCCCCTTCGCGTCGACGACGAACGCGCATCGGTCCAGCTCGGTCCACTGCTCGTCGCTCGCCGCGTTTCTGTCGTTCAATCCCGGAGGGTCGCCGCGCGTCCCCCCCGACGCCGGGTCGAACGGCACCGGCAACGCGCCGTCGAATCCCCAGGGCGCCGGCTGCTTCAGAAACGCGATCTGATAGTCCGACCCGGGGAGGTGGAACGAGCTCGGGAACCTGTGCCACTCCGACGCGACGCACACGAGGCGCGATCTCCGGGCCGATTCATCGGCGCTCGAACGTCCTCGGAACGACGATGCGGATTCGGATGATTCGGGAAGGCCCCGGAAGGCGCGGATCGGCGCGCCGTACCCGTCCAGGAGCGCCGCGACCCTCGACGCGGAGAGCCCCGCGTGCGCGACGATGAGCAGAAGCGCGATCGCGGAGGCGACGAGCGCGGCGCGGCGGGGCGCGACCCCCGCTCGCGCCGCGGCGCCGGCGACGTCCACGAGCGCGGCGCACGCGATCGCCGCGCCGAGCGCCAGGTGAGGGTACGCGACGTACATGAACCGCTCCTCCTTGTGCGCGAGCGCGGAGAAGAACGCGAGCGCGAGCGGGAAGGGAGAGTACGCGAGGAGCAGTTTCGCGTACGCGGCGCGACGCGCTGGGGGCGTCTCTCGGAAGGCCGACGCGCTCATCGCCGCGAAGGGCGCGGCGAGACTCGCGAGGAGCGCGACGTTGAAGGCGTTGGCCAAGTTGCGGAGGTAAAACGTCGGCGACTCGACGCCGTACAGCTGCGAATTCCCGCCGGTGTCCGCGAGGACGTTGTAGCGCACGATGTTCGCGACGCTCCACGTGTCGCGCCCGTAGAAGTGCCGGTCGATCGCGAACGAGGCGAGCGACGAGAGGAGGAGGCTGATCGAGACGGCGGCGAGCGTGCGCGCGAATCCGACGGCGCGGAGGCTCGCCAATCCGTAGGGAATCGCGGCGACGCCCGCGAAGGGCCAGCCGAGGACGACCGCGAGGACGCACGCGGCGCACGCGGCGCGGTGCTCGCCGGCCAGGACGCGAGCGGCGGCGTGGGTGAGGCAGACCATCGCGAATTGGCTCGGGAGGAAGCTCGTCGACGCGACGAACATGCCGGCGCTCCACAGGAGGAGGAGGAGCGCCGCGCCGCCCGCCAGCGGACTGAGGCGGGACGTCTCGGAGACGAGCCGGGCCTCGGCGCGCGCGGACGCCGCGCCGAGGGCGACGCGGACCGCGTGGAACGCCAGGACACGTCGGCGGCCCGAGGCGTCCGGGGCGAACAGCCAGGACGCGGGCGCGGCGACGAGCGCGTGCGACGCGAGGTAGGCGTACGAGCGGAGCGCGAACCTGGGGGCGTGCTCCCACGTCTGCATCCCGCGGCCGTGGACGAGGTAGTGCAGGGGCTCCCAGAAGTTGTACGTCTCGTCGCAGTCGTGCACGAGGTTCAGGACCGCGGAGGCGACGCGCGCGACCATGAGCGTCCAGAACGCGCGCCGCGCGGAGATGGGGGCCCGGGGCGCCGCCCCGGGAGAGGGCGGGGGGGGCCCGGGGGGAGTGAACCCGTTGGGCCGACGAGCCTCGACGCCCGCGTCGGCGGCGGCGTCGTCCACCGCGCCCGACGACGAGGACGGGGAAGGCGCGCGGCGACGACGCAAACCGTCCCCCGCGGCCGCGGCCGCGTCCGCGGAAGACATGACCGCGCTCGACTCCCGCGGGTGGACCCGCCGGGGCGCGCCGGGGCGGAGTGCGGAGGCGGAGTGCGAGCGAGCCAGGAACTTCTTCCATCGTCTCCCGAGAGGCGACGAGTGTTTCAGATGGGTCGGGCGCGCGCTCGTCTTCTTTGCTCTCTCGTCTTCGCCGATATCTTCGACGATAACATCGTTCGGCACCGTAAAAATGCGTCATCGCACAACCCCCGCCCGCGGTCGCTCGCTCGCTCGCCCCCCCCCTTCCCGTCCGGGTCGCCATCCGGGGTCATCACTCCTCCCACCCGTCTCATTTATCTTTTTTGGAGTCCCTCCTGACGTACTGCTCCTCCTCCTCCTCATCCTCCAGCCCGAGGAGGTTCAGAACCCCCCCGATGACGTCGTCGTCCTCCTCCTCCTCCTCCGTCCTCCTCTTCGGCTTGGGTTTGGGCTTCGGCGCCTCCTCCTCCTTCTTCTTCTGCCTCCGCCCCACCTTCACCGTCGCCCCGCCCGCGACCACCTCGCCGTCGCCGCGCGCGGCGGGATCCTCCTCCTCAACCTCCTCCCCCTCCTCCTCCTCCGGAGGGCCCAGGAGCTCCTCCGCCAACGCGTCCGTCATCGACTTGACGTTGCGGCTGAGCTCGCCGGCGTAGAAGTTCGCGCTGTTCGCGAGCCAAGTCAACGTGTCGTCGTCGTCGGTCGCGGCCGAGGTGCCGTAGCCCCCCGCGCCGTTGTCGTACGCGCCGCTCTGGTTCCGCCGCCCCCGAGGGGGAGGGTCGTCGTCCGCGCCCGTGAGCCAGCCCCAGATGCTCCCCTCCTCCTCCGGGGGGGGCTGCGAGGAGTAGTAGTCCCCGCCGGATTGGCCGCCGCCGCTGCGAATCGGAGATGGAGAGGTGGGAGGTGAGCGACGGGGGTGAGCGACAGAGGGAAGGGGGGGAGGGGGGCGCGACGCGGAGCGACGGATCGATCGAAAACGCGTCTCTTCCCGCGAGCGGGTCACTCGGTGGGAAAGACGAGAAAAATTTGCTCGCGCGCACGCCGAACGACGACCGGGCGGGCGAAAACCCCGGGACGGGCCGAGGGCCCCGCGTCCTCTCGCGGGAATCCGCGGTGCCGGGGTGTCCTCGGCCGCGCGCGCGGAGGTGCGCGCGACCGCGCGCTTCGCGGCGCGGGCGGCGCGAAGGTCTCGTCGCGGTCGCGAGGGTCGCGGCGCGCGCGCGTCGCGCGCGTCGCGCGTTCGTTCGCGTCGCTCGGGGCGCGTACCTGGAGGAGCCGCGCCCGTACCCGCCCATCTGATGCGACCGCGGAGGTTCGTCCGAGCCTCCGAAGCCTCCGTCGTTTCCGCCGTATCGGTCGCCGCGACCGCCCGACCCGCCGATGCCGTCGTCGTCTCCGCCGTACGCGCCGCCGCGACCGCCGTGGCCGCCGCCGCCCATGCCCCGCTTCGCGCGGCTGATCCCCAGCAGCTCCTCCACCGCGCCCTCCATGAACCCGCCGTGCTTGTCGAGGACGTCGCGCACGGTCACGGTGTCGAGCTCGGGGAACATCGACTTGAGCGTCTCCATCGCCTCGATGAAGTTCACCGTGGACATCGCGGCGACCGAGGAGGGGATCCGAACGAGAGCGACGCGCGAGGGAGCGATCCGACGCTCGCGACCCCGCGAACGCGCGCGAAGACCGGGCGAAGACCGCGCGGGGTCGAGTGCCGGTAAATCCCCGCGATCGACTTTCTACGCGAGGGAGAAAACGAGAGACTGCCCGCTGTTGCAACTGCGAACTCGAAGTTGAGAGTCGCGGCCAGCACCGTCCTCGCAATGAACCCCGGCGCTCCCGCCCCTGATCGACACAGCTGTGTGCGTGAAATGTCTTTTGTGAACTGCCCCCCCGTCAACTCGACTCCTCGACTCCGCTCGCTCGTCCCTCCTCCTCTCCCCTCACGCGTACGCCCGCTCGATGGCGGGCCCGACGACGTCGTCCCCCAGCAGGTTATTCTCCGCGTCCGCCCCCTCCCACCCCTCCTCACCCTCCCCGCTCGCCCTGAACTCCTGCTCCAATACCGCCCCGACGCCCTCGTCGCACGCGTCGGCGAGCTCCCTCGCGACGGCGCCCAGCGCGTCGTCCAGCAGACGCTCCGCCACCTCCTCGTTCACCTCCGTCGGGTCGAACGCGCCCTCGTACTCCCCCGCGTCCTCGGGCCCGACCGCGAGCGCCTCCCGGTCGCGCCACCGCGCGAACTGACTCCGCGCCTCCCACACCCGAGCGACGAGATCCGCATCCACCGCCGACGCCTCCGCCGCGCCGCGCGACCGCCGCGCCGTCTCCGCCTCGTGCTCCGAGACGATATCCGAGATGTCCGCGCTCGCGCGCTCGAACGCGTCCCTGTGCCTTCTCTCCAGAACCGCGTCTGCGTCCGCGCCCTCCGGCGCGGGGTGGGAGGGCGAGAAGAGCCCCCACCTGAGCCGGGTCTCCCTCTCCCGCCGCTCGACGCGAGCCAGCGCCGCGAGCGCCGCCGCGCGATCCGTCGACTCCAACGCGAACCCCCCTCCGACAAATCCGGATCCGGATCCGCCGCCGCGCCCGGATCCGCCGCGCGCCGATTTCGCGGGGGGCGAGGAGCCCCCCTCCTCCGGGTAGGATCCCTCCGGGTAGTCGTCGTCGAAGCCACCGTGGCGCCCTCCCGTTCCTCGCGGGAACCCTCCGCGCGTGGCTTGATCGAGCGCCCTCAGGTGCGCCACCACCTCGTCCAGAACCTCGCGCAGCGCCGCCATCTCCGCGCGCGGGTCCCCCGAGGACCCAACCTCCCGCGCGGCGTCCAGGCGCGCGGCGAACCCGCTCGCGCGCAAACTCGCGACGCCGTCCTCGCTGCTGAGCATCTCGCTCGCCGCCGCGCGTAACTGCGCCTCCGTGCGAGGAAGGCCCGGACCCGGACCGCCGCTCCCGCCGCGACCTGGACCCCCCGTCGCGTCGGATCGAGCGCGCCCCGCCGCCGTCTTCGCGGGTGAGCGCGCGCGCTTCGGACCGCCGGGCCGCCGCGACGTGAACGGAAGCGACGGCGTCGTCGGAGGCTTCGGGGGCTTCTTCTTCTTCTTCGCGGAGGGAGCGGACGCCTCGCGAAGGAAAATCTTTTTTCCTGTCGAAGGCGGCGGCGGGGGCGCGGGCGGGACCGCCCTCGGCTCGCGGCGCCTCTTCGCGTCCCCGCCGACGGGCACGACGACGTCGGGGCTGTCGTCCCACCCGGGGCGCTGGCCGCGGGGGAGCGCGCCTTCGCGCTCGGCGTTCGCCTTCAGGAGCCGAGCCTCGCGTCGTTTCGCCGCCTCCTCCGCCCGCGCCTTCATGCGCTCGAGGAACGAGACGGGGGCTTCGCGCGCGGAGCTCTGAGCTCTTTTCGCGTCGCCCTCTCGTCGGGACCCGGATATGTCTCGGTCCCTCGCGTTCATCGCGTCGCCCGCGGACCGCCCCGCGTGCGATCGTTTTTCGGCGCGCCTGAACCCGTCGTTCATTTCCGCGGCGGCTCGCGCGTCCTCGTCGGCGAGAAACTTCGCCGCCGCCTCCCGGAGCGTCCGAGGCGCGTCCGCGCGCCCGTGTACGCGCTCCGCCGCCGTCGTCGGCGCGCTCGACCGCACGTACGCGCTCCGAGAGGCGTCTCGCCCGAGCCTCGCGCGCTCGAGCGCCGCGCGGAGCTCCGCCTGCGCCCGCTCCGCCGCGCGCTTCGCGTCGAGCGCCGCCCGCTCGGACGCGCTCGCGCGGCGCGCGTGCGCGTCCAAGACGCCGAGGAGTTGGGCGTTTTTACGCCGCAGCGCCGCGTTCTCCGCCGCCTTCTCCCTCGCGCCGCGCGTCTCCGCCTCGAGCGCGAGGAGCGTGTCGTACCCGCCGGGGCGAGGCCGGGGCTGATGAACCCTCAGCGATCCGGACGCCGGCGGTTTCCCGGGCGCGTTTTTCATCGCGACGTCCGACGCGAGGTCGCGGCGCGCCAGCGCCGTCGCCTCCGCCATGCGTCGCGCGCGCTCGCCGACGCCCGCCACCGCGCGGGGCACGCCCGCGGGAACGGCGACGGGCGCCGACGACCCAGGGGGTGCCGACGACCCAGGGGGTGCCGACGACCCAGGGGGTGCCGACGCGGGGGGTGCCGATGCCGAGCCCGGTCGCAGGAGGGAGGCGTCGTCCACCTCCTCGCGGTCGGGGCGGGAGAACCACGGAGGGTCCAGGGACGGGTCGAGGCCGACGGAAGGGGCTTCCGCCGGAGGATTCGCGCGAGGCGGGGGTTCGTCCCCGCGCGAAGGCGTCGGTCGCGTCGGGAGTCCGTCCTCGGGTTCCTTCTCGTTAAGGCCCGCGGGTGGTGGTTCCTTCGTCGGCGTCTTCGCTCGGGGGAGGTCGTCGTCGCTGTCGAAGACGTCCGGCTCGTCGCGGGCGGCGCCGATTTTCGGGGTCGGGTTGAAGACGACGGGGGAGAATCCTTCTCCTTCTCCGCCGGGGCCCGGGGGGGCTCCCGCTCCGCCGCTCGGGGTGGTCGCGCTCGCGCCGCTCGGGGTCTTCGCCGCGGGGGCGCTCCGGGAGGGGGCGCTCCGCTCCGGGGTTTTCGCGGGCGCGGGCGCGGCGTCGCGCGCGCTCGCGTCGACGCGCGGCTCGGCGGGGCGAAACGGCGCGGGCACGGGCGCGGCCGCGAGCGCGGGCGCCGCGCGCGTCGCCTTGGCGACGCGGATCAGGCCCGCGCTCTTCGCCTCGCGCAGGCGCGCCTTGATCCACGCGGAGAAGTCCACCGGAGGGCCTGCGCTCGCGCGCGGGGGAGGAGGGGGGAGGTGCGCGGGGAAGGGGAAGGTCAGGGGCGTCGTCGCGACCGAGGAGAAACGGCGCGGAGCGCCGCGGGGCATCGCGATGGACCGAGTCCGCCCGTCTCGACGCCGCGCGCACCCGAGCTGTCGTTCTTCAGCGACTCGTACTCATCCTCCAGCTGCCGCAGGAGGCGCGGGTCGATCTCGACCGCCGCGGACGCGGGCGCCATCGCGCGCGGAGGGGGGCGGCGGGGCGGGCCGCGCGCCACAAACTGCGACGCGTCGTTCAAACCGACAAACGGAAAAACGGCAGCGCGGCGGATGCGTCCGCCCTGGGCGGACCGACTGCTGAGACGACGACAGATTCGTGAACGGTCATCGTTGTTTTTTTTTCGCATTTTTTCACGCCTTTTTTTCACCGCACCACCGTCTGTGTTTTCGACTGAAAACGCGCACCCCCTCGCTCTCGCCCGGGCGGACTACTCGTACGCTCGCAACAGCTCCCCCAGCCTCTTCACCCCCGCGAGCATCGCCTCCCTGTCCACGCTCGCGAAGCACAGGCGGAAGCACCCGGGCACGGCGCTCTTGCAGTCCCTCCCCGGCGTCGCCACGATCTTCGCCCGCTCGAACATGGCGGTCCACAGCCTCCACTCCTCCTCCCACGTCGCCTCCCGCAGACTCCCGCCCAGGTCGATCCACACGAACATCCCCGCGCGCGCGGGGGTGACCGCGATCCCCTCCGCCGCGAGCGCGGACGCCAAGCTCGCGTGCTGCTCGCGGAGGTTCTCGGCGTTCCGCGCCAAGTACGCGTCCACCCACGACGCGTCCTCGAGCATCTCGGCGATGGCGAGCTGCATCGGACCGGGGACGCAACAGAAGTACGCGACGTTATCCATCGCGCGTAAAACGCCGGCGTTACGCGTCCAGAGCGCCCCGACGCGGTACCCGCTCGCGCAGAAGTCCTTGGAGAGGCCGTACACGAGGTGGAGGTGCGTCCGCGCCTTCGCCCGGAGCGCCTCGGGGAGAGACGAGCGGTCCAGCTCCAACGCCGAGACGAACCGGGGGGGGTTTTCCTCCTCCTCCTCCTCCTCCCCCTCGGCCCCTCGGCTCGGCGCGAAGGTCGACGACGCGTACACCTCGTCGACGACGACGTGGACGTCGCGCTCGAGGCCCCACGCGAGGATCGCCGCGACGTCCCGCGCCGGGTACACGATCCCGAGGGGGTTGCTCGGGTTGGTCAGGAGCACGGCTCTGACGTCTCGGCCGAAGTCTCTTCGCTGCGCGTCGACGGCGGCGTCGAGCGCGGCGGGCGTCGGGAGCGACGCGGCGGATTCCCCGTGGACCGGGACGGCGACGACGCCGTCGCGCACGCGCAGGTCGTTGTCGAAGGCGGGGTAATACGGCGCGGGGATCAGGACGGCGTCGCCCTCGGCGGCGATCGCGAGGAAGAGGTTGTCGATGACGGCGCCGCACCCGGCGCTGACGCAGAGATGATCGGGGTCGACGAGAGGGTCCGGGTCCGACGACGAGGCGGCCGAGGCCGCGGAGCGCGCGCGCGGCGCCAGGACGCGCTCCAGGTGCGACGCGAGGGCGGCGCGGAGGCGGGCGCTGCCGCGCATGTTGTCGTACGCCGCCGTCGAGGGGGGCTGCTTCGCCGCCAGCGCGTCGCGAAGGCGGGTCTGCACCGCGTCCACGGTGAGGACGTTCTGCGCGACCGCGAAGCTCACGTACCCGTCGGGGTTCGCGAGCGCGTCGAACGGGTCCGACATCGCCGCGAAGAAGGCGTGCAGGTAGCTGAACGGGGGCTTCGTCGCGTTCGCGCCGCGCGCGGAGAGCCCGAACGCCGCCGCGAGCGCCGCGGGGTCATCATCCGGGGACACCATGACGGACGCGGCGCGAGGGAACGCGCCGTGCGCGTGGAGAAATGAGAGTCGCGCGGTTTCTCGTCCGCCTACCAGTATTGATGCTGCAGTGCTGGTGACGACTCGTCACACCAGTCGTCGTCGTTTGCTCCAACGTCCGCCTCGCTCGCGTCGCACTCTCGCTCGCGCCGGGGCGCGGGCCCGCGCGCGATTTCCCCGGGGCGCGTCCGCGATGGTGCTCTTCGAGATCGCGCTCGAGGACGCGGTCCTCGTCTCCCCCGGCGGGCGCTTGCGGGTGCTCTCGCCTCGCCCCGCGCCCCCCCCCGGGGCGCGCGCGCTTCGGCCGAAGGAGGAGCGCGCGCAGAAGGACTACGTGTACCTCCCCGGGTACAAGGTCAAGGCGGACTTCCCGCCCTCCGGCCTCGAGCCCGTGTTCGTGTGCCGCGGGATGGTGGACGGGAACAACTGGGACGAGATGCACGACGAGATCCTGCGGCTCGAGCGCGAGGCGAAGCGCGCGGCGGTGAAGGCGAAACGGCTCTCGGAGTACCGCGGGATGGACATGGTGTCGCACTTCGTCCGCGTCCCGGAGCACGGCGGCGCGTTCTGGATGCTCGCGCGCGGCGTCGACGGCTCGTGTTACGTCCGAACCGACCCGCTCGGGCGCCAGCCCGTGCTGTGCCATCGCGTCAGCCACGACGAGTTCGAGGAGGCGAGGAAGGAAGGAGCCGGGGACGTCGCCGCGCAAAGGCCTTCTTCCTCGGATGACGCGGAGCCTCCGCAATCGCGCTGCGATTGGCTCTTCGCGCCCTCCTCGAACCCCCGGTGCCCGTGGCCTAACCTGACGGACGACGGGTGGCACCTGCACCACCCGCGGCACGTCATCCGCGTCGACGGCGAGACGGGCGCGATCGACGACGCGGCGGCGACGGCGCCGACGCGCGGGTGGGCGACGGCGCCCGACGAGACGCGCCTTTTGCCCGTCGTCCCCCCGCCGTTGCTCGTCCCCCCGAGCCTCAAGATCAAACCTGCGCCCGGCGCGTGGAACGACGACCTGACCCCGAAACAGTACCGAAAGCCGAAACCGTTCGAGCTCCCGCTTCGGTTCACCGAGGAGCCCGGCGCGCCCGCGTGGGCGTGCGAGGGGTTGTTGGAGGCGTCGGAGGCTCTGTCGGAATCTCTGCTGGCGGCGGTGCGATCCGCGGCGTGGGAGGCGCGCGATCGCGGGCGCCCCGTCGGGGTGCTCTTCTCCGGCGGAGTCTCGAGCCTCGCGATCCTCGCGTGTTTGACGCGGTGGAACGTCCCGTGCGTGGCCGCGCACGCCTGCTTCACGGGGTCGACGCGCGTCCCGCCCGACCGCGCGCACGCGATCGACGCCGCGAAGGCGCTGGGCGCAAGGCTCGAGGTGGTGGACGTGTCCACGCCGCACGAAATCGCCGCCGCGCTCTCGCGCGTCGCAAACGCCGTCTTCGAGCCCGAGCGCGTCGATAAGGCGGCGGGAAGCCTGGCGCTGTACTTCGCGACCGCGGCCCTTAAGAGGGCGGACTGCGTGTGCGCGTTCTCGGGCCACGGCGGCGAGGAGGTGTGCAACGGTCGGGCGCGGTTCGCGCGGAAACCCGACGACGCGGACCCGCTCGGAAAGTCGGAGCTCAGGGCGCTGCACCGTCGAACCCTCCAGCGCGACTTCGCCATCGGCGCGATGCACGGGGTCCCCGTGTACCACCCCTTCTTATCCTCCTACGTCGTCCCCACCGCGCACGCGTTCCCGGCCAAGTGCAAGGCGCTGCCGGTCGCGCGCGGGGTGCTGCGCGCGGACCGACCCGGCGGGGCGCGCGACCGGTTTCCGACGGAGAAGCGGTGTCTGCGCGCGGCGCTCGAGCGCGGGCCCTTCGCCGACGGGCTCTGCCCGCGCCGGTGCACGCGCAGACCCCGCGTCGACGCCGCCGAGGGAAGCGGATTCGACGTCGCCCTCCGCGTCGCCGCGGCGCACATCCTCTCGAGCGCGTCGTTCGAAGACGATCATCCGAAGGCGCCGGAGTCGCTCTCCGCGTCCGCCGTCGCGTCGGCGACGCGCCGCGCGGCCTCGCTCGACCCGGACGCGCTCGAGCGCGACGCCGTCGAACGTCAGCGCCCGCGCATTTGGAATAACCAACACTCGTACGGCGGCGGCGGCGCTCCTTCGCGCCCGAAGACCCGTCGCGCGGATGATGACGCCGGCGTCGTCGTCGGCGCCGGTCCACCGCGGAGTGTACTCCCCCCGCGGAGTATAAGTACACTCCCAAAACCGACCCTTTACCCGCGTAAGGACCGGTACGCTCTGCTGTACACCTCCGGCGCAAACTCGGCGGCGGCGTACTTTGCGCTCGCGCGGTCGAGTCCCGGCGCTTCGTTCGCGGCGGTGGTTCCCTTTTCGTCGCGGTTCGGCGTCGCGAGCGACCGGACCTCGGGGCGGCGCCACGCGCGTTTGGAGGCGCCCCCGGACCCGGACCCGGACGAGGCGTACACGGTGTCCATGCGGCACGCGGCTGAGCGGTTCGCGGACGCGCTGGGGTTGCCTCTGTGGAACCACGGCGTCCCCGCGTACACGAGCCGGACGAGGTACGTCAAGGGGAAGAAGGAGACGGCGAGTCGGTTCGCGGCGGCGCTGCGGGTGTTGCGCGAGGATTACGGCGTCGAGGGGATCGTCGTGGGACACGTCTCGGACGTGGACGCGCTCGAGTACGCGGAGGACGCGGCGGACCTCGCGGGGCTCGCGTGCGTCGCGCCGAGGTGGGGCGCGAGGGAGAGCGCCGCGGAGGCTCTGCTCGAGACGACGCATGTTTCGAGCCCGGGGGAAAGCCGCGGGAAGGAAAACGAACGTCGTTTAAGCGCGTCGAAGACGTCTGCTTCGGGGGGAGTGATCCACCCGAAGCACCGCGCGAGCGCTCTGATTTGCACGCGCGGCACGCCCGCGTCCCTCGGGTGCGTGATCCGCGACGCCGCGGAGGCGAGAGTGCTCGTCGAGGCGCGCGGCGGCGCGGACGCGACGGACGGCGACGCCGCGGAGACGGCGCTCGATTTCGTCGCGGCGGAGTCTGCGGCGTTTGGTCCGCGGCGCGTGGCGAGGATAAACGCGGAGGCGGAGGGGGGGGGCGGGTGCGAGGTGCGGGAGGTGAAGTGGGAGAACGTCAGGGTCGTGGGGGCGTGCGCGGTGCCGAGGGCGGTCGCGGACATAGCGAGCAGGTAGTCTTAGGGCTTAGTTAGCGAGGGGGGATGAAGGCCTTTTATTTATGCCAACGGGGCGACACGGCAGCGGATGACGTTTTCGGTCCACTCTTGCGCATCACGCGAACGCCCCTCCTCCTCGCGCTCCCTCCGTCCTGCTTCACATCCTCGCGCGCTCGGCCTCGATGCGCGTCTCGCCCGCGCCGCGCCTCGGCGCGTCCCGGGTCGCGCTCTTCCGGCGGCGGGTCCCCCCTCGCTCGCGATCCGCGGTCGCGGCCGACGCCTCGCCGCGCTCCCGCGACGACGCCGCGCGCGAGGAGACGGCCTTCTTGGGGATGGGGTGATACTGGAAGCCCGAGGCGCACTTCGCCGCGCTTCCCGGGGTCCTGCGCACGCGCGTGGGGTTCACGGGCGGGGACGCGCCGGACCCGACGTACGAGAGCGTGTGCGACCAGCGCGGCGCGGGCGGCCACACCGAGGCGGTCAGGGTGACGTTCGACCCGCGCGTCGTGTCGTACGACCGCATCCTGGCGGAGTTTTGGGCGCTCGCCGGCTCGCGCGCGTGGACGCGGCGCCCCGGGGCGCAGTACAAGGCGGCGCTGTGGGTGACGGGCGACGCGCAACGCGCGACCGCGCGCGCCTTCTTAGCCGAGCGCGAGAGGGAGGAGCTCCGCCCGGAGAACCGCGAGTGCGTCGTGGAGGTGCTCGAGTTCGACGCGTGGTGGGACGCCCCGGAGCGCCACCAGCGCTACGTGGAGAAACACAGAGAGGCCAAGAGGAGGAGGGCGCGCGACGCCGAGCGGTGGATAGACGACTGGACCCAAAGAGGCGCGACGGCGGAAGAAGAACCGAGTTCTTAGAGCGAGGCCTGGAGCGATGACGCGTGAGAATAATGTCTCGGCGCGGCGATCGGAGCGGTCGGCGAAGGGGGAGCGGAGCGGTCGACGCGCGGACGTGGAAGCGGAGCGGGGACGCCGCGAGCCGAAACCGGCGCCTGTTTTTGACGACGGGGCCGGGGCTCGAAGGTTGATGAAAACGCGCCCAACGTCCACGCTCGATCCGCGAAGCGCGGTGAAGAGGAGGCGGTGGCGTGACGCGGTGTAGTCTACGTTCAACTCACCCGGCGCGTCCCGCGACGCGACTCTCGTCGCCTCTCTCGTCGGTCAGATTCAGGGGCTCTGCCACTTTTTGAAAAAGTCGTTCCCCTTGTCGTCGACGATGACGAACGCGGGGAAGTCCTCCACCTCGATCTTCCACACCGCCTCCATCCCGAGCTCCGGGTACTCGAGCACCTCCACCTTCTTGATGTTATTCTGCGCCAGGATCGCCGCAGGCCCGCCGATGCTCC
>Ga0181573_10003595_pt1 | contig 13586 bp, 10 predicted proteins | sample 101ome_25_FD_148643 | JGI IMG/M metagenome (GOLD analysis project Ga0181573, IMG submission 148643) | Coastal salt marsh microbial communities from the Groves Creek Marsh, Skidaway Island, Georgia - 101409BT metaG (spades assembly) | ecosystem: Environmental > Aquatic > Marine > Intertidal zone...
GCCCGGCGACACTGGGCGAAGCTGTACTCAAGGCGATTGGCTGATCTTGCAACGCGGTCTTTCATATATCGACGGGGGAAATCCCGTTTTTTCGGGGGGTGCATCGCATCCCCCAAAAGACCGTTTGAGGCTTCGCCTAGCGCCCCAGCGCCGCTGTCCAGCGATCCGTCGGAATAGCCGGATCCGCCACACAGGCCGCAATCTCGCTCTGCAAAGCGTTTCGCAACATCGCCAGTTCGGCTTTACTCGGACGGTACTCGGTTCGGTTCAACCGCGACAACACGCTCTGAATGCCTGCCCGAAACCCTTTGGGAACCAAGAACCGCATCAAAGACACAACCACATCGTTGGTCTGAATCGCGCGCAGAATGCCCGAACGATATACAAAGCTTTTGTTCGTCGAAGCGACGCTCTCAACCTCGACTGGGGAAAGCCCCATATAGTCGGTAATCTGGTCCGCAACTTCGCGCCCATCCGCAAGCCGATGGTAGTCAAGGATCAGAAAATTATCCCCGAAAACCTTGCGATACCGAGCGATCTGGCTGGCATAGCTGCTGCGAAAAACGTGTCCGAACAGGGGGCTCATACCGCCCGCCAAACGCTTGCTCTCCAGCTTCAGCGACTTCTTCAAAGATTTCGTTTCAAGCCCGTCACGGATAGTGTGCTGATACTCGGAAACCGCCCGCAAAACCGGATCACGCAAAATCGCGACAATTCGAATTTCACCAACATCTTCTCTTTTGGAAAAATCTGCAATGCGCTGTGCGGATATGGGACACGACAGATTATCCGTGCTGCCTTCAAGTCGCCAGGACGCGCTGCCCTCGTTCTCGTATTCCCACTCCAATGTGGTGTCGAAATCACCTGTCATTTCCTGAAAAAATTCCACGCCGGGACCACTCCAGCGACGCTCGGCAAAATCGGTGAACAACAAGGTCTCTTTGTTTTTCGCCCAAGCGATTTCGGGGTGGCGGTTGAGAGTCGCAGCAAGGCTGGTCGTCCCGCATTTTGGGGCGCCGATGATGAAAAGATAATTCTTTTTGCTGCTCATATGCCTGTTCTTCCAACCGCTAAAATGCCCTTGGATAACGACTTACGGCACCGCGGGGCCAAATTGCAAGAACACACGAATTGGGGCCGCGCGTGCAACCCCAATAACTTAGGTCTCAACAAAAACGAGGCGTCGATATGACCGACCAATCCCCCAACGACCAGTTTCACGCGTCTAGCTTCATGCAGGGCCACAACGCGGAATACCTAGAACAGATGTATGCCCGTTACGCCAATGATCCCAATGCGGTCGATGAGGCGTGGCAAAGCTTCTTTCGACAGATGGGTGACGATGAAGTCAGCGTCAAACGCGAGGCTGCCGGACCAAGCTGGGCACGGACCGATTGGCCCCCTCAGCCGAATGATGACCTGACGGCTGCGCTTGACGGCATGTGGCCTATGCCATCCGAAGCAAAGGGGGCGGGCGAAAAAATCAAAGCCAAGGCTGCCACAGCGGGAATTGAGGTCAGTGAAGACGCCATCAAACGCGCCGTTCTCGACAGTATCCGTGCCCTGATGATCATCCGCGCTTACCGTATCCGCGGCCACTTGATCGCCGATGTTGATCCGCTGGGCATGCGCGATAAAACCCCGCATCCCGAGCTTGACCCGAAATCCTATGGTTTCACCGAAGCCGACATGGACCGTCCGATTTTCATCGACAATGTTCTGGGTCTTCAGGTTGCTTCGATGCGCCAGATTGTGGACATCGTAAAGCGCACCTATTGCGGTACCTTCGCACTGCAATACATGCACATTTCCGACCCCGAGCAATCTGCGTGGCTTAAAGAGCGGATCGAAGGTTATGGCAAGGAAATCAAATTCACTCGCGAAGGCCGCAAAGCGATCCTGAACAAGCTGGTCGAGGCAGAAGGCTTTGAAAAATTCCTTCATGTCAAATACATGGGCACCAAGCGTTTTGGTCTGGACGGTGGAGAAGCGCTGATCCCTGCCATGGAGCAGATCATCAAACGCGGTGGGGCCCTTGGTCTGAAAGAAATCGTCATCGGCATGCCGCACCGAGGCCGCCTGTCGGTTCTGGCGAACGTGATGGCCAAGCCTTACCGCGCGATCTTCAACGAATTTCAGGGCGGCAGCTTCAAACCCGAAGACGTCGATGGCTCGGGCGATGTGAAATACCACCTCGGCGCATCAAGCGACCGCGAGTTTGACGGCAACACAGTTCACCTGTCACTCACTGCGAACCCCTCTCACCTTGAAGCAGTGAACCCTGTAGTTCTGGGCAAAGTTCGTGCGAAACAGGAACAGCTGAACGATCACGATCGCGATCAGGTTCTGCCCGTACTTCTGCATGGCGACGCAGCTTTTGCCGGTCAAGGCGTCGTGGCCGAAGGTTTCGGTCTATCGGGGCTGGTCGGTCACAAGACCGGCGGCACGATGCATATCGTGGTCAACAACCAGATCGGGTTTACCACCGCTCCGCATTTCTCACGCAGCTCGCCCTACCCGACCGACATCGCCTTGATGGTGGAAGCCCCGATTTTCCACGTGAACGGCGATGATCCAGAGGCGGTTGTTCATGCAGCCAAAGTTGCAACCGAATTCCGTCAGAAGTTCCACAAAGACGTAGTTCTAGACATCTTCTGCTATCGCCGCTTCGGACATAACGAAGGCGATGAGCCGATGTTCACGAACCCGATCATGTACAACAAGATCAAAAAGCATAAGACCACACTTAGCCTTTATACCGAGCGTCTGGTCAAGGACGGTCTGATCCCCGAAGGCGAGATTGAGGATATGAAAGCGCAGTTCCAAGCCTATCTGAACGACGAGTTCGAGGTCGGCAAGAACTACAAGCCGAACAAGGCCGACTGGCTGGATGGACGCTGGTCACACCTGAACCGTCAAGGTGAAAAATATCAGCGCGGCAAAACAGCGATCAAAGCCAAAACTATGGCCGAGATTGGCACCGCGCTTACCCGTGTTCCTGAAGGTTTCCCGCTCCACAAAACGGTAGGTCGCCTTTTGGAAACCAAAAAGCAGATGTTTGACAGCGGCACGGGGTTTGACTGGGCCACTGCCGAAGCTCTGGCATTCGGCTCGCTGATGACCGAAGGCTACCCGGTTCGTCTGTCCGGTCAGGACGCCACACGCGGCACATTCAGTCAGCGCCATTCAGGATTGATAAATCAAGATACAGAAGAGCGTTTCTACCCGCTGAACAACATCCGCGAAGGGCAAGCCCGCTACGAAGTCATCGACTCGATGCTGTCAGAATACGCGGTTCTGGGCTTTGAATATGGCTACTCATTGGCCGAGCCCAACGCGCTGGTCATGTGGGAAGCCCAGTTCGGCGATTTCGCTAATGGCGCGCAGATCATGTTCGATCAGTTCATCAGCTCTGGCGAAAGCAAATGGCTGCGCATGTCGGGTCTTGTAATGCTGCTGCCCCACGGGTTTGAGGGCCAAGGCCCCGAGCACAGCTCGGCCCGCCTGGAACGCTTCCTGCAAATGTGCGGCCAAGACAACTGGATCGTCGCCAACTGCTCGACTCCGGCGAACTACTTCCACATCCTGCGTCGACAACTGCATCGAAGCTACCGAAAACCGCTGGTGCTGATGACGCCGAAATCACTTCTGCGTCACAAGCTTTGCATTTCGGACGCCGAAGATTTCACAACTGGATCCAGCTTCCACCGCGTTCTTTGGGATGACGCCCAAAAGGGACACTCGGACACGCAGCTGAAACCGGACGCCGAAATCAAACGTGTCGTCATGTGCTCGGGCAAGGTTTACTACGACCTGCTGGAAGAACGTGACGCCCGCGGTATCGACGACGTCTACCTGATGCGGATCGAACAGTTCTACCCGTTCCCAGCGCTGTCTCTGATCAAGGAACTTGAGCGTTTCAAAGATGCCGAAATGGTCTGGTGTCAGGAAGAACCCAAGAACCAAGGGGCCTGGGGTTTCATCGAACCCAACATCGAATGGGCCCTAACTCGCATCGGCGCGAAACACACACGTCCTGTCTATGCAGGCCGCGCCACCTCGGCTTCGCCAGCCACCGGTCTGGCCTCATCTCACAAAGCACAACAAGCCGCGCTCGTGAACGAAGCGCTGACCATCGAAGGGAAATAACCCATGACCGAAGTACGCGTACCCACCCTGGGGGAATCCGTTACAGAAGCCACCGTTGCTACTTGGTTCAAGAAACCGGGCGACAGCGTGGCAGTAGACGAAATGCTCTGCGAACTGGAAACTGACAAAGTGACGGTTGAAGTTCCCTCGCCAGCCGCTGGCACATTAGGCGAAATTATCGCCGCCGAAGGCCAAACCGTCGGCGTGGATGCCCTGCTTGCCATAATTGGTGAAGCCGGAGCATCGGCAGCAGCCCCCGCCCAAGAGGCCACCCCTGCACCCGCAGCCGCTTCTGACACCATCGACGTCATGGTCCCTGCATTGGGCGAAAGCGTCAGCGAAGCGACCGTTTCAAGCTGGTTCAAGCAGGTCGGCGACACAGTCGCGCAAGACGAAATGCTGTGCGAGCTAGAGACCGACAAAGTCTCGGTCGAAGTGCCCGCCCCCGCCGCTGGCGTTCTGACTGAAATCCTCGCAGCCGACGGCGCTACCGTCGCCGCGGGCGGCAAGCTTGGCGTCATCTCGTCCAACGGAGCCGCCGCGGCCCCAGCCGCCGCACCTGCGGCAACCCCGACCCCTGCCGCTAAGGGTGACGTCGAAGACGCCCCAAGCGCCAAGAAAGCCATGGCCGAAGCGGGTATCAGCCGCGACGCTGTCACCGGCACCGGCCGCGACGGTCGCGTGATGAAAGAAGACGTCGCCAAAGCCGTGGCCGCCGCCCCGCGCGCGCCGGTTGCAGCCAACGACGCCGCCCGCGAAGAACGCGTCAAGATGACCAAGATGCGCCAGACCATCGCCCGTCGTCTGAAAGACAGCCAGAACACCGCCGCCATGCTGACCACCTATAACGAGGTGGACATGACCGCGACAATGGAACTGCGCAAGGAATACAAAGACCTGTTTGAAAAGAAACACGGCGTCCGCTTGGGCTTCATGTCCTTCTTCACCAAGGCCTGCTGCCACGCCCTGAAAGAAGTGCCTGAAGTGAACGCCGAAATCGACGGCACCGATATCGTGTATAAAAACTTCGTCCACATGGGCGTCGCCGCCGGCACACCGCAGGGTCTGGTCGTTCCGGTGATCCGCGATGCCGACAGCATGTCGTTCGCTGAAATCGAAAAAGCCATCGCCGAAAAAGGCCGCCGCGCCCGTGACGGCAAACTTTCCATGGCCGAAATGCAGGGCGGCACCTTCACGATCTCGAACGGCGGCGTCTACGGCTCGCTGATGTCTTCGCCCATCCTGAACCCCCCACAGTCGGGAATCCTCGGCATGCACAAAATTCAGGACCGTCCGGTTGCGATCAACGGTCAGGTGGTGATCCGCCCGATGATGTATCTGGCGCTGTCCTATGACCACCGCATCGTCGACGGCAAAGGCGCCGTGACCTTCCTCGTTCGCGTCAAAGAAGCGCTTGAGGATCCGCGTCGTCTGTTGATGGATCTGTAAAGGGATGAGAAGTCGGTTCTTCGAACCAATTTCATATTTCAAAAAATACTCCAGGGGAGTCGCGTAGCGACGGGGGCAGAGCCCCCACCCCAACCAAAGGCTTTAAGGAGACACCCATGTCCCAATATGACGTCATCATCATCGGAGCCGGCCCCGGCGGTTATGTCTCGGCCATCCGCTGCGCCCAGCTGGGCCTGAAAACGGCTGTTGTCGAAGGCCGCGAAACCTTGGGCGGCACCTGCCTCAACGTCGGCTGCATTCCGTCCAAGGCGCTGCTGCACGCGACCCACAGCCTGCACGAAGCCGAACACAACTTCGCGGCCATGGGTCTGAAGGGCAAAGCCCCGTCAGTCGATTGGAAGCAGATGAAAGCTTACAAAGATGACGTCATCGGTCAAAACACCGGCGGCATCGAATTTCTGTTTAAAAAGAATAAGGTAGACTGGATCAAGGGTTGGGCCACCATCCCCGCAGCGGGCAAGGTTCAGGTGGGGGATACCACCTATGAGACCAAGAATATCGTCATAGCATCAGGGTCCGAAGCCTCTGCCCTTCCCGGCATCGAGATCGATGAAAAGGTCGTCGTCACCTCAACCGGCGCTTTGGAACTGCCAAAGATCCCCAAGAAAATGGTTGTGATCGGCGCAGGCGTCATCGGTCTGGAACTGGGGTCTGTCTACGCCCGTCTGGGCGCGGATGTCACCGTGGTCGAATATATGGACGCCATCACTCCAGGCATGGACAAAGACGTTCAGCGCACCTTTAAGCGTATCCTAGAAAAACAGGGGCTCAAGTTTGTGATGGGCGCAGCGGTTAGTGGCGTCGAAGCCACCAAGACCAAGGCGAAAGTCAACTACGCCCTGAAGAAAACACCTGACACGAATGAAACTCTCGACGCCGATTGCGTCCTCGTCGCCACCGGCCGTAAGCCATTCACCGACGGTCTGGGTCTTGATGCTTTGGGCGTGATAATGACCGAACGCGGCCAGATCGCCACCGACGCCCATTGGGCCACCAACGTCGCGGGCATCTACGCCATCGGCGACGTGATCGAAGGCCCGATGCTTGCCCACAAGGCCGAAGACGAAGGCATGGCGGTCGCCGAAGTCATCGCTGGCAAACATGGCCACGTAAATTACGGTGTCATCCCCGGTGTGGTCTACACCAGCCCCGAAGTTGCAACGGTTGGAGTGACCGAAGACGCGCTAAAGGCCGAGGGTAAAAAGCCTAAAGTCGGCAAGTTCATGTTCATGGGCAATGCCCGCGCCAAGGCTGTGCATCAGGGCGACGGCTTTGTGAAGCTGGTAGTTGACCCTGAAACCGACCGCGTACTGGGGGCTTCGATCATCGGACCAGCAGCCGGTGACATGATCCATGAGATTTGCGTTGCCATGGAATTTGGCGCTTCTGCCGAAGATATCGCCCTGACCTGCCACGCCCACCCGACCTATTCGGAAGCGGTCCGTGAAGCTGCGCTGGCATGTGGTGACGGCGCAATCCACGCTTAAAACGAAATCGGGGTGACCAAAGCCACCCCAATCGAACCCCGCCAGTTCGGCGGGGTTTTTTCTTTGTTTGTGGGTACACTTACCCCTTCGAGAACTCGGGATAGGCTTCCATACCCAACTCGGCCATGTCCAAGCCGTTGATCTCGGTTTCCTCATCAACCCGAAGTCCCATGACTGCTTTGATTACGTACCAAACTACCGTCGAGGCAACTACGGTGAATACACCGACCAGAAGAATACCGACGATCTGGTTTGCAAACGATGCGTCCGAGTTGGTCAGCGGCACAGCCAAGGTTCCCCAGATACCGGCCATCAGGTGTACCGGAATGGCACCAACAACATCGTCAATTTTGATTTTGTCCAGGAACGGAACTGCGAAGACAACGATCACACCACCAACGGCACCGATCAGCGTAGCTGCACCTAGGGTCGGGGCCAATGGTTCCGCAGTGATTGACACCAGACCCGCCAGCGCGCCGTTTAGGACCATGGTCAGGTCAGGCTTTTTGTAGAGTAGCTGAGTTAGAACCAGAGCGACAATCGAACCACCGGCAGCTGCAGCGTTGGTGTTGGCGAAGATACGGCTGATGTCAGCAACGTCACCGATTGAGCCCATGGCCAACTGCGATGCGCCGTTGAAGCCGAACCAACCGAGCCACAGAATAAACGTACCCAGAGTAGCAAGAGCAAGGTTCGAGCCCGGTACCGGAATAACACGGCCGTCTTTGTACTTACCCAGACGTGGCCCTAGAATAATCGCGCCGGTCAAAGCTGCCCATCCACCAACTGAGTGTACGATTGTCGAGCCCGCGAAATCAGAGAAACCTTTTTCCGACAGATATCCGCCACCCCAGCTCCAGCTGGCCTGCAAAGGATAGATAAACGCTGTCAGAACAACAACGAAGGCCAGGAAGGGCCACAGCTTGATACGCTCGGCCACGGTACCCGATACGATCGAGGCCGTAGTCGCCACAAACATCAGCTGGAAAAAGAAATCCGACCCGGTCGAGGCGTAGCCATAGTCGTCAGCGCCCGATGCATCGATACCAACCGCTTCAAGTACCGCGACAGAACCGAACAGACCAGAGAACCAGCCTTCGATGCCCCAGTCGCCCAACGGATACATCAGGTTGTATCCGATCAGATAGTACATGATCGCCGCAAGCGAGAAGAGCGATACGTTTTTGATCAGCTGCATTGTCACGTTTTTCGAACGCACCAAGCCAGCTTCCAGCATGGCAAAACCAGCCGCCATCCAGAAGACCAGAAAACCGCCGACTAGAAACAACAGAGAGTTGAGGATGAAGACCACATCGGTTGGAACCGCAGCTGGAACTACGGCGTCTTGAGCCAAACCCATTCCGGGCAGCGCTATCAGCGTTAATGGAAGAAGTGTTTTAGACAGTTTCATAAGAGTTTCCTTTTCTGCCCGCATTAAATGGCGTCTGCGTCAGTTTCGCCGGTGCGAACCCGCACGGCCTGAGCGACATCAAGAACGAAGATTTTTCCGTCGCCGATTTTGCCGGTCTTGGCAGTCGACACGATGGTCTCGACCACCTGCTCCGCCAGGTCCGCTCCGACAACGATTTCCAGTTTCACTTTCGGTACGAAATTCACGGCATATTCCGCGCCGCGGTAAATTTCTGTGTGGCCGGACTGTGATCCAAAGCCTTTGATTTCTGTTACCATCATCCCGCGCACGCCGATTTCGGTCAGTGCCTCGCGGACCTCTTCAAGCTTGAATGGCTTTATGGTCGCTATGATCAGTTTCACCGTTTTTCCCTTTCGGTTGTCAGTCGATCTGCATTTCGCATGTGCAGCAAATCGGCCAAACCAGGGGTTCGGCCAGATTCCAGAGAGCAAATTTTGGGAATTTTCTGATTTTTTGATTATTTTTTAATCTATTTATTATATTTGCATATTATTTGTGCGCTTTTTTCATTCGACTCGAGGAAAGGTCGTCTCAACAAGTGCTCAGAATCGCTGTATAAGATTTTCAATAATAATACTGCCGGGCAGGCATTCATGACTTCGAAAGACACCAAACGGTCGCGGCTTGTGGCCGATAAACGCTTTGGCGAGGCGCCTAGAAAGGCGGCGAAGAAGCCTGCGAAAAAATCTGCTGGCCCGAAGAAGCCAACAGCAAAAAAGTCCTCTCCGAAAAAGCGCAAGGCAGCAAAGCCCGCACGGCACTACCCGCTGCCAATCCGGTTGATCCTTGGATTTCTTCGCATGGTCTGGATGGTGATCTGGCGCATCGGGTGGCGCTTGGCAATGGTGGTGTTTTTGCTGATCGCCAGCGCAATTGCCTACTATATGACTACCCTACCCGCGATTACCGATTTGATCGACGGACGGGCGCGTGGGTCTGTGACCTTGCTTGACCGAAAAGGCGATGTATTTGCCTGGCGTGGGGATCAGTTCGGCGGAATGATCACCACCGAAACCGTCTCTCCTCACCTGAAAAATGCGGTCGTCTCGACAGAAGACCGTCGTTTTTACTATCACCCAGGTGTCGACCCGATTGGGATCGCCAGCGCCGTGCGTATCAACCTGCGCGAAGGGCGTGGTCCGCTAGAAGGTCACGGCGGTTCGACCATCACCCAGCAGGTGGCCAAGCTTTTATGTCTGGGTAAGCCCTATAATCCCCGCAGCGGCCAGACCGAGGCTGAATACGAAGCCGATTGCCGCCAGACAACTCTATGGCGCAAAATTACTGAGGCGACCTATGCACTAGCGCTTGAAGTGAAGCACTCGAAAGACGAAATCCTAACGATCTATCTGAACAGGGTTTTCCTTGGCGCAGGATCACGCGGGTTTGAGGCTGCCAGCCAGCGCTACTTCGGCAAGTCGGCAGCGCAGGTTTCTCCGGCAGAAGCGGCCATGCTGGCGGGGCTTCTGGTGGCACCTTCGCGCTATGCCCCTACAAATGATCTGACTCGCTCGCAGAATAGGGCTGGTGTGATTGTCGATCTGATGGAAGAGCAAGGCTACCTAAGTGCAGTCGACGCAGCGATTGCCAAACAAATCCCCGCCGAACTGTCCGAGGCAGCCGAAGCACAGGCCGGAGGCTATTTCGCGGATTGGGTCATGGCGTCTGGGCCGGACTTCCTGACACGTCGCACCACCGAAGATGTTTTTATCCAGACCACTCTGGATCAGGACATTCAGCGCGCAGCCGAAGAGGCTTTGAAGAAAGTCTTTGAAGAGCGTGTGGATGAAGAATCCGAAGCGCAAGCAGCCATTGTTGTCATGTCGGCCGATGGCGCCGTCCGTGCGATGGTCGGTGGTCGGAAGACCAAAGTCTCGGGCGCGTTCAACCGCGTAACTCAGGCAAAAAGACAGACAGGATCGGCTTTTAAGCCCTTTGTGTACGGAGCTGCGCTTGAGATGGGATACCACCACAACGATATCGTCGTGGATGAGCCGATTACAATCTCGATTGCCGGCTCGGGCGACTGGAGCCCGAGCAACTATACCAATGAACACTATGGTCCAGTTACTCTGACCCGCGCGCTGCAGGATTCATTGAACGTGCCTGCAGTGAAAGTGTCTGAAACCGTTGGACGCGAGGCAGTGCGCCAAATTGCAACGGACTTCGGGCTTGCCGGACCGTTGGCCGAAGGACCTGCGTTAGCTTTGGGGGCCTCGGAAGCGACCTTGATCGAAATGACAGGGGCCTATGCGGGCATTCTGAATGGCGGCTCTTCGGTGCAACCCTATGGCCTGCTTGAATTGCGTCTGGCTGGCGATGACGTGCCCCTGATGGGCAAAGGCGGCGGCATTGGGGAACGGGTGCTGCGCCAACCGGTAGCGGAAGAGCTGATCTATATGATGCGCCATGTTGTAACAGATGGCTCGGGCCGACGAGCCGCATTGCCCGATCGAGAAGCTGCGGGCAAAACCGGAACAACACAGGCCGCGCGCGATGCGTGGTTCATCGGCTTCACCGCGGACTACGTGGCGGGCGTTTGGATGGGCTACGACAACAACAAGCCACTGACGGGCGTGACCGGAGGAGGTTTGCCAGCAGAAATCTGGCGGGAAACCATGGCAGCGATCCACGAAGACATGCCTGCAAAGCCGTTGCCGATGTTGCGCCCGACCGAGACATTTGAAGGTCGTTACTTTGGTCAGGATGCGCCACCTCCCGAAACGCAGCAACGCGAAGATCCCGTCCTGATCCAGATTCTACGTGACCTTCTTGGTGGCTGATTAACCGGCGCTTTTCAGGTCGGCGATCAGCTTATCCAGATCGCCTTTGCGCTTGTCTAACATCGCGCCGATCTCGGTGCGCTCGCTAAGTAGCATGTTCAGACCTTCGATGAACATATTGAAAAACTTTTCCTCACCAGATCCGTCGGACACAAGAAAGGTCACTTCGAAGGGGGCTGATCCTTGCAGATGCGCGATGGTTTTCACCTCAAAAAAGCTTTTGACTGCACGCGCGTCCTGCACCTCGACCTTTCCACCGATGAATTCGCGGAAGCGCTTGCCATATTTCGTGGAAATGTATTTCTGAAAAGCGGCGGTAAACGCCTTAAGCTGCGATGGCGACGCCGCGCGTGCCTCGACCCCAAGTGCATAGCGGGCGATTGTGGCGACATCCGCGTAATCCACGAATATCTTCTCAAAATCCGCAAGCATCTGATCTTCGGACTTACCCGAGTCGATCACCGCGTTAATGTCCGCCACAACGCGATCCACCAGCTTTTTGGCGGATCTTTCGTTCATCGCAAAGGCCAAGTTGGGTATGACACTGGCCGCCATCCCACCAAGTACCAAGGCCAGTCCGCTGCGTCGGTTTATTCCTGACTTATTCGCCATAAAGGTCCTCATATGGGTCGAAATAATCTTCTTCAGCTTGCTCTAACCCCAGCTCGTGCCGTCTGCTTTGCAGGTAGAACAGGCGTGATTGAGAGTAGCTATCAGCACTATCATATAGGACAGAATCAACCGTTGATCCAAACCTACCTCGCTCGCCCAGCATGTCGAGCGTCTTTATGCCGGTGCCAGAAAGCTTCCAATAGTCGGAAAGAAAGGCGGTCATCGGGTTAAACAAAGCGTCTACAACAATACCGGTGGTATCGCGGGTGGTCGATCCCCCCATGACCGGAAGTTCAAGATATGCACCCTCACCGATCCCCCAAACATGCAGGGTTTCACCGAAATCGGAATCGTCGGCATAAAGCCCTACCTCGGCTGCGGCATCATACAGTCCAAGGATGCCCACTGTTCCGTTGATTACAAAGCGGCCAGAATTCTTCAGTGCATTCCCGAGATTGAGCTGTAAAAGATCGTTCACAACATTCCCGGGCATATCCAAAAAATTGCTGAAATTGCTGATGCCAATCAAAACCGGTTTTGGAACAATGTCGGTATAAACGCGGGCGACTGGCCTAAGAACCGCGCGATCCAAAGACTTGTTCAACTCATGAACTTTGCGGTTCGAGCTTTCGTAGGGGTCGGTAATATCCTCAAGCCCCTGAGGTGAGGAGCAGGCCGAAACAAGGGTAACAAGCCCCACCAAAGCCAATCGGGATACACGAACACCGACGTTCGACAAAACTATTGGTGGATTCTGAGACCTGTATTTTCTAAACAAGGTGTTAGGCTCATTTTACTATTTGTTTAAATCCAGATCATATCCGCCTGGCCCGTCTAGAATGACATAATATGGCCCGGTGGCAACCGAAAGCGAAGAAAGACGATAATGCAGAAAAGTCAACTCGAGCGCGGACGGGACGAACTGATTACCGCGCGCAAGGAAAGTCGCCCGCTTTACTGGTTTGTCGCCATATTCAGCTTTTTCACCAATCTTTTGATGCTGACCGGTCCGCTCTACATACTTCAGGTCTATGACCGCGTGCTTGGAAGCCGCTCTGAAGCGACGCTTTTGGCGATGACCCTGCTAGTGGCGTTTCTATACGGCACCATGGGGGTTCTGGATTACACCCGCGGGCGCATCATGGCCCGCGTCGGGGCACGGTTTCAGGACCGTTTGGACAAACGGGTGTTTGAGGCGGCGCTGAAAAAATCCTCTCCTAATGCGCCGCAGAACGTGGCGGCCACCGCCCAGCGCGATTTGGAGTCGGTGCAGCGGTTGATGATTTCACCCGCCCTGATGGCCGTTTTCGATATCCCTTGGACGCCTGTCTTTTTGGCAGGAATTGCTCTGTTTCACCCATGGCTGGGCACTCTTGCGCTAGTCGGGGGGACCATCTTGATCGCAATCACCGCGTTGAATCAGTTGCTGACCCGCCGCCCGATGATGAAATCAAACATCGCCAGCTTCCGGTCGGATTCGATTTCGGATCAATTGCGATCCGAAGCAGAAATGGTTCAAAGTCTGGGGATGCGCGGCGCTGCGTTCCAACGCTGGCAAGTGGCCCGCGCAGAATCTCTGCAAGAGTCGATTAACACCAGCACTCTAGGGTCAGGATGCATTGAATTCGGTTGCACTGCCTGATTCACGGTTCC
>Ga0181573_10003604_pt1 | contig 13566 bp, 11 predicted proteins | sample 101ome_25_FD_148643 | JGI IMG/M metagenome (GOLD analysis project Ga0181573, IMG submission 148643) | Coastal salt marsh microbial communities from the Groves Creek Marsh, Skidaway Island, Georgia - 101409BT metaG (spades assembly) | ecosystem: Environmental > Aquatic > Marine > Intertidal zone...
GCGACGGGTAAGACCGGCGTGGTGCTGGTGACATCTGGGCCCGGTGCGACCAATGCCATAACGGGCATCGCGACGGCCTATATGGATTCGATTCCGTTGGTGGTGATCTCGGGTCAGGTGCAGTCGCATCTGATCGGCGATGATGCATTCCAAGAGACGGACATGATTGGTGTCTCTCGCCCCATCGTGAAGCACAGCTTCCTGGTGCGTCGCACCGAAGACATCCCGTCGATCATCAAAAAAGCATTTTTTATCGCCTCCAGTGGGCGTCCCGGGCCTGTGGTCGTTGATATTCCCAAAGATTTGACGCATCCAGAGCACAAGTTTGAGTATCACTACCCGGAAACGGTAGCGATGCGTTCCTATCAACCGTCGGCGCGCGGTCATACCGGCCAAATTCGTAAGGCGGCACGATTATTACTCGGTGCAAAAAGGCCGGTGATCTACAGTGGCGGCGGTGTGATTCAAGGTAATGCCTCTGAACAACTCACACAGCTGGCCCGCGCGCTCAATTATCCGGTAACCAATACGTTAATGGGCTTGGGAGGCTACCCCGGCAGTGATCGACAGTTTCTGGGCATGTTGGGTATGCATGGCTTCTACGAAGCCAACATGGCGATGCATCACGCCGACGTGATCCTTGCGGTCGGAGCGCGCTTTGACGACCGCGTCACGAACACGGTCAGTAAGTTTTGCCCGGGTGCAAAGATTATTCACATTGATATTGACCCTGCATCGATCGCAAAAATCGTTCCCGTTGATATTCCCATTGTTGGCCCGGTTGATGTTGTGCTCGACGACTTGATTGAGCAGATCGCTCAGCAGCGCTCAGCGGCTGATAATGCGCTGCCGGATCAAAAGGCCAATGCGGCTTGGTGGGAGCAGATTGAAGCTTGGCGTGCTGCTCACGGCTTGTGGACAGGGCGTCGTTACGGAGACAGTGACCTCATCATGCCGCAGGATGTGATCAAGTCGCTCTACGAGGTCACTGAAGGACGCGCGTTTGTGACATCTGACGTGGGTCAGCACCAGATGTTTGCGGCGCAGTACTACAAATTCGACGCGCCGCGTCGATGGGTCAATTCCGGCGGCTTGGGTACCATGGGCTTCGGCCTGCCCGCAGCCATGGGGATTAAGTTGGCGTTCCCCGATGACGATGTCGCCTGTGTCACTGGAGAGGGCAGTATTCAGATGAATATTCAGGAGCTCTCCACCTGCAGTCAGTACAGCTGTCCGGTGAAGGTGGTTAACCTGCGCAATAACTATCTGGGAATGGTGAAGCAGTGGCAGGATATGCAGTACGAGGGACGTTATTCCGAAAGTCACTATGCAGCGTCGTTACCCGATTTTGTAAAGCTGGTTGAGGCTTACGGCCATGTTGGCATGTTGGTGAAGGACAAAGCAGACCTCGATGGCGCGATGCGAGAAGCATTTGCCTTGAAAGACAGGCTGGTTTTCTTGGATATTTTTGTTGAACCCCATGAGCACGTGTATCCGATGCAGGTCGCGCCGAATGGCGCGATGAAGGATATGTGGCTGAGTAAAACGGAGCGCACCTGATGAGACGCATTTTATCGGTATTGCTCGAGAACGAGCCGGGTGCCCTGTCGCGTGTTGTTGGCTTATTTTCGCAGCGCGGCTATAACATCGAGACGCTGAATGTAGCGCCCACGGATGATCATTCCCTATCTCGACTAACGCTGACGACGACAGGTGATGACCTCAAGATCGAGCAGGTGACCAAACAGCTCAATAAGCTGATCGATGTGGTGAAAGTCATTGATCTGACTGAGGGTGCTCACGTTGAGCGTGACATGCTCTTGGTGAAAGTGCGTGCGGTTGGCGAGCAACGCGATGAAGTCAAGCGCACGACAGATATTTTCCGCGGCCAGATCATCGATGTGGGACCTTCAACCTACATTATTCAGTTGACGGGTCCTACCGATAAGCTCGACTCATTCGTGCGAGCGCTTGGTGAGACGGAAGTCATTGAGGTCGTTCGCTCCGGTGTGGCAGGAATGGCTCGTGGGGAAAAGGTGTTGGCGCCATGAAGGAGCTGACGATTTACCACAACCCGCGCTGCTCGAAGTCACGCGCAACACTGGCATTAATTGAGGCCTTGGGAATCAGCCCCAATGTCGTGCTTTATCTTGAGGAACCCTTATCGGCCGACGCGATTTCCGTCCTGCTGCGTCAGCTGGGGATGACAGCGCAGGACTTGGTGCGGCGAGGAGAAGAGGCCTATAAAACGCTTGGATTGCATCGCGATAGTAGCGATGCAGAGATTCTCGCGGCAATGGTCAAGGAGCCCAAACTCATAGAGCGGCCGATTGTGGTGTGCGGTGATCGCGCCGTGTTGGGTCGTCCGCCTGAGAATGTGACTCAATTACTCGATGGTTGAGTGCGGACTTGCAAGTGTTCAGTCGGTTGTCTTAGCAGCGGGGGGGCTGCGCTGCCGCCTAGTAGCTCAGCCGGTAGCAACGTTGAGATCTTGAAAAACCGGGCGTGAGATGGAAGCCCAACAGCATCGTGCATCACACCGTTTAAAAGCGAATAATAAAGGGCGCCCTAGGGCGCCCTTTATTGCATCAGCAGCTTCGCAAAATCATGATTATCCCGCGGAAGAAATGGCCTTCATGCCGGTCATAAACCCGCGCAGTTCTTCGCCAACAATTTCAACGGGGTGGTTACGAATTTCGTCGTTGACCTCAATCAGTTGACGGTTGTCGACACCATTGCCACCCGTCATGCCCACGCCGATCACATCGGTGCCGACGGTTTGCATGAAATCCTTCAACATAGGTCGTGCTGCCTGATCAAACAGGTAGCATCCATACTCGGCCGTGTCGGAGATGACGACGTTCATTTCATAGAGCTTCTTGCGTGCAATCGTATTGGCAATCAGCGGCGTTTCATGGAGCGACTCGTAGTAGGCTGATTCATCGATGATGCCTGCGGCAACCATCGTCTCGAAAGCCAACTCAACGCCCGCTTTGACCATAGCGATCATTAGAATGCCCTGATCGTAGTAGGTTTGCTCGTCGATGGACTGCTCAGTCAGCGGTTGTTGCTCAAAGGCAGTCTCATTGGTCTCGGCACGCCATTTCAACAGGTTTGCATCATCGTTGGCCCAGTCCGCCATCATGGTGCGGGAGAACTCGCCCGACATGATATCGTCTTGATGTTTCTCAAAAAGCGGTCGCAGAATTGCCTTCATTTCATCAGCCAACTCGAATGCCCGGATCTTAGCCGGATTCGATAGCCGATCCATCATATTGGTGATACCGCCCTGTTTGAGTCCTTCGGTCACTGTTTCCCAGCCATATTGGACGAGCTTCGCGGCATAGGCAGGGTCAACCCCGAGTTCAACCATCCGATCGAAACACAGGATTGATCCAGACTGCAGCATGCCGCAGAGAATGGTCTGTTCGCCCATGAGGTCAGATTTCACTTCGGCAATGAAAGAGGACTCCAATACGCCCGCCCGATGGCCACCCGTCCCGGCAGCATAGGCTTTTGCCAATTCGAGACCCTCGCCCCGGGGGTCGTTCTCTAGATGAACGGCGATCAGCGTCGGCACGCCGAAGCCGCGCAAATACTCCTCGCGAACCTCTGTGCCGGGGCACTTTGGCGCGACCATGATGACCGTTAGGTCCTCGCGAATTTTGGTGCCTTCCTCGACAATGTTAAAGCCGTGCGAATACGACAAGCACGCGCCCTGTTTCATCAGCGGCATGACAGCGTGAACAACGCTGGTGTGCTGTTTATCGGGCGTTAAGTTGAGGACCAAATCCGCGGTCGGAATCATCTCCTCGTAGGTGCCCACAGCAAAACCGTTGTCGGTCGCTTTTTGCCAAGAGGCACGCTTCTCTGCGATCGCCTCTGCACGCAGCGCATAGGACACATCCAAGCCGCTATCGCGTAAATTGAGGCCTTGATTCAGACCCTGTGCGCCGCAGCCAACGATGACCAGACGTTTTCCTTTCAGCGGTTCGACCCCCGCCGAAAACTCTGAGGGATCCATGAATCGGCACTTGCCGAGTTCCTGAAGCTGCGTCCGCAACGGCAGCGTATTGAAGTAATTGCTCACGTTTTCTCCTTCAGGTGAGGGTTTGTCAAAAAAAAAGGCGGTGTAATGTAGTGTTTTTCTACGCTCGGGTAAACGTCCACTGGTAAACTAAGACAAAATAAATGCCGGAAACGGTCCTTTTGAGATCAAAATCTATGCAAATCGAACCCGAACAACACCGCGAAGCGCGTGGAGCGACAGATGACCTTGAGCGTGCAGCGGAACAGTTGGAGGATTCGCTTGCCTCATTGGTGGGCGACTATGAGGAGCGTGAGAGTGGCGATCGTCCTCGCGCAAGAGGTATCTATTTGTTACCCAATTTGTTTACGACCGCGGCGCTATTTTGTGGCTTCTACGCGATTGTTGCGAGCTTAAAGGGTGAGTTTTACTCTGGTGCAGTCGCTGTTTTTGTCGCAATGATTTTCGACGCGCTAGACGGTCGCGTGGCGCGTTTGACCAATACCAGCAGTGCTTTCGGTGCTGAATACGACAGCCTCTCCGATATGATTTCTTTCGGCTTAGCCCCCTCGCTGTTGGTCTTCAACTATGCCTTGGTAGATACAGGTAAGGTGGGTTGGGTGGCCGCTTTTTTGTATACCGCCTGCGCCGCCTTGCGATTGGCGCGCTTCAACACGCAGCAGGACAAAGGTGATGGGAGTCAGTTTACCGGCTTGGCGAGTCCGGCCGCGGCTGCGTTGGCTGCCGGAGCAGTGTGGTTGGGCATAGAATATGACTTGGCCGCCTCAGTGGTTCCCTTGGCACCATTGTGGGCCCTGTTGTTGGCGTTGCTGGGTTTTCTGATGGTCGCGCGCTTCCCCTACCAAAGTTTCAAAACGATCCGATTAGAGCAGCGAGTGCCGCTGGCGCGAATGCTGCTGATTGTTGTCCTTCTTGGTTTGGTTGCACTCAACCCGCCGCTGGTGCTTTGGAGTTTGTTTTTGATTTATGCCATGTCGGGACCCGTACAACATTTACGCCGCAGTGTGGTCAAAGCCTCGATGACAGCGTCATCCGATGAGGAAAGTTGACGGTATCAATCAGGGCGGCTGGTCAAGTACTCCCTGGGCTGAATGGCGCGACAGCGCTGCGTATGCTCTGCGTGACCGTTGCTGAATCAACGGCCGACACCGAGCAGCTTTGCAGCATGCGGGCATATTGCAGCAACGATGTGGCGCCGGCTGTGTTCTTTGCAGGCGAAGGAGATAGAAAAGCGACTGAGCTCGCCCTGAGCTGATACTCGCAGCGCATTTGTGCGTCATTGTTTGAAAGGGATTAGCGTATGAAAGTGGCAAAAGGACCTTTTTTGAAGCGGACACCCATCTGGGGAGAGATCGCATCGAGTGAGATTACGCCCGAGTCGGTCTTCACCAACCGCAGGCAGTTCATACAGGCCGCGGGCCTAGGTGCCATGGCGACCGCCTTGGGGCACAGTGACAGTGTGCAGGCCGCAGTGAAGCCCTTCTCGGTGCAACCGCAGCCCACTTCTGATCGCGATTGGTCGACCGAAGAGACGCTGACACCCTACGATGATGCAACGGGCTACAACAATTTTTACGAGTTCGGTACTGACAAGTCGGACCCCGCGCGCTTTGCCCACGAGATGACCGTTGATCCTTGGACGATCAAGGTAGGTGGTCTGGTCGATGCGCCGGGGGTATTGCATCTGGAAGATCTGATGACTGGCTTCGATTTAGAGGAGCGCATCTATCGCTTTCGCTGCGTCGAGGCCTGGTCGATGGTCGTCCCGTGGATCGGCTTTCCACTCGCAAAGTTATTGGCGCGCTTTCAGCCGCGATCTGAGGGGCGCTTTGTCGAGTTTAAGACTTTGTATCGCCGGGACGAGATGCGCGGCACGCGCTCATTCACCTCAGTGATTGACTGGCCTTATCGCGAGGGTTTGCGTATGGACGAGGCGATGAATCCATTGACTTTGATGACCGTTGGACTCTATGGCAAAACGCTGCCGAATCAAAGTGGTGCGCCGCTGAGGCTGATTGTGCCATGGAAGTATGGATTCAAGAGCATCAAGTCGATCGTCGAGATCAATATCGTGGCAGACCAGCCGCAGACGAGTTGGCAGAGCCTAGCTCCGCAGGAGTATGGCTTTTACAGCAACGTGAATCCGGAAGTCGATCACCCGCGTTGGTCGCAGCGCTATGAGCGACGTTTGCCCTCATCACTGTTGCGTCCCAATCGCATTCGCACGCAGCTCTTCAATGGCTATGGTGATCAGGTCGCAGCGATGTATCGTGGTATGGATTTGAGCCAATACTATTGACGGATTCGATTTGATGTTCGGGCGTATCGAATCGTTTAGCAGGTGACACGCGGTCCTTTGAGACAGCTGCGAGTCAATTCTAAGTCGCTGTTGAGGCCGCGCGCGAAAAAGAAGTCTCGGGGAAACATCCTGATAGGCCGTTCGGATGGGCGGTCTTCTTGCAAAAGTCCGATGGGCTAGGCCGATACGAAGCACCGTTTAGAAGAGACGGTAGGTCGTACCGGCAGGGTGCCGCTGGGATCGCGAGGATCCCTCAGCAATGTCGCCTTGGGTCTAGCTTGTGCTCCTCGCACCGCAAAGAGGTGTTGGGTTGGGTGCGATTCAGTCCTCGCTTTGATACTTATACCCGTACCCGTACCCATACCCGCCATAGTAGCCGCCGTAGCCATAGTAATTGCGGAAACGGCGCTGAACACCGTTGAGAATTGCGCCTGTAACGTGAATATTTTTGCGGCTCAGTGACGCCAAGGCCCCGGCAATTTCACGTTGACTCGTCTGATCAAAGCGCGCAACAAGCAAGGTATTTCCGGCCTTTTGCGCCAATATCGCAGCATCCGTTACCGCCAGCAACGGTGGGCTATCGATGAGTACAAGATCGTATTGTGAGAGCTCGGTGATGAGCGCATCCATGCGCGAATGCATGAGCAGTTCGGAGGGGTTGGGCGGGGTAGTACCCCGGGAGATAAAGTCCAAACCATCGACATGACTGTTCATAACAACGCTCGCCAAACTCTCTCGACCGGCGAGGTAATCCGCTAGCCCCATTTGTTTTTCTTTCTCGAAGTAGCGATGCAAATAGCCTCGACGCAGATCCGCATCGATCAGTAGCACCCGTTGCCCAGCCTGCGCGCAGGCCACGGCGAGGTTGACGGTGATAAACGATTTGCCGACCCCTGGACTCGGCCCGGTGATCAGCACAGCGCGGTTCTCCGCTTCCGATAAGTTGAAATACAAACTAGTGCGCAGGTTACGAATCATCTCTACGACTAAATCGGTAGGGTTTTCCTCGGCGAGAATTTTGATCGCGCGGGCGTCCACTGACTGACGGAGTTTTGTCTGTGCTCGTACATCCCATTTTTGCTGTTGCGCCGAATGCGGCACGTTGGCAAAAACGGGCAAACCCAATTTTTCGATATCTTCAGCATTTTCAATGCCTCGGAAAATGGCGCGGCGCAGCAACACCAGAACCACGCCTAGAAACCCGCCCAGCAGGGTCCCCAGCACAACAATCAGGGCTTTTTTGGGGGCCACAGGTTTTCTGATGTCAACAATCGCGGAATCGACGACGCGCACGTTGCCAACAGTGCTCGCGCGGGCAACTTCCATTTCTTGCGATTTGTAGAGCAACAGTTCGTAGATGCCGTTGGCGACCTCAAGGTTGCGGCGCAAACTGAAAAGCCGTTGTTGGGTGCTGGGCAGCGCTTCGATGCGTTGATTGAATTTACGTCGCTCTGACAGCAGGCGTTCGTATTGCTCCTGCACAGCGATCACGTTGGGGTGATTGGCTGTAAATCGGCGATCGAGTTCAACGCGCTGTAACTCGAGCTCTTGGATCCGTGTGTCTAATTCAACCAGCTGCGATAGGATCGCTTGATTTTCTGCTGTGATGTCAATCGACTGGCTCTCTGAGGCAAAGTCGTTAAACTCGTTTTCTGCGGCCTCAAGATCACGTTTCACAAAAGGTATTTGCTCACGCATAAAGATCAAACTGTTTTCCGCCTCGGCAGAGAGACGACGGATATTTTGCGCAACATACTGGGAGGTGATGGCATCGACAACACGCTCCGCTTTTACCGGATCCTCGTCGGTATAGTTGATGCGCACAATCCCGGATTGGCGGCCTACTTCACTGACTGAGAGTGCAGCGAGGACACTCTGAACAGTGTGCAGCCAGGGTTGACGAATCAGATCAAAAGTGGTGCCGGGCCGTGCCTCAAGTACCGAAATAAAAAGCTCAATTTCACCTACAGAGAGAACGTCCCCGACGCGTCCGGAGACACTGATGTCTAACTCGTCTTGCTCAAGGGTGTACTGGCTGTCGCCGAGCGCGATGAGCTCAAAACCCAAACCTTCAAGTCCTCGCGGTACGTCAAAACGATCGACTTGAATCCGTTCGCCACCCCAGCCGAACCCTGACATACCCAGCACTGGGCTTCCAAAGGAGACACTGGGTGCCGCGCGAAAGCGGCGGGCGACAAAGTTGCCAATCAGCGGCGCGCGTTGCGCCGACGCAGAGACAGTCAAGTTTAATTCGTCAACAGCTTTTCCGACCACCGAGCGACTTTTGATGATTTCCAGCTCCGCCTGAGTGGAAGACTCGGAGGAAAACGCGTCGGACAGCTCTTCAAGTCCTGGCAAACTGGCCGATTTCTCCTCGACTTGCAGCATCGAGCCCGCCTCATAAATGGGTGTGGCTAAGACGGCGTAAAGAATGGCGATGCCCGCGGCTATCGCGGTGGTGCTTAAAATGGTCCAGCGCTGGTCCAACAGCGCGCCGACTAAGGCGAGCAAATCGATCTCGTCTTCCTCAAAGCGCGATGCGGTGTCCCTAGCCCTAGCGTGCGGCGTCTGCTCCATGGCGATCTATTTCACTCTCTCGAAGTGGCTTGCGTCTCAAGCTTCGGACGCCAACTTTGCACCGCAGCCTCAATGTCGTCTAACACCAAGTTGAACAACGTGGTGGACTTTTGAAACGGGTCGGTGATATCGCGGTCCTGAAGCCAGCGTGCGAGTTTAAACGTTTTTCCCCGCGTATCGGGATATTTATCAAACAACGTTTTCAAGTGCGCATCTTCCATGACCAAAACGAGATCCGCTTCACTCAGTAGTCGGCGGTTGACTTGCCGGGCTTCGTGGTCTGATAGATCGATGCCGCGCGCCAAGGCGAGTTGCTGTCCGGTGCGATCTGCGCCGTGGCCCACCAGCGCGCCGAGGCCCGCAGACGCGACAACTAAGCTGGGCACCTGCTCTTTGAGATAAGCGGCTGCGTAGGGGCTCCGGCAGATATTGCCGGTGCAGAGCACCAATATATTTTGGAACATCGCGGGACCTTAATTCGAGCCGATACGGTCGAGATTAAAAAGACCTTGAAGAGAGGGTAGTAAATTACTGACAAACCGATTCCAGCGGGTGATCGGTGCGGCAGACACATACACGACGTCTCGCGGTTCGAGTATAAACTGATCTCCTAGCGCGAAGGCCCACGCCTCGCTCACATCAAGCTGGAAGACATTGATGATGCCCTCGTACTCGGAGTTGCGGATTACGTAGATGCCGCGGCCATCAGCGCGGTCTTCGCGAATGCCGCCCACTTCGCTGAGCGCCTGCGTCAGAGATAGCGGTCGATAGGTCATGGGCAGTGCCTGGCTATCGATCACTTCACCCATGAGGAATACTCGCCGCATCTCATTACGAGCGACATGGATCACATCGTCGCCCGCCAGTACCTGATTGCCGCTCATATCACCGAGGTAGAGCATGTTATACAAAGGAACGACAGAACTGTGATCACCGCGTGTTAGAGTGACATCGTAAACATCTGCGTTTTCAGCGAGACCACCGCTGAGGTTGACTGCATCGAGAATAGTCTGTGGGACGTCCGTGATCGGATAGGTTCCCGGTTTCTCCACTGCGCCAGTCAAATAGAACCGTTGACTGCGAAAAGCGGCGACCTTGACGTCGAGCTGCGGTGCTTCGATATATTCGCTCAGCGACGTCATCAATTCGACTCGCAACTCTTGTGTCGTCTTGCCGACGGCAACCACATCACCGATGTAGGGGTAGTAGAAGGTTCCGTCATCGCGTACCAAATTGCCCTGTTTCTCAGGGTCATTAAATTGCCCATAAGGGGTGGTGAGCTCGGGATGATCCCAGACGGTCACGGTCAAGATGTCGCCGCGCCCAATCTTGTAAACATAGTTCGGCGAGTGGGGCGCCATCGGTTGCGCGGCGTCTGGCTGTTGCGCGCGCAGTTGCTCAATCACCAAGGGGGTGATTTTGGAGACGGCAGGACGCGGTATATCGAGCTCTGTGGCGCGGTCGTCTATCAGTTGACTTTGGGAGATATTGGAACCGGGCACGACTGCGCAGCCAGATGTTCCGGAAAACAGGACCAAGAGGCTGATCGCTAGCAGAGGTCTGATCATATATTCTCCTGATAGTTGCGCCGCAATGTGCCCGCCAGCGTCTTCTTTCTCGCAGTCCGACTTGTTTCTGGATAGGGATCGCAGAACCTTCGGCAGGTGCATTTTTCTGTTGGGCTTCTTCCTCAAAACCTTCCTCTCAGGGAATCAATCGGTGATGACGACTGACGTGGTCGCACTCGGCCGACGCTTATCTTCACGCTCACCGCGCTGTTTCCGAAAGAGTGATCAGGCCTATCCCTGACAGTGACTCTAGGCTATCAGAGCTTGGCTGCAAGCGGAAGTTCTCGTTCTGGGCAACGGTCCTGCCGAACGGATCGCTGCAGCGGTAGTCACTTCAAACCAGGCCAATTCGCAGGAGTGAAGTGACAATGATCGTCTGCGCTGTCCAGCGTCATTCTGGGTGTGGGTTGTCTGGACCACTAATTACAGTTAGCCTTCTTTCAAAAGCGGGTAGCCTTCATTCAGAGTTGGCGCCGCGCACTGTGGTCTAGGAGGACATTCAATGCGAGACGCGTTGTCGCTATCCCCAGCGCGAGCAGCATTGCTGGTCGTGCTGTTTAGCCTCATAGGCGGTTTTGCGGCCCTGTTTGCTCTCCTAGCATGTCAATATATCGTCAGTTTTCACGGCGCCGCGGACGCTGCGGATAAACATGGCATCTCGACGCAAAAATCGGTGCGTTTGGGCGGCATCTTTATTGCGACGTTTTGGCTGGCAGAATTACTCATTCAAACTGAAATAGCGGGCCATGGTCTCAATCTTGATTTTGCTCGCGTGAGTTTGGCCTATTGCGCGGGTCTGTTTGCGTTGGGGCTCTATTCTGACCTAAAAGCCGACGTGTCAGCGGCCGTGCGTTTAGTCATCATGTTCGCGCTCGCCTGTGTTGCGCTGCTGTTGCGGCCTGCGCTGGTACTTGAGCCTGTAGGCGTTTCCTGGATTGACCCGTGGCTGTTGCAACCCGGGCGTGTTGCGATTCTATTTACTGCGGCCGTGCTGACAGTCTTGCCCAATGCATTCAACACCGCGGATGGTGCCAATGGTCTGGTGTCTGGAGTGAGCTTTTTCACACTGCTGGCACTGTCGCCCTTCATGAACATGCCCGAGTGGGTTTTGAGTACCATTGAGCTTTCATTGATTCTATTTTTGCTACTTAACCTGATGACGGGCCGGTTTTTTCTTGGCGACAGTGGCGCCTACCTCTGCGGCGCGATGGTCGGATTCGCGGTAATTTATGTCTCAAATACTTACGTGATCTCCGTGTGGTACCTGGTGACGCTGATTTTTTACCCACTCTTTGACCTTGTATTCGCGATGGTCCGGCGCCTACTTGAAGGTCGATCACCGATGGCGCCCGACGATGAACATTTACACAACCTGCTGTTCTATCGGGTTAGGCCGGCAGTGCGCTCGCCGCGGTTGGCCAATACAGTGACAGGAGTGAGTATCGCGACACTGTTCACCGCCTCACCTTGGTATCTTTTCAACAGCGGGTTTGTAGAGGAGGGCTGGGGGATTGTCATCGCGACACAATCGCTTACCTATCTCACTTTGTGGTGGCTTTGCAGGCGGCGCCAAGAAGCCGGTGCTCTTGAAGATCGCCTGTAATACAGTGCGCATGAAGCGGTTTGGTTGTGCGCCGGTCCGGCGCCGAGCGACGGTGATCTTGCGCCGGTCTGCCCCTGAATCGGTGTGGCCGTGATCTCGTATGATCCTGACTCAGTCTGATTGTGAATAAGCGTCGCGAGAAGGTTGTCGGAGAAGGCACTATGCCAATCGTGATTTTATGACAACACCGTTCGCTGAGTCGACGCGCGGGCCATCCTGGGTGCCGATTTCTATCGTGCTGATACTGTGCGCGCTTCCGGCAGTCATGATGCTGCATGCGATTGCGAATGACCTGTTGGGCCCCGATCCGGCAGAAGCGCTCATGCATATCTCTGGTGAATGGTCGATTCGATTTTTGATGGTCGTACTCTGCGCGCGTCCGCTCGCGCGATACGGATGGTCGCTGTTCATGCGGTTCCGACGAATGCTCGGTGTGACGACTTTTTTCTACGCCGGCCTGCATTTGCTGGTGTTTCTGCAGGTCTATGTCGGTTGGCAGTCGGATATTTTGTTTGAGGAGTTGACTGAGCGGCCCTACGTCGTGGTGGGGTTTATCGCGTGGCTTATTTTGCTGGTGCTTGCAGTGACGTCCCTGAATCGGCTGCGGCGCGCTTTGGGTGCGCGCTGGCGGAGCCTACACCAGTCTGTCTATATCGTTGCGGTGTTGGTCGTGTGTCATGTGTTGTGGTTGAGTCGCTCTGACATTGGCGCCGCACTGTTCTATGGCGTCGTATTCGCGGGACTCTTGGGCTGGCGCTTACAACAAAAAAGAAAATATTTCACAAAGCAGTTGCCAAGCGAATAGGGCTTGAGTTACTGTTCGCGCCCGCGTCGGAGAACGGGTTACCACCTGGCTCTGAACACCGCGAAATCTCTGCAAATTTTTTTTCAAAAAGGGCTTGCAGCCGGGTCTCAGAAGTGTAGAATGCGCGACCTCGGTCAGGGAGCACCTGTCCGGACTAAACCGACCCCAGCGGCGGTTTGTGGTTTAACAGTACAGATGAAGACAGATGTGTGGGCACTTGTTGGAATGGTTATCACCTAACTATTCAGACACAACAAGTGACTCATTAATTCAATGATTTCGAATTGTGTCTGAGCCGAGATTTGAACGGACAAGCAGGTTTTTGCGTAACCGTTCCCTCTTAGCCGTAAGGCAAGAGGCTAAAGATCTAAACTGAAGAGTTTGATCATGGCTCAGATTGAACGCTGGCGGCAGGCCTAACACATGCAAGTCGAGCGCGAAAGTACTTCGGTATGAGTAGAGCGGCGGACGGGTGAGTAACGCGTAGGAATCTACCTGGTAGTGGGGGACAACTCGGGGAAACTCGAGCTAATACCGCATACGCCCTAAGGGGGAAAGCGGGGGATCTTCGGACCTCGTGCTATCAGATGAGCCTGCGTTGGATTAGCTAGTTGGTGGGGTAATGGCCTACCAAGGCGACGATCCATAGCTGGTCTGAGAGGATGA
>Ga0181573_10003608_pt1 | contig 13560 bp, 9 predicted proteins | sample 101ome_25_FD_148643 | JGI IMG/M metagenome (GOLD analysis project Ga0181573, IMG submission 148643) | Coastal salt marsh microbial communities from the Groves Creek Marsh, Skidaway Island, Georgia - 101409BT metaG (spades assembly) | ecosystem: Environmental > Aquatic > Marine > Intertidal zone...
CTCGCCGATCTGGATGGGGCCTCCCATCGGGTCGCCCTGGGGACCGGACGCGCGAAGCGGGCTGCCCGAATCGGACCGACGAACGGACGGCTTGGGTGGTTTGGAGGCATGACCATCACCACCGTGCCCATCGCCTTCATGCAGGGGAAGGACATCGGCCCAGGCAAAGGTCTCGGGCGTGCGGTCCGTGGCCGTCGGGTGCATGGCCACATCTTCGCCACCGATGTAATAGAGCTTCGGCGCGGTGCCCTGCTCGGGCTTGCGCACCGTAACCTTGTTCTTGGCCACCGTCTGGGCTATTTCCGTTGTGGGATCGTCCAGATCCCCAGCCAGAATGGCGTGTTCGGGGCAGACCACCACGCAGGCGGGCTCGAGGCCGAGGTCCACCTTGTGGGCGCAGTAATGGCATTTTGCGGCTGTTCCTGAATCAGGGTCGATGTAGATGGCATCGTAGGGGCAGGCCTGCATGCAGGCTTTGCATCCGATGCATACATCGGGGTCGAACTCCACGATGCCATCGTCCCGCTGGTACATGGCCGTCACGGGACAAATACGTACACAGGGCGGATTGGCGCAGTGGTTGCAGCGCGTGACCTGAAACGACCGGGTGACGTTCGGATACTGCCCCGTCTCAACACTCTTGACCCAGGTGCGCTGCACACCCAGAGGTACCTCATTTTCGCTCTTGCACGCTGTGGAGCAGGCATGACAGCCGATACAGGCATCGTTGTTGATCAGGAAACCGTAATTCATACCAGTATGGAAAGCGTGAAGGGTGCGGCATGCACGCAGGCAGGCCCAAGCGTCCTGATCGTCCCATGAGCTTTCGAAAGCCGAATGGGAAGCAGTCCAAGCACTTGTAATTACAGGTTAAGACATCCGGGTCAAAAGGTCCAGATCCTCCGGGCGATTAATGTTCGTCAGCTCCCCATCCTCGATATCGACCCACTGGATGGGGACCTGATCCAGGAATCCAAACACGCTGCGCCGTCCTGATGCGAGGTACGTCGCGAGGGCCTCTCGCATGGTGGCTCGCCACAGGCCACAAAGGGGCTGCTCCCGTCCCGAGGACCCGGCACGCGCAGCTACCAGCCAGGCCCGAGAGTCCCGCGAAACGGACAGGATCCGCTCCAGGGATGCTGCTTGAATCGCAGGCAGGTCACCAGCTACGACCAGTAGGTCCCTCTCCTCAAGGGCGGCACCGATACCCCCAAGGGGACCCTGCCCGGGATAGCGATCAGCGATGGTATCCCAGCTGCAGCCGGCCACATCCGGTGGCTCCTCAAAGGCTGCGTCCGGATGGGCCAACGACAGGTGGATGTGGCGACACACCCCGCTCATGGCGCGATAGGCGGCATGGTAGAGGGGAGCACCATGCAGGGGCGTGTTCATCTTCTCGCGGCCAAAACGGACAGAGCTGCCACCAAGGAGAAGAAGGCCTTCAGGATCGGTTCTCATGGGCACCATCCGCTGCGGGGAGCAAAAAAAGGAGACGGGAGTGGGAGGAACACGACATGACAGGTGGGCCTGGAGGCTGGACCCTGTCGCGCCCACGCCCTACCATGGCTTCATGATAGAGGCAACAGCGCATTCGGTCCACCCTGCGGAGGGTATAAACCGCTGACTGCCTGACCTTTGCCACTACGCCTTTCGGAGTGTTCGTCATCAAGACACGTCCCATGCTCTACTTCTATGTGGCCCCACCCGACGACATGAAGGGTGGGGTGGACTCGGACGCCTTTGATGCCTCGAGGCTCCATCGCAGCCTGGTACTGGCAAAGGCGGACAAACGGGGCCAGATCTATGTTGTGGATGCACGGCGGATACCAGCCATGCTCAGTGGGGAGGTGGATTGCATTCCGAAGAAGGCCATTCTCAACCGCAAGCCCTACCGCAAGCCCAAGGAAATGACGGCCGGCGGAGGCATTCTGACCCGCCCGGGCAAGAAAAAGATGAGTGTGCTGCTCATTTACCGCAAGGGGCGTTGGGATTTGCCCAAGGGGCGACTCGACAAAGGAGAAACCATCGAAGCCTGCGCCCGCCGGGAAGTCATGGAAGAGCTTGGTATCAGGCAGGTTGATGTCCACAGCTTTCTGGACACCACCATTCATGGCTATCCGGAGAAGGGGCGATTCATTGTCAAGACCACCCACTGGTACCATATGACCACAGAGGCCACGTCCTTCATTCCGCAGACCTCCGAAAAGATCACGAAAGTACGGTGGAGGAGTCTGCGCAAAGCAAAGCGGATCCTGGGATACGACAACCTGGCCCGGCTACTGGCCCGGGTGGAACACAAACTGGTAGTCACCCATCCGTGACCTTTTTCTATATTGCACGGAGTAAGCGCCATCCAATACTTGTTTATCACTTCTACACCCCTTTGATGGAAACGGCAGCAACTGATCTGGACAGCAAATTGGCCCGCCGCGCCGCCCGGAGCGGTAAAAAGCGCAAACGCCGCAGCGACCGCAAGATTGGCCTGCCGGCCCCCGTCGTGTTCTGGCTGGTGGCTCCGGTCGGCGCGGCCGGCATCGTCATGCCCGTTATCCAAGATGTGGGATGGGTATGGATGACAGCATCCGCTATCCTCCTGCAGATCATCATCCTGCGCATCAACGATGGCCGCGGATTCATCCGCTCACGAGAAATGCGCCGCGCCTACGAGGCTCGACGCCATTTCTCCATCCTCGAGGTCATCATCCTCTTCCTGTTGATCATGGCCGACATGCTGGCCATGGCCTATGCCCTCTTGATGGCTGCTGCGCCGTAATCAAAGCCGGTTCTTGTGCCCCGCGGGCATCGGATGAGATCCCTGTTTACTGCCCCGCCATGAAGACGGCGTTGGCGAAAAGCTGTAATCCGGACTGCCAGAATCCACGGAAGAGTGGATTGTCCATCAGGAAGACCCACTCACCCGATCCGTCCGACTGCACACCGAAGGCCAAGGACCCCTCGAGCCGCTCTTCGGCCCGGTAGCCCGTGTGCCCCGACACCCGGCCCTCTTCCTGGATGACACCCACGTTCCAACTGCCATCGGCCGTCATGAGCGCCGGGTGATCCGAGCGGTCGCGAAGCACGAACGTCTGCTGCCCGAAGCCGAATGCCAAGGGATGCGTCGCATCCACGTCCACGCGGTACACCGCGCCCGGATTGCTCTCGGGAGCACGCGCGCGATTGCGATCAGCATAGCGCTGGTAGCGGGCCCGCTCGGTACGGACGCTGTCGGGTTCAGGGTCTCGCTGCTTCATGGAAAGCGCCATCCCCCCCTTTCCGGCCAGCCATGTGGCGGCTCGCTCGATGGCAACGACACGCCCACCGGATCGCACCCAGTCCCTGAGATGCTCGAATCCGGCCTCTCCAAGCACCGATCCGTACGAGGAGGAGGGCAGGATGATGACATCAAAGGCGTCCAGATCCATGGAGGCAAACCGATCCGCGGGAAATCGCGTCAATGGATAGTCGATCACCTGATCGAACCAATGCCAGACCTCTCCGATGCTGGCCGATCCAAGCGGAGAGCCGTAGGGCATGCCGATACGCAGCGGTTGCGTGGCGCGCACGCGGGATGAACCCAGGTCGTTCCCCGTGTCCACAAACCCTGTCGGGATCGGGGTCAGGACTTGATCATGGGCTGCCGCCAGGCGCTCAAGCAGGCCGGCCAACCCGTCCCCGTGGTGCTCGTTGTTCCTGCGCGTAACGATGACGGCGCCCCTGTCGAAGGAGGTCGCGCCAACGGAAAACGGATTATCGTTGCGGCGCACGACGAGACCCTCTTTCATGAGCGCGGCCAGATAGGCCGCATCGCCGGCATCATCCCAAGAGGTTACCCACGCGTAGGGCTGCCCTTCGAAATCCGTAAGAGAGCGGCGCGATTCACTCCACGGCACCATGTCAACCGGCGCGCTGACCGCCACCGCATCCACATCATAGGCAAAAGGAAGGGCCCATCCGGTAATGTCATAGGTCAGCGTATCGGAGAGAACCACCTCCGGATCGAAGAGCACCCGTGTGAGCACCGCCCGTGGTTGCGCGGCCGGGATGACCATGTCGCCAGCGGCAATCGCATGGCGGCCCCTGCGACCCGTGCGATAATCCATTCCCTCGACGCGTGCATCGGATGCCGCGCGGCCATACTCTATTCCCAAGCGATCGAGATGCTCGGCCAAGCGGGCCTCCCTGCGCCCGGGTGAGGAGGCGCGCACGATGTAGGACGCATAGGCCCCGGGAGGATCTGTGAGGGCACGATCAAAATAGGCGGCAAACTCATCCACAATGCGTTCGTGATGCAATGCAGAGACTTCAATGGTGGACAAACCCGCCGTCATGTGGTGCGTCAGGCGGTCGGTCAGGGTCAGGGTATCCCCGAGCGCGGTTTCAATTCCGAGACCGGCGCGGCTGTGACCGGCTTGCTCATAGGTCATCCCGATGGCCCCATTGAACATGGGAAAGGAGTCTCCATAGCCGGGGTAAAGGATATCGAAGGACTCCTTCGTGAAATAAAGCCAGCCGGCGCGATCAAAGTAGCGTGCGTGGTTGCGGCCCATGAGCTGCTGCAGCTCACGTTGCCAGGGCGTGACCTCCTCGTGGACAGGCTCGGCTGCCGGCGCAAAGTAATAAGGTGCGTCGACGCCTTGTTCATGGAAATCCACATGCACGTGCGGCATCCAATCCCTGAATAGCCGCAGGCGCTGCTGCGTCTCCACCTGTGTCTGCCAGGACCAGTCCCGGTTCAGATCAAAGTAATAGTGGTTCGTGCGCCCCCCGGGCCAGGGCTCATCATGCTCCACGGCCATCGGATCGGCATCCATTTCCTGTCCCACCACCATGTTGTACCAGTTTACATATCGGTCACGCCCATCGGGGTTGAGCATGGGATCCATGATGACCACCGTGTGCTTGAGCCATGAGGATGTCCAGTCATCGGTGGGATCAGCCAATCGATGGAGTGTGGCCATGGCCGCTTCGGAGCTGCTCGACTCGTTGCCATGTACGTTGTAGGAGAGCCAAACGATGGCTTTTTTCGTGCCCGTCGGCTCTCCATCAAGCAGATGTGCCCGCCGTAGGTTGTCCTCGCGTATGGTCCGGATAGTGGCCAGGTTTTCAGGCGAGGAAACGACGGCAGCCACCAAGGGCCGCCCCTCGTTCGTACGTCCATATACCATCAGGTGAACCCTGTCACTCTCCTTGGATACCCGCTCGAAATACCCCACGACCCGATGATGGGGTGAAAACTGTTCCCCCAGTTCATAGCCCAGGTACGCTGCGGGGGTGGTGACGGACTGGGCTTGGGCGGGCCGTTGGGCACCGAAAAAAAGACCGGAAAAAAGGGCGATAAAAAGGGCGAAAAGCACCGGAGAAGACAGAACGCGCATGCGGAGAGGGTAACAGAAAAGAGAGAGAAGATCAGACGGGATGCCTAGATTGACTCCCGGGTCGGGGCGCCGGCACGAGTTGCCTGATCACGACGGTAACCGCACCAACATAGCCGCCCTTGCCATGCTGCGCAATCATACCCCGGTTTTACCTATCCCCCGTATCCATGGTAATGACGACATCCCTGCGCCTCTCCGCGAGTATCCTGGCCTGCTTATTGGTCCTGTCCATGGTTCGCACCGACCAGGAGTGGAGCGGTGCACAGGATACCCCTCGATTCGGCTTTCCGGACGAGTTTGCGCAATACTTCCACTCGATCACCGTTCCCGAGGGAGCCGAGCGGTCCGGGTATGGCGCCGGGTATCGCAGGCAGGCCCTGCGCACGCTGCAGGCAGCCCGTAAAGGATCGGTCACTCCGCTGCCCTGGGTCGAGCGGGGTCCGGGTAACGTGGGCGGGCGTACGCGTGGACTTGTCATCGACAAGAACGACCCGACGGGGCAAACCATTCTGGCTGGATCCGTTGGGGGTGGCATTTGGCGCAGCACCGACGCTGGCACGAGCTGGACACCGCTCACGGACGATGCGCCCCGCCTCTCAGTCACGTCCATCACGCAATCGGTTGCCAATCCGGACGTCCTGTATGCCGGGACGGGGGAGGGTTTTCCCAACGGCGATGCCGCCATAGGAGACGGGATCCTAAAATCAACGGATGGTGGCAGCACCTGGGAGGTTCTCCCATCCACGCAGGGCGGCACGGATTTTCTCTTCGTCAACCGCGTCCTTGTCTCGGAGACGGATGCCGACTTGGTACTGGCAGCAGCCCAATCGGGCGTATGGCGCAGTGTGGATGGCGGTACCTCGTGGTCTCGCGTGCTCGAGACCGGAAGCTACCGGGGGTTCTATCAGATCATTGCCGAACCCGGGCAGTTTTCGACCCAGTATGCCGTGGAAGATGGCAGTGGCGTCTGGAAATCGGTCGATGCGGGTTTGACTTGGCAAAAGGCCAATGTGGGATTGGTTGAAGCGGGCTCTGGAGCCCGTATCGAGCTCGATATTTCCCCCGCCGACCCACAGCGCCTCTATGCCCTGGTTGAGTCCGCCGACGGGGTGGACCCCACCTACGTCTCCGCCGACGGCGCCGAGAGCTGGGTGGAGCTCATGCCGGCCGAGGGCTCGCTCGATGCAGACATTGCCGGGACGCAGGGATGGTACGATTTGATGGTCCATGCCCATCCTACCGACCCTGAACGCGTGTTTCTGGGAGGCATCGGTCTCTACCGTCAACGCCAGAGCGCGGGCTCCTCGGTGCGCTCCATATTCAATGGGGTGGATCAGGAAAACACCGAGAGCTTCCTCTCCTTCATCAACTTTGGCGCCAGTCACCTCGGTGGTGGTCTGAGACTGGGTACGGAGGAGGACGAAAGCACCATTACAGAGGGGCAGATGGTGGCTGTTGAAATCCGCTTTGGACCCGGGAGAAGCCAAAAAGCCCATCGCTTCGTACCTCCCGACCAATCCGGCGTGGCGTTTGCCGATTATCCCTACGCAGATTACGTAGAGGTGCCCTTCGAGGTGTGGGACATAACCAACAACCGGCAATTGGGCGTCTCCTTCCGCGACCGCGAAGACAACGGAGCATTTGACCTGAGCACGTACGATGGTGAGGACCTCGATCGGGAGTACGTGTTGATATCAGCCCGACCCTACACGGGCGATACGCCGGATGCATCCCTGGCGCAGGATGGCGGACTGCGTACGGACCTGGCCTACTTCTTCTGGCCCATTCTTGCCGACGGCGCGGAGTGGACCCCCTCGGCGTTGCCCGAGTCCACCCTTCGTCTGAACTGGCTGGAGGCAGAGGTTGGCAACCGGGTGCTGACACAGATAGGTTCAGGCGTCCATGTCGACCAGCATGTGATGCGCTCTGTTCGCACCGGATCAGGAGACGATGATTTCCGGATGGTTCTGGGCAACGACGGTGGGGTCTTCGTCTCGAACGATGGCGGGGCGAACTGGAACGGTCGCTTCCGAGGCTACAATACAACACAGTTCTATGGGGTGGACAAGAAGCCCGGACGAACCATCTATCTGGGTGGCACGCAGGACAATGGCTCCTGGCGATCCCTGGGCAATCCGGATGCGGGGTCCGTATGGTTCGGCGCGGGCGGTGGCGATGGGTTTGACGTGGTCTGGCACAAGCAGAATGACAAGAAACTGCTCACCACCTCCCAATGGACAGCGATCCGGCGCAGTGTCGATGGCGGCATCAACTTCTCTGGGGCCACGAATGGCTTAACCAACAGTGGGCAGGGCATGGGCTCGCAGTTCATTACCAGCCTCTCGGCCCGTGAGGACAACTCAGACATTGTATATACCCTCGGAGAAGATGGGGTCTGGCGCTCGCAGGATTTCGCGCAGTCATGGGAGCTTCGTGCCATTGCTCCCGAAGACTGGGGATATGCCGGCGCCAGTGGCAAAGTGCACGTATCGAATGCGGATGGAGATGTGGTGTGGGCCGGTTACGAAATGGATCCTACCACCTCGGGAGGAGATAACGCCGGACACCTGCACCGCTCCCTGGACGATGGCCGAACCTTCAGCCCCGTGCCTACGCCCACCTGGGCACCGGGGCGCCTGAGTGGCCTATCGAGCAGCTACGACAATCCCAACGCGGTCTATGTCACCTTCTCCTTTTCGGGTCGTCCGAAGGTCATTCGCAGCACAGACGCAGGACAGACCTGGGAGGACCTGAGTGGGTTCTTGAATGGGCCGCGTGGAGTCGTCTCGAGCAATGGGTTTCCCGACGTATCCACCTATGACGTGCTGGATTTTCCCGGAACGAATGTCATCTGGGCCGCTACGGAAATCGGCATTGTGGAATCACGCGATAACGGTGCCACCTGGGCGCTGGCCGAAAATGGGCTGCCGGCCGTTTCAATCTGGCAAATGAGACTGCGTGACGATGAAGTTGTCGTGGCCACACACGGGCGCGGCATCTGGACCCTACCAACGGGCGCTGTCGTGACAGGTATTGAAGGCGATGAAAGCCTGCCCCAAACAGTATCCATCTCTTCTGCCTGGCCCAACCCCTTTACCGAACGGACCACGTTGGCCGTAAGCCTTCCAGCAGCCGGTCATATGCGTGCAGAGGTATTTGATCTGCAAGGACGGCGCGTTGCCGTATTGGCCGACGAAGAACGGTCGGCCGGGCGCCATGAGCTGACGTGGAGGGGTGACGGTGTGCCTGCGGGAGCGTACTGGGTCAGAATTACGACCCCTTCCGGCAGAACCACCCGCGCCGTCGTCCGCCTGCAATGAAGGCCGTGCGTATGGCCCAGCCATTGATGACACCCGGTCCGACCAACTCAGGCTGCGCGACGCAGGTCTGAATCGATGGTTGCGGACAGACGCTGAAGCGCCGCACGGCGCAGCTGGGAGATACGGGCCTCGGACACGCCGAGCAGGGCACCGATTTCGGCCAATGTCATATCCTCCCCGAAATAGAGCTCGAGAATCGTGCGCTCGCGCTGATCCAACGCCCTGCAGCATCCATCGAGATGTCTGCGGATGTCTTTCCATTCCATGCGGTCAAAAGCGACCGTGGCACCAGCGTCCGGGACGATATCAACGAGACGCAGTCCACTCTCTGCATCCTGTACATGGTCAAGCGAGTCCTGGAAGCGCTGCATCGCATCCCTGCGGATCGTGTGGAGTTGATCCACACTGACCTGCATCTCGGTGGCCACGTCCTGCTCGGTCGGAGCGTGTCCCATGCGCTGGGACAGGCGATCGCGCACGCTGCGCTCCTTGGCAACCTTTGCACGGCATCGACGCGAAAGGGGATCGAGTCGACGCAGGAAGTCGATGATCTCACCGCGGATCCTTGGATAGGCAAACGTGATGAACCGGCAATTTGCTTGGGGGTCGAACTGGTCGAGGGCCTGTAGTGTGGCAACTACCCCCACATTGAAGAGCTCATCGGGCTGCGCAAGGACGTCAGCCGGGCGGGATATTTTGGCAATGATGGAGCGGATGATGGGCTCTGTCGCAAACACAACAGCGTTGCGGTGCTCCTGGCAGGGGGCCTCATGGTAGGCCAACGCGGAGCGTTCTGCGCTGTGGGAAGCCGCCGCGGTGGGCGCCGTCATACGGGTTGCTTTCCGAGGTGCTGAACTGTGTGGTGCTGACATGGTACCGATCGGTTTCTGGGCGAATCAGGAGGCGGAGCGCCATCGATTACCCTTTCCATGTCAATCCCCGTGCCGCACTGCCGGAACCGGGCCGGCAAAACCTCACCGAACCCCTGAAAGCACCCCTGAAAGCCGTTTAGAGCTCAATTCGTGCTGGGAGACACGGTCGTTTGCATCGGCAACTCACCCAACAAGTGTTTCAGTAACAGAACACTCACGTTGCTTCTGCATGTCGTTACCCACACCGCAATCCGGAATGATCCCATGCGCCAAACGGCCCCTGTGGGGGATATGCGTGTTGGCACAGCGAAGGGCGTAGCCCTAGATTGCGCGTCCCATCCGATCTCCAAAGGGCGCCATCATGTCCGAAACACACCTGCAGGAAGAGGACCCGTGCCGACGAATCCTCGTCGTGGATGACAATGCCACGAACCGGGAGATGCTCGTGGACTTTGTTAACCTGCTCGGTCATGAGTGCCGGCAGGCGTCAAACGGTATCGATGCCATGGCCATCATCGAACAATGGAGACCGGACACGATTCTCCTGGATAAGCAGATGCCGGGAATGGACGGTATGCAGGTACTCGAAGCCCTGTCTGAGAATGAGGAGCTTCGCCACATTCCGGTCATTCTGCTTTCGGGTATGGATGACCTGAACACGGTCACTGAGGCCCTCGAAGCAGGTGCCGTGGACTTCATGGCAAAGCCCTTCAATCCGGCTGTCCTTCGCGCCCGTCTCTCGTCCAGCCTGGAGCGCAAAGCCTTGCGGGACCGGGAGCGGCTGCTGCTGCACTCACTGGAAAAGAGCTATCGGGACCTTCAAGCGTCCGAGAATGGGCGGCAGGCCCTGACCGACATGATCGTGCATGATCTGGGAAACCCCCTGTCCATTATCAAGATGAACGCGGAGCTGATCGCCATGACGGCTTCCGCGGGCACTGACATCCCCACCGATGCGCTCATGCAGCGGATAGGCCACATCTCAGCGGCCTCTGGATCCATGGACACCATGATCCGAAGCATCCTGGATCTATCGAAAATGGAAGCCGGGCTGCTCGAACCTGCCACAGAGCGTGTGGACGTGGCCGCGTTGCTGACGGCATTGCATACCCGTTTCGAGCAGATGGCAACCGATGCCCAGGTGGTCATTTCCCTGGACGTACCCTCCTCATGCCTTGTTGAAACGGACCCGGTCCTTCTCGAGCGGATGGTGAGCAACCTGCTGACCAACGCCTTCAAGTATGCCCATGGAGCGCGCGACGTGCTACTCTCGGTAACCGCCACGGATGACGCCTTCGAGGTTGCCGTGGCCGACAACGGTGCAGGAATCCCTGACCACCTGCACGAACGCATTTTTGACAGCTTCTATCAGGCGCGCTCCCGCGAAAGCGGAGCTCCGCGGGCAGGCGTGGGCCTTGGACTGGCTTTTTGCCGTATGGCTGTCCAGGTGCAGGGAGGTTCGATTTGGGTGGAGAACAACACGCCCCAAGGAACCCGCTTTGTATTCAGTCTGCCCCGCCGTTAAACGGTATGGAGCGGTACAAGCGGCCCGAAAACCAGCATCATCAGTCCTTGATACCGTACTTCTTGAGCTTGGCGTAGATGTTTGAGCGCTGCAGGTCTATGGCATCACTGATCCGACTGATATTTCCGTCGAATTCCCGGATCTTGTGGCGCAGGAATAGCTCTTCGGCCGCCTCCCGAAAATCTGCTATCCGGGGGTGCTGGTCGAACAGGTAGGAAATGGAATCCTGCGGTGCACTGCCGGGATTGGTGAACAGGTCCACGTCGTCCGCCGTGATGGCATCAGCCTCACTGAGGACGATCAAACGTTCCACGGCATTGTGAAGCTCACGCACATTGCCTCGCCAGGAATAGGATGACAGGAGAGCCAGGGCCTCTTTGGAGAAATGCTTCTCGGGACGGGCGTTGCGCTTGCTCAGTTTGTCACAGAAATAGGTGGCCAAGAGCGGAATATCATCCGGGCGCTCCCTGAGAGAAGGGGATTCAATGGTAATGACCGCTAGGCGATGGTAGAGGTCATCGCGGAAGGTGCGGGCTTGGATAGCCTCTTCAAGATCCTTGTTCGTTGCGCAGACCACACGGACATCCACCGCAATGTCGTCTGTTCCACCGACCCTTCTGACCTGGTTCTCCTGAAGCGCCCTGAGCACCTTGGCTTGCGCTGCATAGCTCATGTCACCGACCTCATCCAGAAACAGGGTGCCACCATCAGCTTGCTCGAAAGAACCGATGTGCTGCTTGTGTGCCCCTGTGAAGGCTCCTTTCTCGTGACCGAACAATTCGCTCTCGATCAGATCGGACGGAATGGCTGCACAGTTGACCGCTATGAAGGGCGCCTCCTTTCGGTCCGATAATTGGTGTACCCACTGGGCAATGAGCTCCTTGCCGGATCCCGCCTCGCCCGTGACCATGATACGCGCCTGACTCGGGGCGGCGCGCTCAAGGAGTTTCTTGACGCGCTTGATGGCTGCGCTCTCTCCGAGTAGCGGCGGCACGTTGCTGTCAATCCTGGAGAGGCGCACCTTCATTCGAGTGTGCTCTTTCTTGAGCTGCTTCGCCTGCAGTGCATTGCGCACGGCCACCAGGAAGTGCTGCAGGTTCGGGGGCTTGGCTACAAAGTCGTACGCGCCTTCCTTGATGGCCTCAACGGCCCGCTCGATCGTGGCGTGGGCTGTGAGCATGATGAAAGGCAGCTCCGGATAGGCTTCCTTCGCCTTTTTAAGGAAGGCCATGCCGTCCATCACAGGCATCTGTATGTCACAGAGCACCAGGTCGAAGGCATCCGCTGCCAACGCTTCAAGACCCTCAGCGCCATGTGCCGCCTCCATGATCTCATAGCCCTGCATCTGCATCAGGTCCTTGAGCGTACGGCGGATGCCGGGTTCGTCATCAACGATCAGGATACGGGCCATTCTAACTGCTGAATCTCAGTGGGTGGCGCCCCGGAAAACGTTGTGGGGGCGAAAAAACATAGGAATCTCCAATATAGGGGGACGACCACTGCGGGAACAATGCCGCCCTCCGAAATGCCGTCGCGGCCAGGAAGGCCGCCGCCCCGATGCCTGTCAGAATCCGTGGCATGACGGCCTGTCAATGAATAGATTTGTGTTCATTGCCCGCACGTGCCCGGCCCATTGTTTTCCGTCTCAATCCCAATGGGATGAATCACCTTTCCTTTGTTTTCCTCGTTTGCCTCACGCTGACGCTGGACACGGCGACCGTAACGGCGCAACCGGTCGGGTACCCCCTTGCCAGGCACTTCCGTGCCATGGACTATGGACAGAGCCCCCTCAACCATGATGTGGCCATCTCCGATGAGGGCCTGGTCTACGTTGCCAATCAGGATGGCATCCTTGAATACGACGGGGCCTCGTGGCAGATCATTGCAGGACCCGAAGGGAGCACGCCGCGCCGCCTAGCCATAGCAGCCGATGGTAGGTTGCTCATTGCGTCGGACACCGGGTCAGGCGTTCTGGAAACGGATGAGCAAGGACGTGCGCGTTATCGTTCATTGGGTTCCTCCTCAGGCGGGGGAAGCAATCAGGATGACGCCGCCCGTTTCCTGACCCTCGGAGAAACCACCTACATCGTAACAGCCTTCAGCATTGTAGCGCACCGGGCAGGAACGGTTACGGAAATCACGCCGCCTGCCCCGGTGCAGCATGCCTTCATCAGCGGTGGTCGCCTGTTCCTGGTCCTCTGGGGCAGAGGATTGAACGAACTCGATGGCGGCATGCTTCGATCGGTACCCGGGCGGGAGGCCTTTGATGACGATGAGGTGCGGCTCTCTGTTGCCCTCGATAATGCCAGTACGCTGTTGCAGCGCGCTTCCGGCGCCATTGAGGTATTTGCCGACGAAATGCTTGTGCCCTCCGACCCCGACCTGTCTCTCGTCTTTTCCAGGGGTGAGGTCCGTGCCGCCAAGCGTCTGCGTGACGGAACGCTGGTCATTGGATTTGCCCGGGGAGG
>Ga0181573_10003609_pt1 | contig 13560 bp, 9 predicted proteins | sample 101ome_25_FD_148643 | JGI IMG/M metagenome (GOLD analysis project Ga0181573, IMG submission 148643) | Coastal salt marsh microbial communities from the Groves Creek Marsh, Skidaway Island, Georgia - 101409BT metaG (spades assembly) | ecosystem: Environmental > Aquatic > Marine > Intertidal zone...
GACGAGGAGATCCAATCCACGCCGGCCATCGCGCACGGAACCCTGTTCATCCGCACCACCGGCCACCTGATCAGCCTCGGCGGAAAGCAGTCGCTTTGATCCCGGATATCAAACAAGAAAAGGGGCCGCGCATGGCGGCCCCTTTTGTTTGAACTTCAGCTTCCGCAAGAACTCAATCCAACGGAACGGCGCGGTAGAACCGGCTGGTTTGCCCCTGGGTCGGAGTCTCATCGATGACCAACATGGAGCCCGACGCCGGGATGGTGATGGTCGTCAGCTCCATGTAGGGGCCTTCCACAGCGGTCGCATACTCCACGCGGTAGCGCGCTCCGACCGGGCCGGCGACCGTTGTGCCGGCGTAGGTGGCGAGCGTGGCCGTGCCGAGAGTGACGTTGACGCTCTGGACCATGCCCAACGCATTGCTGACCACGACCGTGTAGAGCCCCGCATCTGAAGCCGCCAACGAGGCGAATGTCAGCTCGGCGGTGGTGATTCCGAGAGCGACGCCGTTCTTATACCAGGCGTAGGTCAGGCCGGCGCCCTGGACGCCCGCGACCAGGGTCACGCTGTCGCCGACGCCGGCGGTGGTGTTCACCGGCTGCGTGACAATCTCGGGCGCGCCATCTCCGGCCCCGCTCAGGACGTAGTCCCCATGCACGGCCGTCCAGCAGGCCAGCCAGTTGCGCGCGCCAAAGGCTCCGACATACCCGACCGGACAGTAGAAGCCGTCCGCGGGCGGCGCATACACATTGGCGATATCCAGCAACGGGCTCCCCGGCGCCGGACGCAGGTCGATGTTCGCGCTCACGGCCGGCGTCGCATAGTTGCGCAACATGGGATCCACGCCGGTCGTATTGTTCTGCGACGCGTCGAACAGGACATCGCCGGTGTCCGTCGCCAGGTCGGTGACGCCGTGGACGAAGTTCCCCTGGAACAGGTTCTTCACTCCGGCGATGCCCGCCTGGTCGGTTTCGACGCGCAGTCCCTGGTTCACGTTCATCAGCAACCCGTTGAACCACTTGGCTTCGGTCCGCTCGCGAAAGCGAAGCCCCTGGTCGGTGTCGCCGCGGCCGATGGCCGTGAAGTTGTAGACCTCGTAGGAGGCGGGCGGACTGTCCGGACCGCCATCGTTGTTGTCGCCGTCGTTCTCGCTCAGGAGATCGCCGCCCTCGACCTTCTGCATGGCCACCCAGAACTGGTTCTTGCCGCTGTAGCCGAGATCGGTGTCGAAGGACTCGTCCTCGCAGAAGATTGCGGCGAGATGCTTGGTGTTGACCGTGCCGCCCCAGAACTCGAAGCCGTCGTCCGCGCCTTCGTAAGCCTCTACGTATTCAATCACGGTGCCGCGCCCGACGCCGACCATGCTCAGGCTGTTCAGTTCCTGACTGGGCGCCAGTTGGGTGCCCGCGTGCCGGATCGAGACATAGCGCAGGACGCCCGAACTGTCGTCGTCGTCGTTGCCGCCGCCGCGATGGATCGGCTCTCCGCTATGCTGACCCAATACGTTCCCGTCCAGCCCCTCGTAGTGCATGTAAAGGGAGCCGTCGGGATTCGCGCCGCCGCCGGCCTCGGGATCGAAGCTGTTGATGGTGGCGTTGCCGAGCACGACGATGCCGCCCCAGCGATTGTCCGTCTGGCCGGCCGGACGAGGCACGGTCAGATCGAAGGGATTGCGCGGATTGTCGCCCGGAGCCAGCGCCGTGGCGGAAGCGGCGATCGAGCTGTCGATGTAGGTGAAGATGATGGGATTGATCTTGGTTCCTTCGGCGTAGATCTTGCCGCCGCGGGCGATCACCAACGCGGAAGCGCCGCTGCCCGTTCCTTCGACGCCCTGGATCACCGTGCCGGGCTCGATGTTCAGGACTTCGCCGTTCTCAACGTAGACGAAGCCGTTCAACACATAGGTGTTGGTGCGATACCAGTTGACCGTGCCGACCATGTCGGCGTCGGTGATCTGAATCTTGTCCGTCAACTGCGTGTAGAACAGGTTGTCAAAGTCGAGTGAGTTGACCGCAATACCGCCATTCGGCGTGATCAGCGCCACGTGGTCGCAGGCGGACCAGCCGGCCAACCAGAGATCGTTCGGAGGAAAGGCGCCGACAAAATCGGTCTCGACGTAGAACGGATGGTCGGCGGGCGCGCCCTTGACCACGTTGGAGGGATCGGCCGCCGGGCCGCCCGGAAGGGGGCGCGGATCGAGGTCGCCGAACTGGGTGTTGGCGATGTTGCGGAGCATCGGGTCGGTGCCGACGGTGTTCAAGTGCCCGGAGGTCAGCATCGCGTCGCCCGTATCCGTCGCGGGATCGCTCACGCCGTAGATGAAGTTGCCTTGGAACAGGTTCTTCACCCCGGCGATCCCGGCCTGGTCGGTCTCAACCCGCAGACCCTGGTTGACGTTCATCAGAATGCCGTTGAACCACTTGGCCTCCGTGCGTTCGCGGAAGCGGAGCCCCTGGTCGGTGTCGCCGCGACCGACGACCGTGAAATTGTAGACCTCGTAGGACGCGGGCGGGCTGTCCGGACCGCCGTCGTTGTTGTCGCCGTCGTTCTCGCTCAACAGATCGCCGCCGGTGGATTTTTGGAGCGCGAACCAGAACTGGTTCTGACCGCTGTAACCGAGATCCGTGTCGAAGGACTCGTCCTCGCAGAAGATCGCGGCGAGATAGCGGGTGTTGACCGTGCCGCCCCAGAATTCGAAACCGTCATCCGCGCCTTCGAAGGCCTCGACGTATTCGATGATGGTGCCGCGACCGACGCCGACCATGCTCAGACTGTTCAGCTCCTGACTGGGGGCGAGCTGCGTTCCGGCATGACGGATCGAGACAAAGCGCAACACACCGGAGCTGTCGTCGTCGTTGTTTCCGCCGCCGCGATGAACCGGCTCGTTGCTGTGCTGACCCAGGACATTGCCGTCGAGTCCCTCGTAATGCATGTAAAAGGAGCCGTCGGGATTCGTGCCGCCGCTCGCCTCCGGGTCGAAGCTGTTGATCGTGGCGTTGCCCAGCAACACGATGCCGCCCCAGCGGTTGTCCGTCTCACCGCCGGCGCGAGGCACGGTCAACGCAAAGGGATTGAAGGGGTCGCTCAGAAAGGGATCCACGTTGTTTGAACCATCGACCATGCCGACGGTGAAGATGATGGGTTTGCTCGGCGTGCCTTCGGCGAAGAGCTTGCCGCCGCGGGCGACGACGAGAGCCGAGGCGCCGCTGCCCGTGCCTTCCTTGCCGTAGATCACCGTGCCGGCTTCGATGTGCAGTTCCTCGCCATTCTCAACGTAGACGAATCCATCGAGGATGTACTGGTTGTCGGCCGTCCAGTTGACCGTTCCGCTGATGTCCGCATCCGTGACCGTGATGGTTGCGGCAGAACCGCCGGAAGCGGCTGCAAGGAACGTCGCCATCATCACGGACGCCAAGTATCGTTTCGTTTTTTTCATTTGATCGTGTGTTGTCGTTGTATTGCGCGCCTTGTTTCTGAAGCGTCTCGGTGACGGTGTAATTGCGCGTCTGTTACGTTAAGGCGACAAGCGGAACGCCGGTCAGAACTTGTAATTGGCGGAAAGCCCGAAGGAGCGCCCCCTGCGTTGCGCGGAGTAGACGAGGCGACCGAGGGAATCGTCCAGGTTGTAGACCTCGGCTACGGTCGGATCCAACAGGTTCTTGGCCGAGAACTTGATCGTCCAGTTGTCCGAAATGCGCCTGGACAAGGTGAAGTTCAGCGTCAACACCGGCTCCCGAAAAACGTTCGGAGTCAGGTTCGACGCGGCGGTCAAGGTCGACCCCGAGATGTTGGCGGACAATGTCCCGGACCAGCCATTGGTTTCGGTCCGGTTGTCGTAGGAAATGTCCCAGTTCAGCACGTAGGGCGGCTGGTCGAACAACGGCCGGGTGTCCGGCGTGCCGGGAAACAGATTCCGCTTCTGCGCCAGGACCCCCGGGAATTCCTGAGCTTCCGAATGGATGACCGCCGCGTTGAAGCCCAGCGACCAGTGTTCCAGCTTGTCCTCGATGAAATCCAACCGCTTCCGCCCTTCGATCTCGATCCCCTTCAGCTTCGCGCCCGGGGAATTGTCGACGCTGCGAAGCCCGCCCGTCACACCGAGCAGCAACTGTTCGATCGGATCCTCGATCTCCTTGTAGAAGACGCCCACCGCGGCAATTTCACCCGGCCGGGGATACCATTCCCAGCGGGCGTCGTAGTTCTTCGCCTTGCTGAACTTCAGGCCCGGATTGCCGATGAAGTCGTCGCCGGTGATGCTGTCCGGCTGACGGAAGGGATTCAACTCGCGGAAACTCGGCCGCGCGTAGGTCTCCGAGTAGTGCAGGCGGAAGACATGATTGGAGGTCGGCTTCCAGATCACCCCCGCGGCGGGGAACAGACCGACCTCCTTGATGCTGGCCACGCCCGGCGGCGGCGCGCCGGCCACCGCCGTGAATGCGTCCGTCTCCAACTTCGTCGCCTCCAACCGATAGCCGCCGATCAGGCTGACCTGCTCATGAACGGGGAAGTCGGCCATCAGGTAGCCGGCGCGGGTAAGGATCTCGCCCTCGTAGGTCTGCACGTTGGGCGCGCCCTGGCTCACCGAAACCGGCAGCGTCCCGCGCACGATCGTGAACCGCCCCCCCGCAAAACTGTTGGTGGTGATGGTCGGCGTTGTGTAATCCGGTGAAAGGGCGCCGTTGATGTCGCCGCCGATGGCGTCGAGCGTCGCGCCATTCACCGAGATGTTGAACCGGCGTTCGAACAGCTCGCGTTGCGAATTGCTCTGGAACAGGCCGAACTTGAGTTTCCCTTCCTCGCCGTTCCAAGGGATGAACGGCAGCGCTGAATCGATCCGGAAGTTCTGGTTGTCCTCCGAGATCTCCCGCCACAGGCGTTCGGGCGTGCTGGGGGAAAAGTCCGCGCTGAAACTCGGCGTCATGACGCCCGTCGTGGGGTTCGTCGCAATCTGGACCGACGACTGACGAAAGTCCGGCTCGTCCTGCGTCGTGCTCGCCAGCGAAACCAGCCAGTCCATTTCCAGGTAGGCCAGGTCCTCAAAGACATGCTCGCCCTTGATCTGATAGGCCTGAAGACTGCGCTCGGTGTAGTGCAGCACGCGCGTCAGACCGTCGTCCTCGTCGCTGAAGTTGATGTCCTCCAACACCAGACGATTCACCGCGCGGTCCTCGGCGGACTGCGTTCGCAGGAAGTTGAAGCCGAGTTTGTGATTCTCGCTGAGCTCATAGGCCAGGGCTACGACGCCGCCCCAGTTCGCGGCGTCCACGCCCGAGGTCACCCGTCGGTCCGTGCTCAACCGGATGCCGCCCGGAAACGAGGAGTCAAACCGCGGCCGCTGCTCGATCCGGTTCGGTGTGAACGTGAAGTCGCGTCGATAGGAAAACGACGTGAACCAGCCGAACTTGCGATCGCGGATCTTCTGCGTGTCGCCCACGGCAACGGAAAAATCGTGGTTCAATCCGGAGTTCCCGATCTTCGGCCCCAACTGTTGCGAGCCGAATGAATTGACCGCCGCCACGGCGCGTTCCATCGCGGCAAACCTGGCAGGTGTGTTCAGCGTGCCCGAGGAAAAGGAAATCGAGGAATCGTTGAAATCGGACGACTCCAGGATCTCGGGCATGGCGCGCTTGCCGTCGTCAAAGCCAAGGAAATCCGTCCCGCCCTGATCAGAGACCAGGAACTCGTCGTTCAGACTGGACTGCGTGTTGTAGCTGACCCCAAGCCCGGCATTCAGGATGAACTGGTCGGGGAACGACTTCGTCACGATGTTCACCGCGCCGCCGGTGAATGTCGCCGGTTGGTCCGGCGTGAAGGTCTTGGCGACCTCTATCGACTCGATCATGTCGGAGGGAAACAGATCCAACTGCGGGGACTGACGCTTCGGATCCGCGGACGGGACGGCTCCATTGTTCAATGTTGTGCTGGTGTAGCGGTCGTTCAATCCGCGGATGACCGGGAACTTCCCATCCTCGACCGTCACGCCGGTCATCTTGCCCACCGCGCCCGCGGCGTCGTCGACGCCCAGTCGGCCAAAGTCCTCGAAGCCCATCATGTCGGTGATATCCAACGCCTCCTGCCGCTGCGTGAACAGCTCCTGCCGCTGGTCGATGACCGGCTCGGAGATGACCTCAAACTCCGGCAGTTCCTGGAACATCGGATTCATCTGCAGATTCGCCGTGGAGGTCTGCCCGATCACGACCCGGATGTTCTCCAGGGTCTTGCGCTCAAATCCTGATTTGGTGACGGAGATCGTCGCGACTCCCGCCGGCACATTCTCAATCCGGTAGCGGCCCGCCGCGTCCGTTGCGCCGCCCAGGGTCGTGCCGCGAACGGACACGACCGCCTTCATCACCGGCGAGCCGTTCCAGGAACTGGCGATCCGACCGGAAATCACACCCCCGGCGGGTTGGGCCTGCACCAACCCCGCCGTCAGGAGAAGGAGAAAAAGCACGACAGGCGGGAACCCCGGGCGCCTCAAGAATCGCGCAGCCCGCGAGACGTTTGATGGCGATCGGCGATACCGGGCCGGGGCGCGGAATTTGTTCCGCTTCAACGCCGAACAATTAGGGTGTTCCGCCACGGCTTCAAGCTGCGGGCCGCCGGAGGTTGAAGCGGAATGAATTCCGCGCCCCGTAGCGTAGGCATCCACGCCTGCGGGTTCCGGCGGCGTCCCGCCGCGTGTTTCGGAAGACCGGGCGTGGGCGATCGCGCGACATCGCGCCAACGACATTCTTCCGGCGATCCGCCGCGACCGTCCGTCAGAATCTTTCGTTCTGCGTGACATCAATTCGAAGGTTTCCTCGTCGCTCCGGATCGGGTGAATCAGGACCGCTTCCGCGCCGCGCGTTGAACGGCTTCCAGATAGGTCTGGATGTTCTCCCGATGCCGGACCTTCTGCGCCTTGTTCAGGAAGTCGATCGCCTGGTCGTATTCGCGCTCGCGCACCTTCAATTGGGCGCGCTTCACGAAGGCGTCCGCCGCGAAGCCCTCGATCTTGGAGGCGAGTTCGTAGCGATGGTCCGCCTTGGCCTTGCGGAGCTTCGCCTCGTCCTCGGTCTCCTCCTCGGGTGGCGCGGCATGGAAATCGCCAATCATCAGCAGGGCCTCGCCGTCGAGCGGATTCTTTTCGACGACCTGTTCGAGGAGCTTCGCCGCCCTTGCGCCGTCGCCCTTGGCCAGCGCCACCCGGGAATCCAATTTGAGCAACTCCAGATCCTCGTCGCCCTTGATCTTGTCGCCGTGGGTCTTTCGGATCTTCTCCAGGATGGCGGCGGTTTCATCCCAGGCCCCGCTGCCCGCGAGAATGCCTGCGGCGCGGAGCGAGCTTCTCAGGTTTTTCACGCCGTCCTTCTCGATGGCCTCAAGGTAGACCGGCAGCGCCAGCGCCGGCGCCTCCCGGCTCATGTAGATGTCGCCGAGCAACATGAGGTTGGAGAGATTGGCCTTGCCGAGCTTGCGGAGGATCTCATAGCTGACCGCCGCCTGGTCAGGCGCCTCCATCTGCATTTGGAGGCTGGCCTGGATATTCCAGAGCCCGGCGTCGTCAGGATTCTCGCCGAGCAGGGATTCGAGAAAAGTATTCGCCGCTGTGAGCTTGCCCTGCTCGATCTGGCAGGTGAGCAACCCCATCTTCCAGTCCTTCTGCTCCGGCAGCAGCATCATGGCGTTTCGGTAGGCGCCTTCGGCGCCGATGTAGTTCCCCCTCTTCAGCAGACAGACGCCGAGCAGTCCGTAGATGTGCCCGTCGCCTCCGCCAAGGTCGATGGTCCGCGTCAACGCCGGGATGGCGTCATCGAAACGTTCGAGCCCCATGTAGGAGATCGCCCGGTTCTTATGGGCGCGAAGGTAGTTCGGAAATTTCTCGATGGCCGCCCCGTAGGCGCGCGCCGCGTTCTCATGATCCGCCTTTTGAAAGTAGAGGTTGCCCAGGGTGTAATCGAAGACGGCGTTGACGTTGGTGTTGATGTTCTCCTCCAGCAGCTTGATGGCGGCGCTGACGTCGTTCGTCATCAGGGGGAACAGCTTGAAGTTGAAGAACGCCACCTCGTTGGTTCCGCCGATGGCGTTGGTGACAACCGTGGTCGGCTTGGGCGGCTCGATATCCGAACGATAGCCGTAGCTGCCGGCGAAACTCTTCACGAAATTCCGGTCATTCCAGAACGGGGCCAATGGATTCCCCTCGCCCGGCGCGTTGAGCAACGTGAGATTCTGCGGGATGGCGGCGCGCCCGGCGGGCAGCTTGATCGGCGCAACCCTGGCTGGGGCCGCGGCGGCGGCCGATTCGGCGTTCTTGGCCTCCACATACTCACGGGTCTTGAGCCGGAACAGCTGCGCCGACCCGGCAATCGGCAGAGCCAACAGGATGGCAAGCGTCCATTGGCACGCCCGACAGCGCGCGATTGAAATCTGGTGAAGCAAAATCATGGATCTGGATTCTTCAGGAATTGATGCTGAACTGGATTCTCTGCCGCACAAACGTGCTGACAGCGCCCCCTTCGCGGGAGCCGGGCTTGAACTTCCAACGCCGCACAGCGTCGAGCGCCGGCTTTTCAAACTCCGGCCGGCTGGCATTCTCCACCCGCGGGTCCTCCACCCGGCCCTGTTCGTTGACGACAAAGATCAAAACGACGGAGCCTTCAACGCCCTGTTTGCGAAGCTCCGGCGGATGCTTCGGCCGGACCGGGCTGATCAGCGTGGGCTTGTTGTCCAACTCGGACATGTCAAAGACGCCCACGTCCTGCATCTGCTGCCCGACATCCGCAAAATTCTGCAACCCCTGGCTCAGCGCCCCGCCGGCGCCGACACCCGTTTCAATCGACGGGATCTCGAACGCCATGTCCGTGGAGGGCGCATCCAGCTCCGGCATGACTTCAGGCTCCGGCTCGGGCTCCTCCTCCGGCTCCGGCTCCTCGATCACAGGGGGAGGGGGCGGCGGTTCGATCGTCGCCGAAGTGAGCGTGGTCAATCCCTTGTCCACGCGATTGGCGGAAAGCATCTGCGTCAATGGCAGGACCAGAAACACCGAGGCCGTCAACAGAATCGCTCCAAGCGCCGCGCGCTGCCAGCCGCCGCCAATCTCCGGGGGTGTGAAGACCTTTCTCATCACAACGATCTCAGACGTCCTTGTCCGTCGCCAGGCTCACGCTCTCCGCGCCGCCCATGCGGGCCTCGTCGACCACGGACATCACCAGCCCGGCCAGGGCGCCTTCGCCGGCCTTCACGATGATCGGCGAGTCATCCTGCCGGACCTTCTCGCGCACCACGGCGCGCACGCCGCCGACCCCGACATCCGTCCCGTTCAGCAGGACCTGCCCCTTGGCGGTCACCTCGAAGATCAGGCTCTCGCTTTCGGACATCGAGGCGCTGGCGCTCTGCGGGCGATCCACGCCCACACCGCTCTCCTCGACGAAGACCGTGGTGACGATGAAAAAGATCAACAGGATGAACACCATGTCGATCAGCGGGGAGATGTTGATCTCCTTGATCTCGTCTGAATCCTGGATGGTGCGGCGTCCTCTCATTCAGTTTTTGTCCGTGGCGATATCGATCCGTTGGGCGCCGCCCAGCTGCGCGGCGTCGAGGACCTTGGCGACCGTTTCCGCCAGGGCGCCCTGGTCAGTCTGCAGGATCACCGGCATCGGATCCTGGCGGGTGAGGCGCTTCACCAGGGGACGCACGCCGCTGACGCCGATGTTGGTGCCGCCGTAGATGACCTGGTTGTCGCCGGTGATGGCGATGAGGATGCTGTTCTTGTCGAGCTGCTCGGCCGAAGCCGCGCGCGGACGCGTGACATCGATGCCCGGCTCCTCGACGAACACGGTGGTGACAATGAAGAAGATCAGCAGGATGAACACCATGTCGATGAGCGGGGAGATGTTGATCTCCTCCAACTCCTCGGCGTCCTGCATGGTGCGGCGACCTCTCATCTGATACGCGCTGCTATCGATCCTTCACGGGTTCAAGCCGGCATCGCGGAACCCATGAGATCGTCGTCCGTCACGACGTCAATCGACTCCGGATCCGACCCGGCTTGCGGAGGACGACCGCCGCTTCCGCCGTCGTAGGTCAACAGGGTGAAGCTCTCCAGGCGGGCGAGGAAGGCCTCGTATTCATCGCGCCGCGCCTTGACCAGATAGGCGAGCGCGTAGCCCGGCAGCGCGACCAGCAGCCCCATTTCGGTGGTGATCAAGGCCTCGGAGATGCCGGAGGCGATCAGGTCGGCGGTCTTGGCTCCGCCCATGGAGATGCCGTCGAAGGTGGCGATCATGCCCAGCACCGTGCCCAGCAGTCCGAGCAAGGGCGCCGCGGCGACCATGACGTTCATGAAGACCAGACGACGGTCGATCTCCGAAATCTTGGCGGCGACCACCTCGGAGAAGCGGTCCTGCACCTCCTCCTTGGTGGCTGCGCCATCCTGCGTGTAGCGGATGATCTCGCCAACCTCGCCCTTGCCTGCGGTCGGTTCCAACACCCAGCCCTCCCAGTCGGCCTGCGCGGTCTTCTTGAATTCGCGCTTGGAAAAATAGACGAGCAGTTGCAGCGCCGCGCCATAGATGAACAGGGCAATGGCAAGCAGCGGGATCATCAACCAGCCGCCAGCCAGCCAGAGATGCGTCAGTTTCAATACTTCGTTCCACATGATTCGGTTCTCAGTTCGCGGTTCTCAGTTCGCGGTTCGCAGTTCCAGGTTCTGGATTTGTTGTTCTCGGCTTGTCGCGCCGAAGTTCCGGCTTTGCGGAACGAAGGCGGATTCGCAGTTCGCAGTTCGCAGTTCGCAGTTCGCTGATTCCTGATTCCTGATTCCTGATTCCTGACTTCTGACTTCTGACTTCTGACTTCTGACTTCTGACCTCTAATGTCTGATCACCGACCGCCGCTTAGGCCGGGACTGGCGTCGGGTTGTCTCCGCCGGCGGCCGGCGTTTCGTTGTTGGTTCCCCCGCCTTCCGGTTTGTCGATCTCCTCGGGGACCCCATTGATGAAGGCGACCGAAGTTTGTTCCATGCTGCCGAGAACGCCCTTGGCCTTGCGCGAAATGAAGGCGTGAATCAGCAGCGACGGAATCGCCACGATCAAGCCGAACTCGGTCGTGACCAGGGCCTCGGAAATGCCGGACGACAGCATCTTGGGATCGCCCGTGCCGAAGACGCTGATCAGGCGGAAGGTGTTGATCATGCCGGTGACCGTGCCCAACAGGCCGAGCAGCGGCGCAGTCGCGGCGGACAGGGCAACAAACGGCATCCAGCGCTCCAGTGTCGGCTTGGTGTTGAGCATCTGCTCGTAGAGCGCCTCCTCGATGTGTTCCTTCGGCTCGTTGCAATGCAGGACGGCGGTTTCCATCAACTGACCGACGGGTCCCTTGATGGTCGCGGCATGCTTCATGGCTCCCTCCTCATTGCCGCCCTTCAGGCGGTCGAGCACGATCTGCAGATCGCGCGGCTTGGCCAAGCGGATGTGCGCAATCTGGAACCACTTGATCAAGCCGATCACCACCGCCAGGACGCCAAGAACCAGGATGGGAACCACCACCGGGCCTCCCTTGGAGATGTGCTCCACGAAGGTCTCCTTGGTGGCCGCAATTTTGTCCGCGTTGCCCATGGTGGGATCGAAGGGGATGTTTCCCTCGCCGCTGGTGACCAAGGACTTCAATCCCGCCTCAAACGCCTCCGCCGCCGGAATGACCGAGGGCTCGGTGGTGTTGAGCTGCAATCGGGTCAGACCGACGGCCGGACTGTCCTTGGACGCAAAGGCCGCCAACGGCCCGATCAATGCGTAGGCCCCCTTCTCCAGCTTGCCGGCTTCCGTCAGGGCCTTCCCTTCAAAGGACTCGCCGCCCAACTGCGCATCGATGCGGCTCAAGGCCGTGTCGATGATCGCCAACCGCTTCTCCAGCTTCTCGGCCACGCCCATGTCGGCGTTGACGGCCGCCGCGCGCGCGCCGTCGATGACTCCCTGATAGCGGGCGACTTCGGCGATGTGGATGCGCGACTCAAACGCATTCAGGTATTCGTCCAGCGCGCTGCCGACGAATTTCACCTCCGCCTCACGCGCCTTGACCTCATCCCGGAGGACATTCAATTCCAGCTGCTTGTTGCTGTTCTCCTGGGTCGCCTTTTCAACGTCCTTGCGCTTGGCCAGCACGGCGTCCTCGGCCTTGGCCAACTCCGCAGACAAGGGAATCTTCTCCTCGGCAATCTGCTTCTGCGCGGCGGCCAGCTCCGCCAGCGCCTTGTCCAGATCCTTCCGGGCGGAACTCGAAATCTCGGCGAACTCCGCCGCCGATCCGATCAAGCCCGCGCCGCCCAGCAGCGCCGCCGCAATGAAAATGGGTAGTGTGCGTTTCATTCGTTTGGAAAAATCAGTTCACCTTGATCGGCAGCCCGACATAGGCGGCGGGTTGGACGCTGTCATAGATGGCCAGCGTCCTGGCGATGACCGGGGCGAGCGCCTTGTCCTCGGTCCATTCCCACCCCGCGGCGGTGGCCGTGCCCGTTCCGGCGTAATTGCCGTTCTTGTCGGTGAAGAAGGCCTGGCCCAATCCCAGGTAAATCGTGCGGACCGCGATCTCACCGCCGTCGCCGATGTCGCGGGTCTCCGGCTCCACCTGGATCGAACTGTTGAATTCGTCGATCGCCTTGATCATGCCGATCAAGGCCTGCAGCCGCTTGCCAGCGGTGAGTTTGGTTTCCGCCGGGTTCTCCGGGACCATGGCGTAGACATCCTTGATCTTCCTGACCAAGGGCGGGGGCAGCCGCTTGTGAATCGCGCGGAACCGTTCCTCGAACGCGGTCAACAGACCCGTCACCTTTTCCAAGGCCGCCTTCAGTTCCTCGTTGCCCGCGCTCTGCTCCTCAATCTCCTTCGCAATCTGCTGGTTTCCCTTGTTCTCACCCTCGCCCTCCTCAATCGCCTTGAGCTGCTCCTGCAGCCGCTTCAACTCGCCCTCGAACAAACTGATGGAAGCCTTCAAGGTTTCGCGATTGGCGCTCCAATCGGCCTGCACGCGCCCCAGGGTCTTGCGCGCCTCCACCCACTTCGAAAGGGTGTCCCGCGTGTCTTCTATCGGCGTCTGCGCGACGGCGCCAATGACGGCGCCGCCCATGGCGGCCGTGAAGGCCAAAATGAACCGCAATTTCATCGCGACACCATCTTGGCGCCGAATGACATCTTTGAGTCGCTGGCGCTACAATCGCGTGACAAGGATCGAAGGGTCGCTTGACGAACCTGGGAACACATCCGACAGCTTTGTCGCAGCTCTGTAACATGAGCGACGCCTCGATGTCACAAGGGCCGAAGTTCCCCGAAGTCAGGGCAATGCGCCCTTCCGCGAGTTGAGAAGGAATGAAGGAACGGCGCTACGGCGCCGCTTCCCGGCGGCGGATCGTCACCAGAGCGGATTGGGCCGGTAGAGCGGTTGCGCCCAGGGGGTCTCCTTGAACTCCTGATCGCCGAGCGGGCCTTGATTCTCCGCAAGGTAGTCCAGGATCCTTTTCTTCATGTCGGGCGAGAGCTTCCAGAGGCCGTGCTTCTTGTTCATCGTCACCAATGTTTCCTCCCAACG
>Ga0181573_10003610_pt1 | contig 13556 bp, 4 predicted proteins | sample 101ome_25_FD_148643 | JGI IMG/M metagenome (GOLD analysis project Ga0181573, IMG submission 148643) | Coastal salt marsh microbial communities from the Groves Creek Marsh, Skidaway Island, Georgia - 101409BT metaG (spades assembly) | ecosystem: Environmental > Aquatic > Marine > Intertidal zone...
CGCCGTCGCGAGAGCCGCCATCGCCTTGCGCAGCGCCGCGTCAGGGGCGGATAACGGCTGAAGGTCGGCCGTTTCCACGTCGCCGTCCTCGAGGGGACGCGCCCCCGCGTCCGCGACGCCCCGCGATCTGGTCGGGGTGGACGCGCCGGAACGAATCCGCGTAGGCGTGGAGGCTCCGGACCTGATTCCAGAGGTTCCTACGGGCTTCCTCGGGCTTCCTCGATCGACGACGCCAACCTTCACCCCGGGCCCCGCCGCGTCCACGCCGCCGTTCGCGCTCTGCCTCAGCGCGCCGCGTCGGCCAAACTCCGTCGGGGTCTTCCTACCCCCTGGCGCAAACGTCCCGCCCTTCGAGCCAGACTCGAAACCCTTCGAGCCGACATCGCCCCCGCCACCTGGCCCCCGAGGCGCCGCTAAACTCCCCCTCGCCGGCGACGGTTCCCTGCTCCGCGACCTGTTCATCATGCTCGAGAAAGTCCCAGACTTGGACACGCCCCCGCCGACGCCCCCGCCCACGCCCACGCCCGCGCCGCTCGGGACGGACCTGGAGAGCGAATGGGACGGACCCGGGGCCCCGACCTGACCGGCCCTCCGACCACCCGCCGTCCGCGTCGTCGGCTGTGTCCCCGCGTGTGCGAGATCATCCGATTCGGCGTCCGACGCGTCCAGCGCGCTCGCCGAGCTCGTGCGCGACAGCGAGCGACGGTTCAGGTCCTGCCTGCGCTTCAACGCGGTGAGCTTCTGGCCCGTCAGCGCGCTGCTCTTGCCCGGCGAATCCGGCGAATTCGGCGCGGCGATCGCGCGGCGGCCGGCGATCGGCGGTGACTTGGACCGCACCGGCGCGGCGGCGGCGTGAACGTCGTCCAGCCACGAGGGCCGCTCCGGCTCCGACTCGGGACCGGGCTTCTTCGCGCCGCGTCCTCCTTCATCCGTCCCGGGGAGCCCCGTCCTCGCCGCGACGCCCGTCTTGAACGTCGCCCGCGGTCCGCTGATGCCGACGCCGCCGCCCGCCGCCTTTTCCCCCGCCGCAGCAGCCTTCTCCCTCGCCGCCGCGGCTCTCCTGCCCAGCGCGCTCTCTCCGCCGTTCCTGGACGACGCTCGGGACGACGGACCGTTCAAGGCTCCATTCGAACCCCCCGACGACTCCCCCGACGAGAACTCGTCCCAGTGGTCGGGCGACGGCGTGGACGCGGCGCGCGTCGTGGCGCCGTCCGCGACGCCCCTCGGCGAGTTCAACCCGAAGCTCTTCGAGAGAAGACCCCCCCGCTGCGACGACGACGACGGCGGGCCGGGTTCGAGGTCGAGCGAGGCGTTGAGGGACAGCGCGGCGGGTCTTCGCCTGGTAAGGTTGAGGGACGACCCAACCCGGGCTTCCGCGGTCCTGGCGGATCCGGCGGATCCGGAGGAGGAGCCCTTTACGCCTTTAGCAGTCCCCCCGTCGGCGATGGGTTCTTTCACGCCGGCGGCGAGCGGCGGGATGGCGGCGGCGCAGTGCTCGATGAGCCCCTCGCGCGAGAGTCTCGCGACGCGCGCGTCTTCGAAGCGCGTCGTCAGCTGCCACCGAAGGTTCGCGCCGCACTCCTTGCGCCCCTGCCCGTTCTTCGCGTTGTCCACCAGTCGCCAGGTCTCGTCCTTGCCGAGGCTCGCGTGCAGCAGCGCGATCGCCTCAACCGCGGTGGCCCTCGCGCGCTTCAGATCGGTCTTCGAGTCGTCGAAACCCTTGCCCTGCTCGTTCGCGGACGCGGCGGCGACGAGCCGGGACACGATCTCGGCGTTCGAGACGTCCGGGTGGGGGAACCTATCGGCGTTGAGCATGGCTCGCATGAGGGCGCAGATCGCGTCCTCCTTGAGTCTGGCCAGCGCGGGTCCCTCGCGCGGGATGGACCGCTCCCTGGAGAACTTACCGCCGCCGTCGTAGACGCTGAAGATGGCATGCACGGTATCCTCGGGCAGGACGCGGTATAAAGAGTTGAGCGCGCGCATGTTGGCCTCCTTGACGACCGATTTGGAGTCCCCGAGCTTCTTCACGAGCGTGGGCACCATCACCTCCACCGCGGGCCTCGCCTGCTTGCCCAGCTTCTGCAGCAGCGTCTCCCATATCTGCAGCGTCGTGAGGGAGATCTTAAAGTTCGGATCCCCCAGGAGCTTGTTCAGGAACGCGACGAACTCGTTGATCCGCGGCAGCGCCGCGCGTCCACCGGGCGCGAGGTCCGAGACGCATGCGCTCAGCCTCTCGATGGCGTCCGCGCGGACCTTCCAGTTGCCGAGGTCGTGTAGCGCGCTGACCGTCTCCGAGGGCACGAACCCGAACTCCATGGCGCCGCTCATCACCGCGGCCATGACGCGATCGCCCCCCGAGGGTTCCGCACGATGAACCCCAAGCCCCGGCGACCTCGACGCGTGAGGTGCTAAATAAAAACTACCGCGCCCCTTCGGCTGCTGTGTCGAATCCTTTTTCCGGGGGGGCGATCCGCGAGTCTCGCCCTGCCTCTCCCTGAGCGGCGCTCTTACCGCGTGGCCCGGTGAGGTTTCCCGACCTTTCGCGGACCGCTAATCGGTCGCACGAAGGCTCGACCCGCGCGGGGTTGGTGTGGCTCGCAGCGATCCCTCCCTCTCTACATGCCTGCCTGTCGGTCGCCCCGATACGAAATCTCTCGCCGATTTTTTCGCCTGATTGCGAACCAAGCGAGGCGCCCGATGCGTGATGACAAAACCGGGACGACGACGACGAATCCAACTCGCCAATTCCTGGTTTGGAGAGCGCGGAATTTCTCGTTCGCCGTTTCTCGTTGACCAAGCGGCGGCTCGGCACCCTTCATCATTTCGAAAGACGCACCACGTCAACTTTTCCCGCTTGAAAAACAGAGCCACGACAGAGCCGGCCGCGACGCAGCCGGCGACATGGAGACTCGAAGCAAGCGCCGCGCGATCGAGCCGGTCGCCGATAAGATCCGTCGCGGCGAGATCTCGGTGTTCGTCGCCGTCGCGGAGGAGCTGCCGGAGGTCTTCAGGACGCACGTAGTGCCCAAGCTCGAACTGCTGGACACACTCGCCCTGGCCTGCGTCAGCAAGTCCTACAACGCGGCGGTGTGGAGCGTTGAGGGAGTGAGATCGATAGAGCAGAGGGTGGAGAATTGCGCGAAGCGCTTCGAGTTGCGAGCGCCTTTTCCACCGATGCACGTGATGGCCATGCAAAACAACTTGAGAGGGTTAAGGGCCCTCATAGACGCTGGCGTGGACCTGAACCAAAGGCAAGACGCACAACTCAGCGACACTTACCGACACTACATGCAAGTGATGCCTTCAAACGCGGGAGCCGGATGGTTAAAATTGGATAGAGCTGAGAGGAAGATTTCAGCTTGGAACGACTTGGACTTTGAACCGCCGCCCAACAGCGGTCCCACGCCCTTATTCCATGCTATCGATACGAGACAAACAGCGGCGATGTCCATGCTGCTGGAAGCCGGTGCTAACATGGAGGAAAGGATGGCTGCACCCTGGACTGGTGGACAGACGACTTGGATCACTGCATTACAGTATTCTGTCGTTATGAGTAATGGATTTAGGCCGACGAAGCTTTTACTCGATGCAGGCGCAGATCCGAACAGTAATAAGGATGAATTGCTTGGCTGGACCCCGTTGCACGTGTTGATCCATGTTTGTGCGTTGGACTGTCGGGCGGGGTCCCGAGAGCTGAAAATTGCCGAGCTGCTGATGGAGGCTGGAGCCAACCCTCACCTGGGCGACAAGGTAGGGCACACGCCACTGGACCATGCCAAGGGTCTCAAGGACGATGAGATGATAATACACCTCGTGAAAGCGATGACACTCTTTGATGCGTGATGGAATAAAATGAAACGAGAACGCCTGCTATGCCTGCTTCGCCTTCCCACCGCCCATCAGCTTCTTCACCTCCTTGACGATGATCTTGATGATGGACCAGCCCCAGAACACGCTCACGGCTAGGATCCCGAAACCTCCCGCCTTGACGATGTAATCGTTGTCCGGTGACGCCAGCGTCTTCCACACCAGCGGGGGCCCGATGACCAGCCTGCACACCAAGAACATCAGCGCAAACACGAGCGAGTTGATTGACGCGAGCATCGACGTCTTCAGACCCATCTCGATGAACACGGTCCTGAGGTGCAGGGAGGGGTTGGAGACCTCCATGAGGAAGAGACACGCCACGAGTTCGGCGCCGGACCTGCCGTTGAGCACACCGGACGCGAGCCCTCCCATGGTGAACATGTGGTGCACCACGCTCATGAAATCCCCCCCGAGGGCGCAGTAGATGAGGTCGTACGTGAAGTACGACAGAGAGATGGCCATGCACAGGGTCTGAGCCTCCGTGTTGGCGCCGCCGATGTTATCGAACATCCCATCCCACCCGTTCTCGAACGTGACGTAGCTGTAGTAGATCGCGACGACCGCGTGGACGATGGACACGACGCGGTTGCTGAAGTCGGCGCTGTACTTCTTGAACAGCGCGAATCTGCAGACGACGAACATGAGACCCCAGTAGACGGTCCACTGGGACATCTCGCTGGCGTACTTGACGCTCATCGGATCGATGGTCATCTTCGCGGAGGATTTGATGGCCATGATTGGTGTGAAGGGATCGACTCTCGTGGACGTGCGCCCTGGCGAGTGCCGGCTCGATCGGATAAATGGACTTCCAGGAGCCAGCCCTAAACCCGTCCATAGTGCACGGCAATCTACCTTCACAGATGCGTGGATTTTTTTGGACCAGAGCCGGCGACGGTCGGCCCCGCTACGCTCGCACTAACCACCGCTCACGCGACCCTACGACGCTTACCACCCCCGTCCGCCCCGCCATCGTCGCCCCCGCCGCCCCTCGCGACGTCACCGCCCGTCCCCGACCCGCCCCCGTCGCCCCCGCCGCCCCCGTCGAGCATCATCGCCGCGCGAACCACCCTGGCGTCGGGAGCCTCGGCGCACCCCCTCACCGCGAGCGACAGCGCCTCGAGCCCAACCCCGGGCTTGAGGAACACCACGACGTGACCCCCGTTACCCGCGCCGCATATGTGCGACCCGGTGGCGTGCGGCGCCACCGCGGCGTACAGCGCCGCCACCGCCGGGGAGTTTATCGACGGCCACAGCCGCTCCTGCAATACCTTGTGCCGCTCCAGGATGGACCCCGCCGCTTCGAGCTCGGCGCGCGCTTCCGGGCTTCCATCCCCGACGAACGCCGAATCGGGGAGGCTCCCCAGGCGGTCGAAGGCGTCGATCATGTCCTTACCCATCGCGGCGCACGCGCGAAGGGCCTCCTCGACCCCCGGCGCGCGCCGCTGCCACGCGTCCACGACGCCCTTGGCCACAGTCGCCGCGAGGCGAACCGCTCCGGTGAACACGCAGACCACGTGCCTCGACAGGTACTCCGCCGCGGGAGGCGGCAACCGCGAGACGCGCACCTCGTATTCCGGCAGAGAGTCCATCCCTCGCGCCTCGTGCGCCTCCCCGAGGTCCGCGCTCGCGGCGCTGGTGAGCCGCATGCCGACCAGGGCGCCGCCCGCCTGGTCCTGCCAACCGCCGCCGGTGGTCATCAGCTGCTCGACGGCGAGGACCGCGTTGAAGGCGTCGCGCGCGGTCGGCCAGGCGATCGGCGGTCGCGATTTGGTCTGCGCCGCCGCGTTGTCCTCGCGCTGCTTCTTCTGGGCGGCGGCGGCGGCCCTAGCTTCCTCCTCCTTCCTCTCCTCCTCCGCTTTTTTTGCCGCAGCCGCCTCCTCGACCTCGCCGCCGACGTCACCGTCGGCTTCCTCGGCGGGTGCCTCCTCCTCCGCCGCGGGTGCCGCCGCGGGTGCCGCCGCGGGCTCGGCGGGGACGACCGACCAAGGGGGAACGACGACCGCGGACGCGCCCGCCCACGCCGCGTCGCCCAAGGACGGCCGCCACTCGCACCCCGTGCTCAACTCGTGCATCGCGTGCATCGCCGCGAGCGCCAGCACGGAACTCGACCCGAGACCCGACCCACGAGGCAGGTCGACCCTCGTGCGAAGCTCCAGCCCCATGCCCGGCGCCCCGAGGAACCGCGTGAGTAAATCCTCGAGGCTCCCGGGCCCGTCCTTCTTTCTTTGTTGTCCTTGTCCGACACACGCGTTGTCCGACGCGCCGCCCGCTTCGATACCGTTCGCCGCCGCCGCGCGCTGCGCCACGGTCAGCGCGACGCACGCCCGGTGCAACGCGAACGGGTGCGAGGGATCGTCGCATCGCAGCAGCTCCCCCACGCTCCGCAGCTCCTCCCTCCGTCCGGGAACGCCCGGCCCGGGTTCCGAAACCAGCCGGACTAAACCGGGTTTGCCCGGAAGCCTCGACGCCGTCGCCGAGATGGGCCTGCGGAGGGCGCCGCCGCCGTCGGTGGACCCGTCGGTGGACCCATCGTCGCCGCAGTACGGGGACGTGAGCACGGGGACGTGAAGCACGACGCCCCTGCGCTCGAGGGAGTACGGCGGGGTATCCGTCCATCCGCCCGCGAGGTTGAGTCTGGCGGGATACTCGGCACGCACCGCCGCCATCTTCTCGAGCCTCGACACCGCCGACGCGGCGGGCGCGGGCGGGAGGGGAGCCTCGCCGGGATCGTCGTCGTCGCCGTCCCCGAGCACACTCATGACCGACGCGAAGAACGCGGCCTTCTCCGCCTTCTCCGCCGCGGGCCTGCCGAAGAGCGGCGCGGCGCGAGCAAAGGGCGACACCACCGCCGCTCGGAGGCACCGCCGCGCCGCCGCCTCAGCCGCCTCCGAGCCCGCCTCCGAGCCCGGCGCTCCCTCGCGCGGCGCGAGCGCGAGCGCGACGCGTCCCGCGGCGAGGAGCTCGCGCCTCGACGGACCGGGCGATCCGCCGTCGTCGTCGCCGCCGCCCTCTCGCTTGCCACCGCCCGCCCGGCCGCCCCCCTCTCGCTCCACCCTCGACGCGCGTCTGGCGCGATCGTACGAGTGGGCGAGCGAGACCAGCTCGAGGGCTCGAGCCGTCGCCGTCGCCGCCGAGTCGTTCGGTCCGGAGACGAACGATCGAAGCGGAGGCGCGCGATCGAGCCACGTGTCCGCCGGGTACTCCTTCCGCACCATCTGCCGAACAATCGGACCGAGGATCTTGCTCCGGAGCTCGCCCCTGCGTCGCATCATCGCCGCGTGGTCGGCGAGAACCCTGAGCGCCTCGCTCACCGACACCCGCAAACCGCCGTCGTCGTCGTCGTTCCTCGCGGCGGACCTCTTGTCGGACCTCTTGTCGGACCTCTTGGAAACAACGGGCCCGAACCCGGACGCCGTAACGCTCGTAACGCTCGTAACGCGTCTGCCCGGCGTGCCCGGAGGGACTCCCCTCACCCTCGCGAGCAGCTCGAGCGCGGCGATCGCGGCGTCCCGCTGCGTGGCTCGCACGGGGAACAGACGCGCCAACGTCGTCGTCTGCGCCTCGCCCTCGGCCCACACGGCGCCGCCGGGGGTCGCGTCGAGCCCGAGCCTCGCCGCCGCCTCCGCGACGGGTACCCCGAGCAGGGTGCTGCAAGTCGCGCTCTTGACCTCGTCTTTGACGTCCGTGACGATGCAGGTCCAACAGCGCGCGCCCCCGGGGTTTGGACCGTCGCTCGCGTCGGCGGCCGCCACCGCCACTCCGGCTCCCGCCGCGGCCGCCTCGTTCAGCGGCACGCAGTGCATGAACACCCCCGCGGGCACCACCACCCCGGCGGGAAGGTCCACGTCGTGTAGAAGGCACCCCGATCCCACGGTGGCGAGGGCGCCCACGTCGCAGTGCGCGACGAGTGATCCGGCGCCGACCCTCGCGCCCATCGCGACGTGCGACGCGAGCATGCACGCGCCGGGGCCCGAGGACCGACCGGATCCCCAGACGCCGTCCGCGCCGATCGACTTGCGACTGGCGCCGAAGCCCGCGGCGTCCATCATGCCGCTGTCCCACGTGCCCAGGTGCGTGCCCGCGTGCGCCGCGGGATACGCCGCGAGAACGTTCGAGTCCACCGCGGTGTGCTCGAGCAGCTCGGGCATGGTGCCCACGTGCACGAACCTGCTCGGCAGCATCGGGCGGATGAGCAACGGCTTACCCGCGACGCACGCCGCCACCAGCTCCCTGGCGCGGCGAAGTCGATCCCCTTTGTGCGTCGACGAATCCATCGAGCGAGACCCGGACCCGGACGCCGTAACGCTCGTAACGCTCGTAACGCTCGCGACGTGGTCCACGCGCTTCATGTACGCCGCGCTCGGGTCCGGGTCCCTTCCCATGGGCTGCATGAAGTCGCCGTAGGCGCAAATCTCCACCCCGCCCAACGCCTCCGGGTGCGACGCCGCGAGTTTTACCAACGCGTCGCACATTCGCCACCCGAGGTGGTACGCCGAATCGGTCAGCACCCACTCGCCTCCGCCGCCGCCGGGGAGGCCCATGCCCGCGGGGGTGGGTAGGACCGCGTTCGCCGCGCGCATCTCCGCGTCGGAGGGTTTCTGAAGGCACCTCACGCACTCGATCACGCCGGCGTACCGAGCGGCGGTTTGGTTTTTATCGATCGGCTCGGCGTTTTCCTTGTCGCGCGACTCGTCATCCGCGCTTCGACGTATGAGCTCCACGAGCTCGTGCCTGTCGCAGACAAAGACGCCGTGGGACCTGCCGGTGGCGACGGTGCTCGCGTGTCCCAGCGCGAGGATCCCGTGCGACGCCCTCTCCGCCGTGGTCTCGTCGAGCGGCGCCAGCGCGGGCATCTGGAGCACCACATCGGCGGCTGAGATGAACACCCCGGGGGGCAACGACGCGGGGAGCTCCTGAAGGTAGACGAGCTGCGCCTCGAGCATCGTCGCGGGGGCTCCCATGTTCGCGGCGTCCATGGGTAGCTGCGCGAAGGCTTTGCCCAGCGTGCCGTGCGCCGGCGATCGCTCGCTGTACCCGCCCGCGTGAAGCAGGAGGATGCGGCTTCGCCTCCAGCACGGTCCGACGTCCGCCTGCAGCCTGAGCATCACGTGAAGCGTCGCGCCTCCGCTGCCCACGCGCGGGCCGGGGGGGTCGGGCACGACGAGGTAACGCGTGCGCTCGCCGGGAAGCTGTCCCCGCGAGTGGAGCTGGTCGAGCTGCGCGCGATACACGCCGGCCTGCCCCTCGTTCGCGGCGGTCACCACCACCGCGTCCCAGAACCTCCCATCCAGGGACGTCGCCAGGTCTCCGCCGGGGAGCATGCGCCGATACTCCCGTAGGCGGGCCTCCGCGCCCGCCACCATCGCCCTCTGCTCAGTGTCCCACCCGCGGAAGTGGGGCGCCGAGCCCATCATCTCGCACCCGTACCCTCGTGCGCCTCGAAAGTGTCTGGAGGATCGGCCGGCACCCAACAAGACTGGAAACGGCGAAGCGCCGGGGAGTTCGAAGCTGGGCTGCTGGGAGTTCGAAATTGAGCAAGCGCTTGGGGTCCGCGCTTTTGGCTCTTCGGACCCTTTTCGGGCAGCAGATGGAAGCAAGATGGAAGCAAGATGGCGATGACACACAAGCACGTGCGCCTGGAGATTGGCGACGCATAAACCATCGCCGCGGGCGCGGGTCACTCCCGAAACGACCATGAGTGCATTCGCGGCGGTCGCGACCGCCGGATACCGCGTAAACCCGGGTCCAAGGCGCCCGTCTCTCGGCAGGAGGAGAACTGGCGCGAAAGAGCCCGTGCTTATCCGCCGTCTGAAAAAGCGAAGCGTCGTCGCGTCGGCGAAGAGCGAGGCATCAGCCGAGGCGGACTCCTTCTATGACGTGACGCCCGAGTACTGTGGTGTGCCAATCAAGATTTCCGGCCGCCCTAAGCGCATCGTCCTCATTCGCCACGCCGAGTCCGAGGGGAACGTGGACGAGACCGTGTATCAGCGCAAACCGGACCACAGGATTGAACTGACCGAGCGGGGGAAGGAACAGGCGAGGCAGGCAGGGCTGGCTCTGAAGGAGCTTCTGGATCCCGACGAGCAGGTTTACGTGTACGTGTCGCCGTACATGCGGACGATGCAGACGTTGTACGAGCTCGGTCAGACCCTGGGACCAGAGCGAATCAGCGGCGTGAGGGAGGAGCCGAGGATGCGCGAGCAGGACTTTGGGAACTTTCAGGACCACACTATGCAGGAGCTCAAGAAAGAGAGGCACGGGTTCGGGCGGTTCTTCTACCGCTTTCCCAACGGAGAGAGCGCTTCGGACGTGTACGATCGCGTGACCAGCTTCCGGGAGACGCTCCGAAACGACATGAACTTTGGCCGATACACGGAGAACTGCACCGTGCTGATTATCACTCACGGGCTGACCCTGCGAGTTTTCCTGATGCGGTGGTACAAGTGGACCTGCGACATGTTCGACAAACTTCGTAACCCCGGAAACGCTGAACTCGTGGTGATGGAGCGGGGCGAGCGCGGGCGGTACTCGATGCTGTCCGAGTCGCAGGATGAGGAGTTTCTGCAGAAGATGGGCTTCACCGACGATATGATTGAGGATCAGCATTGGGCCAGGACTGCTTCCATGTCGGACCTGAACAGCTCGTGGGCAACGAGCAAGGGCACGATCTTCTTCGACGGCTTCCCGGATCGACTGGAGGCGAGCAGGCGCGCGGTGAAGCGCGCGGATGAGACCTACTTCTCGACGTCGGAAACCACGCGGCGGAAGGCGATGAAGGAGGCGAAGACGAAGAAGGCTTACGACGAGGACCTTAGACCTCACGGTTGATGCATCAAAAGACCTCTTGACACGTGTAATGTAAGACTACATCTCTTTCTTTCGATCACTGCGGGGTGCGGAAGAACGCGTGGTCCGTCGCACCCGCCGCGTCCCACATCTTCGCCGTTCGCAGCGCGTCCACCATCGTCATCTTCGGAGCCTTCCAGTCCATGGCGCCGTTGTACCCGACGGGCGGGACGATGCTCTCCATCGCGGGCAGCGTGGGCTCCTCCCTCGGTATATCGCTCGTGGCCGTCAGGTTGGCGTGAAGCCGCGCCGCGATCTCCCGCAGCGGCACGGGAACGCTCGCGGCTTCCGCCACCTCCGCCAAACCCTCCTCCGCCTCTGTCGGATGGTGGCCCATCATCAGCGACAGCTCGTGGATGGAGATCATCGCGACGGCGTGGGGAAACCCGAATCGAGCCTCCCCCTTGTTGAGCTGCTTAAGCGCCGCGCGAGCGTGGTGAAAGAGCGCATTCGCAGCTGGCGTGTAACCCGCGCTGGAGAGGACCAGCGCGGAGAGGTAGCAGCGCTGTAACGTCACCTCCGCGCGTATCACCGGGTCAATCGGCTTCAACGCGTTTGCCCCGTGCGACACCACGTGAAGCGCCTCGAGGAGCCGCGTGAGCGCCTTCGCGTTCCACTGCCCGTTCCTCCCGAGTTCGTCGTTCACCGCGTGCACCGTCTCGCTCGCGGCGCGGTCCACCTCGCCCACGAGGGCGTGGAGCACCGCGGACTCGGCGGCATCCCCGCCGCATCCAGCCTCCCACGCGCCCGCCACGTCGCGAGTGGCGTCGCACATCCTGTCGAACCTCTCGACGATCGACGGGTCGGATTCGGTCGCGGCGAAGCGCGCCCTGACCAGCAAGAGCCTCCAGCTTCGCTCCGTGACGTTCTGGATCGAACCCGCAGCCTCCGCGGCGATCTCCCACTCGCCGAGCTCCACCGCCCTCTCGCACGCGAGGACGTGCGCCGCATCCTTGGACCCCGGCGAGGAATCCGGCAGCGTTCGCATGAGCGCCGTCGCCATCTCAACCTGCGAGCCGCGGATCAGCGCCCGGACAGCCTCGCGAGTGTTACCCACGGAGAGGTAACGCGACGCCGCGCCGATGACGTCGCCGTGGAGTAAGCGCGCGGCCGCCTGGGCGCCGCGAACGGTGGAGGCCTCGTCGACGCCGCCCTTGGCGATGAATTTTTTTGCGGCGGCGACGACGCCCTGCGCGCCGGCGGGGGTCGGGGGAAGCGCCCCGCCGTCGCCGTGAGCCGTTACCGCGTGACCGTTACCGTTGGTCTGCAGAGAACCGAACGCGGAGACGGCCCTGAGCTTGTTGAGCGTGCCCGCGCCGGCGATGGGGGGAAGCGGCGCCAGTTTGCCCACCCCGCCGCCGAGGCTCGGGAGGGAATTTCTCGCCTTGAGCGCGGCGGGGAGGGATCCGTCGAGGTTGTGCGGGAGCGTGTCCAGCGGGCCTCCCGCGCCGGACCCGTCGGATGGCACCCTCGCGTGGTGACCCGGCGCGGGCGGCGGGCTCAGCGGGCCCGCGGGTTTGGGCGGCGATCCGCCGCCGCCGCCGAGGGGCGCCAATTTTTTCAGCGGCGACGGGCTCGGCGTGCCCCCCGCATCCTCCGCGATTTCCGGCCCGAACCGTCCCTCCGCGGCTGTGCACGCCACCGTGAACGCTTCCTCGTCCCTACCGGCGCGAACCAGGCCGCTGGTGGCGTCCGAGACCTTACCGGCGGCCAGCTGAAGGTGGACGAGCCTCTCCACGTCGGCGTCCTCATCCTTCTCCATCGACTTGATCCGTTCACCCGCGAGTCGTCTCCAGTACTCAAAGGACACCGCGGGCGCAATCGACAGCGCCGCGTCCCACTCGCCGATCTCCTTCATGAGCTCGCAGTACGCCCGGAAATCCCCGAGCTCCAGTCTGAGCGTCGCGGCCTTTCGCAGCGCCACGTCCTTCTTGTCGCCGCCGCGTGTCTTGGCGAACCGAGCCTCCTCGAGGCGAGCCGCCGCGTCGCCCACCAGCGACTCAACCTCGGACCTGTGCGGCACGGAGATACCCGTCGCGCCGAAACCCCGAGCTTCCTTCACGCCCGTGGACTCGATCGTCGCGAGGTGCCACAACTCCTCGGCGAGCGGCTCGCCCGACAGCGCCGCGAACGCCGCTCCGAACCTCTCCCCGTCGGATGAGGAAGCCGCCATCTTTTCGCCCAAATCGCGACCCGCCGCGCGGCCCAACAGTCTCTTGCGCTCGTCGCCGTTTCTCTCCTCGCCGACGATCGAGCACGACGTCGCGTCCTTCCCAAGCACCGCGCGGATCTTCGCCGCGGGGGCGCACTCCTCGGTGCTCCAGAACCGAATCGTGGAGTCCCGGCTGCAAGTCACCGCGATGAACGGCCTCGCCGGGTGCGTGGCGATTGCGTACACGTCGGCGAGGTGGCGCTTGGTGACTTGCAGGCACTGACCCGTGACGGAGTTCCACGTGCGCACGGTCTTATCCCAGGATCCCGTGAAACAAATCTCGGGAATCTCCGGGTGCCAAGCCTGGCCGCGGACGTTGGACTCGTGGCCCTCCAGCGTCACCGGCCTCCTCGCCGTGTATCGCCCGTCGGGGGTGAGCTCAAAGATCTTCGCGGTCTTATCGTCAGAGACGCTCATGAGCCGTCCCTGAACCAGCGGGGAGTACAGCACGCCGTACACCCTGGTGGTGTGCTTATCGCGGATCTTGTCGATGGACTGGTGGTCCTCGTTGGTGACGTTCCAAATCTCAATCGTGCCGTCCTTCCCGCCGCACGCGATGATATCCGGCTGGAATGGGTCCCAGCTGCAGCCCTGTATGGGCATGGTATGGTTCAAGGCCTTGCGCAAGCCG
>Ga0181573_10003612_pt1 | contig 13552 bp, 8 predicted proteins | sample 101ome_25_FD_148643 | JGI IMG/M metagenome (GOLD analysis project Ga0181573, IMG submission 148643) | Coastal salt marsh microbial communities from the Groves Creek Marsh, Skidaway Island, Georgia - 101409BT metaG (spades assembly) | ecosystem: Environmental > Aquatic > Marine > Intertidal zone...
CGACGAATCAACGTACTCCAAAACGGGGTCTCCTGTGTGTGTCATCACGTTTCCGGCCGCGTTTTGCGCCTCTGATGATTTTACCCTGCAAATCGAGCTCGCCAGCCAAGTAACGCAGCATAAACGGCTCCCGATCATGGGCATTTGGGCCCTATTTGGGTTTGCATTTGGCCGATTCGATTTCAGAATGTCTCACTGCCAGCGCAGCAGAGGAGGGCAGCCACACCCTGGGGTGCCGAGCTATCCGGCGCAGAGGGTGCCGAGAACGAAAAAGCCACGTTCGCACAGTTTCAGGTTCGCGTGGAATGACCCGCGCGATGACCGACGGCGCGGGATCCGCCAACTCGACGAGGCTCTCCGAGCTCCTCGAGAACCATTTCGATCAGAAGAGGAACCATCGCCGAGGGGCGCTACCCTGGGCGTTCTTTCCCGATCGCCTGAGCCACGATTTCGACGAGGCCGATGAGAAGCACGGCAGATTTGTCGTTTGCTGCGTCTGCCACCCCGGGGGGCTGCAGAAGAGCGCGGCGTCGTCGCTCTCCGGTGGTAAGCAGACCGGGGTTTTCCGCTACCATTGGCGGACGGGCCAGAGATCCATCACCGATCACGTCTCCAAGAAGCACGCCGACGCGCTGGAGGCGCTGACCAAGGCGAGGGACGAGTACCTTCGGCAGCACGGGGAGAACGGAGCGTCGGCCAACCGCGACGACGGAGTGGGAGGCAAGCGAGGGGCGGGCGAGGTGTCCGACGAAATCGACGACAACGCCCGCTTCTTCCCTCTCGTTAAGGACGGTCCGGCCGACGGACTCGGGACGGACTCGGACGAAACCCCCGCGGCGAAGCAGGCAAAGACGGGCAGAGGCGGCGCCAGGACGGGTGCGGGGAGACCGAGGCAGGAGTGCCCGGACGTGATCGACATGCGATCGGACACGGTGACAAAGCCCACGCCGGCGATGCGGCGGGCGATGGCGGAGGCGGAGGTTGGCGACGACGTCTTCGGGGACGACCCGACGGTGATCAAGCTGGAGGAGGAGATGGCCAAGACGTTCGGGAAACAAGCCGCCTTGTTCGTCCCATCCGGGACGATGGGTAACCTGATCGCCGTGGGAGTGCACTGCGAGGTGCGCGGCTCGGAATTCATCTGCGGCTCGCTGTCACACATCCACATCTACGAGCAGGGCGGACTGGCGACGCTGATGGGAGCTCACCCTCGGCCGCTGACGAACCGCACGGACGGAACGCTCGACGTGAAGGAGATTGCGGCTGCGATTCGGCCGGACGATCAGCACTTCCCGGTGACGAAGGTCCTGTGCCTGGAGCAGACACACAACAAGTGCGGCGGTCGCGTGCTGCCGCTGGACTACGTGGACAAGTGCGGCGAGTTCGCGGCGGAGCACGGCATCGCCCTGCACCTCGACGGCGCGAGAATATGGAACGCGGCGGCGGCGCTCGGGGTGACGCCGGCTCGCGCCGTGGAGGCTGCGGACTCGGTGTCCGTGTGCCTGTCCAAGGCGTTGGGCGCACCCGTCGGAAGCGTCATCGTAGGTACCCGGGAGTTCATCGCGAAATGCAGGAGGCTTCGCAAGGCTTGCGGCGGCACGATGCGGCAGGCGGGCACCCTGGCAGCCGCGGCGCTCACGGCGCACGGTGAAATCGGTCCCGTGATTCACGTGGATCACTCGCGGATGTCCGATCTCGCCGCGGGCCTGAGCAAAATCCAGGGTCTCAAGGTTCAACGGCCGGTGCAGAGCAACATCGCTTTCGTCAGCCTGGACGAGCGCATCGACGTCAAGTGGATGGTGGCGGAGATGCGGAAGAGGGACGTCGTCTTGATTCCGTGGGTGGGTAACTCCCTTAGGCTCGTGACCCACCACGAGATCAACCAACCGGCGGTGGCGAAGGTGCTGCGATGCTTCGAGGAGCTGTGCGCGCAGGTGCTTGGGCCGGCGGGCGCGGCGTAAGCTACGGTGATTATTCGAAAGCCTAGTAGGATCCAAATTGAAACACCCCGGGGGAAAAACTTTCATCGTCAGTGTTTTTTACCGGGCACCCATTCACATGCGGATCCAGACTCCACTGCCTTCGCCGCCTCAGCCTTCTTTTTCTTCATTCCTGGCTTCCATTCGCACGCGGACGGCTCTGCATCACCTCCCATCGAGGCCCTGTGCTTCGCCTGAGCCTCGAGCGATTCCTTCATCCCGTGCTGTAGCGCGTGCTTGAGCGACATGGACTTCAAAAACTCCTTCGGGTCAACCTCCACAGGCCTGTCCCTATCCGCGGCGACGACGCAGATGAACCCGAACGGCTCGTCACCGTGGTTCCTCAGCTGGTGCGTGTCCCCGGGTGCAGTGTACGCCGCGTCACCGACGTGAACCGGGTACACGTGAGGTCCTAGCTGGATCTCACCATTGCCCCGCAGGCCGATCACCGCGTGCTCGTGCCTGTGGTGCTCGAGGGTGGTCCATCCCCCGGGTTCAACCTCAAAGTACCTCACGTGAAACACGGTGCTCTCACCGCGCTTACCCAGGAGCTCGAAGCGGCTACATCCCTTGAACGATCCCCCGTCCTGCTTGTACATCTCCTGCGGGATGCGCTCCCAAGTCCAGCTGCCATCCTTCGGCCTGTTGAAAACCTTCGAGTAGTTGCCGTCAACCGGGGTGGCGGGCGCGGCGACCCCCGGAGGCAGGGTGGTCCCCGGCTTGTGGTGGCCGTGGCCGCCATCTGCGTGGTGGTCGTCCTTGGCGTGATGGTGGTGGCCGCCCGCCGCAGCCTTCTTCTCGAGCTCTTTCCTCGCCTTTTCCTCTTTCAGGTACATCTCTGTCAGCATCGCCACATTCTTCTCCATCTGCACGCACCGCTTCTGCAGCTTGGCCACCTCCTCGTTGGACTCGTGGTGTGCCGGCGCGTGATGCACGACCGTGGGGGCGGCCGCGGTGGTCGGATACGACGACGCCGGGTGGTGCCTGTTCTCCAGGGGTCCGTAGGTGTCCGTCCTGCCGGCGATGCCCAGGAAGTGTCGGGCGTTGGCCACCAGGTCCGGCGAGTGGCCGATGAGCGAGCCGCCGATGAGGAGCATCACGTCCTCCGTGTACACCTGGGTCATCTTCTTGATCTTCTCCAGAGTCATGCCACCGCCCGGCGTGGGCACGATCGGGGGCATGGAGCCCAGGGTCTGGGTGCACCCCTTCGCGATGTCGACGCACTCCTGCTCGCTGAACCCGAACCGGCCTCCGAAGGATGGGAAGATGGTCGAGTCCGCACCGGCCAGTCGGGGTAGTACGCCCAGGAGAACCTTGTGCGAGAAACCTCGGCACTCGTGCTGCGAGCCGCCGCCGAGCATCGCGCCGAGAATCGCCGGGTGACACACGATGGGCAGACCGAAGTCCGGGTCCTCGGCGAGGTGCCTCATGGTGTCGAGGCCGGTGATGCCCGGGATCATGAGCACCGCTCCCGCGCCGGCAGCCTTGGCGAACCTGGCGCGCTGCACGACCAGGTGCGCGGGGGCGTTGAGGCAGGGGGCGTAGACGCACTTACGCCCAGTCTCGGCGTTGGCCCGGCGCACCGCCGCGGCGCACGCCCTCACGCGCTCCTCGTAGGGCGCGTATCGCTGGTTGGCCAAACCGTGATCATCCTTTATGATGTCGATGCCCCCCTTGGCGAACGCGTAAGCCATCTCCGCGAGCTTCGCCACGCTGGTTCCCATGGGCTTGAGCGCAGTCATCAGCATCGGGCCCTTAGGAACACTCAGGAGCTCGCGAAGTCCCTTCGTGCCGAACCTGGGCCCGAGGAACTTGCCCATCAGCGTGGGAGACAGCTCGAGATCCTCCACCTTGACGTTCTCCTTGATCGAGGTGTTGCCGAAAATCACGTTAAGGAGCTGCGGCAGCTCGCCGCCGGAGGTATCGTCGGCGTAACGCACCACAGCCTCCCATCGGATGTCCTTCTCATCCTTACCCTCAAACTGCGGCTGCTTCGCGCATCGTCTGAGGGACTCGCACTTGCCCACCACGTGCTCGTTGATCCAGGTCCCAGGAGGCACGAGAGACTCGGGGAGCTCCACGGTTTGCTCCAGGCACAGCGCATCTACGATGTCCCGTGCGCCCTTCTCATCCGGCGCGGACACCTGATAGGTGACGCGAAAGTGCGGCATGGTCGATGCGGCGGCCCGCGGTTCAACGGCGCGTCGATCAAGTGCCGTCGGCGGCGCGAAAACCGAGTAAAACGCGAAAAATCAGCGGTCGAGGATCGTCGAGATTCGAGCCTGTTCGGAAGTCGTTTCCTGGCTCGAGTCATTTGACACCCTCGCGTCGTTACGCGTGGTAACTCAGTCGACTCCTCTCTACGGACTATGATATTCATGCGCGATCCCTCTGTTCTAATCGAAGTCGCTATCCTCGTCGTCTGATCCGTCGTTTGTGTCCTGAGCTCGTCCACCGCCGTGTCGAAGTGCCCTCACGTGCGTGTGCGGGTACCTCCTGCCGCACGTCGCGCACGGTTCGCCCGTCCCGCACAACTCCTCCGCATCCGAATCCTCCCGGGATGTGTCTTCCGTCTTTCTCCATCTTTCGGGACCCGGCGTCTCCTCATCGCTGGAATACAGGTTATTACTCGTCGGCGCACCGTCGGGTCCGAGGACTCGGGGCGCGTTTGGATGTCCGGGCAGCATGTCCGCCTCCCCGGCGAGCCACCGCGACACGTACTCCTCGTCGAAACCTTCCACGCCGCCAAAGTCGTCCAGTCCTTGCGTCCACTTCCCGAGCTTCTTCTTCCTGAAGCAGATCATCGCCGGTAGCGCGGTCGCGCCGAGGGTGGCGAGCATGGGCGAGGGCGTGCTCGGCCTGATGCGGACGAACCTGGTGCGCGAGAACGCGGGCGCCAGCTGGTCGAGGACCTCGTCCACTCTCGCGGATTCATCCGAACCCTCCAGTACAAAGTGGAACACCACCCTGGAGGGTCCCTCGGCCACGATCTTCGGGATGTCCATCTCCTTGGCGCTACCGTACGTGGCCTTCTGTGCCAGCTCCTGCTGCCTCTGCGCCTGCGCCCTGAGTTCCCGCATCCTCTTCTCCCGGATCTCTCGCAACGCCGGATCCTCCATCCGCTTATCGCCGAGTTCATCGTCGTCGCTGTCGGTGAACAGGTCGTCGCTGTCCAGGTCACCCTCGTCCATCTCATCGAGCGCATCGGCGAGCTGCTCTTGCGTGAACGGACTCATCGGGTCGTTCGCGGCTCTCAACGCGGCAGCCTTGGCGGTCGGGTCGGCGGCGGAGACCACCTTCAAGATCCGAGCCGCCTCTCGAGCCTTTTGGGCATCCTTCTCGCAGCATCCCCCCGGTCGCGGCGCATCAGCGTACTCGGAGCCCATCTGGTCTAGGGCCTCATCCACCCACGTCGTGCACTTGCCCGATGTGGTGGGTTCGCACCCGGGGTCCTCGCAACCGAGAGTCATCTGCGCGAAGAGTCTGGAATTCTTCAGCTCCTGGTTCACGTGAAATACCAGCAACTCTGACGGAAGCGAATTTGGACGTGGACGGATGAGCGCTCTAGTAGAAGAGGTTTTCAGGTGATTTCCTGCTATGTTTAACGTATTTCAAGCCCTACTCGTCAGATATCGAAGTGCTTGTTGTACACCGGCACGAACTGGAACTCCGCAGCGATCATCTTTCCCGCAAACCACCTCCCGTGAAGCGCCTGCCGCGCCGCGCTGGCACCCTCGGTTGACTCAAATTTCAGGTATACAAACCCACGCGATTCCTTGTCCACGTGGATGTGACTCACCGGGCCGTGCTTCGAGCACTCATCCTTGACGTCCTCGCCGATGTCGATCCACCACTCGGGCTCCGTTTCCTCGGCTGGGTCGAACATGTTCTTCAACAGCAAGCACTGCGTCGGGATGGGCGAGCCGGGGCCCAACACGCCCTGCGTGAACTCAACCTCGTTCATGTGTGCCGCCCTCTGAGCCGCCGCCATCTCCTCCGCGGAGACCGGCAGACCGGTTTTCGGGTCGATACCACCGCTGTAAAGCGCGCCCTGGGTCTCATCCTGACCCGCCAGCTTGGCCATCAGCGCGGCGCGGGACCTGCTGTCCAGTCGAACGCCCTCCTGCTCGTCGATTTTGTCCGTCATCGTGCTCGCAGCCTGCGCCGCGTTGAGGGTGCTCGCGGCGATGGGCGCCATCGTCACCCTGAGAGACTGCCCCACGAGCTCCAGGCCGTTGAGCTGGGAGATGGCGAGCACCGCGTGCTGAGTCTGCTTGTACTGAACAAAGCCGACGCCCTTGCTCCGTCCCGTCGAGTCCCGCTGGATCGAGATGAAATCCGTCTCGCCGAAGGGCTCGAACACAGCCTTCAGGTCGGTCTCGCCGATGTTCACGTCGAGGCCGTGTACCTGTAGCTTGCAAGGGCCGGTGCCGTGCGCCTGCGCGTTGACAGCCGCCGCGGCGGACGCGGGATCCGTCGCGCCGAGCGCCTTCATCTCGAGCTTCTTCTGCGCCTGCTCAGCCTCCCAGGCGATGTTCTTCTCAGCCTCGCTGGCCTTGACCATGACGACCTGGTTCCTGAGCATCTGCCCGGTCAGCGCGAGCGCGTCGGTGATGTTCGCCTTGTCCGCGAACTCGATGTACGCCATGCCCTTGCTCCGCGGCGTGTTCCTGTCGTAGATTATTCGAACGTCGTTGACGGTGCCAGCCTTGCTGAAGAATTGGTAGATGTCGCGCTCGTCCGCCTTTGTGGACAGGTTGTACGCGAACACCGTGCGCGTGTCCCGATCGAGCTTCTCGAGCTCAGCCTTCTGGCGCTCCAGCTCCCTCTCCTCCTTTCGACGCTTTCGCTCCGCCTCGCGCTCCTCGCTCGTCATCTTCCTCCTGTCGCGGCGATCTCGGGATCTGGACCTTGATCGGCGCGGGGACCTGCCCCTCCGGCCCCGGTCGTGGTCTCGGCGTCGATCCCTGCTGTCGGACCTGCGTCGGTCTCCTCGGTCCCTTCCGCGGTCCCTTGAGTCGTCCCTGTCCCGCCTGTCCCTGTCGCGCTTCTCCCCGCGCGAACCGCGACCGTCGGCGGCGGCATCGTGATCGCGGGCAGACCCGTTCTGCGCCTTCTCCGCCGTCTTATCCTCCAGCTTCTTCTCCAGGAGCTCCCAGTCCTCCTCGTAGTCTCCGCCCATCGTGTGCGGCTCCACTACGTATTCTCCGTGCTCACGATCTCGGTTCGCGTGCGCGGCGCGACGAGGGAAGTGTCGAGCGTCGAACCCTGATCTTCGCCCAATTTGCTCGGGCGGAACGGGAGTGCCCGCCGATTGATTTGGCGAACTGCGCTGCAGTCAGAGCGGGCGACTGCTGGGCGACTGCCAGTCTCCCGCGCGATCTGAGCCGCAAGTGAGCCCGTGGAAAGTTTTTTCGGCGCCATTCTTTTAGGCGCGCCGACTGTCCCGTCGAGTATGGCGGCCGATGCGAACGGCCCGGTGGCGGATGCGGTTCCCGATGTCGCACCCGCCGCTCCTCCTCCTCCGAAATACGCGTCCGGACCCGACATGGGACTCGGCATGGGCCGCGCGATGCTCGCGATGCAGCTCTTCGAGAAGGGCAAATCGATGTACGCTCAGTGCGAGGCGGATCCCAACCCCGAGGAGGCGTACGAGCGCACCCACAGGCTCATGGCCGACGAGTGCCTGAAGCTCGCTCAGTCGCACGGAGGTATCTACAACAAGGCGGCGCAGTTCGTGGCGTCCCTGCAAGGAGGAGCGGGCGATAAGGGAATCCCGAAAGCCTACATCGAGGCGCTCAAGGTCGTCACGGACAAAGCACCCTTCAAGCCCTTCTCTGACATGGATGAGTGCTTCCGAGAGGAGTTTGGGGGCAAGAGCGCCAAGGAGGTTTTCGCCTCCATAGAGGAGACCCCCATCGCCGCGGCGTCCCTCGCGCAAGTCCACCGCGCGGTGACGAAGGATGGGCGCCACGTGGCGGTCAAGATGCAGTACCCCTGGCTCAAGCATCACCTCGCCTCGGACTTCGCGGTGTTCACGATGTTCGGGCAGCAGATCAAGCCCGGAGGTTTTGACCTGTCATGGCTGGTGCGCGACTTTCAGGTGTCCCTGACGGCCGAGCTGGACTTTGAGGGTGAGGCTGCGAACGCGGAGCGATGCGCCAGGGATCTCGCGCACCGACCGGATGTGTTGGTTCCCAACGTGATCAAGGAGTTCTCCTCGAAGCGGGTGATGACAACGGAGTACGTTCCCGACATGACCAGGGTCGACAACAGGGAAGGTCTCATCAAGGCTGGTTACGATCCCAAACGCGTGGGAGCCGCACTCGCGAGTGTCTTTAGCGAGATGGTCTTCGTCCACGGACACGTCCATGGAGATCCACACGCGGGCAACGTTTACGTGAGACCGCGCAAGCCGCTGCCAAGAGCAAAGAGCGCGACGGAGGAAAACGGAAAGAGCCACCACAAGGACGAAGTGTCGGCTTCGTCAACATCCGTCGAGCCCCAGATCGTCCTCCTGGACCACGGCCTCTACCACGATATCTCCGATGAGCTGCGCGCGGATTTCTGCGAGCTCGTCCGTGCGAGCGTTAACCGTGACGCGTTCAGCGCCCGAAAGATGTCCATAAAGTTCTGCGGCGAATCCGGGGGGCTCTACCGGTTCTTCCCGCTGGTGCTCTCGCCGTGGTTCGTGTTCAGCTCCGACGTCACCGCTGCCGATCTGCAGGCGGCGCGCAAGGGAGCTCTACCCCCAAACACCAAGTTGGAGGACATCGGCAAGTTTTTGATCTCGCTGCACGATGAAGGTGGCACCAACATGCTCGGCGTCCTCCACTCGCTCGGATACACCCGAGGCATACTGAACGACCTCAAGTTCCCAGAGCACCTTCGTCTCCGCGCGTTTGCTAAGTTTGCCACCTTGGGGTTGGCGGAACGGGTCAATAAATCAAGTGCGATGGTGAGCTCGGGGGTGTCCTCGACGGTGGCGATTTCCTTGCTTCTGGCACAGGTGCGGGTCGAGGTGCTGAAGTGGATCATAGCGGTGTTGACGCCGGTGGCTCCGATTTTAGCGATTGCGGGGAAGGGAAGTCCGGGGCTCGCGGCTGCGATGGTGTCGCCCGCCGCGCACGGTCTGGCGGCCCTCGCGGTGTTTATCGCGCGGCTCACTGAGCATCCCGAGCTCATGTGCTGATGGTGATGCATAGGGAGACGTAGCATAGAGGTTCATTCTAAAAGTAGTTGCACACGTGTAGTTGCACACTGCAGCTCGCCTCCTTGATTAACCCTCGTCGAAGATTGCCACGCCACCACAGTATAACGCGCCGGACACGATGTCGTCCTTCGCGCTGCGCAGCACCGCGATCCGCGGCTACCTCACGAGGACGCTCCGTCGTCCGGGTGCCGTGGTCGGACCGCGTCCTGTGCTCGCATCCGCGGTCAGGCCGGCTGCGGTTGCCGCTGGATCGGGGGATAAGAAGAAGCTCGTGTTTCTCGGGACACCCGAGGTGGCTGCGTCCGCGCTCGAGGCTATCCTTGACGCTGCTGAAGCCCCGGATTCTGCCTTCGAGGTACATGCGGTGGTCAGCCAGCCCGGTCGACCGCGCGGTCGAGGGAGGTCCAAGTCTGGGCCGCCTCCGCCCAGCCCCGTGGCGGAGGCTGCGATGAGAAGGGGAATTCCAGAGGACATGGTGCTCTGTCCGGTCAAGGCGAACGAGCCGGACTTTCTGCAGCGTCTTAGGGATATGGAGCCCGACTTGATGGTCACTGCTGCCTACGGCAACTTCCTCCCCCAGAAATTCCTCGACATTCCGCGGCTCGGGACGCTGAACATCCACCCGAGCCTCCTTCCGCAGTTTCGAGGTGCGGCGCCTGTTCAGAGATGTCTGGAGCGCGGCGACGCCGTGACTGGGGTCTCTGTCGCGTACACGGTCCTCAAAATGGATGCGGGCCCCGTGCTCAGGAGGGTGGAGCACGAGCTCAACGGGGACGAGAAGCACGACGAACTGCTACCGGAGCTGTTCGCGACGGGTGCAAAGGCTCTCGTCGACGTGCTTCCGAGCGTTTGGGACGGCACCGAGAGTTTTGACACCGCGACGCCGCAGGCTGAGTACGGCGACGCTTGCGAGGCTCCAAAGACGAGCCCTGAGGAGGCAAGGATGGATTTTATCGGCCAGAATGCGAGGACACTGCACAATAAGGTGCGGGGTTTCGCGGGTTGGCCTGGAACCAAGGCTAAGTTCGAGGTGCGTAAGGATGGCAGCGACGAAGGCACCGTCGTCGAGGTGAAAATCATCACGACAAAAGTTGTGTCTGATTCCGAGGCTGGAAAGGAGGCAAAGGCGGCGAACGGCGCGGTTGAGCTCACGAAGAACTCCATGCGTGTGCCGTGCGGGGGAGGCGACTGGCTTGAAGTGTTGGAGCTTCAGCCGCCTGGAAAGAAGGCGATGAAAGCGGGAGATTACGCCAACGGCATGAAAGGGAGCACATTGACTGTCGTCTCTTACGGCGACGACGAGTGATGAATGCTTTTAGCACTTCTAAAACACTATCCCGGTCGTACATCTAAGGACGTTGGGTCTACTCATCAATCTATGACTCCCAGCGCTTTCGGGGGCTTCGCTTTCTGCCCCTGGTGCGTTCGCTCGTGCCTCTGAAGGTCAACCTTGTACCCGAACAATTTGCCGCAACCCGGGTGCTCGCACTTGAACTTCTTCTCCCCTGTGTGCACCCTCTGGTGCGCGATTAGCGCGTTCTCCAGCTTGAAGGTCTTGCCACACGTCTTGCATGCAAACGGTCTCTCATCCGAGTGCGTCACGGAGTGCCGCTTCAAATCGTACGCGTTGCTAAACGCAAGGTTGCAGCCGGGAGCCGGACAGGCAAACTCCTTCGAGTGTGTTTTCCTGTGCTTGGACAGCGCGGTGCGATTGCTGAAGGCTGCTCCGCACCCGGGCACTGTGCACGCGAACGGTTGGTTGCCCGTGTGCAGGTTCATGTGATCCTCGAGCTTGTAGGGCGTGTCAAAGCATCGGCCGCACGCGATGCACTTGTTGCGTTCTACGTCCTCGTGAAGCAGGATCTCCTCTTGTGATTTCTTCTTCGCAGCGGGCGCCCTTCGTCGCCCAATCAGGGTCTTCACAGCTTTGAGGATCTCTTGCACCTCGCTCACGGTCAACTCCATCCAATCTTTTCGCGCCAGCACGAGCGCGTTTTTGAGCTTTGGATCCTCCTCAGTGTTGAGCAGCGCGCTCTTCGGCTTTGGCGGCGGCATCTTGAACACATCCTGCTGCATTCCCGCCGTGGTTGTCCTTTCATCCATTGTATTCACCAGCCCGTGTTGTTCGTTCATGTCTGCCGCCACCGCAGCTTCCACCTCGGCAGTGAGCGACCCCGCACCCGGCTTTTCGAAAGCGAACCTGGACTTTCCCGAGGGGCTGTTGAGGGATCCGTACGCCGACACGGCAGCTGCGGCAGCCGCGGCAGCAACCGCTCCAGGCGACGGGGGCGACATCCCCGACTGCAACCAGGCGTTTCCGGAGCCAGGCGCAGAGGTTAATCCAAACGCAGACAGCGCCGAGGGCGACACCGGCGACCCACTGACGCCGTACGCCGCGAGCGCGTCAAACGCCGTCTCCACAGCCTGTGACGCCTCCGTCTGTCCGCGATCGACTCCCACCAGGGATGCGTTCTTCTCCTGGGTTCTTGCCTCCTCGCGAGTGAAGTGGGCGAGTTCGTCGGTGACATCCTTGGGCGCCCGCTCGGTTGGGTGCCTCGGGTCGTTGAACCCGTCATCCTCGTGCTCATCAAAGTCCTCGTCATCGTCATCGTCCATGTCGTCCCTATCGAACTGCACATCCTCCTCGTCGTCATTATCGTCGTCCTCGTCATCGTTCGCCGTGTCCAGGAGAGACATCGCGCGATGACTCCTGCTTCTCAGCGTCGGTCTCCGCTTATTCGCTAGTTTAAAAAGCGCCAAAAGCGCCTGCTGGAGCTTGAGCCCATCCCCGAGCTTGATATCCTCTGGCTTGACCAACTTCCACCTGGTGAGGCCCTCGTGCACCCTCTTCTGACCGACGTAAGGCCCCTTGCCAATCAGCGCATCGCATTCCGTAAGAGTCGCCGGGTGCGCCAACCCGCTCGTGCCGACGCCTCCGGGCGCCAGATCCAGCGGAAGAGATCCGGTGGCGTGCTCCATCACAGGCTCGCCCTTGACGAGCCTGCGCATCACCTCCCTGCGTTTGGCGAGGACCCTCCATCCTTGCTTGGCAGTCTCGAGCCACTCGGAGTAGTCCGCCTGACGCAGCACTCGCATGGCAGCCTCGTTGTCGATCTCCCCGAACGTCCCACCGGTGCCTTCAGTCTTTGGCCTCTTGCTGACTTGCTTCGGCGCGTCGAGCTCCCCGACGTTGAGAGGTATCAGGGCACTGACGGTCATGGTTGCGATCCGGAGACTTCTGACGTTGTCTGCGGGCTACGCGACCGCGAACGTTCGCCCGGCCGAGTGTCCAAGGCGGGCGACGCGCGTTGACGTTTGAACTTAAAATCTGTTTCCCGCCAGAGTTGGAGGACGTGCTGTGATGAGAGACAACTTGGACCCAAAAGTTTCGGTGATTACAAGGCGGAGGCTAATGATAGTTGTTCCCTTCAACGCGCGACGCAAATACTCTCACTCCAGCGGCGCCATCTCACCCTCAGGCTGCAGGAACGGGTTGGCGATCTCCTCCATCCCGTCCAGGCCCGACACCACCATGACCGAGGTGCCGCGAGCCACGATGAGTCCAAGACTCCTCGTCTGATCAGTAACCTTCAGCGGATCCTCCGGGTCTCTCAGGTACTCCTCGCACTCATCCAGCACCAGGTTAAGGAGCTGATCGAAACCCTTGAGTGTGCCGGTCACTGCGGGTGCGAGCAGAGAAGAGTGTTCGCGTCAGTCGAGGGAACGGGTGGCGAGGGCAACGAGACGGCGCGGACGAAGTAGGCCCGATTCTAGGGATTCCCGAGAAGGGAAGAGCGCGGGGTTTGGAACGTACCCTCGCGTCCGCCGGCAAGCTTCACGCGCACCCCCTTGTCTATGAACTTCCCCAGGTCCAGCACGGTCTCTTTCTTGCCGCTCATGGTGGTTCAGGCGCGCGGTATTGTGGGCAGGAACGGCGCTCCCCTGGCGATTTCCTAAAATTCGGTCGGACATGTTCTGGCCGGTTGCAAATTTAAGCGCCCCAAACGTTTTTTTTCCGTTGGACGCGCAGAGGAAGGCGCAGAGGAAGGCGACGACGGAGGCCCAATGCCGAAGCCGTCACCGCCCCCGAGCCCTCCAAGGCCGAAATGGGATTCGTCCAAGTCACCGCATCCGCGCAGTGGCGCGGAACCCGCGCAGACCCGGTCCGCGCCGAGGTCACCCGGACGGATTTCAGTTGCCTCGGCCTCTACAATCAGTGAGGGCACCGACGACGCGTCGGCGGCGGCGACCCGGGGTACGAGCCATCCCCCCAGCCCGCCGAGGAGCCCGCACAGGCCCGATGGTGCTCCAAGATCCCCAGGCGGACGTTCCCCTGGCCGGAGAAACTCCGCGGGGTCCG
>Ga0181573_10003616_pt1 | contig 13547 bp, 11 predicted proteins | sample 101ome_25_FD_148643 | JGI IMG/M metagenome (GOLD analysis project Ga0181573, IMG submission 148643) | Coastal salt marsh microbial communities from the Groves Creek Marsh, Skidaway Island, Georgia - 101409BT metaG (spades assembly) | ecosystem: Environmental > Aquatic > Marine > Intertidal zone...
GTTGATCGGCCTTCTTGCATGTCCGGTTTGCCATTCATGGACGACGGGTGTCAGCCTGCATGGAAGGGCGTGGGGATTCAAGTGTGGCGCCAACGGGTTCGATTCCGCATTGGCGTCTTCGGGGGCGCCGGGTAAGGTCCCGGCCTGTTGGAGCCGGCGGTTGCGTCCGGTTCATACGTTTCCAATCAACATCAGCAGATATCATGAGCGAACAGATTTGTCGTTGGGGCATCTTGAGCACGGCGGGCATCGCCCGGAAGAACTGGCAGGCCATCCGCAATTCCGGCAATGCGGCCGTCACGGCTGTGGCCAGTCGCAGCGTCGAGAAGGCGCAGGCGTTCATTGACGAATGCCAGACCCAGGTCGCCTTTCCGCAGAAGCCGGAGGCGGTCGGGAGCTACGACGAACTGCTTGGGCGCGACGACATCGACGCGGTCTACATTCCTCTGCCGACCGGCTTGCGCAAGGAATGGGTGATCAAGGCGGCGCAGGCCGGCAAGCACGTGATGTGCGAAAAGCCCTGCGCCGACACCGTCGAGGATCTGGAGGCGATGATCGGCGCCTGTCGCGAGAACAACGTGCAGTTCATGGACGGGATCATGTTCATGCACAGCGACCGACTGCCGGCCATGCGCGCCGTGCTGGATGACGGCGAAACAGTCGGGGATATCAAACGCATCGGATTGCAATTCAGCTTCTGCGCGCCGGACGAGTTCCTGACCAGCAACATCCGGGTGAACAGCAAGTTGGAATCCATGGGCTGCCTCGGCGACCTGGGTTGGTACACAAGTCGCCTGGCCTTGTGGGCGATGAACTACGAAATGCCGGAGAAGGTCACCGGGCGACTGCTCTCGACCCGTCAGAACGACGACAGCCCGGAGGCGGTTCCGATGGAATTCTCCGGGGAGCTTTTCTTTGCCAACGGGGCTTCCGCTTCGTTCTACAATTCCTTTCTCACCGAGAACATGCAGCTCGTGAACATCAGCGGTTCGAAAGGTTATCTTACGCTCGATGACTTTGTGCTGCCGTATTTTGGGAACCAGTTGGAGTTCAGGACGAACAGCGCCAGGTTCAACCAGGTCTGCTGCGACTTCCACATGGAGCGGCACGCCCGGATCCACAAGATCGATGAGTACAGCGACAGCAAGCCCGCCGCGCAGGAAACCAACCTGTTCCGCAATTTCTCCGCCCTCGTCAACAAGGGCGAGGTGGACGGGTTTTGGCCGGAGGTTGCGTTGAAGACACAAAGATTGCTGAACGCCTGCCTGAAGTCGGCCCGCAACGGCGGTGGGGAAGTTGCGCCGTGAACCGGCTCATTCCTTTCGCCGTTTGAAGGGGGCGGAGGCTCTCGAGCAAGGCTTTTTGGGTTTGGGGTGAGCGAACGGAACGCGTGTCGCTACTTATTACGCGCCTTCAGATGCTGGTCGAACCAGCCTGCCAACACTTCCATCTCCTTGTCCATGCCCGGCCAGCCGTGGCCCTTGCCTTCGCGGCGGATGAGCATGGTCGGGACTTTCTTCTCCTCGCATTTCTTGAGGAAGGATTCCGCCTGTTGAATCGGGACCAGGACATCGGCGTCGCCATGAACGATCAGGATGGGCGGGGTTTTCTCGGAGACAAAGTTGATGGGCGAGATGGCGCGTCCGAGAAGTTGGCGGCCCTGGGCGGTGCGGATCATGGGGCCGAAGGCGGCGTTGTAATCGGCCAGCGTTCCCACGCCGACGGCGTCTTCTCCGGGCTTGCCGTAGTTCAGGAAATCCGTGGGTGGAAAGAAGCAGGCCACGGCCTGGACGGCGCTGGACTCGCGATCGACCGGATCCTTGGCGTCCTTCACGCCTTCGTCGCCGCGGGTGGCGAGCAGGAGCGAAAGGTGACCTCCCGCGCTGGCGCCGGAGACGCCGAGCCTGTCCGGATCGACGCTGAATTTCCCGGCGTTGTGCCGGATGAAACGCACGGCGCGATGGATGTCCTTGTCGATCTCCGCAATCTGGAACTTGGGTTGGGAGCCGTGCAGCACGGCGAAGACGGTGTAGCCACGCTCGACGAAGCCGCCGAGGAACTGCGGATTGATCGCGCGCTTGGCGGAATACCAGCCGCCGCTCACGATGAAGATGACGCCGAGTCCGTTGGGTTCCGCTGGGCGAAGCATGTCCAGGGTCAGAGCCACCCCATGTTTGCGTCCGTAGATGATGTCCTCGACGCGGGTGAACTTCGCGGCGTCCTGAGCGTGGGATTGAAATACAATTGCGAAAAGGAGAACGGCGACAGTCCAAACGGGCAGGATGCTTCTGGTTTCGGAGCGCCGGGCATTGCTCGGCAGTGGCGTTGTTGAAGCGGTTGTGCCGAGCAATGCCCGGCGTTCCGATTCTGAAGGTGAAGAAACGTGTTTCATACGGACGGATTGGACGGGGGAGGCGTCGGTCGCCCAGGCTCAGGCGAGGATGGAGTGGATTGGCATGCCGTGCTCGATGTCGAGCCGCTTGCGGCCGGGGAGTTCGAGCCTGCGGGAATCGAGCCCCATCTGGTGGAGCACGGTGGCGTGGAGGTCGGTGACGTAGTGGCGGTTCTCGACCGCGTGGAAGCCGATCTCGTCGGTGGCGCCATGGACGATGCCGGGCTTGGTTCCGCCGCCGGCGAAGAAGACGGAGAAGCCGTGCGGGTGGTGGTCGCGGCCGGTGCCGACCTTGCGGCCCAGCAGGTCGGCGCCCGGAGTGCGGCCAAATTCCGTGCCCCAGAGGATCAACGTTTCATCCAGCATGCCGCGTTGCTTCAGGTCCGCGATCAGGCCGGCGATCGGCTTGTCGATCTGTCTGCAGAGGCGGCTGTGGTTGGCCTTGATGTTGGTGTGGGAATCCCAGGCTCCGGCGTTGCCCGTGTAGCCGTGAAACAACTGGATGAAACGCACGCCGCGTTCGACGAGCCGTCGCGCCGCGAGGCACTTGCTTCCGAAGTCCATCGTCTCCTTCTGGTCGATGCCGTAGGTTTCGATCGTGGATTTGCTTTCCTGGTCGAAGCGCACCACATCGGGCACCGCGGTCTGCATTTCGAAGGCGAGTTCGTAGGACTTGATGCGGGCCTGCAGGTCCTTGTCGTCGGGGTATTCCACTCCGGCCAGCCGGTTCAGTTTCCCGAGCAGGCCGAAATTCTGCGCCTGTTCCTCCAAGGACATGGACGCGTCGGCGGGTCGGACGAAAGGGAGCGGGTTTTTCGGATCGACCTTGAGTTTCACGCCGGCGTGTTGGGGGCCGAGGTAGGCGGAGCCATGGGTCCAGGCCGCGCCGCAGCAATCGGCGCTGGGTTCGCCGAGGACGACGAACTGCGGGAGGTTCTCGTTGGCGGTCCCGAGTCCGTAGCTGATCCAGGAACCGACGGTCGGGAAGGCTCCTTCGCGGATGTTGCGGCCGGTGTGGAAGGTGAGCTGCGCGCCGTGGTTGTTGTCCTGCGTCCACATGGAACGGACGACCGCGATGTCGTCGGCGCAGCGGCCCAGATGAGGGAACCAGTCGCTGACGACGAGGCCGCTCTGGCCGTAGGTCCGGTAGCCGGTGGCGAGGGGGAAGATGCCCTTGTAGATGTCGCGTTTCTGGGACTGCGCGGCTCCGAGGTTGCGGTTGACCAGGTCGGGGTTGATCAGGTTGGCGTAGCCCGCCTCGTCGATGGTCTTGCCGGCGTGCTTGTTCAGCGCGGGTTTGACGTCGAAGCTTTCCAGATGACTGGCTCCGCCGATGAGGAAGATCCAGATGACGGACTTGGCCTTGGGCTGCGCGTGGTGGTTTCCATCGGGCGCGCGCCAACCGGAGCCGTCATTGGACGCGCGGGCGACGCCGTCCTTGAAGAGCATGCCGCCGAGCGCCAGGCCGGTCATCCCCATGCCGGTGTCGGCCAGGAAGGCGCGTCGGGTGTTCTGCGAAATCGGCTGATCGTCGGGGTTCATGCGTTGGCAACTCGATGCGGGGGCTTCGAATTGCTTCGCATAGGTCGGGGGCGACGTCAACGGTTCAATGACGGCGAGGACCGGTCGATCATTCCTGCGCGTTTTCGCGGACGAGGAACACGGGGATGGCTCCGTATTTCTTGGCGAGTTGCTTGGTGCCGACGTAGTCGCAGGTGAACTCCTTCACGCCGTCGGCGGTGGCGATGGCGGCGAAGGCCTCGCTGGAGTAGATCTGGCCTTCCTCAGCGACCGGTTCGATGCGCGCGGTGCGGTTGACGTGGGCTCCGTTGAAGGTGCGTTTCTTGAGGACGGGATCGTAGCAGGGGAAGACGGGGCCGCAGTGCAGGGCGATGCGGATGCTGAGCTCCGGAAGGTCCCATTTGCTCCAGTCGGAACCGCGCACGAGATCGCGGAGCTTGAGGGCGAAGATGCCGGCGTCAGTGACGGTGTCGAACACGCACATGACGGCGTCGCCCCAGGTGTTGTGGTGCACGGGCGGGTGTTCGAGGTTGAACATGATGTCGGCGACCTGACCGAGGAAGTGCGTCACGAAGCCGGGGATCTGGACCTCCGACAACTTGGTGAAGCCGACGACATCGGCGAACACCATCGCCTTGATCTCCTGTTTGGCGGAGCCTTCCTCCTCGGTGACTTCGGCGCCCGCGGGGGGGCGTTCCACCGCGGCGGCCTTGTCATCGATGGGCGGCAGGTCCTCTTCCGGCCCGTCGCCGACATGGATGATGTGGACATCGCTTTTCTGGACGTGGCGCCAGTAATCGACGCAGCTCTGGGTGCCGCCGGCTCCGTCGCCGCGCTTGCCGTCCCAGACGAACAGGGGCGTGACGTCCATGCCGAGGAACTGGCTCTTGAGAAGCGCGAGGCCGCTGATGGCCTGGTTGCAGAATTCGAATGCGGCGGCGTCCTGGGCGTCGCCCAATTCGCTCAGGATGGTCACGGTTGCCGCGCGTTTGAGCACATTGTCAAAGCGCTCGCCCCAGTCCGTGCCGGACACGATGTCGACGCTGGCCTTCTTGAAGTCATCGACGTGAAAGGGCAGGACGATATTGACCTCGCCGCCGTGGTCGAGCAGCGATTCGGTGAAGATCTGGTCGGCGCCGCAGGCGAGCGAGGAGTATCCCACGTGGACGTTGGAGCGTTCGATGAAGGCGTCGATGTGTTTCCGGACCTCGGCTTCCTCGGAGGCGGGGAAGCGGGGAGGAATGCGGTCCGGGCGGTCGAACATGTGGCCGGAAAAGACGGCGATCTTGGGAAGGTTGAAGCACTGGTCCAGGCGGTGGATGTCCTCGGCGAGGTATTCGAGGATCATCCGGGCCTGGGCGCGGGTCCGGCTGAGCACGACCGATCCCATGCTGCCGTCTTCGCTGCCCTTGCGGTAAAATTTCTCGGCGCCCTCGAAATCGCCCATGATCAGGAGGGCTTCGGCGAGCGTGGCCTCCAGCCAGTAGTGTTCGCCGGAGTCGGGACTGATGTATTCCAGGGTGGCGGAGCAGATCTCGCTGACTTCCTTGGCCAGTCTCTGGGCGTTTTCCTTGTCGCCGTAGAGCAGGCCGGTGGTGGCGGCGTTGATGCCGGAGTAGTAGCCGCCATTGCGCTCGTAGGCGTCGGCGTAGAGTTCGTAACTGCGGCGAAGGTGCTCCTTGCCTTCGACCGGGTCCATTGAAAGCTGCCAGAAGTCCTTGTAGGTGCGGGCGAGGATGCCAAGGGTTTCCTCGTCCTTGTGGCCGGACTGGCTGAGTTGCTCCAGGATGGCGTTGGCGCGACCGGCGGCGCCGGTGCGGGCGAGCGCGAGGGCCTGAAGCTGCAGGAGGCGCAGGTCATCCGTGAACTTGTGGATGCCCTCGTCCGCGATGTCGAAGGCGACAAAACCTTCACCCTGTTTCAGCGCGACGTCGGTCGCGCGGCGGTAGATCTCGACATCCTGCGACCAGATGATCGGGATGCGCTCCGTCCAGAGGGCGCGCAGCTCCGCCGTGGTGATTTTGGGGTTCTTGATCTCGCTCAGGACGGCCTTGGCCTGCTGGTCCCGTTCCTTCTGGTCGAGGAACAGGGCGTCGCTGACTGTGGGGTCCTTGCGGTAGCCGAGGGAGATCAGGGTCTTGATCGTCTCCGTCGCCGAGGCGCGGTCCAGATCCCGTTCGTTCTCGGGCAGTTCCTTGAAGGGGACGAGGCAGGGGTGGAGTTTTTCGGCGTCGTCGCGTTTGGGGCCGTAGGTCCAGCCCTGCTTGATGCGTTCACGGGCCCAGACTTCGTGATTGTTCTCGGCGAACACCTCCGCGAGTGCGAGGACATCCTGAGAAAGCTGGATGCGGGAGGTGTCGAGAGGTCTCGGCTCGTAAGTTTCGTCGCTCATGGCTGAAACTGAAATGAATTGATCCTGGCGTCGTGGCAGATTGCCGCCGGCGGATTCTTGTCCGGCCGGTCCCCCGTCCGATGCTTCCGGTCCGTCAGCAGGCTGGGTCGTTCTAGAGTAGTTTGCCCCGGATTTGAAGCTATTTTTTGTCGGGGCGCGCCGCCGGCGTGCGGTTGGAGATGGGGGGGCGAGCCGCGTCGGAACGACGAAACACCCAACCCATTCGAAGTCCTCAAATGCCGCCCAACTTCAATCGCCCCCGCGCCGGCGGGAAATACGCGGGACAAGTCGCGTGGCGTTGAGCAGACTGGAAGCCATGGAAAGCCGAGTGAAGACAGTCTTGATCACCGGGGCCGGCGGCGGCATCGGGAGGGGGATGGCCGAAGCCCTGGCGGGCGCGGGACTTGACGTGGTGGTCGCCGATCTGGATGAGGCGGCCGCGCGGTCCGCAGCCGACGCGATACTTGGGCGGGGCGGTCGGGCGGAGGCCATCGGGCTGGATGTGACGGATGATGGCGCGGTCCGGCGGGCGGTATCGGGGTTGGAGCGCGCGCCGGACGCGTTGATCAACAACGCGGGGCTCCAATGTGTGGCGCGTTTGGAGGCGTTTCCGCAGGAGGACTGGGAGCGCTTGATCGATGTGATGTTGAACGGGGCTTGTCGCATGACGCGCGCGGTGTTGCCGGGCATGCGGGAGCGAGGCTGGGGGCGGGTGGTCAACATCGGCTCGATTCATTCACTGGTGGCCTCGCCCTACAAGAGCGCCTATGTGGCCGCGAAACACGGGCTCCTGGGGTTTTCGAAGACCATCGCCCTGGAAACCGCGGACACGAACATCACGATCAACACGATCTGCCCCTCCTATGTGCGGACGCCGCTGGTGGAGAAGCAGGTTGCCGCTCAGGCCCGGGAGAACGGGATTTCCGAGACTGAAGTGATTTCGGAAATCATGTTGAAGCCGATGCCCAAGGGGGTGTTCATCGGAATCGATGAGATTGTCGCCGCGGCCCGGTTCCTGATGAGCGACGCCGCGCGAAACATCACGGGTCAGGAGATCGTGATGGACGGCGGTTGGACCTGCCGCTGAGGGCGACGAGGCGGCCAGGAGCCCGGATCACCGTCGAGCGGGATTTGGGACCGGGGCGTTGGCGTCGGTTTCCTTCCGCCAAGCGTCCAGTTGGGCGCGGAGCTCCTTCGCCTTGCCAGGGTTGGCGTCCGCAAGGTCGTGTTGTTCTGCGGGGTCGTCCGCCAGGTTGTAGAGTTCGACGCGGTCGTCCTCGTAGTAGTGGACCAGTTTCCAGTTGCCCTTGCGGATGGCGCTGCCGGGCGTCATGCGGGGATAGTAGTGGGGGTAGTGCCAGCAGAGTTGGTCGCGCGAAAGGGACGCCTTGGGATCATTGAGCAGAGGCAGGAGGCTGACGCCGTCGAATTGGGGAAGATTGCCCGCTTCGGGCGCAAGGCCTGCGGCAAATGTCGGAAAGAAGTCCTCCGATGTGACCGGCGTCGCGCAGATCGCCCCGGGGGTTGACCGGCCGGGCCAGCGAATCATCAGGGGGACGCGGATGCCGCCTTCGTAGAGTGTGCCCTTGCCTGATCTCAGCGGCGCATTGCTGGTGGGGGGCTTGTCGCCGGATTTGCCGGATGGAAAATCGACGCCGCCGTTGTCGCTGGTGAGCACGACGACCGTGTTGTCAGCGAGGTTCAAGGAGTCGAGTTTTTCGAGCACGCGGCCGACGTTCTCGTCCAGGCTGGCGACCATGCCGGCATAGACGGCGTGCTTGTGGCGGGAGCCTCGTCGCTTCGATTCGAAACGGGCGATGTCCTCGGGCTTGGCTTCAATGGGCGTGTGGACGGTGTGAAACCAGAGGCTGAGGAAGAACGGTTTGCTGCGGTTTTGTTCGATGAGATCGAGGGCGTGCTCGGTGAGTTTGTCGGTGAGGTAATCGCCTGGTTTGCCTGGTCCGACCGGCACGTAGCGGAACTCAGGGTCGGATTTCGACCAAACGCCCCGATAGGGGTGGTGAAACGTGGAAGGCGCGCCCCAGTAGGTGCCTCCGATGTTGACGTCGTAACCCTGCGTTTCCGGATAAAACGCGGGGCGTCCCAGGTGCCACTTGCCGATGTGCGCGGTGAAGTAGTTCTTTCGTTTGAACAGTTCGGCCAGGGTGAACTCCTCGCGAGGCAGGTCCGGGTTGGACCGGGCGTTCAGCAGTTTCCGCCCCTTGGGGCCGCCGTCGCGCGCGCCCTCGTGCCAGATGGTCATGTCGAGGCGGGCGGGGGACCTTCCGGTCATGATCGCGGCGCGGGTCGGGGAGCAGACCGGGGACGCCGAGTAGGCCTGTGTGAAGCGAAGACTCTCGCTGGCGAATCGGTCGATGTTCGGCGTCTCGAAATAGTCGCTGCCCTGGATGCCGGCGTCGGTCCAGCCCCAGTCATCGACGAGGATGAACACCACATTCATATCCCGCGCCAGGGAGTGGTCGACGGAACAGAACGACAAAAACAGAAGGATGGCGGTCCGCAGGGATTTCATGATTCTCGGGAGGCGGGTTGAGGACTTGCGCTATTGAATCTTGCGGCTGTCCTGCCTGCGGAAACCCGTCAGGCTCAGGTTTTGGTCGGGATGGATCTGAAGCACGGAATAACCGTTGTTGGCCTCGCCGGATCCCTCGACCATGGCGACCAGCGTCGTGTAATGGATGCCGTTGATTTCGTGATGTTCGTTCTTGTGGCTGTGGCCCTGGAACACCGCCTTGACGCGCCCCGAGTTTTCCAAGGCCTTTCTCACCGCCGGGGCGTTCTTGATGCCGTAGTGATTGCTCACGTCGAGTCGTTGATGAACGAAGACCAGCGTCGGTTTCTGTGATGACTTCAGGTCGGCCCGGAGCCATTCCAGCTCTTCCTGCGGAATATTCGGATCGGTCCACTGGAAGTTGTTCCGTTGATAGGCGACGCCGTCGCTGCGGAAGCAGGCGTCCAGGATGACAAAATGCCAACCGGCGTGGTCGAAGGAGTAATAGGATCGCGGTTTCCCGACGCCGCCGAGGAATTCCTGTTTCGTCAGCAGGTGGACGCAATGATTGCCGAGGACGTGGTGCTTGGCGCCGGGCAGGCGTGAAAAATGGCGCTGGACGGTCTGCAGATGTTTCTTCTCCTCGGGCAGCGAGGGGGCTGAATCGATGAAGTCACCGAGTTCGATCACATGTTCGGTCGATGCCTTGGCGAAGGCCTGGCCGGCTTCCTCGAGTTTTTTCAGGCTCTCGCGGTAATGCCGCGAGCCGCGGGACGGTTTGTCCGCGTGATGAAGGTCGGTGACGAGCCCGATGCGCGCGAGGGCGTCGGATTCCGCGGCGCTTGTCGCGCTGACGGCGGAAGCGGTGAGCAGGGTCAGCGTTCCGTCGCGAAGGAATGCGCGACGGCTGAGTTGGCCGGGGTGTTGAGGCTGTTTCATTTCGGCGGATGCGGGGGGCGTTCAGTTGGCGCGGCGTTTCAACGCGGCGGAGGCGTCGTCGACGATCGCCGTGCCCAGGCGTTCGTAGGCCTTCCGGTCCTCCGGTTGCAACGCCACGATCACCAGGCGCAGGGTCTTCACGGCGGAAAGGCCGCCGGGGAATTCCGAATCTCTCAGGGTGTGGGAGGTCGTGTATTTGCGGAACTTGTCCGACAGCGTCTTGCCGACAAATCCGGACGTGCCCAGGGTGTCGGAGCGCGCGAGGATTTTGGCGCCGGCGTCCGATCCGTCCATGAATTCCACATGCATTCCGAGCGAGGCGCCGATCAGGGGCTTGCCGTGTTTTGATTTCATATGGACGGAGAAGCTCAAGGTGTCGCCATCCTTCAGATGGAGGCCGGCCGTGGGAACGTCCAGGTAGACGCCCTGACCGCCGCCGCCGCCGTGCACGGAGATCTCGAAGGCGCGTTTTCCGGTGCGGGCGTCCTTGGAGAGCTTCAACCGGGATACGGCGCCCTCGTCGCCGAATTCAAACGAACCCCAGTTTTCAGCGTGGTTCGGCCCGCCGGCTTCGAAGCCGGGATTGGGCAACTTGATGTCGGCGGCCTGGCAGATGCCGGCAAGGGCAAGAAGGAGGGCGATTGCTCTGGTCATGACTCCCGGCAGTCTAACCGTGTCCGGCGGCGTATGGAAAGCGCGGGTTCGACAGTTCGCCTGTGGCGCGGTTGCGGCAACAGGCAGGCGGCGTTGAGGCCGTGAAGCGGGTTGCGCGGGAGGCGGGGGCGATCAATCATGCGCTCCATGAGCGTTCCCGATCCAGTGTCCTTTCTTGCCGACCCGGAGAGCAAACCGGAGGAACTCCTGGTTGGCGGCGCGAGGGAATTGAGCGCCTTGGTCAAGACGCTCATGGAGGTGATCGATCTGCCGAACAAGCGGGCAAAGAACCGGGCCGTCAAGCTGTTGGCCGGACTGAGCGTGACTGATCCCGGGGCGCTGCGTCCACATCGCGAACGGTTCATCGAATTGCTGGAGTCGGAGGACAACATCCTACTTTGGAACGCCCTGATCGTGGTCGGTCATCTGGCGGCGGTGGATGACGACGGCCTGATTGCGGCCCGGGCTTTGCGATTGCGGAAGTTCTTCGCGGCGGAGTCAATGATCACGACTGGGCATGCGATCGAGGCCTTGGGCCGGATTGCATTTCATTCGGACAAGCAGCGGACGAAGATTGCCAACTGGCTGGTCAAGGTGGGCGACACGCCGCATGGCGATGAATGCCGCGAGATTCTGGCCGGCAAGGCGCTCGGGGCGTTGGAGGGGGTTGCGGGACAGTTGCGCAACAAGGCGAAGGTCAAGGCGTTTGCGGAGGCGTATGAGAAAAGCCCCCGATCCGGCGTGGCGAAGAAGGCGGGGAAGCTGGTGAAGAAGCTGGGGTGATTTGGCGCTGTTCAGAATCCTTGCTCACCCTTGATGATGCCGGTTTTGGAATCGATACAGTATCCAACGGTGACGAACGCCGCATCGCCATCTTCGCCCCAAAGTGACACGCCCAGATCTTCGCTTGGAGTGACGACGACGTAAGTGGATTTTTTGGGGTAAAACCCGCCGCCGCAGTTTTGCAGTTTGGCGAAGTAGGCATAGGATTCAGACAACGATCGCATACTTCCGAACTCAGCCGGTTCCAAACGTACCGGAACGACTGGAAAATCGAGGGGGTAATTGGAATATGGCCAATCTGGCGTCGGCTCGTTTGGGGTCATTCCGACGAGATCAAGCTCGTCGGACTCATTCAACCTATATTGGGTCTCGCAGTTGTCGAATTTGAAACCGTAGTAAAGATGGAGTTGGCTGGACGCGACGTTGCACGAATTCAGGCGACTGTCGTCCATATTCAAGTGGAACAAAGCCTGTAAGCTCAGGCGCGCATTCTCGTCTTCTGAATCGATGTGCAGAGCGGGCCCTCCGAAGCAGTGGCCAAACCCGTCAGCTTCTCCGGGGATGATGTGATAGGCCTTTCCGCCGGTGACGATGATGGAGAGGTCTTGATTTAGTTCCATTGTTTCAGATTGGGCTCCTTGTGTTTATCTGACACGACCGGCAGCGACTGCCAGGAAGAATCGTCGGCTACACCAGTTCCCGGATCGGCGCGCCGGCGTCGATGAGGTATTGGGGGCGGCCGGAGGTGTCCTCGACGGTGATGCCGCGGGCGTCGAGGCCGAGGTTGTGGTAGAGCGTGGCGATGATGTCCTGGTAGTTCACCGGGCGGTCCGTGGCTTCGGAGGCTGTCCGGTCCGTGGCGCCGATGACCTGGCCGGTCTTCATGCCGCCGCCGGCCAAGAGGGCCATGCCGACGCGGGGCCAGTGATCGCGGCCGGCCTTGTCGTTGATCTTGGGCGTGCGGCCGAATTCGCCCCAGGCGACGATGGAGACGTCGTCCAGCATGCCGCGTTCCTCAAGATCCTCCACCAACGTGGTCAGGGCCTGGTCGACCAGCGGCCCGATGGTGCGCATGCGGTTGAAGTTGTTGGAATGAGTGTCGAAGTCGCTGATGGAGACGCTGACGCAGCGGACGCCAGCTTCGACCAGTCTCCGGGCGAGGAGCAGCTTCCGTCCGGCCATGGCGCCTTCCATGGTGTAGTTCTTTGGATCCGGATCGGGGACGCGCGGCGTGTAACGATCCAGCATCCTGGGGTCCTCCTTTTCCAAGTCCATGGCCTCGGCGAATTGGCCGGAGGTCAGAATGCTGACGGCCTGCTGGGTGAATTCATCCAATGCTTCCATCTGGCCGGACCGATCCACGTCGCGGCGCAGGCGGTCCATGCTTTTCAACAAAGCGACCCGGTCCCCGAGCCGGCCGGCGGTGAGGCCTTCGATGAGGCCGAGGCTGACCTGATGGCCGCCGCCGAGATTGGCCAGTTCATTCTGCATGCCCGGCTCGAGTTCGCGATGGAACAGGTGCGAGATCTCCGGGCGGAAGGGGCGGTAGGCCGGGCCGAGAAAACCGGGACGGGCGCTGTTGCGGGCGAGTCCGCGGCCCTGAAGGATATCGACAAAAGCAGGCGCGGTATCCGTGGGCGAGGCGAGCAGTTTGGAGACCGCGCAGCCCATCGCGGGCCGGCCGCCGATGGAGTCAAGTTCCCGGAAGCTGTAGCCGCTCTGGCATTGGAAGGCGTCGTGTCGGCCGGCGGATCCCTGCAGCGAGCGGATGAAGGCGAACTTGTCCGCGGCCTTGGCCATGCGGGGCATGAGTTCGGTGAGGTGGAGTCCCGGAATGCTGGAGCGGATGGGCTTGAACTCCCCGCGGATTTCGATCGGCGCGTCGGGCTTGGGGTCGATCATGTCCATCTGCGGCGGGCCGCCGTCGAGATGGATGTTGATCACGGCCTTGTTGGAGGAGCCCACGCCGGAAACGGCCTCGGCGCGCAGCAGGTCCGCCAGGGACAAACCGCCGATGCCCAAGGCTCCCGCCTTGAGAAAGCTGCGGCGGGAAATGCCGTCGCAGTGTCGATGTTTGCCTGTGGCGAAGGTCAGCATGCCCGGGTTGCGGCTGTTGAGCGTGGAATCAATGCGGCGCGGGCGGTTTGGGCAAGGGGAAACAGCTTGGGATTGCCGGCGCGTGAAGGCTGGAGAAGAAGAATGTCGATTGACGAACAAGGATTGATGATTATTGAAGTGGGGGGAGGCTTCGGTTCAACAATCTGAAGTCCTTGTTCATCAATCTGCAATCGGCATCTGGTCTTTTGGGTCTGACAGGGAAAGCGTTTGATCTGTACAAAAAGGAAGGGGGCCTC
>Ga0181573_10003618_pt1 | contig 13545 bp, 11 predicted proteins | sample 101ome_25_FD_148643 | JGI IMG/M metagenome (GOLD analysis project Ga0181573, IMG submission 148643) | Coastal salt marsh microbial communities from the Groves Creek Marsh, Skidaway Island, Georgia - 101409BT metaG (spades assembly) | ecosystem: Environmental > Aquatic > Marine > Intertidal zone...
GCAGTGGGCATTCGGGTTACGTATGGCGGAACGCATCGGATACGACCTGGACCATGGTCGGCAGGACCGGTCTGCCCATCCGTTTTCGACTTCATTCTCAACTACAGATGTCCGAATCACGACGCGGTTGGAAGAGCGATTCTTCAATCCGGCCTTCTTCGGCACACTCCATGAAGCGGGACACGCCATCTATGAGCAGGGTATCGACCCCGCGCTCGAAGGCACGCCCCTGGCCGACGGGACTTCCCTGGGTATGCACGAGTCACAATCGCGCCTGTGGGAAAACCTGATCGGTCGTAGCCTGCCCTTTTGGGAATACGCCTATCCTCAGGCACAGAAAGCCTTTCCCCTGGCCCTCTCTGACGTTTCCCTGGATGCGTTCTATCGGGCCATCAATAGCGTCAGCCCTTCCACCATCCGCGTGGAAGCCGATGAGGTAACCTACAACCTGCACATCATGCTGCGATTCGAGCTGGAGCAGAAGATGATTACAGGCGCGGTTGCTGTTGGCGACTTGCCACAGGAGTGGAACGACCGCATGGAGGCCTGGCTGGGTGTACGGCCGCTCAACGACAGCGAGGGTGTCCTTCAGGACATCCACTGGTCTCTCGGCGCCATTGGATATTTCCCTACCTATGCCCTTGGCAATCTGATGTCCGTTCAACTCTTTGACGCTGCCAAAGAGGCCATCCCCAACCTCGACGAGCATTTCCGGGCTGGCGATTTCTCCCCTTTGCTCGGTTGGCTGCGTACGAACGTCCACCAGTGGGGACGCAGACGTACGGCCAGCGAAATTCTCGTTGCCGCCACCGGATCGGATCTGGACGCCACCCCGTGGATGACGTATTTGCGCCGGAAATACGAAGCCCTGGTCGCCCGCTGAAGCCAGCGGCAGCCCCTGCAGCGCCGAGGCGGTTTGAATCCGACCCCGACCCAGCATTCCTGTCATCGCTGACAGGAATTACCTGACAGATCCCCCGAGTGATCGTGATTAATTGAACACCAGGGTCCCCGTGGATCCTGATCATGACGCTCACTCGAAAAGGTAGTCCCATATGGCCATCAACCTCGAACTCCACCTGGACCATCTGCAGATTTCAGACAGCACACACCGCTGGGTCACATCCCGCCTCGAAAAGCTGGAGAAAGGACACAATGACATCACGGGAGCCCACCTGTCCATCAAGCAGTTGTCGGGCAAACCAACGGTCAACAAGTACGAGGCTACGCTGACGCTGTATCACAAACCGGAGACCATCTCGGCATCCTGCAAGTCACCCCTGATCCAAGAGGCCATCCAGCTGGCTCATGATTCTGCCGAACGACAGCTTCGCAAGGCGCGTAGCGCCGTCAGGGACCGACGCAAACGAGTAGGGCGCCGGGTCCCTGCGGAGTGAAGGCAGGCTGCCCAAAGCGTCTGAGCGCAGGTCAAAACAGGGTAGCCGTGCCTCTCGGCATGGCCGGTCCTGCCTGCAGGGAATACGGCGTTGCGGAGACCGGATTCGACGGTACTGATCCCGAGAGCACAAACAGGCCGAACGGCCCGAGGGCGTCATCCGGATAGGGCTCCACACTGACGCGGACCGTAGCTCCCGATGGATCCAACGGAAAAGCGACGCCTTCCGGGGCATTCTCCAGAAAATCCTCCCCGGGATAGGGCGGCGTATCCGTTTCGGAGTATTGCCGTAGCGTGTCATGGGTATTGTTTTCCCTGAACGGGCCGGTGGACAGGAGCGTCCCTGTCACGTCGATCCAGCCTTCATAAATCCACCCTTCAGGAAGGGCAGGAAGCGACAACCCTGCGGTCGGTGACGTTCGGCTGCCATCGATGAACCACACCCCTGAGAGGTCGTCTCCCGACGATCCCGAAGCCCAATTGAGCAGCATGAAGGCGCCCGTCTGTCCCTCAAAAGACGCTGCCAGGGCTTTTTCGTGTACCGTGCTCAATGCAGCGGTTGCGTCCTCAAGGTCCCCCGCCAGGATGACCGTACCGGAGGGTAGAGTGTCCGAATTTCGCTTCTCTTCAATGGTGATCAGGACCTCAGACGCATCTGAGATGTCCACTTCGAAGACGGCCACGTTCTGGGTGAACTGCCCGGCATCATTGACGAAGGAACCGTTCTCAGTCACATTGAAGCGGGCCGACCCGTGGGTCTGCGCACCTACCCGAGCCCAGGCCTGGTAGGAGAAGCCATCCTGCAAGGGTGGCAGGTTTTCCACATCCAAGCGCATCTGGACCTGAGCAACATCCTGCTCGACAACATCTGCGCTGTCACATCCGGCCGTTGCCAACACAGCCATGAAAAGAATCGGAACCAGGGTACGCATCGCCTTCTGATCAATTGCGGATCGAAAAAATGGGTAGCCTGCGAACGAATCGGCAGACCAAGTGTTCTCCGTCCTCCGGCTACAAACCGGGTACGAGAATCCGGACAGCAACCTGGCCCTTCCATGCAGAACACCCCATCATCCGACGGGATATCAGCCAACGCCAGCCCCTCCACACACGAAACGTGGACACCCTCGTCGTGGAAATCCCGCGAGGCTCGCCAGCAGCCGCTCTTCGAGAATGATGCCGAGTTGGCACGTGTCGTGGAACAACTGGCCGTCATGCCCCCCTTGGTCACGCCATGGGAAGTCAACCGTCTGCGTGGCCATCTGGCGGAGGCTTCCCAGGGAAAACGTTTCCTTCTGCAGGGGGGCGACTGTGCGGAACGCTTCGACGAATGTCGATCAGACATCATTGCCAACCGGCTCAAGGTCCTTCTTCAGATGAGCCTGGTGCTCATTTACGGACTTCGTCTTCCAGTCATCCGGGTTGGGCGCTTTGCGGGTCAGTATGCCAAACCGCGGTCGGCGGATTTCGAGGGCGAAGGAGAAGAGCGCCTTCCGAGTTACAGGGGAGACATGATCAATGCGCCGGAGTTCAGCCGCGCGGCCCGGCAACCGTCTCCGACCCGTATGCTGACGGCCTATGAGCGTTCTGCCCTCACGCTAAACTACGTGCGGGCCCTGGGCGAAGGAGGTTTTGCCGACCTGCATCACCCCGAACAATGGGATCTGGACTTCGTGACGTCTGAACAGTTGCGGGATGAATACCAGTCCATTGTAAATGCCATCCTGGATGCCCTCCGTTTTACCGAGGCCGTTTCTCCGACGCCCATCTCCAATACCGACCGGGTATCCTTCTTCAGCAGCCATGAAGCCCTGATTCTTCCCTATGAAGAGGCATTCACACGCATGTCTCGGGATGGAGCATATAATCTCTCAACGCATTTCCCCTGGATTGGAAAGCGTACGGGCATGCTCGAGAGCGCACACATTGAGTATGTCCGGGGACTGCGTAATCCGATCGGCTTGAAAGTTGGTACTGACAGCGATGCCCGTGACCTGAGAGCCATCCTGGACCGGGTGGATCCGGCGCGCGAACCCGGGCGTGTCACGCTCATAACCCGGATGGGGGCCCACGCCATTGAAGACACCCTGCCGCGCCTCATTGAAAGTATCTCCTCATCGGGCCACCCTGTTCTCTGGACGTGCGACCCCATGCACGGTAATACGGAAGTGACGGATGATGGACTGAAAACGCGCCGGTTCGAAAACATTCAGTCCGAGCTCGAACAAGCGTTCGATATCCACCATACCTGTGGAAGCATCCTTGGCGGCGTACACCTTGAGCTTACGGGTGAAAACGTGACGGAGTGTACCGGGGGTGCACGAGGTCTTGAAGCGAAGGACTTGCACACGGCCTATCAGAGTGAGGTGGATCCTCGCCTCAATGCTGAACAGGCTCTGGAAATGGCTTTTTCGATTGTCCAAAAGTGTCGTACCATGCGGTCAACCATCGCCTGATCGATCCCGAACAGAGAGTATGACACCCATTCCGGCCATCGTATACTGCGCCACGTGCATGGATTCGACACGTGGCAAGACAGCCCATGGACTGATTCGATTCACGGAGCGATTTGACGTACGTGCCGTCGTGGATCCCGTCTATGCAGGACAGGACGCCGGTTCCTTCCTCGATGGCTCACCAGCCGGCATTCCTATTGTTGCCTCACTTGCTGACGCTCGTGAGCGGATGCCTTCCTCCGGCGGAGCCTTTGTCGTGGGCCTTGCTACAGATGGCGGCGTGCTGCCAGATCATGCGCGCAGCGCCGTACGAGAGGCCATAGAGGATGGCATGGATGTGTACTGCGGCTTGCATGTGTTCCTCTCCGAGGATCCCGTGTTTGCCCCCTTGGCTGCAAGGCATGGCGTGCAGCTTGTTGATGTGCGCAAACCGCCCCCTCGCTCTGAACTGCATTTCTACGAAGGACGCATCGATGAGGTGAAGGCCGTTCGGGTTCTGGTCTTGGGTACCGATTCAGCCTCCGGCAAGCGGACGACAGCCTGGGTGCTCAGGAATGCGCTACGCAGCAAAGGGTACACGGCAGAAATGATCGGGACAGGCCAGACTGCCTGGCTGCAGGGGGCCCGCTTCAGTATTCGACTGGATACCCTGGTCAACGACTTCGTGGCCGGAGAGATCGAACATGTCGTTCGCACGGCGTGGAAAGAGGCCCGACCCGACGTTGTCGTTGTCGAAGGACAGGGCGCGTTGCTGCATCCAGCCTACCCTGGTGGGCTCGAACTGGTAGCAGCCGTCAAGCCAGACCTGATCCTGTTGCAGGATGTGCCCGCGCGGAAAACATTCGATGGCTTCCCTGACCTCCCCATGCCGCCCATGCAGCGTCAAATCGATGCGCTCGAACTACTCTCGGGTCGTAGAGTGAGCGCGCTGACCATCAACCCGAAAGGACTGTCGGAGGCAGAGGCACTCAGGGCCTGCGCCCGGTACGAGTCGCAGTTCGGCCGGCCGGCCGTTGATGTATTCAGGGAAGGAGCAGGCCGGATCATCGACCTCATTGCATCGCACCTACGTACCCGCAGTCCGATCGCATGACCGTATCATCCGCTACGGTTCATACCGTTCAGGCCCCACTCAAGGAGCCCTACACCATTGCCTACGAGACCATTTCGGAGGCAACCAACCATTTTGTGGTCATCACCCTATCGGATGGGATGTGCGGGATCGGCTGCGCCGCTCCCGCACCCGAGGTTACGGGCGAATCCATTGACGCATCGCGCCAGGCCCTGGACCTGTTCGCACGGCGGGCTCCGGGGTCTGACCTGGACGCGCTTCCGTTGCCTGCGGAACGGACCCCATCAGCCCGTGCTGCCGTGGATATGGCCCGGCACGACCTCCTTGCGCGGGTTCAGGGCACCACTGTCGCAGGTCTGTTCGGTAAATCAGACGCCGCTGCCGTTCCCGCTGAAACCTCCATCACCATCGGCATCAGCGGGGTTGAGTCCACCCTGCATCGGACCCGGCGCCTGTATGAGACAGGATTCCGGTTTTTCAAGATCAAAGGAGGTCATGACGTTGGACTGGACCTTGAACGCCTCCATGCGCTACGCGCAACCTTTGGCAAGCATATCCGCATGGCGCTGGACGCCAATCAGGGATATGATCTGAGTGCCATCGAGCGTCTGGACACTCAAGCCAGCACCCTGGACCTGGCCTATCTGGAACAGCCTACGCCAAAGCATGACCTGCTTCAGCTCGGCCGGGCAGCCGAGCTGACGCGTATTCCCGTCATGGCAGATGAATCCGTGCAGTCCGCGGGCGATGTCGAACGCATTGCTGCCTGTGGCCCGGTGGCCCTCATCAACATCAAGCTTCAGAAGATGGGCGGACTGGCCGCTGCCGAGCGCATCGATCAGGCGGCCCGGAAAAACGCCATGGGTACCATGCTGGGATGCATGGACGAGTCCGCTCTGTCCATTGCGGCAGCCCTGAGTTTCGGAGCAACCCACCCCAATGTGCGCTTCCTCGACCTCGATGGTCATCTGGACTTGCGCGAGGATCCTTTCGAATCCGTGGTGCAGCTCGACGATCAGGGGCGCTTGCGCATCCCATCGGGCAAGGGCCTTGGATGGAAAGACAACACGCTGGGGCAGGATGACATCCGGTGACTCGTGACCTCGTCACGCACGCACATGCGCCCTGACCTCTTCCTTGGAATCGATCGTTTTCTGGATCCAGGCACCCCCTAGAACATCTTCTCCCTCGTAGAGAACGATGGCCTGGCCGGGCGTAATGGCACGCCGAGGCGCAGCAAACTGCACATGCAGGGTGGCTCCATCCTGCCAGGCCACGCACGGGGCGCCTTCATCCTTGTAGCGGATCTTACCCACGGCGTCCCGCTCACCAGTCAGATCGGCATACTTGATGGGATTGATCTGCGCCGCGGTAAGACGCTGACCAAGCAATTCTTCCTTCGGGCCCACCCACACCGTATTGGATTCCGCATCGATGCGCGTCACATAAATGGGCTCGCCGACGGCCAGTCCCAGGCCGTGACGCTGACCGATGGTATAGAACGGGTATCCCTCATGCTCTCCCATCACCGTGCCGTCCGAGAGCAGAAACTTCCCGGGACCGGCTTTCTGATCCATGTCAGGAACGCGATCCTTGAGGAATCGGCGATAGTTGTTGTCCGGCACGAAGCAGATCTCGTAGGAGTCCGGCTTGTCGGCCACCTCGTCCAGACCGAACTCGGAGGCCATCTCCCGAATGCGCGGTTTGGTCAGATTGCCGAGCGGGAAAATCGTGCGGGCCAGGTTCTCCTGTGATACGCCCCATAGGGCATAGCTCTGATCCTTATTGTGATCCAGGCCCTTTGACAGGATGTGCCTGCCGCTTTCCTGGTCGTGACGCAAGCGGGCATAGTGCCCCGTGGCAATGAACTCACATCCAAGATCGTCGGCTCGACGCATCAGGGATTCCCACTTGATGTGGGTGTTGCACAGGACACACGGATTGGGCGTCCTGCCAGCCATGTATTCTTCGGTGAAGCGCTCGATGACCCAGTCCCCGAACTCCTGTCGGATGTCCACGATGAAGTGCGGGAAGTCGTGCTTGATGCCGATGGCGCGGGCATCATTCATGGATTCGAGCGTGCAGCAACCCACTTCCTTACCCGTGCGGCCACCACTGCCCTGGTAATCCCATGTTTTCATGGTAATACCCACCACGTCATATCCCTGCTCCTTCAGAAGCACGGCGGCAACAGATGAATCCACGCCGCCACTCATGGCGACCAGTACTTTTCCTTTCTTGCTCATGACACAGGCTCCCTGGCCCGGTTGCGCTCAGTCTTCTGTTTCGTGCTGCGTAGCGCGATCGGTTACATCGTAACAGTCCGCTATCTGAAGCTGAACCTCGTTGAGGAAGGTATTCAGCCGCCTGAACATGCGCTGATTGGCTTCCGGATGTCGTCTGGCAGCTTCAGGGAGTACCACGGCTGACTCGAGAATGTGATCCCTGAAAAAGTTGACTGCTTTGAGAGCTTCTTGCAAAGGAAGGCCGCTCATGACAACGCCCTTGGCATAGAGCCGGGCAATCGTCCTGGCCTCGTCAAGCACGTCATCACCCTCTCCGTCGTTGGCACCCACATACTGGATCATCAGACCCATCAGGCGGCGGCCCAGCAATCGCTTCTCCTGTCTCTCTTCTTCAGATGCATTTGAAATCCAGGAGGCCTCATGCTGGGAGATATCCTCCCTGGTGTACGAGAGTGCCTTTTCCTGCAACTCCTCCCCCAGCGATTCCGCTGCCACTTCAGAGGCACCCTGCCGGATACGTTCTATTTCAGAAGATGGAAATCTCCGGTGCCCTCCCGGTGTGCGGACAACCTGAATCTTTCCGCTCTCAGCCCATCGCCTGAGTGTGACCGGATGCACACCCAGTTGCTCGGCAGCGTCTTTCAGCGAAAAATAGATTTCGGCCATGAGTAGGGAGGGGCTGACGAAATCCAGCCATTTCTCTTACCGCTCCGCGTGACGGATACGGCTTCCCACATGCCATGTGGTACGATGGTGGGGTGGCAACGACAAGCGATCAGGCACATCATCACCTCTGTGTATCTTAGCAGACCAAAATACAATCCATACGGATTTCTGTGGCAGATGCATTCACACTAGAGACGAACCTGCGGACGCCCTTTTCATTCTGGAGCACATACCTCTATTTTCATCGTACAGTACACGTCTACTCCCATCTCACCAACCGGTCCTTTCTGTGCGCATCCTGGTCTTGAACGGTCCCAATCTGAACATGCTTGGCAGGCGTGAGCCCGAGGTCTACGGTCATACCACTTTGGCTGGTATCGAAACGGGCCTGCAGGAGAGATTTCCGCAGGTCGCGTTCTCCTTCTTACAGAGCAATCAGGAGGGCGATCTGATCGATGCTCTGCAGAAGGCCGATGTGGACGGCATCGTACTCAATGGAGCGGGATTCACCCATACCTCCGTGGCCCTTCGCGATGGCATTGCATCCATCGACACCCCGGTCGTCGAAGTCCACATCTCCAATATCCATGCGCGCGAGGCCTTCCGTCACCAGTCCCTGACAGCCGCCGTGTGTGTCGGATCCATCAGCGGGTTGGGCATCGAGGGCTATGCGTTGGCCGTGCAGTACTTCCTCTCCCGCCAGTCGTAATCATGGCAGGATCACGTATCGGCAGACTGGTTTCCGAGACGGCCGTTTACGGCATCTCGTCCGTGGTCGGTCGGCTGATCAACTTCCTGCTTTTTCCGCTCTACTCGCAGGTCTTTCCACCGGATGTGTACCAGCCGGTGGCCATCCTCTACGCCGCATTCATCTTCTTCAACATCCTGTACCAACACGGGATGGAATCGGCCTATCTGAAATTTGCCACTGACCGCAAGGAGAACCAGGGGCGAAGCCGCGCCTTTGGTACGGCTGTCGTTTCGATTTCGGTGGTCGGCCTGGTCATCAGCGCCATCATCTGGCTATTGCCCGGGCCGGTATCGGACCTGATCCAGCTGGACGCCCGCTACGCGGATCTCCTGATGCTTGGGGGGTGGATCCTGCTCCTGGATGCACTGGCCATCGTACCCTTTGCAGACCTTCGCCTACGCAATAAACCGTGGACTTTTGCCGGTATCCGTCTGGCGAATGTTGCCGTGAATGTGGGCCTGAACGTGTGGTTCATCTTTGGCTTGGAATGGGGGGTACGCGCTGTACTCATGGCCAATGTCGTGGCTTCAGCCGTGTCGCTTGGCCTGCTGCTTCCGACTCTGACCGGACGATTCGGACGTCCCGACGGCGCGCTCTGGAGCAAATTGCTCCGCTTCGGTTTGCCTTTTGTGCCCGGCGGTATCGGCTACGCCGTCACGGAGCGCATCAACCTGTTTTTCCTGGACCTGATGGAGCCCCTGCGAGCCGTTACGCTCTACGATCTCACGCCGGAGTCCCATCCAGAACTCCATGCCCGCGCCATGGAATATGGAGACCAGGTATTCACCGAGCATGTGGTCGGCGTCTATGGCGGCATCATCAAACTGGCTGTCCTCATGGCCCTCTTTGTACAGATGTTCCGCTACGCCTGGCAGCCCTTCTTCCTGCAGCATCAGAACGATGATGATGCACCTGCCCTCTATGGCAACGTCTTCCGTCTGCTGTCCCTCGTCCTGATGACGGCATTCCTCGCTGTGTCCTTCCTTGCAGATGAACTGGTCGCGCTGCCCCTTCCCGGAGGTCGTACGCTTGTTGCCTCGTCCTACTGGATGGGACTTTCGATCATCCCCATAGCCCTCCTCGGATATGTCTTCCAGGGCTGGTACTACCACTTTTCTGCGGGCGCCTACATCAGAGGGCTATCGAAATACTTTCTCCACGCCACGCTGGCAGGCAGCCTCGTGGCGCTCCTCGTCAATGCCGCACTCGTGCCGACACAGGGTATGTGGGCTGCCGCAACGGCCACATCTGCGGCCTATGCAATCATGGCCCTCACCCTGCTTTTGCTCGTGCGTCGTGAGTATCCCGTGCCCTACGCCTGGCCGCGCATCGGGATGTCTTTTCTGATTGCCCTGGGGCTGTTCGCAACCTGGAAAATGGTCCCCCACCTGCAGGTCTGGTACATGGAGGGCGTCCTGGTAGCCTGCTTCACGCTTGTGGGTGCTCGCCTTCTGGCTGTTTCTCCTGCCTCGTTGAGGGATACGGTCTGATCCAAGAAGTTGCTGAAAGGGGCCTGACGCTCAGACCTTGAACAGGTAACTCAGCTTCAGGAAGAACCCGTCGTTGAGGCGCTGCAGGTTTTCGAAGCGGCGCTGCCCTGCGTCTTCCATCGTGGACCCGTATCCCAGGTAGAGCAGGGTGCCCGGATTCGGACGGTAGCTGAAAAGCCAGTCCATGCGCAGGTCATTCAACTCGGAATCCGATGTCAGGGCGCCATCGATGCGGATCAGATTTCCATTGCGGTCCTTGAGCGCCGAACGCTCACGGGAAGCATATTGACCAATCACCCGGAAAAAGATATCCGGCGTGAGCTGGTATTCAACCTTGACTCGCGGAATGATCTCGCGTGAAAATTGCGAATCGTCCACCTTCCTGTTGAGCGTGTAGTGCTGCATCTGGAAGGAGGCTCGAATGGCCTGTGTCGGGCGGGCATCCAGCACGACAGAGTAGCTCGAACCGTATCCCGGGGAGGCCTCGGCAAAGATGGGAGTCTGCCCAAATGTACTGGAAAGGGAGAGCGTAAAAAGTCGGTACGTAGGCGTCGTCACGCCCAGCGAACCGCTCCACTGATTGGTCTCCCTCTCGGGGATGACAAATACGTCCGATGTTGTGGCGCCCGCTGAGGCCACCACATCGTATCCGCTGTAGGTGGCCGGATTGTATGAGAAGAAGTTGCGATTCAGGGAGCCGCTCAAGCGCCATCCACCCCGCAACGTGGCCGACGGAAACAGGGACTCGCCCCCTTCGATCGGTCCGCGCCCGGTGTCTTCATACTGCCAGATGCGGGATACCCCGCCGAATCCACCGATGGTTTCCACCAGGGCTCCTTCCTCACCATAGAAGGACAGGCGATTGAAAGCTCTGGCGCTGATGATGTCCGTCCGATTGACAAAACCGGCTGCCGCCTCAAAATCAGGCGAAACCGCGTTGAGTGAGTAGTTGAATCCCCATCGCCGACCCGTCCGGTCCCACGTCAGGTTGGAGAAGCTGCCCCCGAGGGTGCCACTGCCCCGATCGGTCCATGAACCGACCACTTGTCCTTCCACGAAATACTTGCCCCCGTGATAGAAACGCGCATCCCCGCCCATGAGACGAGAGTATTGGTCGCCATCCTCACGGGTCGTGAGCACGGCACCGGCCGTGTTGTTGCCGCTCAGATCGCGACGCAGGCGCACCACGCCGAAAAGCGGATTGTCGGATCCGGAGGCTGAAAACGCCTCGTCATCAGCCGCAAGGATGGAGGCCACATTCAGTTTCCCCACTTTCCCGGTGACTTTGGTCCCGGCCACAGGTGCCACGATTCGGCGCGTATAGATCATCTGTCCCGGCGTATCGAAGAGCTCGATACCCTCCAGGAAGAACGGCCGTTTGTCAGGGAAGAAGAGGGCGAAACGCTCGTTGAGCACTACCTGCCCGACGTCGGCTTCAACTTGGGAAAAATCCGGGTTGATGGTGCCATTGAGAACCAGGTTCTGCCGGATACCCCACTTCACGTCACCGCCAACCTGTGTATCGTCGGCATACTCCCAGTCGCCGGCGGTATTCTGGGCGCCGTTGAAGGCGCTGGTCAGGGTCGGGGTCACATCAAGCACGAGACCCCGACTCATGTCCCTCAGACCGGACAAGGTACCCGACTGGGCCAGGAAGGATGCGTTGGCCCGGACGGCAGGCGCCCAGGAGTCCTGAAAACCCGAATGCTGAACACGGCGAAGCACGTGGATCCCCCAATCCTGGACGTCTGCATCCTGGTAGCGCAAACTCTTGAACGGAATGCGGATTTCAACTTCATACCCATTGGCCGTCAGGCGACCCGCCGAATCGAACGCGTAATCGGGGTTCAGATCCACACTGCCATCAAGCGGGTTGATGTTGCGCGATCCGCCACCTGTAGCGGACCGACCGCCAGCCCCGCCCCCGAACTGGTCCGAGCGCGTACCGTCCTGTTGAACACCCAGCGGGTTCACGCCGAACAGGTACCCGATCCGGTTGTCGTTCTGCGTATCGAGCAGAATCTGGACATGGTCCTCCGAGGCGATGTTGTCCCGGTTGGCCTGTGTGGCACGAACCACGTCTCCATGAAGCTCCGTCGCACGGATGCCAAAATAGATGGCATCTGCGGCGTACCAAACGAGGACCTCCGTAGGATCCGACGCGGCGCGTCCATCCACTGGCTGATACTGCGAGAAGTCCGTCAGGCGGGCGGCGCGCTCCCAGATGGCATCCGTAAGGGCACCATCCAATTCGATGCTGCCCTCGTCAAAGCGTGGGATGGCCACATCAATCTGCTGGGAAGCGCCACTGAAAGTCTGTGCGTGAAGGGTAAGGGGAATCCAGAGGGCAGACAGCAGAAGGCCTGTACGCAATAAGGCTCGCATGAAGGAATGACCGGATTGGTTGGCGGGTTCTGTTCCAAGGAACGCGCCGTCGAACGACTATGTCTCGGGTTCGATCCTTTGGGGGGCTGACCGCTGGTCAGCCCCCCAAAGGCGCACGATCAATGCGTACCCTACCCCTCTTTGCGGTGCGTTGATGCCACGAGGACCATCGCAGCCTGATCCAGTCCTCGGCGCATGGCCCAAGCCCGATCGTCGGCACTGGCCATCCGGGCGGAGTCCTTCATTGCTTGGCGAAGAGCCATTCGTGCCCGCGTGGGCAGATTCTCTTCGTACATCAGGATGGCACTCGCCGCCACTTCGTAGACTGCGGCACAGGCTGCGGCCTGGCCACTGTTATAGAGCATGACACCTCGTTCGATGGCTCCGTCAATCATGCGCATCGCTTTGGTTGATGCCGTTGGCTCCGGGGGCAACAGCACGGCATCAATAACATGGATGACCCCGTTGCTGGCTTCGATGTCGGTAGCAATGACGTTGGCCTCGCCGACCCGTAGTCCAATCGGAACAGCTTGCCCATTCACCGTTTCGGCGCTGAAAGCTCCAAGAAGGTCAGACGCTTTGATCCGTCCGGGCACGACGTGATAGGTCAGAATGGACACCAGTTGATCCCGGTTCTCGGGCTTCAGGAGATGGTCAACCGTCCCAGCCGGTAGGGCCGAAAACGCGTCGTCCGTCGGAGCGAAGACCGTAAAGGGGCCGTCGCCACCCAATGTCTCCACCAATCCGGCTGCCTTCACAGCCGCTGTCAGGATAGAGAACTGCTCATTGCCTGCTGCAATGTCAACAACGGTCTCATGGGCACGCTGTTGGGCGTGCACCGGCAGTATGGAGATCATCAGCAAGAGAGCGCCCATCAAGGGGCCGCGTGGAATAGGAAACGTCATGGGATGTATCGGTTCGTTCATGAGTCGCGGGGCTTTCAAGCTGCGATAACCTTTCCGCTTCATCATTACCCTCATTTGTGCGACATTGCGCTCACCCGCGCATTGCCGCGCCCAACGGCTTTTCCGAACCCATGTCACGAATCGTATTCCTGTTCCTGCTTTTCGCCCCCTCGTCCTT
>Ga0181573_10003621_pt1 | contig 13541 bp, 10 predicted proteins | sample 101ome_25_FD_148643 | JGI IMG/M metagenome (GOLD analysis project Ga0181573, IMG submission 148643) | Coastal salt marsh microbial communities from the Groves Creek Marsh, Skidaway Island, Georgia - 101409BT metaG (spades assembly) | ecosystem: Environmental > Aquatic > Marine > Intertidal zone...
AAAGTTCAAACGACTTTCTGGAAACCATTGCGCACCAGGAAATCGCTCTCCATCGCGCAGTACAGGGCCGTCGCCTTTGCTTCCGATGACACCGGTGTGGTCCCACACCATGGACCAAAACTCCGCCGAGTTTTCCACTGTCCAGCGATGAAACGCGCCAAAGTCTGCAAATTGGACCCCGGTATTGCGCTCCACTTGCTGTTGTAATTGGGTGATTTGAGCAGCTTGAACTTGCTCTACAGAGGGCGCCCACAAACATTCATTCATTGATCAAAATCCTTAGCTTTGACCACACACTTTCTACAGGCTCGAAACCCGGTGCCAAGAAGATACCGCGAGGACAGGCTTTCACCGCGGCATGGCAGCGCCTGCCTTTCTGTGTGATTGAGACCCTTGTTGAGTCACTCAATGTTCTGACACACCCTTCGGGAAGCACCAGAAGCAGCAAACGTAACGCGCTTCAGCCTAGCCTCACCAAAATTAGCGCTTTGCAAAATTGACCGGTTGCTTCGGCACCGCGGCAGTATAGGTGATCTTTCAAAACATCGCAGTGTAGTTTGCGAATTTACAGCCATTGGCGCGCGCTTTGACAAGCACTTGACGTACACTAGTGGGTCAATCGACGTCGACACACCACTGAGCAACAATGATCATCCGCAGGAACCGCACTCATGACAACTCTCTATCCGTCACTCAACCACGGTCTTTCTGAAGAATTATCCCAGGTACGCGCCATGGTCTCCGACTTCGCTCGGGATCACATCGCAACGCGCGCAGCTGATATCGATAAAGACAACGATTTCCCACGAGATCTATGGTTGAAATTTGGCGATCTTGGATTGTTGGGTATGACGGTAGAGGAGGCTTATGGCGGCAGTCATATGGGCTACCTCGCGCACTGTATTGTGATGGAGGAAATCTCACGCGGCTCAGCCGCTGTGGGTCTTTCCTATGGCGCGCACTCCAATTTGTGTATGAATCAGCTGCAGCGGCACGGTACTGAGGCTCAGAAGCAGCGTTATTTGCCACCGCTCTGCCGTGGCGAACACATTGGCGCCCTCGCGATGTCAGAGCCGGGCGCGGGTTCTGATGTGGTGTCGATGCAACTCCGAGCGACTCAGCGGGGCGATCGCTTTGTGCTCAACGGCTCAAAGATGTGGATTACCAATGGCCCAGATGCCGACACCTACATCATCTATGCGAAAACCGATCCTGACAAAGGTTCAAAAGGCATCACCGCGTTCATTGTCGAGCGGGATACGCCCGGCTTCAGTCGCTCGCCCAAGCTCGACAAACTGGGGATGCGAGGGTCAAACACCTGTGAGTTGGTGTTCGAGGACTGCGAGATTTCCGATGATCAGATACTCGGGGACCTTCATCGCGGTGTTTCTGTGTTGATGTCGGGCCTAGACTATGAACGCGCGGTGCTGTCCGGCGGCCCAGTCGGCATCATGCAGTCGTGTCTCGACGTTGTTCTACCCTACGTTCATGATCGACAGCAATTTGGACAGCCGATTGGAACCTTCCAATTGATTCAGGGCAAAGTCGCCGATATGTATACGCGACTCGCAGCGACTCGCTCCTTTCTCTATGCGGTCGCGCGAGCCCTCGACCGCGGCGAGGACAGCCGAAAAGACGCGGCAGCTGTCATTTTGTTCGCTGCCGAAGCAGCCACACAGTCTGCCTTAGACGCCATCCAGATACTCGGCGGCAATGGCTATATCAATGATTTCCCGGCGGCTCGGCTATTGCGTGATGCCAAGTTGTATGAAATCGGCGCCGGCACCTCCGAGATTCGGCGGATGCTAATCGGCCGAGAGCTATTTGCAGAGACGACCTAAGAAGTCCGCGGTGGCTTGACGAGCCGAACCCGCTGGCTAAAAAAGTCTGCTTCTTCATCGGAGCGATGGCTGACTAAAATAATCGTGGCATAGCCCAGCGTAGCGATCCGATCTAGCACCGCCAGCAACCGACGGCGGTTGGGCTCATCCAAGCCCTGTGTCGGCTCATCCAAAATCAGCAGTGGCGGGTATTTCACCAGAGCACGCGCGATCAGCACCAGCCGCTGCTCGCCATAGCTGAGAGACCCAAAGCGATCGCGTGCCCGATCGGCGAGCCCCATCAGATTGAGCCAACGCTGGGCTTTAACAACCTCGAACTCGCTGACAGCAGCGTAAAGACCAATGGAATCGTGATAACCCGAACACGCCGCAGTGATCACATCGACGCTCACCCGGTAGCGACGATGCAGATCAGCGCTGACAATACCCATTTGCCGCTTGATATCCCAAACCGATTCACCGAGGCCGCGTCGATAGCCCATAACAGTCACATCGTTTGAAAAGCACTGCGGGCAATCGCCGGTGATGAGACCGAGCAACGTCGACTTCCCCGAGCCATTTTCACCTGTGATCAGCGTGTGCTGTCCCCCTGCCACTTGAAAATCAATTGGGCCGAGCACCGTGTGCCCCTGGTAGGACACTCGAGCACCCTTGATATCCACTAAGAGCTCACTACGCAGTCTCCCCCGCGTGGGTAACTCTGGCCAATCCTGCTCTTGTATTTGCTCGGACTTCAGGAGCGCCGCGACGCGTCGCTGACTTTCAGGATCCGTCGGCTTTCCGAGTTCCTCAAATCGTCCCGCGTCAATCACCGCAAGGCGATTCACCCAGTTTGGGATATCCTGATGATTGCTGACGAGGAGTATCAATGACACACCCTGTTGCTGAATATGATGCAAAGCCTCAGACAGTGACCGGCAACTCTCCACATCGAGACTGTCGAATGGATTGTCGCAAATCAGCACCTCATAACCGCTAAAAAAGGCACTAAGAATCAATATCTTACGGCTTTCTCCTGTGCTCATTTCGCGATAGGGACGATGCAAAACCTCGGTCATATTGAGCTGCGCGATCAAGGTATCTTCAGCGCATTCTTCGGGTAGGAAATCGATCCCGCGACGGCCACTATCAAAATCATCCGTTAAATCGGAGTCGTCGTTGTACAGCTCCTCTTCAAAAACGGCTTGTTGCGCCTCAAAGGACACGAGGTAAGCGCGTTCCGCCGGGACAATGCTGCCCGGAGGCAATGTCATCTGGCCGAGCAAAATCTGATCGATCCACTGCTTTCCAGCACCGTTTCGGCCAACAACACAGCAGCTTTCGCCGCGCGCGTGTACCCATCGGTCAATCGTGAGATTGGCGACCTCGGCATCATGAATCTCTATATCAACCACAGCGACACGTCCCTACTCACCATTGATCAACAGGTTTTATCGGATGAAACCTCGTCGGGCCTAGCGAGGCGAACAGTGGGAAAAACACTCCGGTCGTCCGGCGCGCGCTACGCAATGGGCTCGATATCCCCGCGATCGGGAGACTCCTCTTGCCATCGCACAGAGCCGACCGGTCGCTCGAGCAAGCGACGTACCGAAATCGGCGACAGGCCAACGTGCATGTCCCGAGCGCGCTCGAAAACGACCCGTTCCTCTACAGTTCCACGACTCCTCAAACGCAGGTAACCGTCCCAAGTCGAACAGCGAAATCGCTCCTGCCACTTCTCTGGCGCTGCGATATCTCGTGACAACATCCAATCTTTTGCGCCGTTACGCTGCCGAATCAATCTCAGCTCTTGCATTACGTTGTAAAAATCCCGCGCCTGCTCCGGCGCAACTTCATAGCTCACTTCAATCAAAACAGGACCGCTGCGACCGTTGATGGCCAGTTTAATCGTCGGGTCACTAATCATGAGATCGGCGTCCTCAGTTGAGTGCAATCGGTCCTGTACTCGAAAAAAGAAACCGGCCAATAGCGTTGCAAGCAAAATGCCTGCAGCGTAGTGCAACGTTGTACCGGTACCCACGCGCAGTACCGATTCCCCCCAAAACCATGAGCCAATCGACGCGCCCAAACAGATCGATGTGGTGTTCAATGCGACCGCCCGACCCATCACCCACCGAGGAACAAACAACTGCAGGGTGACGGTCGCCGTCGTCATCACTGACATCCACGCCGCGCCGCAACCCAAAAGCAAGAGCATCGTCAGCCATAACGTGTCGCTTGATCCCACGCAGAATACAAGAAACGCGAGAATCGCCGTCGCCACTCTGACAATCGATTCATTATGAAAGCGTCGAATCCAGTTAATGTTGAGACCCAGCAATACCGAACCGACACCAAAACTTCCCAACAACAATCCAAAGGTCTGAGCGTCACCCTCGAGCAAGTCCCGCGCCACCAAAGGCATCAGTGCGTTCAGTGCAGAACTGCCCAGACCGAAGAAAAAGATGCGCAGAATCACCGAACGCGCTGGCGTCAGATTGATCACGTAGCGCACCCCTGCTCCGATGGCGGAGAAAAATCGCTCTGGTGGCAACCGCGATGGCTCTACCACGCGTTTCCACAAAGCGAGGGCAATAATCATTGGAATATAGCCAATCGCGTTGATCAGGAAGGCCACACTCGCACCCATGGCCGCAACAATACCGCCACCTAAAGCTGGACCAAAGCTCCGCGCGACGTTATAGCTCATACCATTAAGCGTAATAGCTTGCGGTAACAAGTCGGTCCCCACCTGCTCGCTCACTGAAGCCTGCCAAGCGGGCCCCATAATCGCCATACCGCAACCGATCCAGAAGCAAAGGCCTAGAAGCAAAGCCGGCGATAGCACCTGTAGTTCAGATGCTGCGACGAGACCCATCGCCCCCAGCATACTGATCAGCAAAGCGACAATCTGTACCCGCTTTCGATCAAAAGTATCAGCGAGCGCCCCGGCAGGAAGGGTGAGCAGTGCCAGTGGCAAAAACGTCGCGGTCTGCACCAAGGCGACCCATTGCGCCGACGCAATTAACGACATCGCCCACGCGGCACCCACGCTTTGGATCATCACCGCGGCATTACTCATCAGACTGGCGGTCCAAATGCGCCGAAATACAGGCACTGAGAACGGTGCTAACGTACTCGCTGACGCAGTATTTTGCTGCGCTGAATCAGCCACGCAACAGATCTCGCGCGATGATCATGCGTTGAATTTCGCTCGTCCCCTCATAGATAGAAGTGATCCGCGCATCCCGCGCCAGTCGCTCGACCGGATACTCTGCGTTGTAACCGTGTCCGCCCAACACCTGTTGCGCCACGTAGCAGGCACGATTGGCAGCCTCCGAGGCGTACAGCTTCGCCATGGAGGCTTTGACGGCGAAGTCCTCGCCCTGCTCTTTCAGCGCTGCAGCCTGCAACACAAGCAGACGCGAAGCCTCAAGCTCGGTGCTGGCATCAACTAACTGCCACTGAATAGCCTGAAACTGCGCGATCTTCTGTCCAAACTGCTCGCGCTCCAGTGCATATTGCGTCGCGTACTCTGTCGCTGCGAGCCCGACCCCGAGTGCGAGCGACCCGATACCAATACGGCCACCGGCAAGTTCACCCAGAGCAACTTGGTAACCTCGATTGAGCGTACCCATGAGCGCATCGGCTGGCACCCTGCAATCCTCGAAGTAAACGGGGTTGGTCGATGAACCGGTCTGCCCCATCTTGTGCTCTGCAGGCCCAACGACCAACCCCGGGGTGTTCGCTTCTACCAGAAAACAGGAGATACCTTTGCCGCGCGGGGCCTCTTTATCGGTCACCGCCCAAACGACAAAAACGCCGGCAAACTCGCCACTCGTGATGTAGGCTTTCGCACCATTCAAAATCCATGAATCACCGTCGCGGACCGCGCGCGTTTGCATCAAAGAGGGGTCAGAACCTGCACCTGGCTCTGTCAGGCAAAACCCTGCAGCGGGGTACTCGCCAGAACAAATACGCGGCAAGTAACGCTGTTTTTGCTCATCGGATGCAACGGCTTGAATGACCTCAGCGACCATATTGGTGACCGAAACCGTCACCGCTGTCGCGGCACAGGCCTTGGCAATTTCGGTAATGGCCAAGCTGAACGCGACACAGCCCACCCCCGCGCCGCCGTAGTGAGCATCAACGTTAATTCCCATAAATCCCAGTTCGGCAAGCTGCTTGAGATTCGCGAAAAAAGCCTCTCGTCCCTCACCACGGTCGAGCGCAGCCGCATTCGGCGCTAACTGATCCTGTGCGAATTGACGTGCCATATCTTGAATAAGATGCTGTTCGTCATTGACCTGAAATAACACGGTTGATTCCCTTTTATTCGTTGACTTTGAGTGATCCCTAAGTGACCGGCGATTAATGACCCGCACACTGGCGACGCTCCGGAGTAATAGACCTTGAACTCAACACCATTGTACAATAGGACTCGACTCTGTGGCGCACGCAAGGCAAGATTTTGCTCAGGGTGGATTGTTGTAATGAGTCGCTGCAATACGCAGCTAGGTTGCGTTTTCGGCAGGAAACCCATGGGTGGGCCCGCCCGAGTGGCCATGAGCGTTTCATCATCCCCAATGCGCGAATACCGTGGTGATGGAACTAACGGCTCGAGCGAAAGCCCTAACGGATGGGCCAAAACCAGTGTAAATTCCTAAAGTGGATGGGGAAAGCAAACATTACTGTTAACCAGAGGGGAAGGTCTATGAATCGCCGAGAAATTCTCAAGCTCAGCGCACTCACAGTCACCGGTGTGATGTCAGGGACGCTGACCCAAGCGTTGGCCGCAGGTGTGACAGGACAAACCGGCCAATGCGAACAGGTCTTTGGTTCAGAGTGGGCCAAAACGATCCGCGTTTTGGTCGATCTGATTCTTCCGAAAACCGATACACCGAGCGCCACCGAGGCCGGCACCCACGACTTTATCGCAGATGTGTACGCAAACTGGTGTAACGATGGAGAGCGTGCGATTTTCGATCAGGGGCTGAGCGCACTCGATGCGCACACCCGTGCATCAGAGGGCTTGCGGTTTGAAGCGGCAACAACACCCTCGCAGACCGCAGCATTGCAAGCGGCAGCGGATGACGCGAAGTCCTACGTTGCGCCGCAAGGCACGCGATTGTGGGGTGGTGCACACGATTCTGGAGCCCCCTTTTACAACGCGCTCAGAGATTTAACGATTACGGGTTTTTACACTTCAGAGGTTGGCGCCAAACAGGCTCTAGCCTATCTGCCGATGCCCGGGCGCTTCGATGGCGAGTATCCTGTCGCCGAAATCGGCAATAAAAGCTGGTCATCCTAAGGAGACGACGATGAGCAACGTGACCGAATTTGACGCGATCGTTGTCGGCTCCGGAGTCTCCGGCGGCTGGGCTGCGAAGGAACTCACCGAAAAGGGCCTGAACGTGCTCATGATTGAACGCGGACGCATGGTGGAGCACGGTAAGGATTATGTCACCGAGCACAAGCCTTGGTGGGACAATCGATTTCGCAATAAGCCTCTGCGCGAGATCTATGACCGAGACTACCCCGAACAGCAACAGCTTTATGCCTTTTCAGAGATGACGCGTCACTACTTTATCAACGATCGCGAGAACCCGTATAACGGCAACGAAGGCAATGACTCGTTTCTCTGGCACCGCGCCGATGTAGTCGGTGGTCGCTCGCTCCTTTGGGGGCGCCAGGTCTATCGCTGGAGCGACCTCGACTTCGAAGCCAACAAGAAAGATGGTCATGGCATCGACTGGCCTATCCGCTACCAAGATATCGCGCCTTGGTACTCCTATGTCGAAAAATTTGCGGGTATTACGGGTCAAGCTGAAGGACTCGCACACCTACCCGACGGTGAATTTCAAAAGCCAATGCCCATGAGTGCCATCGAGAAACACGTCAAGGCAGGGATTGAAGCGAACTATGACGATCGGATCATGACCATGGGGCGTTGCGCGGTTCTCACCGAGCCACTGAATGGTCGTGCGCCCTGCCATTACTGCGGGCCGTGCGAGCGCGGTTGCTCTACGGGTTCCTATTTCTCCACCCAAAGTGCGACGCTTCCCGCTGCGCGAGCAACGGGCCGACTGACACTGATGTCTGACACAGTTGTCGAGAAGCTGATCACCAATGATGCGGGTGACAAGATTAGCGCAGTTCAGGTCATTGACCGACACACCGGTGAGCGCAAGCGATACAGTGGGAAGATTGTCTTTCTCAACGCCTCAACCTTAGCCTCGATCCAAATTTTGATGAACTCAAAGACTGCGCAACACCCGAATGGGCTGTGTAACCAAAGCGGCACCCTCGGGCAGTACCTGATGGACCATACGCTTGGATCCGGCGCGGTGGGCATCTTCCCATTATTTAACGACCTGACCACTTATGGACGACGTCCTAATGGCATCTATATTCCGCGCTTTAGAAACGTCAACGCACAGGATGAGGTGCCCTTTGTCCGGGGCTACGGCTATCAAGGCAGTGGCATGCGTATGGGGGGCACAGGTATGGCCGCTCAATACCCTGGGTTCGGCGCCGGTTTGAAGCAGGCCATCGAATCTCAAGGGCCTTGGATGATGTACCTCGGAGGCTTTGGTGAGTGCCTACCGTTTGCGCACAACGCAATGTCCCTAGACGCTAATAAAGTCGACTCGCTGGGCCTGCCGATCATCAATATCAGTTTTTCCTGGAGCGACAACGAACAAGTGATGCGAGAGGACCTGGTGACTGAGGCGGAAGCCATGTTGAAGGCGGCTGGAGCGGTCCATACGATGACGTTTAAGTCAAACTCTCGCCCCGGTGAAGGGATTCACGAGATGGGCGGTGCAAGAATGGGCCATAGCCCACAGGACTCAGTGCTGAATGCACACAATCAAGCGCATGAAATCAATAATCTATTCATTACGGACGGTGCCTGCATGACGTCAAGCTCTTGTGTGAACCCATCGATCACTTACATGGCGCTGACCGCTCGAGCGGCAGATTACGCAGTTGCACAGCTCGCCGAGGGTCGAATCTAATGTGGCCGCAGGCGCTTTGGAAGCGCGCGCTCATCATTCTTATTCTCTTGGGCCTAGGGATCGCGGGCAAAGGCATCTATGAGGCACGACAGCTTGGGTTCATGCGGATGCCCAGCTATGACGATACCCCGCCAATACTGCCGACACTGGATTCCCCCAGCGTACTGGTGTTTTCTAAGACGGGCAGTTTTATCCATCGCGAGGCGATCCCTGCCGCAGAAACTGCGATCACCGCACTGATCGAGGCGTCGGGTGGTTCCGTCTTTATTACCGAGAATGGTGCAGTACACAATGCCGAACAGTTAACGCAATTTGATGTGGTCGTCTGGAATAATGTGACCGGTAACGTTTTGACCGAAACACAACAAGCGGCGCTAAAAACCTACATTAGCGAAGGTGGCGGTTGGCTCGGCATCCATGGCTCAGGAGATTCTTCTGGCGATTGGGCCTGGCAAAACGAGGTCTTGATCGGTGCACACTTTATCGGCCACCCCATGGAGCCGCAATTTCAGGAGGCGGAGGTCACTGTTCAGACAGAAAGCGCGATCACTGCTCACCTACCCCGTCCTTGGCGACGCGTTGACGAGTGGTACTCCTTTGCCACACCGCCGCAACAGGACAACGTCGACATCTTGCTCAACCTTGAAGAGACCACCTACGTGCCGGGCGAATTTTTCGGCCAGGCACTGGCAATGGGGTCGTCACACCCCATCGCTTGGCGCCATGAAGTAGGCGCCGGCCGCGTCTTTTATACCGCGATGGGACATACAGCAGAGACGTTCTCGGAACCTGAGTTTCTGGAACTACTAGCCAAGGCTATCAGTTGGAGTGCGGGGCAGCAGCCCGAAGCGCTCAATCTAGACGCCCTAGATGAGTGCAGCGATTGCTAACCGATGAGCGCCTCAATGGTGCGATCAGTGCGCATCGCCAAGGTACCCCACTGCCCGGTCGGCAAGCCCATGGCTTGCTGCAACGTTAAGCCAATGCGCGAGATCGGGTCGCCATAGCCGGCAATATGCTGGCCCGTTTTAATGCGCCCGCTACCACTACCGGCAACGATGACGGGGATCCCTTCCACCGCATGCGATTTGGCTATCGAACAATCCGAATGAGCTAACACGACGGAGTGATCCAACAAGGTACCCTCTCCCTCTTCAATCTCATCCAATGCTTGCAGAAAATCTCTCAAGCCAATCATGCTTTGGTCTGCAAACCAGCCAACCTTCGGCTGATAGCCCAGTGTAGCGTCGACAGGTTCTTCATGCGTCAGCGTGTGATGGGTCGTGGTAGACCCACGCTCACGCAGATTCGACGCGGTGTCGGACAGTAACATATTGAAAACTCGCGTCTGATTCGCTTGCACCGCTCGGGCTAACAGTTTCGACATCAACCGATGATTCTCAAGAACGGTGTCCATCTCTGCACCGAGTTCTGGTATCTCTGGCCTTGACGGAAACTCGAAGTTTTCTACCGGCGCGGGTGGCTCGAGTCGCAGAGCAATTTGCTGTTCGAGCTGACGCAGGCCATCATAGTACTCCTCCAAACGGGCACGGTCAGAGGCGCTGACACGGCGCATGAGATCTCGTCGAGACTCTGACACCTGAGATAACACAGATTGCTGAACCAAATCGGTCGCTCTGGGCGCGAAGTGACCGGCGTTAGGATCTTGAAAGCCATCGCCAAACACTCTGTCGTAAAACGCCAGCAGCGAGATCTCACTAGGGTTAGGTGAGGACGCAGCGCGATAGGAATAACTGTTGGTGGTCCCCGATGCGCTGAGCTCGAGCGAACGAAAACGGGTGTCACTGCCAATTTGATCGCCGATCAGCACGTCTAGCGTGGGCGCGACCACCTCTCGATTGGGAACAGGAATCCCAGTTCTTAAACCGAGGCAGCCAGTAACATGAGGCTTGTTCGGTACACCGTCGAGCTTGACGTCAAATCCACTCAGCAAAGCCATCTTCTGCTGAAATGCCTGCACATGGCGCAAATGCTCAGGTAACTCGAACTCAGTGCCGGTCGCTTGGGGAATCCACTTTTCAGGAATAAACCCGCAGCCCCAGATCCAGGTCCCAAAACGCAAGGGGTAATTGGCTGGGGTTGATGCCAGCGCTGGAATTGCAAAGGTCTCCAAGAACGGAAGACTGACTGTGACCGCAGCACCTTGAAACATGCCCTTGAGGGCTGATCTTCTCGTGATTGCCATCTATATTCTCTCCCCTAGTGTGCCTGTACCACACGAGGTTGTGTCCAAACTGTGTAGAACTGATCGCTATTGGCGATTGCTGACATTAACGCAACCACCTGATAACCGCTATCCGCAAATACATCGACCAAACCGTCCAAGTAGGCGCGCTCTAACCATTCAGTATCCCGCCCTGCCGCATAACGATACATTTTTTCCACAAGACAACGCGGGGTTTCCGGATGGTTGCGTAACGCATAGGCGAGTCCTGTCGGGTCCTCATAGCTGCGCCCATCGAGCGAGCCCGACGTATCAATCGGTGTGTTGTTCTCCGACGTCCTAAAACTGCCGGCCCCATCGAAGTTCTCAAGTGATAACCCCACAGGGTCAGTAATGGCGTGACAGCCCATGCAACTGGGATCTTCCCGGTGGCGCTTTAGGCGATCACGCGCTGTCGGTAGCACGTGGTTACCCGTTTCCTGTAGCAGCGCAAAATTGACATCGGCCGGCGGGTCAGGGACCTCTTGGCAGAGGAATACTTCACGAATGGCTGCACCTCGCAGTGTTGCAGAGGAACGGCCCGGATGCGCATAGGACGCCAAGAAAGCAATATGGCTCTGAATTCCCAGGCGGTGGCTCTGATCGGGAAATTCCTGACGCTCCCAACCGACTCGGGTCGGAACAGGCATTCGGTATACGACGCCGAGAGGCCGTGTAACCCATGCCGCTTGCGTTGTGAATAAATCTCGATAATCACTCCGCAAATCGAGCACGTGTTCCTCGATCGTTTTGAGCGTTTGTTCTTTTGCATCGAAGGCAACCTGCGGCACAAACGCTGGATAAATCACTGGGTCTTTTAGCAGGTTCTCAAGATCACCCAGAGCAAGCATATCTTCAAAAAACACACGAACCGCCCGCCTCAGCGTCGGTGCCTGCATTAACCGCGATACCTCCGCCGCCCGGCGTTCGGGATCGCGCAGTGCGCCTGATTGCGCGGCGCGCATGAGTTCTATATCAGGGGGGGCTGCTGTGAGAAAAAAGGCCAGCCGCGTGGCCATTGCGGCATCATCGACCCACGCGATGCTGGAATCGATAGGATCGCCGATCGACTCCACGCGCCACAAAAACTCAGGGTGCATCATCAAAGCGCTCAGCAATGCATGCCAGGGAGTGCTAATGTCGCTATCGAGATTCGCAGCGCGCTCAGCGATGCCGCTCAACTCCTCAACCTCCGCAGCATCTAGGGGGCGCCGTATCAGTTGCTGCCCTAGTTTCTGGCTCACTTCTCGTGCGCACGCACGATCAAAGCCCGAGGTCTGCTCGATACAACCAAAGTGTGACGCAAGCCAGCCCGAACTCCTCGCCCACTCAGCGACCGCTTGTGCCGAGACGTAGTACTGCTCGGCGCTAAAAGCCGAAAAACCAACCTCGGATGTGCCTGCGGCAATCAGGCCATGACTGCGCAGGGGCGCCTCGTGACGCAAAACGATCGGTACCTCAGCACCGAAAACTGTCTTCAGAGTATTATCGTATTCCACCGCGGTCAGCCGACGTGCGAGCGCCGGGCCGCCGGTGGGTTGTTCCCAATCGGGCATTCGCACGGGTTCTGGAAGCACGAACCCCACGACCACGATCGCAACCAGTATGAGCCCGAGCAGCCGTTTCATGGTTCACCCTGCGTGATTGCGTTGTAACGGCCTGTGCTCAAGTCGCCGTCTAGAGCATCGTTGAGACTGCGTGACTCAACGTCCACGATAAATGCAGGTACCGCGGCAAATCGGTACTGCGTTGAAATGGCCGTACATCGTCCTACCACGGGATCATAGCTCGCATCAGCCATCTCTTTCATGGCATGGTACACCCCATTGCAACTCCGTCCTTTTACGCGAGCAGCACCCGCCGCCGTTCCAAGTCGCAAACGGGTCTCTGCGAGATCGCCATTACCATCCGTGGCGTTACGATAGCCCATGTGCGCATCGTACATAGCCTCAACCGGTGTATAACCGGCCAAGAACCCCGCGAGGCCGCTACCGTCAGCAGCGACGCGGGCTTCGACTCGGCCTGCCTGGATAACTCGCTTCATACGCAGTGAATTGACAACAAAATGAAACTGCATATCGACTGGGTCTGTGATCAAGACGCCATCAACAATCCGACCCGTGGTCTCTGCACGGAATTCTTGCTTCTGATCCAACGCGTAGGTGGCCCAACTGAGTGCCTCCCGACTCGCGCTCAATGCAATCGGATCCGCTCCCGCTGCGATTTTCACTGAAACCGCATCGTCGTTGACCCAGTGATCTACCCCAGTCAGATCCAATAAAATACTCCATTCTCCCGCGAACATACCGATGGCAAAAGAGTTCGACTGACCAGTCGATTGAAAATCCTGAGTACAACCGATCGCGCGATAAAACTGGTTATCGATCACCGCCTGACCCGAAGGATCAAGAAAGTCCTGGTGCGCGCAGTCGCCGCCCAAGTCTCCAGCCGTATCAAGGTCGATACCACTGGCGGGCA
>Ga0181573_10003622_pt1 | contig 13538 bp, 11 predicted proteins | sample 101ome_25_FD_148643 | JGI IMG/M metagenome (GOLD analysis project Ga0181573, IMG submission 148643) | Coastal salt marsh microbial communities from the Groves Creek Marsh, Skidaway Island, Georgia - 101409BT metaG (spades assembly) | ecosystem: Environmental > Aquatic > Marine > Intertidal zone...
CTCGTATTCTGTTTGGCTTATGCGTTGGTCGTGTGGCGCGGCGGGGGCCGGCCACCCGGGGATGTGATCACTGTCCTTTTCGCTTCATTGAACGCGGGGTACAATGCGAGCCTGTGTTTGCCAGCGCTCACGGGAGTGGTCGACGGTATCGCAGCTGGCAAGCTTCTCGAGACATTTGGCTGCGAGGACGTCGGCCAAAGCAGTACCGATGATTGCAGTGTCGAGAATGAGATCGTCGCAGGCCGAGTTGATTTCAAAAACCTCACGTTCAGCTACCCGGGGGGGAAGCAGAAGACGCTCGACTCGATCGACTTCTCCGTCCCAGCTGGCTCGCGAGTTGCGATTGTCGGCGCCTCGGGCTGCGGCAAAACAACCTTGCTGCATTTGCTGCTGAAGCTATACCCTTCGTCTTCGTCGATCTTCATTGACGGCGTAGACTTGTCGGCTTGGGGGTCGCGGAGTTGGTATAGGGCAATCTGTTATGTCTGCCAGTCGACTGTTGTGTTCCAAGGGACAGTGTATGACAACATTACGTGTGGAGATTCAAGTTTCAACTTTCATGATGTAGTTGAGGCGTGCCGGCTGGCTGACTGCCTCGGGTTCATCGAAAAATTGGAGCAGCGGTTTCAGACTAAAATGTCTGCCTCCCAACTATCTTGGGGGCAGAGGCAGAAGATAGGACTGGCTCGGGCTTTTCTGAAACGCCGCCCTCTGTGGCTGCTTGACGAGTGGTCGAGCGCCCTCGACAATGCTTCTGAACAGGCCATAGGAGAGGCGTTGGGGCGCATGCCGGGGACAATGATCTCTGTCGCACACAAGGTCCGGGTCATCAAGGCCTGCGACCGCATCGTCGTTTTGCAAGGGGGGCGAGTAGTAGGAAACGGGACTCACACCGAGCTGTTAAATGACAGCCCTGTCTACCGCCAGCTGCTAGAGGTCAGCGAATTCGATACCAGCATCGTTGAGGCTGATTCAAAGCCCTCAGCTCCTCTGAGAGCCTCCGTCCTTTCCCGCAACTCGGTCCGCCTCTCTATCATCCCCGAGTTCGTGAAGGCAAAGCTTCAGAAGAAAGCCCCCTTTGCGGACTCTGTTGTTGCGGACGTTGATACCTCTGAATTCGAGGGTGATTGGCGCGTCTCAGCGCTCGCAATCTTCTGCTCGCTCATCCTGGGTACACAGTTCCCTGGATATGCTGTTGTTCTGTCTGGCTGTGTCGGTAGCTTTGTCCAAGGCGAATCAGTCGTTAGATATTCTGTTGCTTACGTTGGGATCGGACTCCTGGCCCTCTTTCTCATGTCATTTCGATTCGCGTGCCAGGAGTGGCTTGCCGGATTGTGGGACCAGAACGTTCGCAACCGAATCTTCCGAGACTCGCTTTCTCTTCCACTAGAATGGCATGTTGCCAATCCATGGACGGCGGTCCTACTCCTATTGAAACAAATGCGGGGTTTGTCGGCCGTTGTTGTGTCTGGCCGCCCGAAGACCGCGAAGCTTTTTTCCTCTGTCATTTCATCCTTGGTCGTCGCCTTTGGTACGTACTGCAGAATCGTACTACGTCCTCCAAACTCTGATATCCACTCACTTCTCCTTCAGTTTCTTGTCCAAAATTGGCGGCGGTCGTCATGGCGACGCTCCCGCTCCACGTGGGGCCTCGTCTCCTCGAGACTGCGATCGAGTCGTCAACGAAGAACGATTTCGTCGAGACTATAGATGGTTCCAACGGTGTGTCGATTCAAGCCATGAAGGACATTCATTCAGTCATAACCCTTTGCTACGACTCCAGACTGCTGGAGACTGTATCGTTTGATCTCGAGCGCCTCGAGGCGCGCGGATCCCGCACCGAGACGTTGTGCGGTATCGTTCAAGGATTTGCAAATTTCGTAGTGTTGAACACGGTGGGGGTGGCGCTCTGGTTTGGGACGGGCCTTATTCTAGAGAACGAAGCCTCGATCGTCGCGATGTTTCGATCGTTCCTCGCCGCCTACTTCTTACTGTGTTATGATCTAGTTGAGCTTCCGGAGATACTGCGTTTGCGTGCCATCGGAATGGAATCAATCTCTCGTGTCTCAGATCTGCTCCTCGTCGCGAAGGAGCAGCGAGGCAATCAAGCAGCTACGACCAGGCTACTCGCTGTCAACGGGTCGATCGCTTTTCGCGACGTCACCTTCGGGTACCCGCAGTCGGGCCGCCTTGTGCTAAAGTCTTTCGATCTGGCCATCCCCGCGAAATCGTCGTTGGCTCTCGTCGGTGCATCTGGGCATGGTTGGTTTTACTGAACTCGACCGATGTGTCGTGACTCCCGATCTCACTCGTGCTTGGCTCGTCCTGCTCGCTAGGCAAATCCAGCGTGATTCAGCTACTTCTGGGCCACTACGTTCCTCAAGATGGCCAGATCCTCCTCGACGGTGTTGATCTGACGAAGCTCTCTCGAAGTTACGTCCGGTCTGTCTGTTCCATTGTCAGCCAATCACCCGCTATCTTCGACGCCACGGTAATCGAGAACCTGCTGTATGGGGCTGACGGGAATCCCAACATGGAAGACGTCAAGGCTGCTTGTATTGCTGCTGGGATCGATGAGGTGATATCTCAACTGCCCGGGGGGTACGACTGTCACATTCGGGACGACAGATTGTCCGGAGGTCAAAGAGCGCGGCTCGCCCTAGCGCGTGCTCTGTTATCTCCGCGCCCTGTCACTGTTCTTGACGAGCCAACGGCGGCTTTAGACAAAGAATCTGAGTGTCATATTTCGCGTGCCCTAGACCAACTCGTCTCGCGTAAAGGCGGAACCATTGTCATGGTAGCGCATCGCCTTTCAACCGTGGTCCGATTCGACAACATTGCCGCTATCTACCGCGGCAGGGTACTCGAGCAAGGGCGACACGACGAATTGCTGGAGAAGGGAGGGTACTATGCACACCTGTGGAGCTTGCAGGGGTAGGGTGTCTTACATATCGCGTTTGAAACTATTTTAGACTATTTAAAAACTCGTCCAAGGGGTCCGCCGCCTCCGCCTCCGCCGCCTTGACCCCCCGAGGCCGCATCCCGCCCACCCCCGCCCCTCCACCCCTCGCCACCGCACTCGGCACCAGACTCGTCAGCGCCACGTCGTGCTGCGCCTTCGGCCTCGCCACGACCGTACTCGCCCCCGACACGACGACCCCACCCGCACTCCCCCCGCTCTTCATCACGTACCCCTGCGGCGGCGGCGGCACCGCCCGCGGCGGGGGACCAGACGGCGGCGCCAACGGCGCGCTCGACCTCTCCGCCATGGTCGCCTTCGCCCCCGGCGGCAGCGGCATCGACGGCAGCGGGATCGCCGACACGTCCATGATAACCCCCTCCCGCTCTTCCCGCCGCTTCTTCTCAGCCTCCGCGTGTATCTGCTTCTTCAGCGCCGCCTCGTACGCCGTCTGGAGCGTCTTTTTCTTTAGCCGCTGCGCCGAACTCAGCACCCCGCTGTGCTCCTCCTCGTCGAGCAGTTCTTTCAGCTGCGCCCGGAGATAGGCCGGGTCGTTCACGTGCAACATCGCCTCCCTCTGCAGCTGCCGCTCCTGCTTGTTCCGCGCCAGCTGCTTGGCCTTCTCCGCCTTTCGCTGCTCGGCCGCGGGGTTGCCCCCCTTCTTCTTGCTCACCTGCGCCGCAGACGGTCGGACGAGTGAGTGCGAGAACGCGAGCGCCACGCCGGTCGAATTTCCGCGCGGTTTCCGGCCCCCGGCGCCCGTCCCGCGCGCCCCGCCCGTCCCGTGCGTCCTCGCCATACCCACGATATAAACGCGTACCATCGTGCCCCCCTTCGCCCGAAAACAGGACAATTTTCGCCGAAAACGGTCGTTAAATTTTGAACCCAGTTGCTCGTAGCCGAGACCAAGTAGGTTCTCCTCGCACTCGAATCAGTCCATATCGGCGCGTCACAGCGTTCCGAAGCCCGGCAGGTAGCACCTCGATGGGCGATCCTCACGGGGTACTGCCCCTCGAGCATCCCTCTTCGAATTCAAGCCGAGAGTTTGACGATGGGTTGACGTATAGGGGTGTACGTGGTTCTGCATTCTCCATCGATCCGCGCATGCCATGTTCGAGCAAAATGCTAGCGGCACGCGTGAGTTGAATCCCAACGCGTGCCCCTGCGATCGGCGGTCGCCGGATTCTCGCCTTTCGCCCACTACGAAAACCTTTCGCCCAACCCAGCTCACGCTCGCTCTCGCTCGCTCGCTCGCAGCACATGGTCGCCGGGGCCCTCGCGGGGATGGGCGAGCATATGGTCATGTATCCGGTGGATACGATAAAGACGAGGATGCAGGCGCTGGGCCATCCCGGGATGCAGCTCGACAAGTCGCTGCGGCGGGCAATCGTGTCGGCCCGGCACCGAGAAGGCATCCGCGGCCTCTACAAGGGCGTCACGGCCGTCGCACTCGGCGCTGGTCCGTCTCACGCGCTCTACTTCGCCTCGTACGAGGCGGCGAAACAGCTGTACGGCGGGAACCAACGGGGCCACCAGCCGTTGGCCACGGCAGCGGCGGGCGTGACTGCGACCGTCGTCAACGACGCGTGTATGACGCCGTGGGACGTCGTGAAACAACGAATGCAAGTGAGTCATAGTCCGTACGGTGGTATATTCCAGTGCGTGCGGGAAACGTACCGGGCAGAGGGCGCGCGCGCGTTCTTCAAGTCGTTCTGGACGACGCTGGTCATGAACGTGCCGTATACCGCCATCCACTTTGCGACCTACGAGAGTTGCAAGACGTACTTCAGCGGCGCGGATGACGACAGAGTGGACGGCGGAGGGGAGGACGCGGAGGAGACGCTGGCGGTGCAGTTGGGGGCCGGGGGCATCGCGGGCGGGCTGGCCGCGTTCTGTACGACGCCGTTGGACGTTGTCAAGACGAGGCTGCAGCTCGAAGGGGTGACGAGCGCCACGCGGTACGAGACGATGGCGGTGCGGCCCATTTTGATGAGGATCATGCGGGAGGAGGGCTTCAGCGTGCTGTTTCGCGGCTGGCAGCCCCGCGTCCTGTTTCACATTCCGAGTGCGGCGATCTGTTGGGGGATTTACGAGAGCTTCAAGAGCTTCTTGGGCGGGAACGGACACGGGAACGGACACGGGGCGGGGCGGCGAGATGACGATGACGATCGGTAGGTGGTGTTGTAATCAAATGCAATCACTCGAAAGGATCGTCCGAAAACAGGACGACCGGGATCAGGAAGGGGAGGGCGGGTGGACTGGAGCGCGCGGAGGACGTCAGCGCACTCCGTCCTGCCATGCCTCTCTGCCCAGTCCAAAAAAGTCTCTCCGCCCCTGTCAGTCCTCTTGTGAGTGAATGTCGACATTGAGCTTCTCTGACCAGGTGCTTGACGATACGATCGACCACGTCGGTGTGACCGCCCTCGTCACGCTCACTCCATCAACGAATCCGCCAGCTCTTCGGTGAGCACGTGCGGAACGTCCGCCCGTGTGACCCCCCACGGTCCCCGCTCGGGGTCCTCGGGGTACCAATCGGCGCGCTGCCCGTCCACATAGTACTGCCAGTACAGCGCCCCGACGAGGCTCCGACTCCGCGCGACGCTGTCGAGCACCGCATCATACGCCGCCTTGAAGTACGCGTCGCGCACGTCCCGTCCAGTCTTGCCAAACTCCTCGAGGATCAGAGGCTTGCCGAGCTCGTCGGCCATCTCCACGTGGCCCTCGATCCAATCGACGAAAAACGCCAGGCCGAGCTCGGGCAGATGCTCCTCCTTCCAGTTGTCCACCCAGGCGTGCATCGTCGCAAAATCGATCTCGCCGAACGAGTGGTCCGTCATAAAGTCTTGTCCGAACGTATCCGCCCAGCGGTTATTCTCAGACCCGGGGTTGTAGACGCGTCTGTCCTCGGTCAGGCTCGAGTACCCCTCCTCACCGACCGTCAGCAGGTGCGCGCTGTCCATCCCCTTGACGAACGCCGCCATCTCCTGGATCCACGCCTGCAACGCGTACGGCGGGCAGTCCCTGCAGACAGGCTCGTTGATGAGGTTGTACGCGAATATGGTGGGGTCGTCCCGGTACGGCACCCCGGTGATTGTGTTGTTCCGCAGCACGATGCCCGATACCCACGCCTTGTACGCGTCCTTGACCGCTTGTTCCTGGAAGAACGCGTTGTGCTCAAACCCGAGGTTGCCGGCGAACGAATCGACGCCGCCCGCCGGCGACCAGTTCGACACGAACGAAACGATCAGCCGGAGGCCGTTTTCCCGCGCCGCGGCGACAACGTAATCGAGTCCGACCAGCATGTTCTCTACCGGCCGACCCGCGCTGTCCATGGAGGCATACTCCGGGGTCACGCCGTGCGCAAACACCCTGACCGTCGTGAACCCCGAGTCCCTCGCGTCCGCAAAGACGGTGTCGACGTACCGGCGGCCGGTGATCGGGGACCCGCTCGGCTGCGTGCACGGGACCGGATCCGCCGGATCGCACGAGGCCGCCTCGACCACCTCCCAAAGATTGAAACCAACGGCTGCGAGATAAACAAAAGCGCGTACGTACGTACGCGTACATACAAACCGATGAGTCGGCGAACGAGTCGGCGAGTGAACGGGTCGCAACGCAACGGCGTGTCGTGATCCTCCTCACGTACGCGTGAATACCTGTGTGCCATTCTCACCCCCGGCGACCTCGAACCGCTTTCCGTCGGCGCTCACGGTGACGAACGCGTCGGCGTCCCCTCCAGCTGGTCGGGACTGGACGCAGCGCGCGACCACCAATACGGCGAGAGAGAGGAGGAGCCTCGAATGGCTTGCTGCTCGGATCATCATCATCACTTTATTCTAAATAGTATGATAGATCAACAAGCACTCGAACAAGAGGAGAACGAGCGAGCGAGAATGATGATCACGCGCAGTCCGACAACTGCAGGGTACAGACCGTAGGACGTCAGTCTCATGATCATGAGTCGTCAATCAATGATAAATAGTCGATTACACACCACCTCCAAGGACAAATCCCCTCCCCTTTACACCTCCGTCTTGGGCTCGTGCACGATGACCACATCCGGAAGCGGCTCGGCCGGCCCGACCTTTCCACTCGGGTCATACTCCTTCATAATCTTGACCTTAATTCCCAGCACACCCTGCCTCAGCAGCACGTGCCTGACCGCACCGTCAATGTACACCCTCGTCGGGTTTCCACTCGACACCATGTATCCGTCCTTGAACTTCATGCTCTTGGCACGCTGAGCCCTCAACTTCCCACTCACAATCACCTCGCATCCCTTGGCCCCGGACTCCATCACAAACCTCAGCACACCATAGCACGCCCTCCTCACGGCCAGCCCTCCCAGCAGCTTATAACGCAGCGACTCGGCCTGCGCCACCGCACACAGCCCGCGGTTGGCCACCTTCTCCGCATACAGCTCCACGGCCCCCTCGGCAAACTTGAAACGCTTCTGCACGACAGAGGTCAGCTCGCGAATACGACGCCCCTTCACACCCAGCACGTTCTGCGTGCGGGTGGCACGGATGATGATCTCCGTACGGAGCGGGGTCACGCGGACCTCCACGCCAGAGTAGCCGTCCTCGGCCAGCTCACGGGTGAGCAGCTCGTTGAGCTCGGCGTAAAAGACACCGTCGGCGACAAACTGATCGAAGTGATAGAAGAAGACGAGAACGTGAGCGAGCAGTTGCCAGAGGGAGGGAACAGAGAACGAGAGCACGCCGCAGTTCGTTCATCCGACGTCCGACGACGTCCGACGACGTCGGACGACGTCTATTCATGCATCGACGATCGACGGCGACGGCGGAAGGACCAACGCGACGGTGTAGCAGCCGGGGAATTCAACTCGGCCGGCGAATTTGATGAATTCGCCGGGAATGTGCGTATTCCGCCGTCCCTACCCTCGCTCCCACGCCAACACGGCAGCTTACACGGTATCCAGCCCATACTCGGGCCCAGACACGGTGTTCACCCCGAGATGGCAGAGATTGGACCGCTGCCGTCGCCAAATGGCCGATTCTCAGACGACGCGCCGTCGGCCCGTCATCCGCCGTTCGCGACGCCCGATGGGTCGTTTCTCTCTCTCGTAGAGCACACGTACCTTCCTCTTCTTCGAGATCTGGGCAGCCATCGTAGATATTTGTATATGCGCGGGCGGTGGTCTCTGAAGTGACTCTCGCCTTTGAGCCTTGCATGCCCGGGGGCACTCTCTCGAGTTTTGGAATTCGTAGCGTTCACGTACGTACGTACGTCGTGCAGGCAGCGTAGAAGGTCATACGGACGTGTGAGAACAAGGTACGGTCGTCGTGGTCGGGAGACGAGCCGAGAGGCGTTTTTGACGTCGGATTCGGAGGACCGAGTGACCATTCGAAGGAAGCGGCGCGCCGAAGCGGTCGGTCGCCGCGCATTCACGCCCGCCCGCTCGCCCGCTCGCCCGCTCGCTCACGACGCATACTCGTCTCGTCTCTGCCGCAGTCTCTCGAAGAACAACAACAAGCCCCTTGTCGACCACCGTGTCGACCACCATGGCAACGACCCTGCCAAACCCCACCCTCTACGTCTCGCACGTATACGACAAGTTGAATAAAGAAACAACAAAAAAGCTATTATACGCCCTTTTCTCGCAGTTTGGTCGCGTGATTGACGTCGTGTACAGCAAGACGTTGCGTGGTCGGGCGTGGGTGGTGTTCGAGGACGTGAGCATGGCGACGCAGGCAAAGGTGAATTTGGAGGGGTTTGAGCTGTATGGGAAGGGGATACGGGTGGCGTACGCGAAGACGAAGAGTGATGCCGTGGCAAAGATGGATGGGACGTGGCGGGGGGACGGGAGGACGAGGTCTGTGCGGTACGACGGGGGTGGGGACGCGGTGACGGAGGATGGACGTGGTGGGGAGGTGGAGAGAGCGGTTCTCGCTCGCGGGCATGCGGTGGATGTGGATGTGGGGGAGGCGAATCGGACGTTGTTCGTGGAGAATCTGCCAGAGGGGACGAAGGAGGAGATGGTGGTCATGTTGTTCCGTCAGTTCCCGGGGTTTGTCGGGGCGAGGATGGTGCCTGGGAAAGGGAGCTTGGCGTTTGTTGATTATGAAGGGGCGGGGCAGGCGGGGATTGCGTTGCAGGGGCTGCAGGGGTTTATGATTGCCGGCGGGTGCGAGCTGCGGCTGACGTTTGCAAAGACCAGCGATAGTAACGATAAGTAATGATTGTCGTCAGAGTCTATGGTTTGCTGAGTAGCTCTTTTCGAACGGTCGCCTTGCCGGTTCCGGTCATCCTCTTGCTGACCTTCTTCCCGGCCTTGAAGTTCTGCCAGGAGCTGGTGGCCTTGTCGGCCTTGGGGGGCTTGCGCTTTTTGTTGTTGTTGTTGCTCGCGGTGTTGTTCGCGGTCGCGGTCGTTGTGGCTGTGGCCGTGGCTGTGGCCGTGGCTGTGGCCGTGGCTGTGGCCGTGGCTGTGGCCGTGGCTGTGGCCGTGTCCCCCTTCTCCGTGTCCCCCTTCTCCGTGTCCCCCCCCAGGGATTCCCGCATCGCCTGCATGCTGTCCTTCTGTCGTTGGGCGTTGTCGAGATACACCAGGTCCGGTCCGTCAAACTCCATCTCGTCTCCGCCGTCCAAGAACCGCACGATCATCTTGCCCGCCTTTGAGACGCCGCGCACGACGCCTTCCCGCCGCGACCCTGCGTCTTTCGTGCCCCGCACGCTCGCCCCAATGGCCCACGCTACCTCCGCGTTTCCTTCCAGAGCGGAACGCTGTTGCCGCTCACGCAGCTGCTTCTTGACGTCCTCGCCGAGCACCGCGGGTGCCTTGACCTCGGGCGCCTCGGTGATGGCCGCCTCGATCGTACGGCCCGTCGTCGCGGGTGTCTTGTTCTTGTCGCCTTGCTGTCCTCGCTGCCCTTCTCCCCGTTCTTCTCTCCGTTCTTCTCTTGGTTTTCCTTCCCGTTCTCGTTGCCTGGCGGCCTCGAGGAGCTCCTTGGACAAGGCGACGGCCTCCTCGAGGTCGCGTATGACCTCTTTGACTTCGGTCGCATCCCCGGATTGCTCCTCTCCTTCGAGCAGGGCGCGCAGCTCGTCGAGCTGCTCTTGATATTCGGCCAGTTCGGCCTCTATTTCAGCGATTGACGATGCCATGGTGGCGAGAGAGCATGGAGAATTAAATCGAATTCGCATCGTTCGAAGGAAGAGGAATGGACTCAATGACGACTCGGGATGGCAAACACACACTCATCGGAAATGTGACGTTCGCGATCTTCGTCTGCTCTATGCCTCGATGACCGACGAGACGGCGTGCAGGACGGCGTTGTCGACCTTGATGTCGTTCTTCGTCATCTTGGATCCGTTGACGGCTCCGCCGGAGACGGTGAGGGTGGTTCCGGCCAGGGTGGTGAGCGTGGTGCCCTCCGTGAGGTTCTCGGCCTTGAAGGTTCCCTCGACGATGTGCGACTTGACAACCTTCTCGAGGTTCGGGTCCTCCATGATGGTCATCTTGGTGGCGCCGCACTTCTTGATGAAGGCCTCGAACGCGGTGTCGTTCGGGGCGAACACGGTGAGCGGTCCCTCGCCGGTCATGACTCCCTTGCAGCCGGCCTTGTCCGCGGCGGCGGCGAAGAGCATGTAGTTGGCGTTCTTGGCGACCATGCCGAAGGCGTCGTTGTTGAAGACGGCACCGCCCTCCTCTCCTCCCTTGGCCTTGCGGATGACCAGGGTCCTCCTGTTGGCGAGCGAAGCGCGAAGCGTAGCGTGGCGCGAGTGAGTGGGAGGGCGGGAGGTGGGAGGTGGGAGGATCGGGTGCGGCCACCGGCGCGCACGTCGGTCGGGGTCAACAACAGAACGTACCTGTTGGCGTTCTGGGTGCCAACAAACTTGGACGCGAGCGTCACGTTCTTAGACATAGCAGCCTGGGCGGACGAACGAGCGCGTGAGTGTTGGGTACGTGGGTGCCGGAGTCGTAAAGGATAGGGTAGAATGGACCAGGAGAGAATGGGCGAGCGTCTCCGCCGCGGGTCAATACGCGTACGCACCTGCATTTTGTCGAGTAATCTAACGTTCGAAGGAATAAATCGATGAATTAAAGTGCGGGATCGAGCGATGGGCGTGTCGATGCGATTTCCGTGGTAGAGCTTGGGTCTCGACGCATCTGCGGCCCTCCTGGACTCAGAGGCGTCAAAACAGTCCTCTCCGCGCCTCTTCTCCCTTCTTCTTCATCGTCGTTCGTCGCCTCCCTCTCTTCGCCCGCCGCGATTCTGCCCACTCGTGCGTCGTCGGCCGGGAAGCAAACACGCTGGCGGGGTCCGATGGGCCGGACGCCCGACGCGACCGACAGAAACCGGAGAGAACACACAGACAAAGACCGGGATAGATAGATTACATAAATAACGTCCAGGTTCCACCACCACTACCACCAATACCACCACAACCGCTTACTCGTCGGCAGCAACGGCCCTGGTGTAGATGTACTGGCTGGCACTCCTCGCGACCGGCTTGATCTCGCCCTCCTCGACCAAATGGTTGATCGCAGCCCTCGCCAGCGATCCGTTAATCCTCAGCCGATCAGCCAAAACGCTCGGCGTGATCATCTTGTACTTGGGCACCTCGGACATCAGCTTCTCGAACGTGGTCTTGTCGAACAGCACTTGGTTGTTGACCTTGTCCTTGTTCTTTCCCTTGGACCACTTCTTCTTCTTACCCTTGCTCGAGTTGGCAGCGGCCAACGCCTTTTGCTCCTTCGTCTTCTGCTCCTTCGGCGCCTGTGAGAGAGGGAGAGGGGAAGAGAAGCGAACGAGTGAGCGAGTGGGTCGGTCGGTGAGCGAGCGGGCGTGAAAGACCACGGCGGACGCTGCGGGTGGGTGCGTCGTTGGGGCAAGACCGCGGGGAGGGACGACGAGGGACGACGAGGGACGACGAGGGACGACGAGGGACGACGAGGGACGACGAGGGACGACGAGGGACGACGAGGGACGACGAGGGAGGAGGACGGCGGACGCGTGCCCCCTTCCCTCTGGTGAAATTCACGGGAATTCCGTCCGGGCCGCCGACCACCGCCCTCGACCGTCACCTCGCGCTCCGCCGCCGCCGATCCCAATACATAGACATCAGCGCCGCGTGAACGCCTTTTGGACGGCCCATAGCCACTGTACGTCTGTTCCATTCAGAATTTGGGCTTGCGGCGACGTGCGGGCCAATCTCCCTCGGCACCCGGCCTGCCCTTCCCTCGCCCCGTCTATACGTATTTGATAGCGGTACACGTACCATTGTGTGCTACTTAATGACTATACGAGTGTGTACGACCCGCGAGAACGCTGTATTTGTCGAGTCGGAGCCGGGCGTTTTCATCAAAAAGCGCCTCCGTCCGCCTCCCTCGTCACTTTTAATTATTCTATCAGTCCCTCTGGAGCTCTTACGTACGTATTCTATTCGTTTGTGTGGATGGATGGCGCCTTCGCGTCGTACGGGCGACGATTCGCGTGTGCTTTCTCGATGGCCGCCGATGGCGACGACGTCCTGTGCGGCGGTGGAAATCGGCACCCGTGCCCCTGGATACCGAGATTTGCGTCGTATTCGTCGATTCCGTGTTGCGGAAGGCGCTGTTCTCCTTGCGTGAAGCGCCGTTCGCTTCGCATTCGCCTTGGTCCCCTCACTGGCGTTCTCGAACCTCGCGTCCCGCAGTTGCAAAGAAGGAGGTAATCACAGTCACAATGGCGCCCGGAAAGAAGTCGAAGAAGAATCAGGAGAACATCAACTCCCGCCTGGCGCTCGTCATGAAGTCCGGAAAGTACACGTTGGGGTACAAGACGACGCTCAAGACGCTCCGTAGCGGCAAGGGAAAGCTGGTGATCATTGCCAACAATGCGCCGGCGATCAGGAAGTCTGAGATTGAGTACTACGCGATGCTTTCGAAGACTGGGGTGCACCACTACCACGGAAACAACGTGGACCTGGGTACCGCGTGCGGAAAGCTGCACAGGGTGGGTGTGCTGACGATCACCGACGCCGGTGACTCTGATATCATCGCCCAGGAGTAGATTTGATCCGTGATTCATGGCTCTATTTATTATTACTCGGCGTAGTCTTGTAAGGCTATTCCCAGCAGCCGGCGAATAACGAGTCCCAAACGAGGCTCTCTGCGCTCTCTCCCTCGTCGCGGGCGCGCTCCATGAAGCCCAGTAATGCGTCCCTCTCCGCCTTTTTCCACTTGCCTTTGTAGTGGAGCATGATGCCGGCCAGGTACTCGATCCAGATGGCGTTGGTGCGGGGGAGGTAGCGAGCCCATTTCGTCGAGCCCGGGCTCGAGCCCGCCGCGTTGTCGATCTCGGCTTGCATGCGGCGGTAGGCGTCGGCCTGGAGGTCGCCCTCCGGTCCGTTGAAGATTTCGGGATCGACCGACAGGTCGCAGTACACGACGGACGCAGAGGCCGCGGCAGAGGCCGCGAACGACGCCAAAGGCTCTGCCGACGACGTACCGCCGCCGCCGCCGTCACCGCCGTCACCGTTCAGTCGGGACAGCGTAAAGTCGATCAGCGTCACGTTGACGCCGGACGTCTCGACCGAGATGTCGACGTCGTTCATCGTGCACTCGAGCCTTCCT
>Ga0181573_10003624_pt1 | contig 13537 bp, 11 predicted proteins | sample 101ome_25_FD_148643 | JGI IMG/M metagenome (GOLD analysis project Ga0181573, IMG submission 148643) | Coastal salt marsh microbial communities from the Groves Creek Marsh, Skidaway Island, Georgia - 101409BT metaG (spades assembly) | ecosystem: Environmental > Aquatic > Marine > Intertidal zone...
GGCGTCGGGTCAATGCGACGCCTGCGTCTTTCCCGGTGAAACGTGGGAGGTTCTCCGCGGGACTGAACTAACGGGTGCGGGTTGGAGCACCGATGCCCTGGGTGATCTGAGAACGTTCCTCAGAGATTCGGCGAACTCAACGGGCATCGTGGTCGCCGAACGGGGACGTGTCGTCTTCCAGTATGGTGACGTCCAGGAGCTGTCGTACCTCGCATCCGTGCGAAAGAGCATCCTCGCCATGCTCTACGGCCAATGGGTTTCGAACGGCACGATCGACCTCGGGTGGACCCTGGCGGAAATGGGTGTCGACGATGTCGGCGGGCTGCTGCCCATCGAACGACAGGCAACCGTCGATCACTTGATTACAGCCCGTTCCGGCGTGTACCACCCCGCCTCGAACGGAGGCGACAACCTGGCTGACGCCCCGGAGCGCGGGTCTCAGGAGCCCGGAGCGTACATGCTCTACAGCAACTGGGACTTCAACGCGGCCGGAGCCATCTTCGAGCAGCTGACGGGCCGGGACATCTACGACGAAGCCCAGGCGCAGCTCGCGACACCCCTCGGCTTCGAGGACTGGGACCGCAGCGCCCAGAGGAAATCAGGGAACCTCTCGATTTCACGGAATCCCGCCTATCACTTCTGGATTTCGACCCGGGACATGGCCCGAATCGGTCACCTGATGCTCAACGAGGGCCTGTGGGATGGTCGGCAGGTCATCGCTCGCGATTGGGCGCGACACATCGTCAGTGTCGTGACGCCACTGGAGGAGATGAACCCGGTCGAGCGCCGAGATGGTTACTTCGGGTACGGTTACATGTGGTGGGTATTCGACGGACCGACGGCCACCGGGCCTTTCGAGGGTGCGTATACGGCTCGGGGGGCGGTCGGCCAATGGATCACCGTTCTGCCGGCAATCGATCTGGTCATCGCCCACAAGACCAACAACGCCTATGGACGAACGACGGCGTGGGAGTCGTGGCACCGTCTGATCGAAATGCTTCTCGAAGCCCGAGGCATTCTGCCCGAGGCCGGATGGCCATGGCGATGACGTCGCCGAAGGCGCACTCGGCGTCGATCAGGAAGCGCCGGGCACACCCGGAGGTGCTCGGCTGGCGGGAGTGGGCAAGCCTGCCGGACCTCGGCGTCGGGGAAATCAAGGCCAAGCTCGATACGGGGGCGCGGACGTCTTCACTTCATGCATTCGACCTGACGCACTTCGAGCACGCCGGCCGACCGATGGTCCGATTCGAGGTGCACCCGGTTCAGCGCTCGGCCGAGAACGCCGTCTTGGTCGAAGCTCCGATCGTCGACGAACGGTGGGTGCGCAACTCCGGAGGGGACCAGGAACTTCGTCCCGTGATCGAGACCTCCGTACGTATCGGCGGGCGTCTCTGGCTGATCGAACTCACGCTGACGAGGCGCGACGAAATGGGTTTCCGAATGCTCCTCGGTCGTCAGGCCCTCAAGAGGAGGGCTCTGGTGGATCCCGGGCGTTCATTCCGAGCTGGACACATCAACGAGAGGGCATCGTGAAGCTCGCCATCCTGTCCCGTAAGGGATCCCTGTACTCGACCACCCGCCTGAGAGACGCGGCAGAAGAGCGCGGACACGACGTTTCGGTCATCGACTTTCTTCGATGTTCGCTGGGCCTCGAGGGAAAGCGCGGGTCGATCCTCTTCCGGGGAGAGCAGATCAAGGTTGATGCGGTGATTCCGCGAATCGGAGCGTCCGTCACCTTTTACGGCACGGCGGTCGTCCGACAGTTCGAGACCATGGGCGTGTACGCGCTGGCTTCTGCCTCCGCGATCAGTACGTCGCGCGACAAGCTCTGCGCCCACCAGATCCTTGCCCGTGCAGGAATCGGACTCCCCGTCACGGCCTTCGCCCGGTCGGTCAAGGACACCTCGAGCGTGATCGAGATGGTCGGGGGAGCACCACTCGTGATCAAGCTGCATGAGGGTACTCAGGGGAATGGGGTCGTACTGGCGGAAACGAAGAAGGCGGCCGAATCCGTCATCGACGCCTTTCGTCAGCTGGATGCGAACATTCTGGTCCAGGAATTCGTGAAGGAGGCGGGGGGTAGCGATGTCCGCTGCATCGTCGTCGGGGGTCGAGTGGTCGCCGCGATGGTTCGCCATGCGGCTCCTGGTGATTTTCGCTCGAACCTTCACAGAGGTGGATCGGCAGAGGTTGCCAAGCTCACGACCAAGGAGCGTCGCACCGCGGTGAAAGCCGCCAAGGCACTCGGCCTGAATGTCGCGGGCGTCGATCTGCTGCGTTCCGGGCGCGGCCCTCTGGTGCTCGAGGTGAACTCTTCCCCGGGACTTGAGGGAATCGAAGCGGTGACCGGCATCGACGTGGCTGGAGAGATCATCGAGTTCGTGGAGAACCACGCGGACGACGAGTGACGCCGCAGCCCTTCATCGTCGCCGGGCAGCGCGTCGCACCCGGCACCCGCCGACAGATCAACCTGCCGGCCGGGCGCCTGCCGTCCGGTACGGAGCTCTCGCTTCGCCTGCAGGTACTGCACGGGACGGAGCTCGGACCGACCATCTGGATGAGCGGGGCCATCCACGGGGACGAGATCGTGGGCGTCGAGATCATTCGAAGAGTGCTCGAGACGATCGATGAGCGGGAACTGCGCGGTACCGTCATCGCGGTGCCCGTGGTCAATGTCTTCGGTTTCGTCGCCGAATCACGCTACCTGCCAGACCGACGGGACTTGAACCGCTCGTTCCCCGGGTCCCGGCGAGGTTCACTCGCAAGTCGGCTCGCCCGGCTGTTTGTGGACAACGTGCTGGAGCCCACGGAATTCGGCATCGATTTTCATGCCGGGTCGGACGATCGCACCAACCTGCCCCAGATCCGGGGAAATCTGGAAGATCAGGAAACACGCCGCCTCGCCACCGCCTTCTCCGCCCCGTTGATGATCCATGCGAAGACGATCAAGGGGTCCCTGCGGGAGACGGCGGTCAAGCGAGGGAAGCGCGTCCTCCTCTTCGAGGGCGGCGAACCTCGACGGTTCAATCCGGGACCGGTTCAGGCGGGAGCCGACGGCGCACTCCGTGTGCTTCATGCCCTGAGCATGATCGAGGCCTCACCGGTGTCCATGATCGAATCCGCGGAGGCCAGTTCCGCCACGTGGGTCCGCGCCCCTCGAGGTGGGATCTTCCACCTTCAAACGCGACTGGGAGCGCGAGTCCGACGCGGCGAACTGATCGGCATCATCACGGAACCGTCGGGCCGCGGAGGCCGTGAGGTCCGGGCGCGCGCTTCCGGAATGATCATGGGGCACGCCGTGAACCCGCTCGTACATCAGGGAGACAGTCTGGTGCACATCGCGGAAATGGACTGATGGCTGACAACGAGCGGCGAGCGAATCGTGATGCGGGCGACGTTAAGGGCCGGATGAGCGCAGGCTCCATTCGAGGCCTCGTGCGATGGGGCGGAATCCTGCTGTGTATCGCCGCCTGCCAGCCGGGGAGCACGTCAAGGGGCTGGGAGTGCATCGCGCCTGCCAACGCAGGAGGAGGCTGGGATCTGACGTGTCGTTCCGTGGGCCAGGTACTGTCCGACCTCGAACTGGCACCCGGGCTCGTACGCACCACCAACGTGCCGGGAGCAGGAGGGGGTGTCGCCTTCGCTCGAACCGTGGCACAGCGCTCCACGGACACGAACGTGCTCATCGCGGCATCGCCGTCGACCGTCCTTCGCCTTGCTCAGCGCCAATACGGAAGCCTGACGGAGCAGGATGTCCGGTGGGTCGGAGCCCTCGGCGCGGAGTTCGGAGTCCTCGCCGTCGCGGCCGACGCCCCATGGGAGACGCTCGATGATCTACTGGAGGCGTGGAGACAGCATCCCGCTTCCGTCGTCGTCAGTGGGGGTTCCGCAGTCGCCGGGCAGGACCACATGAAGGTTCTGCTGCTTGCACACCGCTCCGGCCTCGATCCCCGTGAGATCCGTTACGTGCCCTTCGATGGCGGCGGCGAGGCGATGACGGCACTACTCGGTGGGTTCGTGCAGGTCTTCTCCGGTGAGGCATCCGAGGTCGAGGGTCAGGTCGCAGCTGGACGGCTTCGCGTCCTGGTCACGCTGGCACCACAGAGACTGGAGGGCCCCCTCGCGCAGGTGCCGACCGCGACCGAGTCTGGCGTGGACGTGACGTGGGTGACGTGGCGAGGGTTCTACGTACCGGGCGAAATCCCGGACGAGGCTTACGCCGCATGGGTGGACGTCATCGAGCAGGTCGGGCGCTCGGCCGAGTGGGAGGAGGCTCGTCGAGTGAACCGCCTGCAACCATTCTTCCTGACGGGCGAGGAATTCTCCACCTTCGTTGAGCAGCAAGTGAGTGACTTCCGAGCGATGTCTCGCGACATCGGACTCATCCAGTGAGCGCCGCCGACCCACGCATCGAGGCGGACGGTCGGCGAGACCGCGCGGCAGGATTCGTGCTTCTGCTCGCGGGCGCGGCCACCGCGCTGGAGGCTCGGACGTTCAACGTCGCGTTCATGACGGATCCGGTGGGGCCGAAGGCGCTCCCGTTCCTCGTTGCCGCGGCCCTCGCGGCCGCAGGGGTCCGTCTGATGGCCAGCCCACGGGCTTCCGTGCCTCTCCCCGGCTCTGCCTCCCGGCACAGGATCGTGCTCGCCGCGGGCACGTTCATGGTCTACGGGCTGGCCCTGCCCTGGATCGGGTTCTTCGTGTCGACCACCTTCGTCGTCGCAGTGCTGGGCGGCCTGTTCCGGGGACCGAAGCTGGGCAGCGTCGTGGCCGGCGCCGGCCTCGCCGCGATCCTGTGGCTCCTCTTCGTCCCTGTCCTCTCGCTGCCTCTTCCGGTTGGCGTACTGTGGATTCGCTGAGCCACCTGATTTCCGGGTTCGGCGTCGCTCTCCGACCCTTCAACATCCTCCTGGCCGTCGGAGGCGTGGGCCTCGGTACGTTCGTCGGCATGCTGCCGGGGATCGGCCCGATCAATGCGATTGCGATCCTGATCCCGGTCACATTCGCGTCCGGAATGCCCGCCGAGTCGGCGCTCATCCTGCTGGTGGGCATCTATTACGGATCTCAATACGGGAATTCGATCAGCACGATCCTGCTCAACGTCCCGGGAACCGCCTCGGCTGTCGTGACGGCGATCGACGGACACGCGATGACCCGGGACGGTCGCGCGGGCGACGCCCTGGCCATTTCAGCAGTCGCGTCCTTCATCGGCGGAACGCTCTCGATTTTCGGGCTCGTGCTTTTCGCGCCGATTCTCGCGTCGTGGGCGATCCGCTTCGGACCTGCCGAGTACTTCGCGCTCATGGTATTCGCGTTCTCGGCCCTTTCGAGCTTCGCCGGGGGCAGCATGTCGCGTGCCCTTGCATCGACAGGGTTCGGCCTCTGGCTGGCCACCGTCGGTCTGGACCCGAACAGCGCGATCCCCCGCTACACGTTCGGACAGATTCAGCTGTTGGACGGAATGGACTTCGTGGTGGTTACCATCGGGCTCTTCGCCGTGAGTGAAGTATTCCAGCTGCTCGAGGAGTCCGATGCCGGGCAACGGGCTGCAGCGATGTCCGGGCGGGTCGCCATTTCGATGCGGGATCTGGCGGCAACAGGGTGGACGATGGTCCGTGGCAGTCTCACCGGCTTTCTGGTCGGCGTGCTTCCCGGCGCCGGTGGCACGATCGCCTCCTTTCTGGCGTACAGCGTCGAGGAACGGATCGCGGGCTCGACAGGTCGTTTCGGGCGAGGCGACCCTCGCGGCGTGGCGGGCCCGGAATCCGCGAACAACGCCGCCGCCAACGGCGCACTCATCCCCCTGCTCACGCTTGGCGTTCCCGGGAGCGGTACGACGGCCGTGCTGCTGGGGGCGCTGCTGGGGCTCGGCGTGACCCCCGGGCCCCTTCTCCTCGAACAGGAGCCGGATCTGTTCTGGGGGCTGGCCGCATCCATGTACGTGGGGAACGCCTTCCTTCTCCTGATGAATCTGCCGCTCGTCGGCCTTTTCGTCCGAGCCCTGACGATCCCCCGCTGGATCCTGATCCCCGGCGTGTCCGCTCTCGCGTTCATTGCGGTCTATGCCGTGAACACCAGCACGTTCGATCTCGCGCTCATGACGATCTTCGGTCTCGTGGGCTATGTCATGCGGAAGTTCGATTTCCCCCTCGCACCGGTTGTCCTGGGTCTGGTGCTCGGCCCGCTCATGGAGAAGAATCTCCGACGCGCGATCGCGCTCTCCGGGGGAGATGGATCCGTGCTGTTCGACTCACCGATCGCGATCGCGCTGTGGGGCCTCGCCCTCGTGAGTCTCGTTGCACCGATCGTGCTGCGTCGTTGGACGAGTGATCTGCGCGGAGTGGACACTTCGGAACTGGGAGAATCATGAAATGACCTGGAAGAGCTTTCAGACACGCTTCCGGATCGCGGCAGACGATGCGCCGGACATGTCGCGCCGTACGTTCACTCGAGTCGTCGGAGCCTCGACGCTGCTCGCGGCTCTACCGGCCTGTCGGGGGAGTGATCCTGGGGTCGGAGCCGATGGGCTCCCCGTTGACGGGCCCTATGGCACGCACCTCCAGGATGGAGTCATGGTGCCGATGCGGGACGGGGTGAGACTCGCGACCGACGTGTATCTCCCCAGTGACGCGGCAGGTGTCATGCCCGGCCCGTGGCCCGTGATTCTGGAGCGAACGCCGTACGGCCGGAACCGCCCCAGCCGCTCCGAGCGATCCGTCGCCCAGCCCGAGACGGCAAAGAGTCGGGCAGAGGTGGCCGAGATCTTCGTACGAAGGGGCTATGCGGTGGTGTACCAGGACGTCCGAGGCCGCTACGACAGCGAAGGAGTCTATCAGAAGTACCTGGATGACGCGGCAGACGGCTATGACTGCTGCGCGTGGATCCTCGAGCAGCCCTGGTGCAACGGCTTGATCGGCACGAAGGGCCTCTCGTATGCCGCGCACACGCAAGGCGCCCTTGCCTCGGCCGGGGCCCCCGGAATCGCCGCCATGTTCCTCGACTCGGGCGGTTTCTCCAACTCGTACCAAGGGGGAATCCGACAGGGGGGCGCGTTCGAGCTGAAGCAGGCGACGTGGGCGTATCGCAATGCCCTCGTCGCTCCGGAGGTCACCTCGGACCCGGCACTCCTGGCAGCGATGGAGGGTGTAGACGTCCATCGCTGGTTCCGGGAGATGCCCTGGAGTCCGGGCCACTCACCGGTCGCCCTCGCCCCGGACTACGAAGCCTACCTCTTCGAGCAGTGGACGAAAGGAGAGTTCGACGACTACTGGAAGCAGCCGGGCATCTACGCCGAGGGTTTCCATGACGTATGGCCTGATGCGCCGATGGTGCACATGTCCTCATGGTTCGACCCCTACCCCCGCACCGCAACGGACAACTACGTCGGACTCAAGACGAAGAAGCGTGGGCCTGTGCGCCTGATCCTCGGTCCGTGGACACACGGCGATCGATCCCTCACCTATGCGGGTGACGTCGATTTCGGTCCGGCGGCGACGCTGGATGGACAGCTCGCGGCCGACTTCTGGGAACTCCGTGTCCGCTGGTTCGACCACTGGCTCAGGGGGGTCGACAATGGTGTCGATGCAGAGCCCGCCGTGCACTATTTCGTGATGGGTGGTGGCAGCGGCCGTCGGAACGCGGACGGCCGGATGGACCATGGAGGTCAGTGGAAGACCGCCACGGACTGGCCGATTCCCGGCGCGATCCTCACACCGTACTACCTCCACCGCGATGGCCGACTCTCAACGGAAGCCCCGTCGGTCGAGGAGGATGGACTCACGTACCGGTATGACCCGGAGGCACCGGTCCCCAGTGTCGGCGGCACGATCACGTCCGGTGCACCCATCATGGTCGGTGGCGCGTTCGACCAGCGCGAGCGTGAGGATTTCTTCGGGTCCGAAGCCCCCTACCGGCCTCTGGCGGAGCGGGACGATGTCCTCGTGTTTCAGACGGAGCCACTCCGGGAGGACGTCGAGGTCACGGGCCCCCTCGTGGTAGAGCTCTGGATCTCGTCGGACTGCCCCGACACCGACTTCACGGCGAAGCTGATCGACGTGTATCCCCCCAACGAGGACTATCCCGAGGGCTTCGCCATGAACCTCACGGATGGAATCATCCGATGCCGGTACCGCGACTCGTGGGAAGATCCGGTCATGATGGAGCCGGGTCGTCGTTACCTCGTCAGGATCGAGGCCTTCCCCACCAGCAACGTGTTCAAGGCGGGGCACCGGATCCGTCTGGATGTGTCGAGCAGCAACTACCCACACTTCGATCTGAACTTCAACACGGGTGAGCCGGAGGGTCTGGCCACCCACGCTCGCGTCGCCACGAATACCGTCTGGACGGATGCCGGGGGTTCGTCGTACGCCCTCCTTCCGATCGTGCCCGCCGGGAGGGACCAATGAACGTCGTCACCGGCCGAAACCACCCCATCAGGCGTTTTCAGGGCCTCGCGTTCAGCGCTCTCCTGTTTTCCGTCGGATGCACGACTCCGGACTTCGACATCGTCATCTCGGGCGGCACCGTGTACGACGGCTCTGGTGGGACCCCATTCGTGGCGGACGTCGGCATCTCGGAGGGTCGCATTCGGGAGATCGGTGATCTGGCCGGACGGAGTTCCGAAGAAACCGTCGATGCAACCGGGCTGATCGTCACACCCGGGTTCATCGACGCGCACTCTCACGCCGAGATGGACGAGGCATGGGGCCGTGACGGCAGGCACTTCCTGACGCAGGGTGTCACGACCGTGGTCCTCGGCCTGGACGGCGGCGGACCACCCGAGGTGGCCCGGCGACTCGATGCCTGGCAGGCCAACGGGCTTGGGGTCAACGCCATGACATTCGTCGGTCACAACGCGATCCGTCGCGAGGTCATGGGCCTCGATGCCCGGGCACCCACGCCGGACGAACTGGACAGCATGAAAGCGCTGGTCCGAAAGGGCATGGCCGAAGGTGCCTTCGGACTCTCGACCGGGCTCTTCTACACCCCTGGCACCTTTTCGGAAACGGCCGAGGTGATCGAGCTCGCCTCGGTCGCTGCAGAATGGCAGGGTGCCATCTACGACACCCACGATCGGGACCTCGGTGCCACATACCAGGGGGTCGGCTACGACGCGTCGGTGGCCGAAGGGATCCGGATCGGCGAGGAGTCGGGGTTACGCGTGATCTTCTCCCACTTCAACCCCCAGGGGGCAGGCAATTACGGCCGTGCCGACGTGGGCGCACGCATGATCGAAGAGGCGCGCGCACGGGGCGTCGAGGTCTGGGCCGCTCATCATCCCTATACCGCGACACAGTCCAACCTTCGCTCCTACGCCCTCCCTCGCTGGGCCTCCGGCGGCGAGACGGAAGTCGTTCTCGGCCGCTTCGAACACCCCGACTCGGGTTCTCTTCTCCGCACCCAGATCATGGAATCTCTCGCCATGCGCGGCGGAGCCGAGAAGATCATGATCGTCGACGAAGATCCGGAGCTGAACGGACGAACCCTCGCTCAGCGAGCCGCCGAGTGGGATCTCGACGTGCCGGCCACAGTCCAGCGGATCATCGCCGAGCACGGCAACGCCTCCGTGATGAACCTCGATCTGTACGACATCGAGAACACTCGGTACCTCGCTCGCATGCCGTGGATGATGACCTGCACCGACGGCCGTACGCCCTCGGAGGGACAGGTCGTGGCCCACCCCCGCGTCTACGGGGCCTTCCCCCGAAAGCTTCGGCTCTTCGCCATGGAGTCGCAGGATATCGAGATCCCCTTCGCGATCCGGAGTTTCAGCGGACTCGCTGCCGATTTCTTCGGGCTGGCGGACCGGGGCTACATCGAGATCGGCCGCATTGCCGACGTCGCGGTGATCGACCTCGACTCCTACCGAGACCTCTCGACGATGATGGATCCCCATCATTTTTCCGAGGGGGTCACCCATGTTCTCGTCAACGGAACGTTCGCAATTCGCGACGGGAACCCCACTGGGGCGATGGCCGGAGCGCCGTTGCGGGCGTCGTGGGAGCACGGGGCTTCCTGACCCCGTTCCGCCCTACTGATAGATGCGGACGTAATCGATTTCCATGACCGCGCTGACAAAACCGGCCGGTACCGCACCGCCGAGAGTCCCGCCCATGGCTACGTTCATCAGGAGGTAATGGGGATCGTCGAAGGGCATGCCCGCCGTGTTCGGCGCCTCGTAGAAAACGAGATCGTTGAACAGGATCTGGATCATGTCTTCCGACCAGATCATGGAGTACACGTTGAAGCCGTCCGACGCACCCGAAATCGAACGTGTCCCGCCCTGCGACTGATAGGCCCCGGTCTGAGTGTCACCCCAGTGCAGATGGCCGATGAGGTGATTCTTGTCCCACCCGTTCTGCTCCATGATGTCGATCTCACCGCAGGCAGGCCACCCGACGCTGCCATAGGTCGCCCCATGGAAGTTTCCGACTTCATCGATGTTGGCGCCGAGGGTCCACAGGGCCGGCCATGTCCCGAGCTCGGCCGGTAGTCGCGCCCGAATGTCTACCCGCCCGTACGTGAACGCGAAGGTGGAGTTCAGCCGCGCCGAGGTGAACCCCTTCGTCACCCCGTTGAACGTGTAGGTCTCCCGCTTCGCCGTAATCCGCAGCGTACCGTTCCGTACATAGGAGTTCCCGGTCCTCGCCGTATAGTGCTGAAGCTCGTCGTTCGCCCAGCGATCCCCGTTGATCGGAATGACCTGGTGGTGCCACTTCGTAGAGTCGACGGGCCCCTCGTACTCGAACTCGTCTCCCCAGACGAAGGCCCAGTCCCCTGACTGCGATGGCCCCACCTGGACGATCACTTCCGTCGTGATCGAGTCCGAGCGACTGTCCAGAGAGTAAAAAACAGCTGTGATTCGGCGGGCATAGGTGCCCACCTCGCTGAAGGTATAGGTCAGCTCACCGGAGGAGCTGAACCACTCACCGCCGTTGTCGAAGCGGAATCGGACGCTCGCCACGTTGTTTCCGGTGGCGCTCAGAAATGCGACCCCGCTTCCATCGCCGAACTCGTGGTCCGGCTGCCCCTGAAGGCTCACGCTGAAGGCGAGGTCCGTCGGCAGCAGGGCCTCGGGCTCGTCCTCATCAATCACGGCCACGGGCTCGGAGCTGCAGCCCGCCACGAGCATGGCAGAGGCCCATGCAAAGAGGACGAGAGGGCGACGGAGCAAGACGTCTCGGGGTTGAAGGGGTCGCATTCGGGGTGTCGGAAGCTAGTGAACGGGCTTCGCAGTCCGAAGCGTACGCATCCCCGGCGCTGGCATGCAGGATCGTCACGTCGGACCGTCCACCGGCGAATTCGTCACTCTCCGTGCCCGAAGGCTTCTCGTTACACTTCCGGGTCTTCGCGACCCGAGCGACGCCCATGTTCAAGGATTTCCAGCCGTTCACCGTGTCGGTCGACGATACGGACATCTTCGGCGTCGTGGGTGGCAACGGCCCGCCTCTCCTGTTGCTCCACGGTTATCCCCAGACGCACGTCATGTGGCACAAGGTGGCCCCGGGTCTGGCAGAGCACTTCACAGTTGTGGCGACGGATCTCCGGGGGTACGGCCGATCTTCCAAACCCACCCCCCGACCGGACTACGCGAACTACTCGAAGCGAACCATGGCTGCGGACATGGTCGGCGTGATGAATCACCTCGGCTTCGATCGGTTTGGGATCCTTGCGCATGACAGGGGCGCACGAGTTGCTCACCGGATGGCCATGGATGCACCGGACGTGGTTCGGCAAATGTTGTTGCTGGACATCGCCCCGACGCGTGAAATGTACGCCAACGCCGACCAGGCCTTTGCACGGGCCTACTGGCACTGGTTCTTCCTGATCCAACCGGCGCCAATGCCCGAACGGATGATTGGTGTGGACCCGAGGGCGTTCTGGCTCGACAAATGCGGAGCAGGTTCCGCAGGCCTGACGCCATTCACACCCGCTGCGCTCGAGGCCTATCTGACCGCCTTCGATGATCCGCTCGCGATCTCGGCCAGCTGCGCGGATTATCGAGCTGCCGCGACGATCGACCTCGAACACGACGACGAAGACCGGGGACGAACAGTGACGTGTCCTGTCCGGGTGCTCTGGGGTGATCGCGGCGTCATCGAGGCAAACTTCGACTGCCTCGCGCTGTGGCGGCAACGCGCGGACCACGTGGATGGCGGCGCGTTGAAGGGTGGGCACTATCTGGCGGAAGAGCTCCCAGATGAGGTGCTCCGCGAGGCGATCGACTTCTTCATCCAGGACGCTTAAATGACGACAAGACCGAAATATCGGATCGCGACCATCCCCGGAGACGGGATCGGCAAGGAGGTCATACCCGCCGGCCAGCACGCGGTGGACGCAGTCTCGAAGCGTCACGGATTCGATGTCGTCTGGGATGAATTCGACTGGTCATGCGAGCGTTTCGCAGAGTCAGGACGGATGATGCCGCACGATGGAATCGCCCAGGTGAAGTCTCACGATGCGATCTACCTCGGGGCCGTCGGGTTTCCCGGCGTTCCGGATCATATCTCCCTCTGGGGCCTCCTGATTCCGCTCCGGCGGGAGTTGGATCAGTACGCCAACGTAAGGCCCGTCAGGCTACTTCGCGGAATCCGATCGCCTCTGGAGGGGCGGGGAGCAGAAGACATCGACTTCGTCGTCGTCCGAGAGAACGTAGAGGGGGAATACTCCGAAGTCGGTGGTCGCATCTACAAGGGGACCGAGCGTGAGGCTGTGGTCCAGGAAGCCGTGTTTACCAGGCACGGTGTCGACCGCATCATGGACTTTGCCTTCGAGCTGGCGGAGCGCCGACCACGTCGGCACGTGACGTCCGCCACCAAGTCCAATGGCATCGTTCACACGATGCCATTCTGGGACGAGCGCTTCCGTGCCGCCGCCGAGCGGCACCCTGACGTCGAAACAGCCCAGTACCACATCGATATTCTGACCGCACATTTCGTCCTGCATCCCGACTGGTTCGATGTCGTGGTCGCGTCGAACCTGTTCGGCGATATCCTCTCCGACCTGGGTCCGGCGGTAGCGGGATCCATCGGGATCGCTCCTGCCGCCAATATCAACCCGACCCGTTCGTTCCCATCGATGTTCGAGCCTGTGCATGGATCGGCTCCCGACATCGCCGGCCGAGGCATCGCGAATCCGATCGGTGCGATCTGGAGCGCTGCCATGATGCTGGAGCACCTGGGCCACCCCGAAGCAGCGCAGGATCTGGAAGCGGGGATCGAGCGTTCGCTGAGTACTCCGCAATCTCGGACCCGGGACCTCGGCGGATCGGCGGATATGGAAACTGCCCTGAGCGCGATCCTCGATGGTTTGCCCTAGGTGCTCGGTCGAGCGGTCGCCGGAGGTCGTTCGAACCGGCTCTCCTCGCTCACTGGCCAACCCATGAGTGCCGCGACAGAATCTTGAATCGCCACCACGACGCTTCGTCGCACGTTCACCGATCGCCCCGGGAGACGGGATGAGACACCTTCCCCTGAGCGCAGCCCTTGCCGTCGGGTCCGTTGTCGCGCCACTCACCGCCGAGGCACAGGACTGGGCT
>Ga0181573_10003625_pt1 | contig 13534 bp, 8 predicted proteins | sample 101ome_25_FD_148643 | JGI IMG/M metagenome (GOLD analysis project Ga0181573, IMG submission 148643) | Coastal salt marsh microbial communities from the Groves Creek Marsh, Skidaway Island, Georgia - 101409BT metaG (spades assembly) | ecosystem: Environmental > Aquatic > Marine > Intertidal zone...
CACGCCCTCATCCAGCTCGATCTCGACTGTCCTGGTCTTCGGTCCCATCTGTTTGAGAAATTTCCGCGTCCCTATGGCTGCATATGGATGTATAGTTTCCAAAGCGATGCCGCTCGGGGCTTCCTTATAAGATCTTATAAGAATCAAAGGTCTAGACCTTGACCTGGACGGATTCCTGACTTTCAAAACGTATCACGTATCACGCTGCGTTTGTGGAACGAACGAACTTGCCTATTGTCTCAACTGTCTACAGCAAGCATCCGACAAGCTTTCCGGGCCAGATCTTCAGCTTCGAATCCCGAAAGAAAACCCCATATGGCCTCCACCACTGTCGGCGCGGACGTGCTCGTCCAGAACCTGATCAACCAGGGCGTTGATCGCGTCTTCTGCGTGCCAGGCGCGAAGATCGACCGCGTGCTCGAGAGCCTGCGCCAGAACGCCGACCGCATTCAGGTGGTCCTGTGTCGCAACGAACAGTCGGGCGCCTTCATGGCCGCCGCGCACGGCAGGCGCACCGGCAAAGCGGGCGTAGTGCTCGCGACGTCCGGACCCGGCGTGTCCAATCTGACCACCGGGCTCGTCACCGCCACGACCGAGGGGGACGCGATCGTCGCCTTTGGCGGGGCCGTGCCGCTCTCTCAGCGGCTGAAGAGGACGCACCAGTCGATGGACAACGTCGCCATTCTGAAGCCGGTTTGCAAAAGCGCCGTCGAGGTCGACGCCACCCACGCCATCGCCGAGGTCGTCGCCAACGCCTTCCGCACCGCCGAGAGTGGCCGGCCGGGCGCGTCGTTCATCTCCATCCCCATGGACATCATGATGCAGCCGACCGAGATGCACATTCTGACCCCCGTGTCGCCGCCCAAGTTGGGAGCAGGAAACAAGGATGCCATCGTGGCGGCGGCGGCGGCGATCAACGGCGCCAAGATGCCCGTGATCCTCTGTGGCGGCGGTGCCTCGAGCCACGACGCGACGGTGGCTCTCCGCGGCCTCTTGTCCGTTCACCCGTGTCCGTGCGTCTCGACGTTCCAGGGCACTGGGACTGTGCCGAAGTCTATGGCCAGCCTGTACGTCGGCCGTGTCGGCCTGATCAAGAACCAACCAGCGGACAGGCTTCTCGACGCCGCCGACGTCCTGCTCTGCGTCGGGTACGACGTCGTCGAGTACGACGCCCAGCTGTGGAACAACTCGACCCCGAAGGTGATCATTCATCTTGATCAGACGCCGTTCGACGTCGACGTGGCCTATAACCCGGCGATCGAGGTTCTCGGAGACGTCGCCGACTCGCTGCGCGAGCTCGCGCTCAAGCTGGAGCTTCACGAGAAGCTGAACGCCGCCGAGAACGCGTTGGTCGTCGAGGCCACGATAGAGAGGCAACAGTTTACCGACGCAGTCAAGGCGGCGTCTCCCGCGGCCGGATTGGTGCATCCCATCCAGATCGTGCACGCGCTGCAGAAGGTCGTCGACGAGCACGGCGAGGACGTCGCCATCTTTTCGGACATGGGCTCGTTCCATATCTGGATCAGCCGCTACCTCTTGGTCCACCACCCGAGGCAGTTGAGCAATACGAACGGCCAGCAGACGCTCGGCGTGGCCCTGCCGTGGGCGATGAGCTGCGCCTTCGACGAGCCCCAGAAGAAGATCTTGAGCGTGTCAGGCGACGGCGGCTTTTTGTTCTCGGCCTTTGAGCTCGAAACGGCGGTGCGACACAAGCTCAACCTTACCCACGTGATCTTCGATGATCAGGAGTACAACATGGTGGCCATCCAACAACGGAAGAAGTACCATGCCGTCAAGGCCGTGCACCTCGGCGAGGTCGATTTCGTCGGGCTCGCCAAGAGCTTGGGAGCGGGAGGCGTCCTGGTTACCGACCCCGCCGAGATCGAAGGGGCGATCCAGCTCGGGCTCGACACGCCCGGGCCGTTTGTCGTCCACTGCCGCGTCGATTACTCCGACAACGACAAGCTGTTCGCTGAGGCTTCGTTCGAACAACATTAATGGCTCCAGTGCATCGAGGGCCTCGAGGAGCGGGTCGGGACGTACCATGCCGACCTCGACCAGCGGGTCCGCGAGCGCAACCAGGCTGCCTGGGAAGGGCGACCTGAACGTGCTCGTCTGCACGGTCGCCTAAAACCGAGTTTATTGCGCCCCACCTTTTGACTGTGAATTCTTCTCATCAGCGCTCTGTCTGAGTCGTTCTTGCTCATTCGCAAGCTAAACCGTATACGGTTACGTACCGGTAAGCCAAAACAGGCGGCAAATTGACTCAAGACTGAAATCATGTCCTCGACGGGGACTCCTCGTCGTCAACAACCGCTGCTGGCATGGGGGGACGTCGTTGAAGACTATCTGCCGAATGGAAAGGTGGGAGACTGCCTGTCTACGACCGCCCATAGCCTCACGGCAATCATCGGGATTGGCATCCTCGCACTGCCCTACGCCATCTCCTACCTGGGCTGGATCGCAGGGCCGATCCTGCTCTTCGTCTTCTACCTCTGCACCGTCCTCTCGAACTACCTGCTGCTGTCCATCTACCAGCTCCACGGGCGCACGCATTCGACGTATCACATGGCAGTCCGGGACATCATGGAGTCCAGGCGGTACGCCATGGCCGTCAGCAGTCTGCAGTTGTTCAACTTCTTCCTGGTGATGATCGCGTTTGAGATCACGGGGGGCAGCGCCATCCAGAATATCAGCGCGCGAGCGTGCGAGTACCAAGGGAAGACGGAAGAGGAGATTTACAACGACGGTTCGTGCCTTGGGTCGGGAGCTGGCGGCGTCTGGCAGGCGATCTTGATCTTCACGGCGCTCCAGTGGCTGATAAGCATCGTCGTCAAGACGCTCTCCGGATCGACGCTGATGTCAGTTGTGGGCATGGTATGCGCCGTTATCTACTCGCTGGTGGCCATCATCATCTCGTTCACAAACATCCCGTCGACTGGCGCGGCGGGTTCGATGGGCGGCGTGATGTATTCGACTGCCGACAAGGTGTTTGGCGTGTTCAATGCGCTCGGTCAGATCGCGTCGGCCTATGGCTTGGCATTGATCCTCCTCGAGATTATGGACACGCTCAGACAGCCGCCGCCTCCCGTCAAGACGATGATCAAGACCACGTGGATCTCCCTGTCGGCATGTCTCGTCATGTACATGCTCGTAGGGTGCGGCGGCTACGCGAGCCAAGGCGACGGGGTCCCGAGCAACATCCTCGACGCGTTTGATGGCCCTGGGTGGGCGATGATCCTCGCCAACTCTGCGCTGCTGATCAACATGATTGCGTCGTATCAGATTTTCGCGCAGACGCTGTTCGACACGGTCGAGAGCTGGATCAAAAACTACATCGACCAAAGGCGGCTGCGCAAGCTGGGACTGGTGGACGACGGCAAGGGCAAGGGAGAGGGCAAGGGAGAGGGCAAACTCGACCCGGTCGAGGAGGGTAGGAATGGCGAGGATGGCGAGGATGGCGCCAACGACGACGTGATCGGGGTGACATCGAGCGTGTTTGCGTTTGACGTCAGGTCCGAAGCGGAACTGCGCCGAAGGCAGACGCAGCGGCAGCCGCAGCACGGTTCGGAGGACCTGCTCGACGTGAAGTACTCGCGCTTGTTCGTCCAGGTGCCGTCGATGGAACCCAAGAGGACATCGGTGATCGTCGAGTACGCGACTGCAAAGAGGACGATCCAGAGCGGCTGGACGAACGAAAACGTGCTCTCCAACGTCGACGGCGTGTTCCTGCCACTGTGGATCCGCGTCCTGGATCGCTCGATCATCGTGCTGTTGATCGCCCTCATCGCATGCATCATGCCGTTTTTCGGCGCCTTCGTCGGCTTGATTGGCACGTGCACCTATTGGCCGCTGGCGATCGCGCTGCCGATCCAGATGTTCCGGAAGAGCTTCCACGTGAGCCGCGTGTTTGGGCTCACGCTGACGGTGGTCTACTGGAGCTTCCTCGTGGTGACAATGGTGAGCCTCGTCGGCGCCGTGCGGAGCATCGTCGTGGGCTTCTCGACCTACAAGATATTTGGCAGCTGATGATGTGTTTTAAAAAGCCTAGGCACACGATCCGACGCTGTAGCAGCTGCCGCAGCTGACCGCGACGTGCTCCTTGCTCCAGCAGACACTCATCCCCTTGAAGCGCTCGTCCGCGACGCCCGTTCCCAGCACCGTCATGACGCCGTCGTCAAACACAAACACGTTCTTCGTCCCGCACACAAGGTAGCACGTGTCGCTCCCTGGCCGCCACGCGACGTCCCGGATCGGCCGACGGTGAATCAGACACGTATCCAGCTCGAAACGCGAGGCGTCCCATATCCAAAGCACGTTGGGCTTGTCCGGGCACACGGTCGCCAGGAACTTTCCCGTCGACGAGAACAATACCCGCTCGACCCCGCTCGTGGGCATCAACGGCGGCAGCGCGGACGACGCCGACAGCGCGGAGTCTTCCGCGGTGGGGAGCCTCGTGGGCATGTTGGCATCGACGTAGTGACCCGCCTCCGACTCCTCAAAGACTACCACCTCGATCTCCGTACCACCATAGCGCTTTTCGTCCACGACCGACGCGTGATGAAGGGGCGTCTGCATGCACTTCCACGTCAGGGCGTTCACCAAGAGCACGTCCGCGTCGTAGGTCCCCACCTGAGTCAGGACATGGCATCGAGCGCGAGGTCGTGAGTGAGACGATGGGAGACGAGAGGATGAGAGGATGAGAGGATGAGAGGATGAGAGGGCGACGAGAATACGCGGCGAGCACTCAACAACCCACCGCCAAGCAGCTCCCGGATGGACTCCACGCCGCCGTCCGCACCCCCAGCCCATTCGTCCCCGCGCTCCACGTTTTGTCCATCAGCAAATGCAGCGCCGCCGCCGCCGACGGCGTGACGCCCACGGCAACAACCCGCGGCCCGTACGTCACCCCGTCCCACACCGCCAACCTGGCGAGCGATCAAAGCAGACGGTGGCGAGAGTGAGCGAAATCGAGAGCGCGAGTGCGTTGCGTTAATAGCGATGAGCGTCGAGCGTCGAGCGTCGAGCGTCGAGCGTCGAGCGTCGAGCGTCGAGCGGGTCTCCGAGGTCAACACCAACGCCTTCGAGTCGGGACTCCACAGCATCCCCGCCGCGTCTGCCGTCCCCAGCTCCAAGCTCCCCACCTCTTCAAACGTCACCGCATCGTACACCACTACCCTGTCCTTGCAGCTCTCCCGCATCAGCACCCCCACCATCGACCCATCTGGACTCGACGACACCCCCAACCCGCTCGCGACCTTGGGACACGCCAGCTCCACCGCCGACGCATCATGGTAGTACTCCACGCCCACGTCCCACGCCACCATCCGACACCCGAAGTCAGACACCACCAGGGCGACGGGCTGCACCCTGCCCTTGACCCACGTCGCGTACGTCACCCCCGCCAGCGTCTCTGTCAGCGTCGCAGGACCGGCACCCGAAGCGTTCGAAGGGGAACTCACGGGAAACACGCTCACACACGACCGCTTGGGCACACACACCAGCAGCAGCGTCCCGCTCGGATCAAACTCGATTGACGACGGCACGTCTGGGATCTGGAGATACGACACGATCGCAAACGTATCGCTGTCCCGCACGACGATCGTCGTCTGGTCCAGCACCGCGGCCACGAGCTTGCCGTTCGGAGAAAACACGGGCTGAAGCGTCCGTCCCGCCGGATTCACGTGCTTTGATGTGGTCGCCGTCGTATTCACGCTCGGTATTGTGTTCGTGATGCATGGAATCGCCTCGGACCACTCGAGGGGCCGCGACGAAGAGGTCATTTTCTGCGAGCGAATTCCAACGAACTGGTACCGATTTCAGATTGAGCGGGCCGACGTTTTCGGACGAAGGGTACTCCACGCCGCGTGCTCTCGTTCGTATGACGATGACGACGACGGCGTCTCTGTTCTGTATGTGAATTGGGGTAGGTCGAGGTTGAGCGCCTTCATTGCTGGGTCGCGACCCACCCCAGCCCGATCGGGCTCCGGAACAGTCTCGCGATATTCGTTCGATATTCATTCGATACGGCAATCCGAATAGCAATTACAACACGAAACCGATTCGATCGCGCATTTGCATCGCACGCCCCGTTCTGTTCCGAACGAAAGGCTAGCGTGCGCTCGAATTCTTGTCTAGCCCGAAATGCACGGCCTCAGGGCTACCGTGCACCGTCGCGGGGCGCTGTTAATGCCACGTGTGCCAAGAACGAGGGCGGTATCCACGCGCGCACACCATGCGTGTCGGGCACGCGCAGATAACGCACCTCCAGGCGATTCGTCCGCAGCGCAGACGGTCCGGAACGCTGCCGCGGTGCTCCTGGCCGCGGCCGTGTTCGTCTCTCCGGCGTCCCTCCCCATTCCGTACGCAACAGAGCAAGCTGCGTATGCGGCGACGGACAACGCCGAGGTGGGCAAGTGCGTGCTGGGCAACTGCCAAAAGGCGCTGGCCGGGTGCCTGGCAGACCCGACGTGCGTGGAGAACCTGATTTGTCTGCAGAGTTGCAACGGAAAGGACAACGAGACGGAGTGTCAGATCAAGTGCGGTGATAAATATCAGGACTCGGCGATTGACACGTTCAACAAGTGTGCGGTGAGCGAGAAGAAGTGTGTGCCGCAGCGGGTGGACGAGGGGGTCTATCCGGTGCCGCCAGACTGCTCGCTGGACACAAAGTTCAGTTTGGCCGACTTTCAGGGCCGGTGGTATATTACGGCAGGGTTGAACACGTTGTTCGACACGTTTCCGTGCCAAGAGCATTATTTCGCCTCGCCGCCTTCGGATCCCAAAGTGGTGGTCGGGGAGATCAACTGGAGGATTCCGACGGATAACGGGAAGGATTTCATTCAGCGGTCGACGGTGCAGCGTTTCGTGCAGCAGGAGAACCCGGCGATCCTTCTGAACCACGGAAACGAGTACCTGCACTACGAGGACGACTGGTATATTCTCAAGTCAAAGCCGGACGAGTACGTGTTCATCTATTATCGGGGACAGAACGACGCGTGGAAGGGCTACGGCGGGGCGACGGTGTATACGCGGGAGCGGACCCTGCCCGAGAAGTACGTTCCAGAGCTTCGAGAGGCCGCAGAGGCGGCTGGGCTCGACTGGAACGAGTTCGTCCTGACCGACAATTCGTGTCCGGCAAAGCCGGCCAGGGTCGGGCCGTTCGAAGAGCTGGAGGAGGATTTGGAGCGCGTTGAGGAGTTTGCGAGCAAGGAGGTTGACGCGCTGGAGCGGTCGGTCGAGCCAGAGCTGAAGTCGTTCGGACGAGGGTTCACGGTGCTCGAGCGGGAGGTGCTCGAGGCGGAACGGGAGGTGGTGCGGGAGGTGGCTGACGAGGAGCGGAAGGTGCTGGAGGAGGTGAAGAAGCTGTACGTAGAGGAACAGTCGTTCTTTGACAAGCTGTTCGGGAGGAGGAAGTAGTCGGCGGCGGCCGAGACCGCTCATAGAGCTCTTCTGGCACATGTGCAAGCAGAAAAACTGTACAGACTCCATGCGGTCGTCTTCGGCGGCCCACGTCTCTGTGCGGCCTCGCGACCCGAACCGTGTGCTGCTCTACAAGCAATCGTCCAAGCGGCGATCGAGAGGTGACGCGGTCCAGTTCAAAGCCAAACTGTCGGGCTTTCTCTCGCTGCTGATCGCCTTCGTGTGCCTTGGCGGTCTGCTCGCGATAAACTTCCACCCACACCCAGCCGAAGGAGACATCGTCGTCGCGGCCGGACGGAAGGAGCTCTCGACGGCGAGCGGCGGAACTCCCGCCGCTGTCCGAGAGCTCTACACTTTGCTCGAGTCCCTCGTCGACATCGATGGCAGGCCCCTCTCGCAAAGCAGCTCGGATATCCGGGACAAGGTCCTGCTCATCTCCAACGTCGCCTCACAGTGCGGATTCACGCAAGCAAACTATCAAAACTTTCAAAGGCTCCTGCAAGACCACTACGCGGCCGGCCTGCGGGTGGTGGCCATCCCCTGCAACGACTTTGGCCACCAGGAGGGCGGCTCGGACGCCGACATCCGAAAGTTCGTCCGCGAAACGTACGAGCTTCCCTCAACCCCCATCACGTTGGTGAGGAAGATGGAGGACGACATCAACGAGCAGAATGAGTTGTTCCGGTACCTCCGGGAACATGGGCCCCCCGGACAGCAGGGACTCGTCTCGTGGAATTTCCACAAGTGGCTCGTCGACCGGCACGGCGTTGTGCGGTATCGGTACGACAGCGCAGACCACAAGGACGACCTGGAGCGCGACATCCTATCACTACTGTGACCCACACATCTTTTCAAACCCCAACCCATGGGTTGGGCCACACTGAAAACGGAGTTCAAAACCGATCAATGGCTCGCAAACGGAAGCGGACCACGTCCGCCCCGCCCGATTCGTCGGGAGGCGACGACGACGGCATTCTCGATGTATCCCAGGAGCCAAAGCCGACGACGGACGTCATACCGTACGAGAATGGGACCGACATCGTCGGGAAGCGAATTCATATGCTCTACGAGTATAAGGACGAAGACACAGGCGCGACGTCCTTCCGGTTCTACAGAGGGGTTGTTGGGAGGAAGGTAGGCGCCGCGGGGAACACGTACCGGCTCGACTTTGATGACGGCGACAAGAAAACGGTCAACCTGACCAAGCCGAGCGAAACGATCAGGTGGGAGACTGGCGATATCACGCGGGGCGGGCGGTGGAAGACTGCAAAGGACGCCGGTATCGCGGACGTGGTGAAGTCGCCGGAACGGCAGCGGGGAAAGGCGAAGGCGTGGTGGAAGGAGGGCGCTCCTCAGAGCAAGGGCGACGAGCGCAACGAGCCCACCAAGGGCGACGGCGGCACGAAGGAGAAGAAGGAGAACGAGAAGAAGAACGAGAAGAAGAACGAGAAGAAGAACGAGAAGAAGAACGAGACGCCGTTGGATCCTGGATGTGTGGGTCCTCCTGCTGCCGAGTGTCCTCTGCCGTTGCCGGTGGCGATGGCAAAGGCGCGGATGGCCAAGGCGAACGCGACGGTCTTTTTCGAGAAGGAGCTGTCGCAGCCCAACGTGTTTGGGCCGAATGCCGGGCAGGTCGGGGTACCGAAGGATATCGCAGAGGCTCACTTTCCCAGCGTGGAGCCCAAGGCATGGTGCTCGGTGGTTGTCTCTGATATCTTCGGGGGCGTGCACAGGTTGAAGCTCAAGTGCAAGCCCAGTAGGGACAGCAGGGCGTACTCGCTGGTGGATGGGGCGGATCTCTTCAACGTATTCAACCTGGGGGTCGCTGACGTGTTGGTCGTCGGCAGGGACGAGGAGGGGCGCTACGTGGTGTGCGGGCGTCATGGTGACGAAGAGGAAGTCGAGATAGACGACTTGGACGAGGTGGCGGAAGAGGGGGCGAGGGCGGAGGAGGAGAAGGAGGAGGAGGAGATGGGCGAAGAGGTGAGCGGCGATTTCTCGATCTCTGACGGCGGTTCTGATGATGGTTATGGCGACGACGGTGGGCACGGCGACTTGGAGATTGACTGGCCGATCGCACCTGAACCCATGCCGCTGCAGCCCGAGCGTGCTGCGCAGCTCATGCAGCAGATCGGCGCGACGACGCTGTACGAGAAACTCATCAGCAAGACCGATCTGCACCATAAGAATGCTACGCCAAGGCTCGCCATCAACAATGAGTTCGTGGATCAGGTCCTGCCTCGGGTCGAGGACTCGTCGGGCGTCGACCTGTCGCCCATCGACGTCTTCGGCAACCGGCACAGCGTGACGCTCCGCTTCAACGCCAGCAACTCGAGAGGACATCTCGGACGAGACTACTTCCTTCTGGACCCCAAATCGGTCGTGCAGTTCTACAACCTGAAGGCGGGCGACGTGCTTTCCATCGGCAAGGTCGGGACGGGCTCTGACGCGCAGATCGTGGTCTGCGGACGCGTCGCGCCCGCGGACGATCCGATCCGAGGAGGAACGCGCTGCAACAAGTTCTGGTTGCAGAGGGAGAACCACGCCTTCCTGCGCGATGCAGAGCCGTCCACACTCCCGGCCAATGGGGGCACCGAGCCTGTGCCGCTGCAGCCCGACAGGGCGATCAGCCTGTTGCAGGAGCTCAAGGTGACCAACTTGTACGAGAAGGTCATCCCCAAGACGGACTGTCCCGTGGGATTGAAAGGAAAATGGAGAATCATGCTGAACAGGGAGTTCAGCAAAGAGCACATTCCGGTCGAGGTGGGGAACAAGGAGGGCAGCGACGTGCCGATGGTCGACGTCTTCGGCCAGACTCACCAGGTGAGGATTCGGTATCAGGTTGACACATCATATGGGGATCGACCCTTTATGAGCGACCCGGTGTCCGTCATGGATGTGTACGACCTCAAGATGGGCGACGTGCTGATGATCGCCAAGGACGGGGACGGCCGCCTCATCGTCTGTGGACGGAAGGCCACCGACGCCGATGCCTCCTTGGAGAAGCGTAGCAAGGGCTTGGCCAACGCGGGTTGGCCGTTCAATCCATGGAACGCGAGGCCCGCAAAGGGCCTTCCGCACAGGCCATCGGGTCCCCAGCCCGTTGGCTTCGCCAGGGCCAAGGCGGCCGTGGACCAGCACAAGGTCGCCTTCGACCGGAGGCTCGGACCGCAGACGTCGTCGATCGCGCCGATGAAGGCACCTGATCGGCACGCGAAACCGCCGAGTGCCCCAAAGGTGGAGCCGAAGAAGCCTGTGGTCAACCCGCAGCGCGAGCCGCCGCCCCGCCCCAAGACGGACGAGATCACCGAGCTCCGGGCGTCCATCCAGTCGGCTGGAAAGGACTTCCTCGGCGCATTGAGAAGTTTGCAGGCGGCATCTACCCAGTTGGAGACGCTGAACAATACGCTGAAGACGTTCACGCTGAGGAGCGACCTGCAGGCCGAGCAGCTGGCAGCCGTCGCCAAGGGCGCGAGGGGGCTTTTGAACCACGTCCTCCGGCCCAAGGCCGAGTTCAGGAACGCCAAAGACATGGGTCTGGAGAGGGTATGGCCCTTGAACGACCTCGTCATGAAGCCGGTATCGATGCTGCACGCGACGTCAAACGCGCTGTGCCACAAGGCCAACCTGCCGCCCATCACCGACGGCGGCGTGCTCGACTCCTGGAAGCGGTCCAAGAAGCAGCTCGCCGAGCAGGACTTCCTGGACAATCACGACGCGGCCATCCAGAATGCCATGGATGGCTCTGCCACGCCCAACGACAAGACGCTGGGCGAGGCGGCGCGGGCAAACTCGGGCGTGGCGTTCCCGTCCCCGATGTCCCGCGGCGACGCCTTCCTGCGGACGCCTAAGCTGTCGAGGCAGGACCGCGACCTGTTCCCCACCACGGGAAGCAAGGTCCGGGATGACGCCCTCAAGATCCTCGCCCACTCGCTGATGAGCTCTGTCGCGACGCCGTACGAGTTCGCCGTTGACATGGAGGCGGCCGTCTTCAAGCGATTCCCGCCCGGCGAGAAGGGCACGTTCCCTGACGAGTACTACAGCACCGTCATGGGAGCACGAGACGTCCTGAACGTCGACAGCGATCACTGTCGCGAGCTCGTCCGCTTGATGGTGCTGGAGGGCTTCATTTCTGCCGACACGTTTGTCTCGGGATCCGCCGAAGAACTCGAGGCCCAGCTCGACGCATTCAGGAAGAAGCTCGGGTGAGATATATCTCACGTGAGGTATCTCACCGATCGGTGCACCGAGATGCATCTCGCGAGATGACCCCTGGTGAAATTTTCTTGGCACTACCGTACGGATTGTGTTAATACCCTTTTTCCGTGACAGATGGACAGCAAAGTCAACTTCTTGGTTGTCGGGGACTGTGCGTGTTGACATCGACCGACGTGCGCTCGCTCTTCGCGCGCCCTGACTCTCATCCCCGAACAAGCCTCCGTCGCTGCCGGACGAGGACTGGGGAGCGCTGGTAATGGTAATGCGTTACATCAACAGCGCAAAAAGTAATATGAACCATGTAAGAGAACTTTGGGCGCAGCGAAGCCGGGCCGGTGCGCCCGATACAACCCCTTGAAACGCCCTTGCATACTGGGAAAACACATCCCCCATCCGATCAGCGGACATCGACTCGTACCCCCCGTCATCGAGCAGCCGCGTCACGCGCACACCATCCCCCGTGTAGTTCATCAAGAACATCGTATCATACTCATCGGACCCCATGGAAAAGTACCTGTCCGCCGTTCCATTGGGCATGGACAGCAGCGCACCAAACAGAGTGGGCATCTCCGCGTGATCCCAATCCACCATGATCGTCTTTCCCTCCAGATACTCCTGAAAGTACAAATAGCATGGAAGTTTCGGCGTGTCATCTTCCTGGAATCCGGAGTACAGAAGGTTCTCGTTTGAACTGCCGTCCGTGCCGTTTAGATACTCGAGGTAGGTGATCAACGGGGCGACCGTTGACATCTCCCGGAAGCTATAGGTGGCGTTGATCGGAGAATCATAGTCAATTGATGCACCCAAGGTAATAAAATATGACGGCCACCCGATGAGCTGTTGGAGGTTTTCCAGGTACCACGAAAGGAATCCAAACGAACGGGCATAGCCTGCTGGGGCCAGGCCAGGCCCAGAAACGTAACGCCCCTCGGGAAGCCGATCTGCATGACGAGCGACAAGAACGTAGCGTGGGGTCGATAGCACGTCCGATGCGGCCGCCGGAATGTCCACGCCCAGCTCGGCACACCGAGCGGCGGTCGCCGCGGGGGACGGTACGTCAAATTCGAGCGGCCACCCGGCAGCACGAGCTAAGACGAGGCAGAAAAGCGCGGGCCGCCACATGTCGAGAATCGGCATGACTCAGGCCCTCTTCTTTCGTGTTTCGAGTACCTTTTGACTCGATCGAGCACTCGCGAGTGTCTTTTTCCGCTCCCGTAGGTTACGAAATAAAGGGTCGCCACGTCGCTGTGGGGGCACGCACGGGTCTATTGGTGCCTGTAGATGCCTGTGGCAGAGACGAGCGGGTCAGGCGCTCCCTAGAGAAAGAGATAGAGGGGTTTTAAAGTTGAGAGAACCGATATAACATCGCTTTAGAGGTCGGGTCCGGACGGACGAGGTCATCTTTTTCGGCTCTAACGGTATATAAGGGTTGTTGTGCAATCTTCAATCAATCAATTCTCCATGATACCGGTTAGAACGTACAGCAACGTCCAGTAGGCAGTGAGTGACCAAATTTCGCCGGGAGCGATCATGCCAGAGCAGAGGCACGCCGCACCGACCACCGTGGCCACGCTGCCCACGTATTGAGGATGCCTGACGATACGTGAACGCGAATACGTAGAACACGCGACGTGACCAGTGAGCAATTGAAATCATCGAGGCGCTGGGGGGGGGGAGACACCCGCATGCCCCGACTCTCATCACTCGTTCGCCAGGGGGCGGCCAGGGTTACAGCAACCAGACGGCCGTCGCCGCGGCGATGAACTCGCTCGCCGGTGCTGGCGGGCAGCAGTTTATCGTGAGTACCGGCGACAACGTCTACAAATACGGTCTCTCGTCGGAGGACGACCCGCTCTGGGACCGCACTTGGACGGACGTGTTTTGGAACAACGGC
>Ga0181573_10003626_pt1 | contig 13532 bp, 9 predicted proteins | sample 101ome_25_FD_148643 | JGI IMG/M metagenome (GOLD analysis project Ga0181573, IMG submission 148643) | Coastal salt marsh microbial communities from the Groves Creek Marsh, Skidaway Island, Georgia - 101409BT metaG (spades assembly) | ecosystem: Environmental > Aquatic > Marine > Intertidal zone...
GCAGGCCATCTCAGGAAGGCATCGGAGACTCTCAGCAGCTTTGTCGGCGGCCTGGCGGGTGGGAGCGGGGGCGGGAAGGAGAATGACGGAGGGAAGAAGAATCGGAGTGGGAGCGGTGGAGGCGGTGGGGGCGGTAGCAGCAGCCGTCACGAGACCGAGGTGGACGAGGTGGAGGACCTGCTCGTGAACTTGACTGTTGAGGAGTCTGTCGCGACGAAGGATGCGGATACGGGCGATCACGAAATAGAAGCGCTCGCACAGCTGGATCTGAGCGCTGTGGACTTGACGGAGGACGACCCACCGCCGCCAAAGGCGGCGGCGGACGACCCACCGCCACCGAAGACGGAGGGTCCGCAACGGGCGACAAGCTGGACGAAGGAGGAGGAGGACGCCCTGCTCGAGCAGTACATGCTGGCGTTCGACCTCGAGGCTGAGGACGACGACTGGCAGGCCATCACCGACGCGCTGGGCGCGAAGCGGTCCACGAAAGCGTACAAGACCAGGTTCAAGAGTTTGTTGAAGGACAATCCAGAGCTGTGCCAGGAGCTCGAGGAGCGCATCCTGGCCGGTGCCGGCGCCACCGCCGGGCCGTCGCTGGGCGAGCGCGTCATCTTCGAGAAGCTCCAGCGCGAGTCGATCATCAAGAACTTCAACCCATTCAGGTTGAACGACTTGCAAATCCTGCTGGAGATGCGGTGCTTCAAAGGCCTGCTGACGGACGACGACATCAAGGACGTGTTCCGCCGAGTGTGGGGATTCGGGGACTGGGATTTCCTGCTGCAGTGGTGGAGGCTCAGCGGGAACGAGCTGGACGAGAAGCTGGACTCGCTCCCCCCACCCATCGTGGATATCATCACCGACAATCGGAAGTCGATGGCCCAGAAGCGCAAGCAGCTGCGATTCCTCCAGTACATCCCGATGGACGTCGCCGGGATCGCCATGTGCGGCGTTGAAGCCCTCAAGGGGGTGAATGAGATTCAAGACTTGAGAAACAAAATTGGCGGGCGGAGGAGGAAGCACAAAGACCCCAGGATCTTGTTCAGTCTGGCGTGCAGCGCCGGCCTGGAGCCCGCGATGATTGTCGGCCTGGCCAACGTCGACGGCGGGAAGAGTAAGGAAGAGATCGACGAGGGAGCTCACCTCGCGGCCAAGTATGGCCACATGGACATCGTGAACCTGCTCGTCCACAGGTACAACGCGACCATCGACGAGTCGTGCTTGAGGAGGGTCGTCCAGGGCCGCCAGACGGACATGTTCGACCACCTAGTTGATCGCTTCAGCATGCACCCCAACAGCAGGATGGCAGCACACTACGTGGACGAGGCCGCGCGTGCGGGTTCGGCAATCATGGTCGCACATCTCCTGGACAAGTTCGACTTTGACGACGACGACGCGCACGCCGAAGGCAGCCCGGTAGACCGCGCCGCCGAGGCCGGACACGCGCACGTCCTCAGAGTGATGATCGATCACGGTATGACCGCCAACATCAAAACGCTCCTTGGTGCTTGCTACTATGGGCACGTGGACGCGATGCGGTGAGTATCGACCTCGACCTGCATGCGCTCGCTCTTCGCACGCCCCGACTCGCGCCCCCTCACTCGTGCCGTGCGCTCGTTCGCCAGGTACCTGATCGATGAGTACGGCTTGGATCCAAACGGGACGGATCCCGACACCGGCGGCGTCCCTCTGCATACGGCCAGCTGCGGCGGCCAGATTCGTGCGGTGCGGTTGCTCGTCGAAGAGTACCGCGTCGACGTGAGGCGGCGCTGTGGCGGTGGCGAGGATGCGCGTGACAAGGCGGTGCGCCTCCGGAAGCGCGACGTGGTGGAGCTGCTCGACACGTACCTCGGCAGTAGGTAGTCATTCGAATGATGACCCGACTTCGACTCGAAGAACCCGAAACCTCTCTCGCCGAGAGAGGTTTCGGGTTTTCAAAGTTTGAATCCTTTTGAATCCTGAAATTTCCTGCCGCGTACGCCACCTATTTGGCCACCGTAGATCTCACTCACGGCCAAGAAGGATCCCCCGATGGAGAGTGTATCTGGATTGAACAACCGGGAGGTGGAGCGCAACGCCAGTGTAGCCTCGGCCCGGTCGTCTATTCTGGCGCAGTTTCCCGGCGTTCAAGTTTCCGCGGACATTACCGACCATCGATGCACTGAGCTGGGCGGGAAGGTGATAGGCCAGCCCACCTTCGTGCGTCGATGCGCTCCATGCCGTCGCTCCCGCGCCCACTCCCGCTCGCGCTCACTGTCGATCTCGCTGTCCGACAACGGTCGTCTCGCAGGTACTGCGCCGTGAATTTAAGTTCGAGCCCTCTGATGAATCTAGCCTGCCACTCGGGGGGAGCGGCGACGAATCCAAACGGGGCTGGACTTCGCGTGTCTGGCATGCGACCAAGCGGGTGCTCGTCTCGCCTGTCCGGTTCTACATTGAAGCGGCCTATCTCAGCAGACCTTCGCTGACGTCGAGGGAAGCAAGGGCCAACGAGTGGGCTGCCTTGCACTCTCCTCATCGATACATCCTGGCAATTCTCGTAGGGTTCGGGCCGCCGGGATACGTAAGGTTCGACCCCGCGCCGACATGCGGTTGCCATGGCTCTCTCACTCGCGCTCCGCGCTTCGCTCGGTCGCCAGTTTTTTTGGAACGTCCGATACCCATTGGCAATTACGACGTTACTCATTGTGGCGAATTGCATCTACGAGACATTTCACTCACTCCACCCTGCCTTGCCTGAGTTCGCCTCGACGGTCATCTGGGATGTCTTCCGCCAGGGAACGTTCGTGCTCAGCATTGTGCTCGGGATGAAAATTAACCAGGTTTATCAGCGGTACTGGCTGGCAAGACAGTCATACGGTGGGTATTTGGACTCGGCAAACGCGCTTGCACTGGCTGCCCGTACTCGCTCGCTCACTCGCTTCCCTCGCGCTCACTCGCACAGGCACCCTGTGGTACGCGTCGCCTCTACTCGTATCTGCTCCCACTCCCTAGCCCCCTATATCCGACTCACGCTCACTCGCTCGACGATCGCATCAGCGGCAATCTCAACGCGCTCGCCCAGCTCATGCATCTATACGCCGCCGAGTCCTCCCTGACGGCGACCGAGATGGACGGGTACACGGACGAGATCAATAGATACTGCGTGGTGTATACCTACGCAGTGATCATGCAGCTGCTAACGCTGGATCACCTGCCTCGAGAGGCCCGAAACCTCGTGTCCCCGGAGGAGATTGCGATGCTCGAGTCGACAAAGAAGCCACGGAAATTCATTCACTTTCGACTCCAGGAGCTCGTCTTGAAGTTCCGTCTCAAAACCGAGCATTACATTGCCGTTCAGAACCTCCTCACCGCCGCAGAGGTCAACGCCGCCACGTGTCGAAGGATCAAGGTGCGCTCGTCTGCCTCGCTCGTGCCCCGCCTACCACTCGCCCTTCGTTCCCTCGCTCACTCGCTCGCTCGCTCTTCAAAACACAGTTCTTTCCGTTACCGTTCGGGCTGAGCCTCGTGGGGACGGGCTTCATAATGATTTGGTGTCTGCTGATCCCTTTCGGGATCACTGAGGCTGATCGAGACAACAATACGTTGGCGGGACAAATCGTTTCGGTCTGGATCTCGGGGCTTTGTGTGTTCGTTCTCAACGCCATGCTCCTGGTGATTGACGAAGGTGCGTATTTCGTCGACCGAATGCGGGGTTCGCTCACTTACCTCTCTCACTTACCCGCGACTCGCAGCGGCCAACCAACTGGAGGATCCCTACCACTTCATACCGCTGTATGACGCGACGAAGACAGCCATGGGCCATCTGAGCATCGTGCGGCAAGACTATGACACCATGAGGAACGCCACGGGGGGAGCTCGCGAGCGAGCGGGCCACGTCAGTCGGCGACTGTCTGGCTGAGTGATCACTCATGAGACTGTCTACCAAGAAAAAAATATGAAAGCAGGTCCCTGATTCGCCTGTCACGTACTCTGCCCAGCTTCACCCGGCGCGCAGTTCATCCCGTGAATAGTACGGAAAATATCAGCAGAGCGCGCGGATCTCGGCGTGCACAGAGAACGCGGGGGCGGAAGGTTTTTTCGAACGGGTCGCTTCGAAGCGAACTCGCACGAACTAAACCCTGCTCTTGGCCAGCGTGGGTCGAATCGAATCCATGATGACCGCCGTCATGGTCCTGTCCGAAAGGACAGGACCACGCCGCCTGGCCCCGATTTGGCTGTTCGCCAGCCTGGCGTTGGCGTTGGCGGCTTTCGCTGCGGCGGTCCCGGTCCACGAGGTCAAGACGTCGGACATCGAACGGTGCTCCGTCCAGCAGCCGCCAGTGAACCCCGACGTGATCCGGTGCGCACCCAATGCGACGGCCACGCTGGAAGACGCCCAGGCGATCGCGTGGAAGTTCGCTCCTGTGCTCAAGTTCCACCCTCTGGAGCTGTACCACCCGCAGTCGATGAACACTTGGTTTGATTCGTCCACGATATACCTGACGGACTTCAAGCAGTACCCCAACTCGTCCTATAACTACGTCGTTGCCAATCAGACGAACTTTGACCTGCTCGGACCCAAGACTTTTGCGACCCTCCTCAACTCGACAACAGACACAGAGGCGGCCCGGCGGGAGAAGGTGCTGGAGGGTGCGCCCTTTGTCGACGGCAAGAGCACGGCCGACATGTTCTACACGGTCACAGACTACAGCGACTCGCTCTGGCTCTATAATTACAACTTGTTCTACTCGTGGAACGGGTGCTCCAACCAGAATGTCGCGCTGAGTTTCAACGGGACGACGGACACCCAGGTGCGTTGTGGTCGTTGACCTCGTACCACAGGCGCTCGCCCCCGTTCTGACTCTCTCACTCGCGCTACGCGTTTCGCTCGTTCGCCAGGGATACCTGATGTGCCCGGCCGGGGTCCACGAGGCTGACCTCGAGCGCATGTCGATGCTCGTCTGCAAGAGCGAGCAGAAGATCAAGCAGATAGCCTACTCGCAGCACGCGTGGTCGGAAGTGCGCGACTGCCAGATCGAGGGCCAGTGTCAGTTCGATGAGGTGACGGGCAACCCGATCTCCTACGTTGCACTCGAGGGACACGGAAACTACCCTGAGAGCCCCGGAAACGGCTTGCACGTGTACTATTACCAGGGTTCGTCCATAGACGGCTTCCCCCTCGAGAACATCGGCGGCATCTACGTCGGGGACCGCACCGGAGACGACCCGTCGAAGACCTGGATCCCGACGCCCGACAACGTCAAGTACATCCCGCCGCTTTGGGAGATCCAGGAAGCGCAGAACGGCGTGATCAACGGCACGTCGTGGCAGGTATGTGTTGACCTCGACCGACGTGCGGTCGCACGCCCAGACTCGACGCTCACTCGCGCTACGCGCTTCGCTCGTTCGCCAGTGGGCAACTTTTCCCGGCAACTGGGGTGCTCCCCTCGTCCAGGCGCCCCTCAAGCTCTTCTGCCTCGACCGAAGCGTGCAGAACTACGTCGACTGCAACGAAAACTCGACCACGATCAAGGCCATCTACACGATTGTCGACGTGCTCGGCATGTCGAAAGTGATCCAGGATCAGGAGGACGTGACCAGCAGCTTTGCCATCGAGAGCGTGACGAACCTTACGAGAGTTCCCTACCCGGTAGGTCCTCGCACGCATCGACTCTCTCTCTCACCCTCTCTCACTCGCGCTCGCTCGCTCTCGCTCGCTCGTCTACAGGACATTACCGGTCCTCTCTTTAGAGCCTTTTCGTACCAATACGTCGCCGGTGACACGGCGCCGATCCTGACCGAGCCTGTATACATGTTGACGTGCCCGACGGACGTGGTCGGCCTCGACAGCATCCCGACCGCCGGCATGCTCGACGCCAGCGCCGACACGATCGTCTGGTACTTGATCGGGATCACGATCGGCACCATCATCTTCTCCATCCTCCTGATATGTCTCCTGTCGCTGCCCGTCATCCTCGACAAGACCGGAAATGTCCAAAATTACGTCGCGAGAAAGTACAAAACGTACCGTCGGAAGAGCGACCGGGCCGTCGGCGGCCAAGAGACGGGTCGTACCGACGTCGACGAGGACGTCGAGGACGAGGACGAGGATGAGGACGTCAGCGGCGACGACGGTCAAGTTGACGCCGACGCCGACACCCACGCCGACCTCAGCCACAGGAGCATCTCGATGACGTCGTCGACGGTATCGAGCAAGTCTGCCTACATCATGTCGGTCGACACGGTCCTGTCCAAGGGACAGCTCGACCGCCTCATCGTGTGGGGTGTATTCGCCTCGGCCCTGTTTATCGCCGGCATCACACTCACCGCCATCGGCCTCGACGCCATGTTCAACAAGTCGGTGCGTATCGAACTTTGACCGCCGTGCGCTCGCCCCCGCGCTCACCCTCCCTCGCGCTCACCCTCCCTCGCGCTCATCCGCCAGATCCTGACTGTCGCGGCGGACAAGCTCCAACAAGATTCCCTCGTCAGCGCACTCTACTGGCTGACCACGGGCCTCTCCATCTTCATCGTGGTCGTCGACGTGATCATGTTCTTTATGGTCTGGATGTTTCAAGACCGCCGAATCAAGGTCTCCGAGACGCGGTCCCTGTGGAACCCGTTTGGGGGCCGGAAGTGGTTCATGGACCGCGCGCTGACCATCCTCTCGATCATCGTTGGTCTGCTCGCCATGATCATCGCCATCTGCGCCGTGCTCTTCGGCCTCGGCCTCCTCATCACCATCGCCCAGCTGGTCGCTCGAGTCGCCTGCAACGGCATCTTCAGCATCGAGCTGTTCGGCCAGAGCACACAGTCCGTGTGCTTGGACGTGCCATCATTAGGTATCAACAGCGTGTGCGGCTGGGAAGCACTCCAGACCTGCGGACTGGTGACTGATATGCTGGTTCGCAACCTGCTCATCGGGGCCATGCTCCTGCTCTGGTGCCACATCGTCTGGATGGTCGTCATGCTCAGCATCCTCGAGACGTATCGGACCCACCACATCAAGCTCACAAAGAACAAGACCGCCAAAGCGATGGGTTTGGACGGCGTGGCCGCGAGCTCGACGACGTGAGCTGCGGGGGAGGGATCCCCCGATCCACCCAAGCACGGCCGCTTCATCGCCACCATTCCCACATGTGACACAAGTCTTCACCCACTTCCACCCACGGCCGTCGCCGCATCTCGCACCGCTCGCCCTCATCGCTCGCCCTCATCGCCCGCCACATTGTATATTCTACCCCATTCCTTCACTGCAGGGCTCTTGATAGCGAGAGAGCACCGAGCAGCTGCCGAAGTTCTGTTCTGCATCTCGTTCTGTTGCCGAATCGAATCGGCAAACGTCGCCATTCAGCGAAACTGCCACGCCCATACACCATGCTCAACATCAATCTCCTGACCTTGACGTGCAGACCGCGCCTGTCGGGGCGGGGCGCCACCTCCGCCACCTCGATGCATCCCGCTATGCTTCGCCCCACCCCGACGACGCGGGTTGCCGCCTCGCCCCACTCGTCCGTCAACGTGTCGTCCGTCTACACAGACTCGACCGAGCGGACGACGACCACGACGACGACCACGACGACGACGCAGCTGGACGCCTCGGCGCCCGCGACCGCGGACGCCTTGATCCCGGAGAAGGAGCTCAACCGGCGGCAGAAGATTAGCAAAGCGAACAAGGGAAAGGTCCCGTGGAACAAGGGGGCGAAGATGACGGACGCGATGAAGCAGAAGATATCGCAGCGGACCTACGAGGCCATGCAGCGCCCCGACGTCCGGGAGCGAATGAAGGTCGCCAACGCCAACAGGGCCCCCCACTCGGACGAGGTGCGGAAAAGAATACGGGAGGTGCTCCGCAAGCGGGCCGATGACGCCAGGGTGGTCATCCGCGAGCAGACCGTGCTGATCGTTGACGGCCTCGCGAGCAGCAGCGACCCCGAGGAGCGGGACATTGCGGCCAGGCAGGACGCGCACGACGTCATCGGCAGGCTCTCCTGGCGCGTGCTCCATCGCGACTTCGAGGAGATGTACGACAAGTGGGAGCGCGATGTGGACGGCTATCGGATCGCCGTCAAGGACAGGTTCCGGGAGTTGAACGAGCGGCAGGGGCGAGCGCGGCGGAGGAAGCAAACGTCGAGAGTGGCGTCGAGAGTGGCGTCGAGAGTGGCGTCGCGGCCGACCTCCGGCGCGTCGACAGGAGCGACAGGAGCGACGGGAGCGACGGGAGCGACGGGAGCGACGGGAGCGTCGTCGGAGCCGTCAACCGAGCCGCCGTCGGTCCTCTCGCAAGCCGAGGAGAAGATTGCGAGCGTGAGCAAGGCGCTGACCAAGCTGCAGGAGATGAAGGCGGCCTACGCCGACGACCCAGAATCGCTCCAGCTCGTCGAGGAGAAGGAAAAGGTGACCGCCGAGCTTCTGGAACGGTTGGAGATGAGTGCCACGGCCCTCCGCAGCTCTCAAAACTCGATGCTGCCTTGGGTCTCCAAAGGGAGGGTGGCGTAGGCCAGTCGGTCTTTCTCGCCGCCGAGGGATGAGGAGCCTTCCATCCGCACACGCACAAATTTCATTCATTTACTGTTACTGCCGAGTTGCTGTGACGCCAACGAGGGAACGAGAACGACAACAGACGCGGGTTCGTCCATTCGATTCGAATTCTGCGCCAGATTAAGAATGAGTTTCCCGGCGAGCACGACCGCGTCCCGCCCCCACGCCACGTTCCGGTGTGGGTTGGGCGTCTCGGGCGTTTCTCCCCGAGGGAACCTGGGGGTTGCCTCCCGCTCGCCCTTTCATCCGCCCAAAACGCCCGTCGGTCAGTCGATGATCAAGGCGCGGGCCTCGTCGCTCGGCTCCATCATCGAAACCATCGCTCCTGGCGCCTCGAGCGCGCCGCTGCGTGCTCCTTTGGACTTTTACGCGCTGCTGCACGTCTCGCGGGGCGCCACGAAGGACTCGATCTTCAAGTCGTACGAACGGCTGTCGGCCGACCCGCCGGCGGACTTTGGATTCAGCGAGAAGGCTCTGGCGGCGCGTAAGTCCGTGCTCGATACGGCGATGGAGACGCTGGGCTCGCCCGTGCTCCGGCGGGAGTACGACGAGCGCCTGCAGCTGGAGTCTGTCGATGAGACGCTGCCGCGGGACGCCCCGCATATTATCGCGGGCGTGTTGATTCTGCTGCACGAGGCGGGCAAGTACGACACAGTCATATCCCTGGGTACGGACGCGATCAGGTCGAAGAACGCGCGCAAGTTTCAGGATGTGGCGCTGGTGACGGCGTGCTCGATGCTGACGACGGCGACTGGGCTGCTCGAGTCGAGGTCGAGCCTGACGGAGGCGGAGGCGCTATTGAAGGCGGCGCAGGGGCTGTTGAAGAAGAGCGGCGTGGGCGGGGGGAACCAGGTGTTGAGGATTGTGGAGCGAACGATCGCAGAGGTGCACCCTCGGGTGGCGTTGGAGCTGATCGGGAGCAGCGATGCGCGCGTGCGGCATGAGGGGATTCGTCTGCTCCCTATGGCGCTCGAGGGGATGAAAAACGCCGTGGACAAGTCGGGCGACCGCCAGGACCGTCGGGTTCGGGAGGCGTGGATCGCCTACCTGGACCGCGTGCGGCAGTTGCTGTCGGCGGAGGAGCTGGTCGAGCTGTACAACATCTCGTCGCCGAACGTGTTTTCGGATGCGAAGGAGCTGTACTATGTCAGCGTGGCGCACTTGGCGATCGCTGCCAACGTGGGGGACGCAGAGATGGCGAGGCGGGCGAGGGAGATGCTGATCAAGGCGGACAAGCTGGCCGCCGACAGTCCAGTTGAGACCTCTGTTGGAAACAGCAACGGGAACATTGGGAGCATCAATACCAGCAACGTGTTTTCTCGTCGGGCGGTTGAGGAGCAGCAGCGACGGCGAGTGGCGCACGCGTGTGCGTCCCTGCTGTTGGGAGACAGTGGTGAGGCGGCGCGCGTGCTCGGGCTGCCGGTGCGTGCGGGGGATCCGATTGTGGCCGGGGTGGACAGGCAGATGGTGGCCTTCGTGAAAGAGTTCTCGAGGGGGTCGGAGACGCTCTTGCCGGGCCTGTGCGCGCTGGTCGAGCGGTGGATGAACGAGGTGGCGTTGATGAGCTTTTACAAGAACCCGGGAGTGTTTAGTCTGAACGAGTGGTTCGAGAACGAGAGGGTGGTCAAGTATTTGGAGACCATGGAGAGGGGCGGCGTGCTTTCCCGCGGCATCAAGAGCGTCGCCGGGGTGTTTAGGAACTTCTTCTCGTCCTCTGCGGGGGACAAGGTGGTGCTGGCTGACGATGAGGAGAGCGTGGTTGAGTCATCGTCCGAGGGCGAGGACGACGCGATCGAGGACGAGGCGATCGAGGACGAGGCGGAGACGCTGGCAGTGGCCGAGAGAGCGACGGCGACGGCGGCGATGCCTCATCCTGCGGCGGCCACGGCGCCGACGATGCCGACGACGCAGACGATGCCCTCAGAGCCGTCGCCGCAGACGACCGCACCGCCGGCGTTGCAGACGCGGTACGAATCGCTGGCTTCCGGTTCGTCGGCGTCCTTTGTCGAGGAGCTCTCGACCGAGTCGCAACCATCCCCCCCTCCTTCTCCCTCCGAGGGAGAGAACCAGTACCTGAAGGGCATGGACCTGTCGACCATGAAGCTGTTTGACGATGGCGATGCGCCACTCCCGCTCAACGAGGCGTCCATCGCCACGCTGGGCGGCGAGGAGGGCTGGTTCAGGAGCGCCTACGAGGCGAGGCGCGTGCGCTGGGGCAGGGTGACGGTCACGTCGCTCGTGCTTCTGGCAGCCCTGTCGACCACCTTGAACAAGGCCGGAGGCCGGGCGACCATGCACCGCGTCATTCCGGGGTACGCGAGGCACGTGTCCTACAACGCCAAGACGGGCACGTCACTGTCCAAGGGGCAGGCGCACGCGATCATCGCCAAGTGGCAGCGCGCCAAGGCCGAGGCGCTCGGCAAGCAGTACTCGACGCGCGGGCTCTCGGACGTCCTGGGAGATGACCTCGCCAAGGATTGGGCCGCGAGGGCGGCCGAGATGAAGAAGAAGAGCATCCACTACGTCCACAAGAGGCTCCAGTGCTCGGTCGAAAAGGTGGAGGTCGTCGAGAGCGACGCCCGCAGGGTCGTCGCGGAGATCAGGGAGACGATCGAAGTCGTTCGCCAGGACGGATCGAGGCCTCAGACCTTCCCGAGCTTGTACAAGGTCGAGTACGAGATGAGCAGGGCGGGCGGCAAGGGACCGTGGAAGATTGTTCGCGCGGCGATTGTCACAAAGTGAGTGCCGTACGTACGTAACGAAAGAATCACATTGCTCTACCGGCGCTTGCGTCCTCGACTCGGCTTGCCTCCACCCCCGCGCTTCTTCTTCTTCTCCGCAAACGTCCGCGGCGTGAAAGACACCTCCTTGTCGCCCCCGACGAGCCGGCGGCTCGGCGCACCGGCCCGCTTGGCCCGCTCTGCCAGCGACATGGTCCGCTCGCTCTCCAGACTGGCTCCCTGCTTGAACGCCTTGGCTGACTTGGCGTCCTTCGCCACGTACATCTTTGGCCTGGCGGTCGCCGCCGGCACGTTGACACCGTCGAAACCGTCTTCCGCCGCGTCCTGCTCGCTCTCACTCGCATCATCATCATCCCGCTCGTCGCCATCGTCGCCGTCGTCGTCGTCGAGCTCGTCAAAGTGCTCCGCCAGCAAACGCTTGTCCTTGGCCGGGTCCGTGTTGGGGTGCAGCTGCCGGTAGTCCTCGCTCTGGAAGTCGATCGCAAACTCGGGATCCTGGAACATCGCCGAGAACCGATTGTCGTCCAGCAAGTTGACCTCCAGCTTCTTGGCGCCCTTGGACTCGCTCTCGAGAATGAGCTTGGCCGCCGTCGCCGCGTTGACCTTGGGCAGCTTGCGCCGCTCCCCGATCCGGCTGCGCCGCTCGTCTTCCAGCTTCTCCTCGATCTTCTTCTTGCGGTACGTCTCGTAGGCGAACGGATCGCTGATGGCCTTGGCCTTATTGTACAGCCGGTTGTCCAGGAAAAAGCCGTGCATGTAGGCACGCAGCATCTTGGTGCCGACGAGGTTCGAGAGCCCGAGCTTTTCGAGCTCGCTCTTCGTCACGAACCGATAGTCGTCATACATCGACACGTTGGTGTTCTCCTCCATCTCCTCCGTGAGGTTCTCCAAGAAGTTGCACCACGTCGGCGCGGGCCCCAGCGACGGCACAAAGTACGCCTGGATCCTCGCGCTATCGCACGCCGCCATCAACAGCCCGCTATCCGGCCACAACGCCACGTCGTTTATCTCCCCGGCCGACTCCCCCGGCTCGATGTTGGTATGGGCCTCGCCCGTGTCGGCGTCCCAGATCTTGATGATGTGCCTGTCGGACGAGACGACGTGCCGCTGCCCAGACCCAAACGGGTCGGTCTGGAACTTGATATCGACAATGGCAGAGTCGTACATGTGATCCTTGGTGATCAACGGCTTGGAAGACCGCAAATCAAAGACCGCCACGACCCCGCCGCTCGTCCCGACGGCCATCTGCAGCCCGTTGTCGTCAAACCTCAGACTCGTCAGCTCCTGACCGCTCACACCGGCAGCAGCGGCTGCATTCATCCACCCGAGGCTCTCCCGCTGCCTCAAGTCGAAGCATTCGAGCCCACCGTCGTCTCCAGCACACGCAAAGAGGCCGTGGGCGGGGGCGATCCCGCAGGCGTTGACCGCCTGCGACCGGGTCTGAAGCGGGCTCATGAAGCGCCCCTCCGCGAGATCCAAGCGATAGACTTCCGGGGCAGAGCCGGACACGAGCAGCTCGGCCGACGTCTTGGAGTATGCCAGGTCCCGGCCAAACCGAGGGACCCGCACTTGATAGTACGCCCCGAACTTGGCGTGAAAGTGCAGCGTGCGGTCCGCGCACAGAAACACGGCCTTGGCGTAGTCGTCGGACAAAATCTGAAAGTCGACGATCTCGGCATCGAGGTACCGCTCGAACTTCATCGACAGCTGCGAGAGGTCATAGACGCGAACCCTCGGGGCGTGGTACCCCGTGGCGAAGATATACTGCCCATCCGGCGTGATCTTGATCCGCTGACATGCCGACGGAAACTCAAAGTCCTGGATGAGCTCGATCCGTTTCCGATACTCCTCGTCCTTGCGGAGCTGCTTCTTCTTCGACTCTGACAGCCATGAGGGGATAATCTTGCCCCCGGCGACGGAATAAACCTTGACGCCATCGCTGTTCTGCAGCTTCAACGTCGTCGCCATGGTTCGCTTGGAGGCAAGGGAGGTCGGGCACTCGGGTACCTGAAATTCTCAGCATGCGTATGAACGGGCATGCACCAGTGGGGTCCCCAGGTCTTCTCGGCGAAGCTGGTACGAGACCGTCTCTCTCTCCCTATCTATCGCAGTGTCACACACAGCGCCTGACGCGAGATAAGAAAAACTTGTTTTTCTTCCAACTGGCCTGGGGCCCAGGCTGGGCCAGGGGCGGTTGTTCGCGAACACAGCAGACGAGGAATGGGCGCTGACTGTTAGTGCCTTGGGAGGTTCCCTTATCCCGCTGGAGGC
>Ga0181573_10003632_pt1 | contig 13516 bp, 9 predicted proteins | sample 101ome_25_FD_148643 | JGI IMG/M metagenome (GOLD analysis project Ga0181573, IMG submission 148643) | Coastal salt marsh microbial communities from the Groves Creek Marsh, Skidaway Island, Georgia - 101409BT metaG (spades assembly) | ecosystem: Environmental > Aquatic > Marine > Intertidal zone...
ATAGACTATGATGAACAGTTGCGAACTGCGGTCCTTATGTCTCGACGGGAGAAGGTAATATCCAGCTTTCGCGTAATCATCATAGGAGAACCAAGCGATCGCCCAAAAATGAGGGAATTGCCAGAAAAACTGTTGTGCGAAAAGCGTACCTGTTTCAATATCAAAATCATTTCGAGCCGCAACCCAACCGAGCATATACGGAATGGCCCCGGGGAAGGCTCCGACGAACACCGCCATGGGCGTTCTGGCTTTTAAAGGCGTATACACCACCGCATAGAGCACGACACTCAACGCACCGAAATACGCAGTCATTGGATTGATGTAGTACAAGGCACTGAGGCCGACCAGCAACAACACCAATGAGACCATCCAAGCCTGGCGCATACTCAAAGTGCCCAAGGGCAAAGGACGATTCTTCGTGCGATTCATCAATGCATCGCGGTCCTTTTCATACATCTGATTCAACGCATTCGATGCCGCCACCACCGTGATTCCACCAATAATAAGGAGGATGAAGTGGGTCCAATTAAATGTGGTAAACCCCAGAATATACCCCGCCACCGAAGAAAACACTACTGAGGTGCTCAAGCGAAGTTTGCCGAGGCGGATCACCTCCTTGATGAAGGAAGTCTCAACAGCTGTAAGTGTATTAGGGGACGTCATGGGGCGCAAAGATACTACCTGAAAAGGGAATCAGTAAGTACTAGAGCACGATAAAATGCGGGTTCAATAAGTTCTCTTTATTGTACTGCAATGGGGTGCGCTCGTCTTTAGTGACCATCTGGAAACCAGCCGCTTCCACCACGGCCTGACCAGCTGCGGTGTCCCACTCCATGGTAGGTGCAAAACGTGGATATACATCTGCCAAACCTTCCGCAACCATACACATTTTTAAACTAGAACCCTTGCTCATGATTTCAACCGTTCCATGCTCTTTGCGGTACTGCTCTAAGAAATCTGAAGTCTCCTCGTTCATGTGTGATCTGGAACCTACTGCTGTAAAAGGTCGATCCATCGCCACTGGCAAGGCAATGCCTCCATCGAGGTCGCTTAGGTTCAGTCCAGCACCCGCATCGAAGTGGTATTTCTTAGCGCCTTGACCGACCACACCTAAATACAATTCTCCTGTTACAGGAACATATACCGCACCTAAAACCGGAGCGCCGTCCTGAACCAAGGCGACATTGACGGTAAACTCTCCATTGCGCTTGATGAATTCCTTTGTTCCGTCTAGCGGATCAACGATCCACATGGTACTAATATCCTTGCGGTCGGCGTATTCCATGTGCTTGCCTTCCTCACTCAACACCCAATAATTCGTCTTGTTCAAGTGCTCCATGATAGCGGCATTGCTTTTCAAATCCGCCTGGGTTAATGGGCTATCGTCGCCCTTAATCTCTACTTGAGTTTCTTCGTTGTTATAAACATCAAGAATGGCGGCACCGCCGTCCAACGCTGCTTGAGCAGCAATAAGTTTGTTTGTTTGGAGGTCTATAGACATGATGGACTATGTTCTAAAAACAAAACCCGGGCAACGCCCGGGCTCTGAAGGAATTCTTTTGATTATTGCAATCTCGCGTTGATCGGCACCGTGTACTGCATACGTACAGGCTTACCGCGCTGTTTTGCCGGGATAAACTTAGGCAACAACTTAATTACACGAATGGCCTCATCATCGATGAGCTTATCCACTCCACGTGCAATAGTAACATTGCTCACTTTACCGTTTTTCTCAATAACGAAGTTCACATAAACCTTCCCTTGGATACCCATTTGACGAGCCAATTCTGGGAAGTCAAACTCTTTACCGATGTGCTTCATGATGTTTTGGTTGAAACACATGAATTTCTCGTCTTCTGTAGCCAAGTTCTCACAACCTGGGAAAATAGGCTTATTCTCAACTACCGCAAAGTTGAAGATCTCATCCTCTTCTTCTGGAACTTCTTCAACGATCTCGATAACCTCGCTCTCGTCTGTTTCCGTAGATTCGAATTCAACCTCTTCAATCTCCAAATCATCTTCCACAATCTGAATCACCTCTGGCGGAGCCGGCGGTGGTGGTGGAGGTGGTGGAGGTGGCGTACGGTTAGTAATGATGGCGATTTCATCTTCATCATCGTATGACATTTTACCCAAATCACCAGGGCCGCTTTCGTACGACTTAAGCTCTAAAAAGAACAAAGTCATGGCAAGCGAAGCAGTCAAACCGATTAATAAGAAGAGACTCTTCTTATTTTCTGCATCTGCTTTTGTTGTCTTTCTTGTTTTCATGAACTCGAACTATTGAGGCGCTAAAATAACTAAAAGTATCGGTCGCGCAATATCAAATTAGGGTCAATTACGGGTAAACATCACAGGTACAGCCATGCTCACCGGAGCCGCTTTTCCATCTACAGTCCCTGGACGTATTGGGTCTGGAAGCGTACGCATCGCACGCAAGGCCTCCTCCTTGGCCAAATCATTAAATGAACGCAGGCTGTTGACCTCAGCTAAATGACCCGAAGCGTCAAATTTTAGCTCGACAAATACCTTTCCATTTTCCTTCAGCCCTTCCGGCCATTTCAGCTCATTCATCAGGTGATTCATCACAAATCTGTTGAAGCAAACCTGTTGCTCGCTTTGATCGCCTTGAATGTGTGCGCAAGTTTCGAACACTGGCAAGGTCTGGGTCACATGGATATGATCGACAGACTGTGCCATCAAAGGCAATGACAATGATAAAAAAGCCGATGCTAGAAGAGAACGGATCAACATGCGTTTAGAATTTTACATTAATGGGCAAAATATACGACATACGTACGGGCTTTCCATTCATTTTCGCTGGAGTGAATCGAGGCAGTGATTTTACAACGCGTAACGCTTCTACTGCGATGAGCTCGTCCTCACCACGAATGATTTTGGCATTGCGTACTTCGCCGTTCTTTTCAATGATGAATTCGACAAATAGCTTTTCGCCACGGCTGAACTGAATCATGCGTTCACTTACCTCAAAATTCGAAGAAACATAGGCCATCAATTGGCTATTCATACAAGCATATCTTTCATCGTTCGTCAACGCCTCTTCACAACCCGCAAATACTGGCATGCTTTCTACTTGAGTAAAAGTGAACACCTCTATCGGATCAGGATCAACGATTACCTCTAGTCCATCATCGATGGTGGTCGTATTCCACTCCGTCACGAGATTTGGCAAGGTTGCATTGTTATCGATCACTGTGAACTCGTTCGGGTTAAACTTTGGCATAGTCTTCGGCTTCGAAGGAGCCTCTGGCGCACGCATTACCGTCACAGGCACAGTCCAATCAATTTCTTCCGTAAATCCACCATCATCACTGAAATCTGGCATCTCAGCTTGGGCAAAGTTCATTTCGAAAGCAGCGTACACCGTCAGTAAAGACAAGGATAGTCCGACCAAGAAAAACAAGGGTCTTTTTGCTTCGAGGGTTAAGGGGTTAGGGTTGGCATTTCTCGTTTTCATAACCAAGTGATTTAAGGGGTTCACTTAGTCTACTCAAAAAACTATGCCAAGAATTTGTGAAGGAATCGGCTCCCTACAATTGCAATGATTGCGCCGCCGGTGTTGGCCAGAGCATCTAGGGCATCTGCACTGCGGCCGTAGGACATCCAACCTTGCGCAAGTTCGATGCCGGCCCCAAAGAGCACGGCCGCTACCCAATAAAAGACCAACTTGCGACGGCTCACAGGTTTTTGATAGGCTCGAGAAGTGCCGAAATACAAGAGCACCACCCAAGTAAAATAGAGCACTCCATGAGCCAATTTATCCGAGACATTCAACTCCCATCCAGGATCGAGGTCTTGAACCGGCGCGAGGCTCAGGTAGATAATTAAAAAGCCCCATGCAAGTGCTGGGGCTCTATATATCCAAGGATTGCGCATGGCTTATCCAAGCATTGCTTCGTAGGCAGCGGCATCCATGAGGCCATCTAACTCTGAAGCATCCGCAATTTTAATTTTCACCATCCAACCGTCGCCATATGGATCGTCATTGACAGATTCAGGAGCATCTTCCAACGCCTCATTGAATTCCAAGACTTCACCACTCACCGGCAGAAACAAGTCTGATACGGTTTTCACTGCCTCTACAGAACCGAACACTTCGTCTTTATCTAAAGACTCGCCTTCTGTATCAACATCAACGAAAACGATATCACCAAGCTCGCCCGCAGCGAACGCTGTAATACCAACATAGGCTTCATCGCCTTCAACGCGGATCCACTCGTGGTCCTTTGAGTACTTTAAGTTATCTGGAAACTGCATATGCATTTGTTTTGGGTTTCAAATTTAAGTCCAATTTTATTCTCATCTCCCCTATTGCGAAAGATTAAATCTAAAGGCCACACCGGCATTTGTATTTAACGTCGGGAAGGCGTTAGAAGTTTTGAATTTACTGACCGTTTGGTCATAGTATAATCGGGCCGTTAACTTGGGAGATAACATATAATCTGCACTGGCTTTGAGCGACCAAATGCGCTGACCCGCGGTAATTTGATCAACACCTTCCTGGATGCGGCGAATCACCGTAGCATTATCTCTCAAACTGAAGTCTAACTTCATGTCGAGGTTAGAAGTGATTTTTTGCCTTCTGCCGTCACTTACAATAAAGAAAGAAACGTCTTTAATGATGTAACCCGTACCAAGCACGAATTCGTATCCTTTAGTATCGGTCATTTGGTTGTTGACCAAGCTCAAGTTCAATTGGCGGTTCCGCTTGATATCTAGGCGCAAACTTGCCTGATTTTTCATCCGAACATTTAAACCGACAAAAGGACCAAATGTCTCTGAAATACTGATTTGATTGATTTGCATTGGGCCAAGGAAATCCCCATTAGAATTGCGGATATTGTTCGCGGGCTCCCCGTTTTGAATGCGCTGCTGAAGCAGCATATTGCTCTGGAAACTATTCATCGTGTACAAGCTCTTGTAGCTGTGGGTCAAGGTGAAGCTCTGGAAGTTCTTCTTAAACCACGGGATGTTCATGAGCCCGTTAAAGTTGAGGTCCCAATTCGGCATTGGCATCGTCGGCCTTCCATTCATCTCAATGGTATTGGGATCACGACCAGAATAAGCAGCTAGGAAGGCCGGTATGAGTACATCTGGATTGTTGTAACTGTAGCCATCATATCCTTCGCGCGTGCCCGTGGTGTCTTGGGCTGCGGTAATAAAATTGGCCACATACATAGGATCATCAATAGCGCGTTGCGTTGCCAAACGCTCAGAAATTACGTTCCGGTGGGCTAAGAAAGTTTCGTAGACCTGAGAGTAGGAAGTCGAATCCATCGGTTCAAATGCACTTCCTATGGACAAGAAGGAAATACTGTAGTTCCCCATGTCCATTGGATTGAAGTGGTAATAACCTTCGGCCAGACCTAACGTGGTGTCCTGCAATGGATCGTGGAATCTGAAGATCGAAGTGTTGTTCAGACCGGCGACCCTTGAAGCGTTTACTTGAAGTCGGATATCTTTCCAAGGCTCCACTACCGCACGGAAATTGAGGTTTTCAGTGAAGGTCTTTTGGAATTGGTTCGGTTGTTTTGGGTTCTTGGTCAACCAGCCCAGATCCCCGGCTTTAGCAGTAATATCCTCCTGCGAGCCGAATACAAAGCCCAGTCCAGGCGACATTACGCTGCTCGGATCCATGCCGAAGTATACCGGATTTGTGATTACACCCGGCAATAAGGTACCATTGGTTTGAGAATAAGTTAAGGATGCACTGCGCACCATCATGGCGACACGGGCAGCACCCAAAAGAATCTTAGGATCTTTTTTCTCCTCCTTCTCGTCTTCGTTGCCCTTGGCTGCGCCTCGTTTAGGAGGGGCGCCACGACGCCGAGCCTGCGGAGTGGGTCGTGCGCCCTGATTGGCTTTGCGCAAGAACGGCACTTGGTTGTAGAAGTTGACGAAGTTGGCGTTTCCGTTGAATTGGATCGAGTTTGAGTTTTGAGCCCTGTTTCCGAAGTAAATGTCTGGATTGCTCTGTGGGTTCAATGCTGAAGTGGAGTTCGTCGTCCAATCGTAATTCGCAGAATAACGCAAGCTCGTGGAGGTAAAGTCCATAAACGGAAGCTTGTTAAGAGGCATTTGCCAGTTGACATTGAGCGTCTGGTGGAACTCTGTCGGACGTCCGAGGGTGGATAATCCCGCTCTGATCGTATCGCGGTTGGCTTGTGTTTTTGGATCGCCGGGTAACTCGTCGATTCGGCTCATGGCTTGAGCATTGTAATCCACCTTCAAACCACGACTTAAATCGTAGGCGATATCGTACATACGCTTGGTGGTCAAAGCCTTATTGTAGGTAACTGGCAGCTTAATAGTTGGATCGAAAGTGTTACGCATCTGCATGGTCGCCATTTGACGCTTTACCTCGGTTCTAAGGGTCACCTTAGAAGGTAAATAATAGAAATTGAAATCTCTAATCAGAGCCAATTGTTTGTTGGTAACAAGAGTTTTAAATGGCTCGACAATTTTTGGACGGGTTTGGTAATTGTAGTTCAGCGAGGCCGTATGCATGAAGCGGTGATCGCGCACAATATTGATGTTGCGTTTCTCGCTCTCAGTGTAGGCATATGAGGTATTAAAGTTTGTGATGTTCAGAGGAGAATTAGCCCAAAAATTACCTTTAGACTTTCCGCCGCCTTCCATGCCGCCTTCCATGCCTTTAGGACCCATAGGCGCAGGTCTTCCCGCACCGCCTACAGCGCCGCCTTTTTCCTTGCGAACATTGGTGAAGTTGATGCTCTTGCGCATCTCGTATTCTTGTCCGGCAAAACGCAGGCTATCCCTTTCTGCTTGAGAATTCGTCTCTGCTAATGCCCTATTAAATTCGATATCCGGATCTAACGGATTGAACTGAGGCGATTTAAAATTCTCACTGAAACTAAAGAACATTGGTAGCTTAACACCTAATTCTGACGGCAACACCTTATCTAGATTTATGTTACTCTGAATACCGTAGGAGCGCTCAGTAAATTTGTTTCGTTCGTTGACGGTTTGATCAATGGAACCAAATCCGATGGTGCTCATCATACCCGTGACGTTCACATTGGCAAAATCCGCAAGTTTTGCACTAGCTGTCGCCGTTGCCGCCCAACCGCCACTATTGTCGAAGTCACTCAAACGCAATTCGTTCACCCAGATCTCGGCACACTTGTCGAGGCCATCATCTCCATCCGTTGCTGCGCGTTTTTTAGGGTTGCGAACACCAATTAAAAGTGTTCGAACGTTGCTGATATTTGGAGCTCCAACAACACTTAAAGTAGTCCCCTCAGGAGTAGTCACAGAATATTTATTCGTTAAACTCAGCGTAGGATCCGTTTCCATGGCTGCATTTCGAGCCAATTTCAAGGTCTTCAAATCCTCAAATACCAAATCAATATTATTGCCCGAAGGCCAGATATCTTCAGGTAAAACGGCTCCCCATTCCGTCACTTGCATCGGCACCTCGTACTCATAGTAGTTGCCGTTATAATCGGACCCTAGGCGAACAAAAATGCTCAAATCACCGTCCTGAAGATCGTCGAAATCGCCGCCGCTTTCCACGTGGACAAACATTTTCAGGCGTTTGTACATCCGCATATCAAAGTTGAAGTTGCGGAATACTGCGCGAGCATCGCCGTCCTTTAATCCGCAGACTTCGAGGGACATACTCTGCTCGTTTTGCTGGATGATTTGGGTACCCCCGTAGACTTGCTGACGCTCAATATCCGGTGGCAATACGTATGGGATAGGCACGCGTCCGCCATTTTCTTCTAGGTTGACGGCATTTACGTTGAAGTTGGTGCCGTCGTTTTCGTCTACAGGTACGTTTTCACGTATGTCGTCGAGTACGAATGGGAATCTGCGCCACTCGCCACGGACGAGTTCAAGTTTGGCGAAACGCAGAACGATCGGATCGTCAAATTCCGTGAGGAACATACGCATGAATCGGATCGAGCGGAAATCCGTGATGCCGCCCACTTTCTTTTGTGGTTGGAAGACCGGGATTTTGAATTGGATCCAGCGAGTTGGGCGCGTCATCCCGTTCGGCAAGGCATGGCTGTTCGTCTCGTAGATATCCGCCACGAAGTTTTTGCCCACCACTAAGTCTTCCGGACGCATGGACACGCGGTATTGGAAATAGCTTTCGGTCTTACTCAAGGTTTGGTCGCGGTTCGCATCCTCCTTATCTGGCACGTTGGTAGCCGAGGCCGGCGCACCGTTGATGGTCTCCGTGCCACTGTTGCCCTCTACCCCATTGAAATTATAGTAACGACGAAGGATGTCCGCCGAGGCATTGTCCAGTGAATCGCCGCGGTAGTACACGAAATTATCAGCATTTGGATCGCGGAAGGCACGCTGGTAGGCGGCTGTGTTTGTCCCGTAGGCTGTATTGATGCGTTGGAGGTAAGAGCTGCCACCTGTTGGTGACCAAATACGTTCTTCAGGATCCGTCAAGGCATCAAAACCCACGTCTTGCGCCTCGCGGGCTCCTGCGGTATTATCAAAGAATTCGGTGATCGGCTGAATTTCGCTCAACAAGCCCCACTGGGTAGAATCCATCCCGGATTTATCGCCGTCGGCCGGAATACCATTCTCGAAACTTTGACGTCCATCCTTTAGGACATCTTCCGAAACGCTACCGAGGTTGAAATACAGGTCCCCACCGTCAGGGGCATTGTCATTATCGTAGAATGGATCCATCACCCAGAATTGGATGAACTCAATATTTTGCTCCTCGAAATTGTTGATTTGGAGCGGACGCATAATTCCGGCCCAACGCGATGAAGGATCGACCAATTTTCCATCCGAATCAATCCCTTGACTAATGCCGGCCAAGCCTTCGACATCAAAGTTGTATGGGCCGCGCTCCGCTGGATAGTACGCCAAATCGAACATCGCCAGGTTGCGCGCCTCGTTTGTACTCAAGCTGTAATTTGGGAATACCTCTTTCACCAAGACCTCACGCATGCGCTGGTCCGAGGTGATTTCCGGGTCATTGCGAATATTATCCGGCACACTGGCCCCTCCCGTGTAAAGAGATGGATCAATAATATACCAGGCCAATTTCGCTCTGTTGTACCCATAGGCCAGGTCGTTGTTGAGCGAACTTTCCGGGAACAACCCGTCCTGCTTGGCAGGGGTCGAGGCCAAGTTCCAAGCGGTAAAACTGCGCAAGTCAATGGTGGTCTGCGAACTTTCGAAATCGTCTAGGTAGGTGGTTTCGGCACCTGTAATACGAATACCGCGAGGGGATCCTGGGATAAGGTGGGCGAATTCACCTTTAAATTGAAGTTGAGATTTTTCTTTCGTTTCAATGAACGGCAAGGCATCCACAAAGCGCGTGAGGTAAGGCGCCTCGTCGCTGTAGTTGGTATTCATCCCCCAAATGGTATTGGAGATGGGCTCATCGCCTATATTCACTTTCTGCGTCAGCGGTCTTTCCGTCAAGTGCAACCAAGTACCCCCAATGTTCAAATGCTCATTGACCTTGTGATCAATGTTGGTCCCATAGAACGTCTTGGTCTGAACGTTGAAGAGCGTGTTGTTTTCGAAGCTCACCTTGATGGGCGACCCCGAATTCAGTACTCCTTCATTGATAATGCGGACACGGCCCAATGAGTAATCCACCGTGTAATCCTGATTTTCCGTCAGCGTTCGCCCGCCTGCCGTCACCGTCACCGATCCTTGCGGAATATTGAAGGCTCCAAGACTGATCTCCGAACCGCTCGCGCTCTTGTATTGCCCGCGCAGGATGAATTTGTTGAGCTGGGTTTGCTCCTGAGCTCGGAATCTAGTGCTGTCATACAACGCTTGATAGACATAGCGATCACGCGCTTTTTCTGTGTCCAATTTCTCATACAAGTTCGACCCAAATGGCTCCACCACCGGGAAGATGATGCGCCCGCGCTGCTGGTCAATGGTCGTCCCAGGCACAAAGTCGAAAATCCCATCCGGGAAGGGGTCGTTGTTCGTATTTAATCGGTCCAATTCCATTACTCCAATGAGCAACGTATCACTAAGATTTCCGTCCGGCAAGAATGGGATGGGCACCCCAGTTTCGTCGTTCATGTACAGAATGTCCATATAGAAATCCTCGCGGTCCAATTGGTACGCATTCAAGGCATAGATGTTCTTCATCATCAAGTCCCACGTCGGCATGCGCACATCCAAAACCGTACTCTTAAGGAGCTTCAGGATCAACGTTTTCGGCGGGGTCACCCCATCGTTCGAAAATTCCCCGACCTGGTAGGTGCGGCCCGCGGCGGTGTACTGAAAGGCGACGGCCAAGACCTCATCTTGATTCAAGGCTTGGTTTAGGGTGATGTAGCCCAATTGCGGATGCACATTGTATTGATTCGGCTCCAATTTGCGCGCATTGGCCAATTCTACATATTCCCGCGCCTCCAAAAATCCGGAGCTGCTCAAATCTTGATTCGCCGTAGCAATATCTCGCACCCCAGGTATATCAGATTCCAAAACCAAAGGATCCAACTTACTATTGGCGTTGTTTGGAAAGCCCTCCAAGTTCACATTCCCACCCGGGAAGATGCTCACCCCCGGCAAGCCCGCCGTATCATTTCTATAGGCATAGCGCTCGTCCGCCCCCAAATCCATGAAAGCCACAATATTGCGAAGGTTCTGCGTCGCACTGCGTTCGTTCGTCACCCAAACCTCAACTTTAGTAATCTGTACAGGCGAGGTGATGAGCGGTAGGTTTTCGAGGTATTCTTCGTAGTGTTCACGGAAGAATTGGCTCAAGAAGTAGTGACGGTTGGCCTCGTACTCATCGCCTTGGATATAGAACTCCGTCGTGGTTCCCCCACTCTGCACATTGATGCTCTGACTCTGGGAACGCTGCTCAGAGAACACAGTGGTGACCATGGTGTTTCCAAATTGGAATTGGCCCTTCAAACCAAATAAACTCTGCGCTCCTGTGATCAAGCTGCTGTTGAGTGGCATATTGATGTTCCCCATCTCTAGGCGCTTGATGATATCGTCCTCCTCCCCTTCGAAGTCCAATTTCATCTTGTTATCAAAGGCGAACGTAGCTTCCGTATCATAGTTGATCCCCAACTCTAACCGGTCCCCAATTTTACCCTTTACATTCATCTGAATGCGCTGGCCAAAATCGAAAGCGAAGGTCTTTTGGTTCCGAACAGGAATCCCCGGATTCTGAACGTATTGGTATTTACCTCCGAAGCGGATTTCTGCCATCCCCTGCGGACGAATTTCCACGATATCACTTCCAAAGACCTGACCAAGGGCTTCATTGCCCGTCTGAATCTGCGGCACTAAGCCAGCGTTATCTCGCGGACTATCGCCGCTAGCGTTGTACAAAGCACTCTTATTGCCAAAGTAATCTTGCTCGCTTTGGCTGTACATGTACTGACGGTACTGATCCGTCGTCCATACCTCAGGGGTCATGAACAAAACATCGCCGTATCGTCTGTAGACTAAATAATTCCCTGTAATAGGGTCGTAGATGATCTCGCGCTGATAATTGGCCGGATCTGGTAAAGAAAGGCTGCCCGTACTCCCTGAAGAAGTCGTATCGTTAGCGTCTTGAGCAAACGAAGGCACTGCCCACAACAATGCTGCGGCGAACCAAAAGAAATGTAATCGTTTACCCAAGGTGCGTTTCATTACAGCATTTGGAGTGCTTGACGGACCAATTCTTCCGTCGTCGCATTTGGATTCGTCTTTAGCAATTTGTTCAAGATGTTTTCGGTCTGCTTGGCGGTAATGCCTAAGGTCGTTAGGGCGGCATATGCCTCTGCACGAGCGCCACCTGAAGCTGCCACCGCACCTTCGCCAGCCACCGCTGTTTTTGCCACCTTATCTCGCAAATCAATCACGATACGCTGAGCCGTTTTAGCACCAATGCCCTTGACCCCTTGAAGCGTATGTGCATCCTCACTCATGATGGCTTGTTCCACCTCGTGTGGAGCCAAAGAGCTCAAGATTACGCGTGCCGTATTGGCCCCCACTCCACTAACGCTAATGAGTAATTCAAACAGTGCTTTCTCTCGCTGGGTACTAAACCCGAACAATTGCTGGGCATCCTCGCGAATTAGATGGTAGGTATAGAGTAAACCATTGGACAATGGTTCAACATCTGCGTAGGTATTCAAAGAAATTTGCACATCGTACCCTACTCCGGCACAATCCACCACCACTTGAGTGGCGCTTTTCAGTACAAATTCTCCTTTGACATAATAGATCATAAAAGCTACTGGTCTTAATCTATTTCAAACGTAATTATGGGGCTTTTGGTATATCCCTAAACGAAAAAAAGCCGCGCACGGCGCGGCCTTCCTTCATTCTAAAATCTTAATGTCTAATAATGAGTTTTTTAAACGACGCACCGTCCACACTGTAGAGGTACACTCCGTTACTTAACTCCGCCACCGAGATGGCATTTTTACCTGGATTCAAGGCTTTGGTTTTCACCAAGGCTCCAATAGTATTGTAAATGACCAATTGGCCACTCTTAGACGTTTCCACTGTAATGAAATTGCGCGCTGGATTTGGGTATAATTTATCTGCAGCAATTTGCACATCCACGGTACCCATGGTAGGCCCCGCTGAGATTTGAACCCAAACACTCAAGCTATCGCTTTGGTCTTTACCGTTGTAGAACACATAACGAGTACTGTCCATACACGTGGCACTAGTCGTTGGCGAGTACACGTGACCGCTAAAGTCATTCTTCTCGTCGCCCGCCAAAATGTTTACGTAACCAATGCTGTTATCAACATCAGCGCCGTAGCAGTAATCCCAGCAGAAGTAAGCACTATCGTAGGCACAGGTCGGGCTATTGTAGGCGCGACGAATGTACACCTCCAAATCTTCAGTGCTCGTGTTTTTAACTTTAATGTGGAATCCATAATCTGCAACAGCGGTAGAATTAACTTCTATCACAGTATCCTGTTCCACAACAGACAATGATTGTGCTTGCGCCGAGAAGACGAAAGCAGAGAAAAGAACGAGGTATAGGGCTTTTTTCATGAGTCAATTATTATTGCTCAAATATAACGAACCCTTTTCACAACACAACTATGCTCGATTACGCTCGTTTTTATTAAATTTCCACTTTCAAAAACACAAATGCATGAAAAAACTTTTACTCTCCTTAACCGCCTTGTTCGCTGCATCAGTTGCATTTGCGCAGGGCCAAAGCACGATTTATTCGTGGGACTTTAACAGCGGGATGCCTTCAGGTTGGTCTCAAGTGACTAACGCGACTGACGGTGGATTCCAAGCTGGATCAGCTTCATCAGTAAGCTCACAGTACTTCACTATCAGCGACCCAGGATCAAACATCTTGGCCACTAACGATGACGATTGTAACTGCAATAAAGCAGATGAATACCTCATTACGGACACACTCGATTTGAGCAACTACTCTACGCTACACGTTACCTTTAAGAGCTTCTTCTACGGCGCAACTTACAGTGGTGCTACTGAAGCTGCTGAATTCTTGTACTCTACTAACGGGGGTTCTTCTTGGACTTCTTTG
>Ga0181573_10003640_pt1 | contig 13487 bp, 11 predicted proteins | sample 101ome_25_FD_148643 | JGI IMG/M metagenome (GOLD analysis project Ga0181573, IMG submission 148643) | Coastal salt marsh microbial communities from the Groves Creek Marsh, Skidaway Island, Georgia - 101409BT metaG (spades assembly) | ecosystem: Environmental > Aquatic > Marine > Intertidal zone...
CCCAGAATACCCGCGTAGCGCAGGGTAGGCCGCTCTGCTGCTAGGCCCTGATAGAAATCCACAAGGGGCCGGGTTTGATCGCGATAAACCTCGAGGCGACGGCGCACCGTTTCCTCCCGGTCATCTTGTCGTTGGATCAGGGGCTCTCCCGTTTGATCGTCCTGCCCCGCAACCTTCGGCGGGTTGTATTCGACGTGATAGATCCGCCCGGAGGCTTCGTGCACCCGGCGCCCGGAGAGGCGCTTGACGATTTCCTCGTCGTCGACGTCTAGCGCCACCACTTCGTCGATGGCGACACCGGCCTCATCAAGAGCCTGGGCCTGGGGAATGGTGCGGGGGAAGCCATCAAGGAGGAACCCGTTTGCACAATCAGGCTGAGCGATGCGGTCCTTCACGAGCGCAATGATCAGCGCATCGGGAACCAGTTCGCCAGTGCTCATGTAGCGCTCCGCTTCCTGCCCAAGCTCCGTGCCCGCCGCACGCGCCGCGCGGAGCATGTCCCCGGTGGAGATTTGGGGAATGGAGAACTTATCCATTAGGAACTGGGCCTGCGTTCCTTTTCCAGCGCCGGGGGCACCCAATAAGATTATTCGCATGAACGACTCGCTTCGACTTAACGCGCGGGGGGTTGCGCGGCGCTCTCTTTCCGAAAGCATGAATGACTGGGACCGGGAACCTTACACGGGCCCCTAGGGCCGGACAAGCGTCGCCCCAACCCCCTCCCGCGGGGCTCGGCGCGCGTCAATAACGTTCGGAATCTGAGTAATCCGGTCAAGTAAACGCCCCAGGGAAGCTAGGCCATCGAGCTCCACCGTGAGCTCAATGGTGGCCGTAGACACCAAGCGATCGGTGCGCGTGGTGCTGGAAAGCACATCGATGTGTTCCTGGGCAAAAACGTGCGTCACGTCAAAGAGCAAACCCGCTCGATCGTAGGCGCGCACCTCGATATCGAAGGGGAAGCGGCGAGGGATACTGCTCCCCCACTCCAGCTTGATGAGCTTTCCCGGGGCCTCCCGCTCCAGCGTGAGAATCTGCGGACATTCCCGGCGATGTACGCGCACCGCACCCTCAAAAACTTCCCCGAGGATGCTGTGATGCCCCTCCGGCGTGCAGCATTCGGCCAAGGTGACGGCACGGTTCCCAGCCCCGAGGACATCAGGGCGAAGAGGCTCCGCCGCCTGGGGCAAAAGGTCGAGCTGAAGGTCCTCATCCTCTCGTTCGGCGACCGCCTGCGCCGCTTCAAGCACCGCCTCCATGGTGAGCTCCCCCACGGCCACGGCACCAAAAAGCGCGTCCTCAGAATCAAGCTCTAGGCGCGGCAGCACGCGCGGCAGCACGCGCGCATCCAGGGAAAGGCGCGTGAGTTCCCGAAGGACCCGCTGCCGCCCCTCATCGAGGTTTCGCGCTCGATCCCTCGCCCGGAACCAGGCCTGTACCTTCGCGCGGGCGCGGGGCGTGGTGAGATAACCCAGATTGGGATTCAACCAGCTTGAAGCAGGCTCTTCCTCATCGCCGGTCAGAATTTCCACCTTCTGCCCCGTTTCCAGCGGCGTATTTAGGGGCACGATGCGGCCATCGACCCGCGCCGCTCGGCACCGATGCCCCACCTCCGTGTGAATGCGATAGGCGTAATCTAGAGGCGTGGCGCCGGGAGCCAGATCCACCACGTGGCCCTCCGGCGTCAGGAGGTAGATGCGCTCTTGATCGAACTCCCGGCGCAGACTATCCCCAAGGGAGCCCAGGTCCCCAAGCTCCTCCTGCCACTCAAGGACCTGGCGTAGCCAGGTCACCTTTCGATCGTAGGCGCTGTTATCGGTCAGCGTGTCGCCCTTGTAGGCCCAATGGGCGCACACGCCAAGCTCCGCTTCCTCATGCATTTCCTGGGTTCGGATCTGCACTTCTAGGGTGAGGCCCTCGGGCCCGACCACGGCCGTGTGGATGGAGCGATAGCCGTTCTCCTTTGGAGAAGCGATGTAATCGTCGAACTCCCGGGGGATGTGGCGCCACAGGGAATGGACCACGCCCAGAGCGCCGTAGCAATCCCGGAGCTCATCGACGAGCACCCGCACCGCACGCACGTCGTACATCTCCTCGAAGCCGATGCCCTTACGCTGCATCTTTCGATAGATGGAATAGATGTGCTTCGGTCGCCCCGAGACTACCGCGTGAATTCCGGAGCCTTCCAGCTTGTCTGTGAGGGTGGCGACCACCTCCTTGATGTAGCCCTCCCGGGCTTTGCGGCGTTCCTTAAGGAGCTTGGCCACGCGCTTATAAGCCTCGGGCTCAAGATAACGAAAAGCCAGGTCCTCAAGCTCCCAACGCAGCTGACCAATACCGAGGCGGTGGGCTAGGGGCGCATAGACGTCTACGATTTCCTGGGCGACCCGCAGCTGCCGCTCCCGACGCGCGAGCTTCGCGCTTCGAATGGCGCAGGTTCGCTCGGCCAGCTTAATGAGGGCGACGCGCACATCATCGATCAGCGCGACCAACATCTTGCGAACGTTTTCGATCTGCGTTTCCTGGGAACCGATGGCCTTCGGCGCGGAGGACAGCTTTAGCGCGCTGACCGCCGCCATGCGCAGGACCCCATCGACAAGGACGCGAACCCGAGGCCCGAAGGCACCTTCGACCGCCTCAAGCTCAAGCTTCTTCTCTCGCACGGCGCGGTAAAGCAGCCCCGCAATGATGGCGTCCTCGTCGGCCCGCAGCTCGGCGAGAATCTCCGCCATATCGAGCCCCGTCTCGAAGCTGGAGATCCCCGAGGCCCAAAGGTTTTTCGCGGCAATGGCGTCCCGCTCAGCCTGCTGCGCCCGCAGCACGGCCTGGCGCAGGCGCTCAGGATTACGCGCCGGAGCCGCGGCACAAAAGGCCGCCAGCCACCCCTCCACATCCACCTCCCCGGCGGCGGTGCGGGGTCGATCATCCTTTACCTTAACCACACCTCTTCCCTCGTTTCTGCAGTCTTAGGCGCCGGAGGGGGACGCCGGAAACGTAAACAGGGCCATGGACTCAACGTGAGTCGTATGGGGAAACATGTCCATGATACCGCTGGCTTCGAGCCTATACCCCTGGCGCTGCAGCGCAGCGGCGTCTCGCGCCAGGGTTTTAGGATTGCAAGACACGTAGACCACCCGGCGCGCGCCCGTGCTGGCGAGATCCTCGCAGAGGGCCTCGGCGCCGGAGCGGGGAGGATCTAACAACACCGCCTCGGCCTTAGGCAAGTGCCTTGCCGCAAAGGCATCACTGTAGAGATCGGCCACGGAAAAGGGGACCGCTCCCAACCCATTACGCTCGGCATTAGCCCGCGCCCGAGCCACCAGCGATTCACTGCCCTCAAAGCCCTGCACGTTGGCCCCAAGGCGCGCGAGCGGCAGGGTAAAATTGCCCAGCCCGCAGAATAAATCGAGCACCTTCATCCCCGGGGTGGGCGCCAGAAGTTCGAGCGCCTGCGACACCATCTTCTGGTTGATTTCGCTATTCACCTGGGTGAAATCGAGAGGCTCAAATTCGAACGCGAGTTTGAATTCCGGAAGGGTATAGGTCAGAGGCGGGGGCAGGAAGGGGACCAGGGGGGTCACCGTGTCCGGCCCTCCAGGCTGGAGATACAGCGTCAGCCCCCGGGCCTCAGCAAAGCCTCGGAGCCGATCGAGATCCTCCGCCGTAAAGGGGGCGAGATGTCGGAGAACCACGGCAGCGCCCCCATCCCCCGCCGCCAATTCGAGCTGGGGAATTTGATCAGGGATCGACAGGGACCGGATCAGGACCTTAAGCGGCCCCAAGAGCGTCGCGAAGGGCGGCGCCAGCACGGGGCAACTCGAGGCCTTCGAGACCCAGCCCCCTCGCTCCCGGAAGCCCACCAGCACATCCCCTTCCCGGGGCCGATAGCGGACCCCGAGGCGCGCCTTACGACGATAGCCCCAGACCGGGCCCTCGAGCGGCGCCAGCCAGCGCGCCGGGGGCCGAACTCCCGCTGCCTCGTAAAGGGCCGCAAGGGTCGCTTGCTTCGCGCTTCGCTGGTGCTCCGGGGTGAGGTGCTGCTGGCTGCAGCCCCCGCACCGGCCCGCCTGCGGACAGAGCGCAGGGATGCGGTCTGGGTGGCCCTTCTGCACGGCCAGGGCAAGGCAGCGTAGGGTCCGTCCCCGACGCTTAAGTACGGCCACCCGCACCGCCTCGCCCGGGAGCGCGTTATCGATCTCGAGGGTGTAGCCCTCCACCTGGGCAAGCCCCTGCCCCTCGTCGTTGAGCGCCTCCACGGTCACCCACTGATCGCTGGCAAAGCGTTTTCGAGCCATCTAGCCCATGCCTCCATCGGGATCGGAGAGAAAGCGCGCCCCCTGCAGGGAGCGCCCCCCGAGGGCCGGCGCTAGGGCCTCGGCAAAGAGCGCCCGAGCCAGGTGACGGAGGGCCGGCGTGGAGAAATCTCCCTCCGCCAGCGCGAGCAATTCCGCTCCCGCCCACCCCTGCCCCGGCGCCGCGGCAAGGAGCCCGATCCCCGCCTCGAAACGATAGGCGCCGCCGGGACGCAGCGCTTGGCCGCGGCCATCCTCCCGCAGGGAAAAGGCGAGGCCCAGGGCCTCAAGGCAAGCCCACTCAAAGCGGCGCAGGATAACGGGCTCTGCGAGCGGCGCGAGGCGCAGCGCGTCGAGCGCCTCCCCATAGGCCTCAAAGAGCCCCTCCGCCGGAGCCTCCCGGGGGAAAAGGCGAAGCAGCAGTTCATTGATGTAGAGCCCGGCAAAAAGTGCCTGCCCCGCCAGCGGCTGCCCAGAGCCGCTCTGAAACCCGTAGGCCGTTCGCAGATCACCGCGGCCCGAGAGCTGCCATTCCCCGGGCACGAAAGCTAGGGGCGGGGCCTTCCGACCCCGACCGCGATGATAGACCGCGCCCAGGCGCCCCCCGTCCTGAGTCAGCAACTCAAGCACCACGCTTTGATCGCGAAAGGGCCGCTGGTGGAGGACATAGGCGGGCGTCCACGGGCTCGCCATCAGCCTTGCTCGCTGTCGTAACCCAATTGGCGCAGGGCCCGGAGGTCGTCGGTCCAGCCGGAGCGCACCTTGACCCAGAGCTCGAGCCGCACGGGACGCCCGAAGCGCCGCTCGATCTCCTGACGCGCCTCGATGCCAACCTCCTTAATGCGCGATCCCTGATGGCCCAGGATGATGGCCCGCTGCCCTGGTCGCTCTACCCAAATAGCGCCGTGGATTTCCCGCTTGTCGGGCCCCTCGCGCCACCGCTCAATTTCCACGGACAGCTGGTGAGGAAGTTCGTCCCCGAGGCGACGGGTGAGCTTTTCCCGGATCAGCTCTGCCACTAGGAAGCGCTCGGAACGATCGGTAAGGGCGTCGGCCTCGTAATGGTGAGGCCCCGGCGGCAAATGACCTCGAAGCACGGTAAGGAGGCGCGGTACGTTTTCCCCCCGACGCGCCATGATGGGCACAAGGTCTGCCCAGTCGTGGCGCGCCGCAGCCTGGGCGAGGTAGGGGAGCAGCGCCTCCCGCTTAGGTAAGGCATCGATCTTGTTAATCGCTAAAACGGGAATACCCCGGGCCTGCTTGACCTGTTCGAGCACATAGTCGTCAGCAGGCCCCCAGCGCCCGGCTTCCACGACCATCACCACAATATCTACATCGAAAAGCGCGCCCCGGGCCGCCCGGTTCATGCTTCGATTAAGCGCGCGCCGGCCGCCGTCATGAAGCCCCGGCGTATCCACAAAGAGCAGCTGGTCGTCGCCGTCGGTGCGAATGCCGAGGATGGCGTGGCGGGTCGTCTGAGGACGATCCGCGGTGATCACGAGCCGCTCCTCTAGGAGGGCATTTAAGAGCGTAGACTTCCCAACGTTGGGTCGGCCGACAAGGGCAAGGGTTCCGCAGCGCGTATCGCTCATGGGCGCGCTCCTCGAAGGGCTTGGAGTGCCTGGGACGCGGCCGCCTGCTCCGCGCTCCGACGCGAGCTCCCTTCTCCGCGAAAGGTCCCCGGGGGCGCAGTCACTTCACAGCACACCACAAAGGCCTGGGCGTGATCCTCCCCGAGGACCGCTTCCACTTGGTACTGGGGTAAGGGATGGCCGCGCCCCTGAAGCCATTCCTGAAGCTGGGTTTTCGGATCCTTTTGCGCAGCCTCCGGCGTGCTCTCTTCGAGCTGGGCCCCATAGAGACGCAGCACGAGGGCTTCCGCAGCCTCCGCTCCGCCATCTAAAAGCACCGCGCCGATAAGCGCTTCCACTACGTCGGCCAGGATCGAGTCCCGGCGGTGTCCTCCGCTTTTTTGCTCCCCGGGGCCCAGGCGAAGCGTCGGCGCCAGCTCCAGAGCCTTGGCATGGGCCGCCAGCGCACCCTTCTTCACAAGCTTGGCCCGCATCAAGGTAAGCGCACTCTCCGGGGCCTCAGGATGGCGCGCATAAAGTTCCCGGCCAATGACGTAGCCCAGGAAAGCATCGCCAAGAAACTCGAGACGCTCATAGCTGCCCTGCCCCACCACGCTACGATGGGTCAGCGCCCGAACCAAAAGCGCGGGGTCCGTGAAGCGATAGCCTAAGCGCTGCTGCAAAGCCTCCGTCGCTACCCGCTGCGCTTCCGGCGTCACTCGATCGTTCCATTGCGGTGAAAGCGGGGAAGGGCCAAGCCTGGGGACTTATGCATCCAGATCGCCACGGCCTGGCCGATCACGTTGGCCTCCGGAACGTAGCCCCAGCTGCGGGAGTCGGCGCTGCGATCCCGGTTGTCCCCAAACACCAGATAGGCGTCCGCGGGCACCCGCCACTCCTGCACCCGCCGCCCCCGGTTGGGCTCGTACTGAATCTCGTGGGTCACGGGACCTAGGGTCTCGAGAAAGCGCTCAAGCCCATCCGTGCCCATGCCCTGCGCTTCCAAGGAAACCCGCTCCCCATTGATAAAAAGGGTGCGGTTGTCGTAGCGAATAAGGTCTCCGGGCAAGCCCACCACCCGTTTAATGTAGTAAACGTCGAGATGGGGTGGATAAAACACCATGACATCCCCCCGCGCCGGCGCCCCGACGCTTAGGACCTTAGTCCCGAGCACGGGCAAGCGCAGCCCATAGCGGTACTTATTGACAAGGATGTAATCCCCCACCTCGAGGGTGGGGAGCATGGAACCGGAGGGGATCACGAAGGGCTCAAAGAGGAAGCTGCGCACCACAAGCACCAGCGCCAGGAGGGGGAAGAAGCTCCCGCCCCACTCCATGGCCGGGGGATCGGCCAAAAGCGCGGTCCGAGCCTTGTCGTAGGCCGGGCCCCGGGCCGCGTCGGGGGTACGCTCGTCCAAAGCCGCCGCCGCTGCTAGGCGCTGAGGACGACGCCAAATGCGATCATGGCCCCAGAGTGCCCCGGTGACCAAGGTCGCCAGGACCAGGAACAGGGGCAGGTAGTTCAGCAGCTCACTCATGGGTTACTTCCCTACCTGGAGCACCGCCAGGAAGGCCTCTTGGGGGATCTCCACGCGTCCAACCTGCTTCATGCGCTTCTTCCCCGCCTTTTGCTTTTCAAGGAGCTTTCGCTTCCGTGAAACGTCCCCGCCGTAGCACTTCGCCGTCACATCCTTTCGGAGCGCCTTGACGTTTGAGCGGGCCACAATCTTCGAGCCCACGGCCGCCTGAATCGCCACATCGTACATCTGCCGGGGGATGAGCTCGCGCATCTTTTCCACGAGATCCCGCCCCTTGTAGGCCGAGTTTTGCTTGTGGACGATAAGGGCAAGGGCGTCGACGGGCTCGCCATTAATCAACACGTCGAGGCGCTGCACGGAGGCCGCCTCGAAGCGGTCAAAGCCATACTCGAGGGAGGCGAAGCCCCGGGTCGCTGACTTTAAGCGGTCAAAGAGATCAAGCACGACTTCCCCCATGGGCAAATCGTAAACTAGGGAAACCTGACCCCCAAGGAACTGCATGTCCACCTGCACCCCGCGCCGCTCCTGGCATAGGGTCATGACCGCCCCGACGTGCTCCTGGGGCACAAGGATGTTGGCGCGCACGATGGGTTCACGAATCTCCTCGATGCGGGAGGGATCGGGAAGCGCCGAGGGATTATCAATGTAGAGGGTCTCTTGATTTTTGAGCAGCACCTCGTAGACCACGGAGGGCGCCGTGGTAATGAGATCGAGGTCGTACTCGCGCTCGAGGCGCTCCTGAATAATCTCCATGTGGAGCATGCCTAGGAAACCACAGCGGAAGCCGAAGCCCAGGGCATCGGAGGTCTCCGGCTCGTAGAACAGGCTTGCGTCGTTCAGCGTGAGCTTTTCCAGGGCGTCGCGAAAGTCTTCGAAGTCATCGGCGTTGACGGGAAAGAGGCCGGCGAAGACCTGGGGCTTCACCTTTTCAAAGCCCGGGAGGGCCGGCGCGTCAGAACGTTCAAGGACCAGGGTGTCCCCCACCGGCGCACCACGAACGTCCTTAATCCCTGCGATCACGTAACCCACTTCCCCGGCCCGAAGCCCTTCCCGGGGGGTTTGCTTCGGCGTAAAGCTGCCGACCTGGTCGACCTGGTGCACCTTGCCAATGGAGCGAGCCATGACTCGATCACCCTTCTTGATCGTGCCCTGGGTGACTCGGACAAGAGAAACCACGCCCTGATAGTTATCAAACCAGGAGTCGATAATGAGGGCCTGCAAAGGCCCGTCCACCTCCCCCGTGGGGGGCGGAATGCGCGCGATGAGCGCCTCGAGAAGGACATCGATACCCATGCCCGACTTCGCGCTCACGGGAATGGCCTCGGAGGCATCGATGCCGATGATCTCTTCAATCTGTAGCTTGACCCGCTCCGGGTCCGCCTGGGGCAGATCCATCTTGTTCAGCACCGGAACCACTTCGAGCCCCTGATCGAGGGCCGTGTAGCAGTTCGCCACGGACTGGGCTTCTACCCCCTGCCCCGCATCCACCACCAGGAGGGCCCCTTCACAGGCGTAGAGGGAGCGCGACACCTCGTAGGAAAAGTCCACGTGCCCCGGGGTGTCGATGAAATTTAGCTGGTAGCGTCGCCCATCCGCAGCATCGTAGAACAGGGTGACGCTCTGGGCCTTGATCGTGATCCCCCGCTCTCGCTCCAGCTCCATGGAGTCGAGCACCTGCTCGGCCATTTCCCGATCGCTCAGCCCCCCGCAGACCTGGATAAGGCGATCGGAAAGGGTCGACTTACCGTGGTCGATATGGGCAATGATGGAAAAATTTCGTATGTGCGACAGGTCCGTCACTGAGGGTCCTCTTACGCTGCGCCCGCGCTGTTTGTCTCCCGGGGCGAGGCGCGCTGCGCTCCCCGGAAGCCAGCCCGAAGGGGCGCTTCCTTGGGGAAGCGCCCGACGGGGAGCGGAGTGTACACCAGAGCGAGGCGCCCTACCCCCGCCTTAGTTATCCTCGGGGAGGGGCAACGCAAGGAAAACGGGGACGCCGCGGCGGACCACCAGGATGGGCACGGAGCGCCCCGCGGGCAGGTTTTGAGCTGCCTCTTGGAAGTCCCCCAGGGAGGCAATGGGCAGATTATTGAGCCGGGTGATGACGTCTCCGGGACGCAGGCCCGCCTCCGCCGCCGGCCCCTCGGAAACGGCGCGCACCACCACCCCCGCGTCCACCTGCAACCGCTCCTTCAGCGCATCGGTCAGGGGCTCGAGGGTGAGGCCCAGGCGATCATCGTCCTTGGGTGAACCCCCCTTCCCTGCGGCCACCGTTTCCCCGGGGTCGGCCAGGGTGCCTATGGTGACGGTGAGACGCTCCCGCACGCCGGCCCGAATGAGCTCCACCTCGGCTTCCGAATCGGGCTCAAGCAGGCCCACCACGTGGGGCAGGTCTCCGCTTCGCTCTATGGACTCCCCGGCGAAGCGCACGATCACGTCCCCGGGCTGGAGCCCCGCCGCCTCCGCCGGAGAATCGGGCACCACCTGGGCCACCAGGGCCCCCGCGGGACGGGACAGGCCGAAGGATTCGGCCAAATCCCGGCTCACATCCTGAATCATGACCCCAAGCCACCCCCGAGCCACGGATCCATCCTCCCGAAGCTGCTTCACGACGTTCATGGCGACGTCGATGGGAATAGCAAAGGACAGCCCCATGAAGCCCCCGGACCGGGTGTAGATCTGGGAATTAATGCCGACCACCCGACCGTCCATATCGAAGAGCGGTCCCCCGCTGTTGCCGGGATTGATGGCCACATCGGTCTGAATGAAGGGCACGTAGTTTTCATTATTGCGATCAGGCAGGGAGCGCTCCTTGGCGCTCACGATGCCCGCGGTGACGGAATAGTCGAAGCCAAAGGGAGAGCCAATGGCCAAGACCCACTCCCCCACCTCGAGATCCTTGGATGCCCCCAGGGTTACGGTCGGCAGGTCCTCCGCATCGATCTGCAACAGCGCGAGGTCGGAGCGTGGATCCCGGCCCACGAGCGTAGCTTCAAACTCCCGCCGATCCTGAAGGCGCACGAAGATTTCGTCGGCCCCTTCGACCACGTGGTTATTGGTAACCACATAGCCATCCTCGGAAATGATGAAGCCGGAGCCGAGGGAACGCCGCTCCCGCTGGCTGGGACCCTCGGGCATGCCCCGGAAGAAATGACGGAAGATTTCCGGCAGCTGCTCCGGATCCATGCCCGGCGGCAGCCCCGGATGACCGGATGCCTCGGCTCGGGACACGGTGGAGATGTTCACCACCGCGGGGGACTGTTCCTTGACCAGCTCCGTGAACTCGGGGAGCGCCGCGCTGTAGGCCAGGGGCGCACTCAGCATGAAAGCCGTTAACAAAAGGGCCATCCAGCGCTGCAGCGGGCGCCGCAGAAGCTGAGCTAGGGTTTGGGTGAGCATGGGGTGCTCCTTCAATGGACCAGTGGGGAAAGGTGGGGGGAAGGCCCCTAAGTTTTCAAGAGGCAGCGTCCGTGCAATGGAGCGATTCGGCTATGCGCTCCGCCGCAGGCAAGGGTACCTCGCCGATCACGGTGATCTGATAGGCCGCGCCATCGCAATGGGGCCGGTGCCGGACCACCGCCGCGGTTGGGCCATCCTGAAGTGCCACGGGGGCGTCTTCCACGGCCGCATCAATGAACACGGTGACCGTCGCGAGCCCGTCCCCCAGGCGCAGCATGGCCGGGGCCTCAGCGATCTCCGCCAATAGCTTAAAGCCCGGAGGGACCCAAGCCAGTCGCCAGGGCAGTCGCTGGAGGGTGGGCGGGGTCACCGCCTGAGCGTCCCGGGGAAAGGCCGGGGCGAGGGGGTGCTGGTGCGGCGCGCTATCGGGGACCTGAAAGGCGGCCTCCGGAGGCTCTTCCCCCACTGCCAGCGCCCGAAACTGCATGACCTCCACCGGTGCGCCCTGGGGATGATTCATGGTGAGGCGAAGGGGCAGCGCCGTCTCCGCATCCAGCCAAAGATGATAAGCAAAGCGGTAACTGTCTCGAGGATCGACGCGTACCTGTTGCGCCTTGCGCCCCCCCACCGTCACCTGAGCGCCCAGACGCACCTCGTAGCTATCGGGGATCGCATCGAAATTGGCGACCGGATGCTGCACGAGGGGCAAGGCAGCCTCGGAAAGGGACTCGTCCTGCGCACCCAGGAAGTAGACCTCGTCCCCGCGACGTAGGAGTTCCTTGCCCTCCCCGTCCAGCCGGGAGAGGCGCTCGTAAATGGCCGACCCGTGATGCCCATGAATCAGCCGGAGCTCCGTAACCCCATCCTCCCGGGCGTAGCTCAGGAGCCCCTCGTAAGCCTGGGCGCGAAGGGCCGCGGTCATGGCCTCAAGCCATGCCTTGCCACTGCCGGGCGCCCCGGCAGAGGCAGCGGGCCCCGCCAGAACGGCCATGAGAAAGGCGAACGCCGGGACTTTCACGGAGCCTCGGAGTAGGCAACCAAGCGCACCGCGGGTACCAGGGACCCAGCGCTATCGAGCAAATTCAATTCTGCGTGGCGCCGCATCAGCGTCTGCAAATGGCGCGCCGCGCCGGGGCCGAGCTCACCTGAGCTTGCCCAGGCCCGGGGCATGGTGATCTGCACCGCAGCGCTACCGGATGACCGCTCACCCCCCAGGGCTACGGGCTGCAGGGGCACGGCCAGAGACGGGGCGGCCGTTGGCGTGAGGGCTGCCAGCCTGGGCTCGGGCTCTGAGCCAGGACCAACGGTTCGCAGCACCACCATGAGCGCCAAGGTGAGCGAGGCCGCCAGGGCAAAGCTCCCCCAGCCAAACCCGCGGGGAAGGGGCGCCGAGGCCGGCAAGGTAGTCACTTCCGTGGCGGGAGACTCGTCGATCGCTGCGCTCCCCTGGGCCGCACCTCGGGCCTGAAGCGCCGCACTGACGAGCTGGTAGCGAGCCCACCGGGCCTTTACCTCGTCATGCCCCTTGGCCTTTGCCAGCACCTGGCTCACCTCAAGCTCGTGCGCTTCCCCGTCCACGAGCGCCGACAGTGCCTGGCGCAGCCGAGCCTCGCGTTTCTGATCGTCGGTCATAGCCCGCTTTCCTCCAGCAGCGGCGCGATGGCCGCATCCAGCGCTTCCCGGGCACGAAAAATCCGGGACCGCACGGTGCCCACGGGGGTATCCATCAGCTGGCTGATCTCTTCATAGCTATGCCCTTCGAACTCGCGCAGGGTGAGCGCTGTACGAAGGGCCTCGGGAAGCGCGTCCAGGGCCTGGAAGATCACGCGCTGAAGCTGCTCCGAGGCCAGGTCGTGCTCAGGGCCCAGCTGGGTGAGCTGGGGCGCGGCCTCTTCCACGGGCTCATCGCTCATAACTCGACGGGAAGGATGGGTCACGTGCGTCTTTGCCACGTTGATCGCGATGCGGCAAAGCCAGGTATAGAACTGGGCATCCCCGCGGAAGCTCCCGAGGGCGCGGTAGGCGCGAAGCAACGCATCCTGCACCACGTCATCGGCATCGTCTTCGCTACGCACTGTGCGGAGCACCAGCTGCTTCAACCGGGGCCGGTATTTCAAGGCCAGCAGATCGAAGGCCTGAAGATCGCCCGCGAGCGCGCGGGCCAGCAGGGCTTGGTCTTCTCCCTGCCCAGCCAGGGCCCCAGAAGCGGCGTACAACGATGAAGCGGTTTGGGCCATGGGCCTCGGCTCCGTTTCCTGATCCACCTCTGCTAGACCCCCTGAGCCGTTGAAAGTTCCCGTGGGCTGCCTTGCCTACGGGCGTATACTCGGCCCTCGGCTCCCAGGAGCGCAACACCACGAAGACCACGCCATGAGTGCGCAGCACCGCTTCGATGTCCTGATTCTGGGCAGTGGCGCCGCAGGCCTCGCCACGGCCCTGGCCCTCCCCGAGCACCTTTCCGTCGCTCTCCTTTCCAAGGGGCCGCTGGCGGCGGGGGCCACCTCCTGGGCTCAGGGAGGCATCGCCGCCGTGCTCGATGGCGACGACCACCTCGACAATCACGTCCAGGATACGCTCGCCGCCGGTGCAGGGCTGTGCCACCCCGACATCGTTCGCCAGGTTGTCGAAGGGGGGCCTGAGGCCATTGCGTGGCTCGCCGCCCGAGGCGTGGCCTTCGATCAGGAACGGGGCACG
>Ga0181573_10003649_pt1 | contig 13463 bp, 6 predicted proteins | sample 101ome_25_FD_148643 | JGI IMG/M metagenome (GOLD analysis project Ga0181573, IMG submission 148643) | Coastal salt marsh microbial communities from the Groves Creek Marsh, Skidaway Island, Georgia - 101409BT metaG (spades assembly) | ecosystem: Environmental > Aquatic > Marine > Intertidal zone...
TTCGGCGACAGTTTGCACTGTATCAACGCTTCCTCTACGGTTAACCCTCCGCGTAAAATTTTCATAAACGCTTGAAACCGCTTCGTGGACCCTTTGGCATTTTTCTTCACCGCGTAGAAAACCTCCTGCCCGCCAGAGCTCGAAGAAGACTTCTCGCCGTCCTCGCTCACGGACGAATGTATCTTCAGATTACCGAGTTGGTCGGTTAAATCTTTCTGCTCATCGGAGGGTGGCGCTTTCACCGGCGCGCGCTGCAACGGAGACGGCGACGGCGCGTCTCCGTCGTCTTTTTGCATCCCTCTCGACGACGAGAAAATGAAACGTCTCGTCTCGTCAGCCGTCGTCGTCGTCGTCGTGGATGGGAAATTCGATCGACGCCAACACCACGGCGCGATAACGAAAACTCCTCCGATCGTTTCACGCCGCTGCGTTCGCAAAGACGACGACGACGACGACGACGCGACGGCGCGTTTGAGCGTTTGCACGGCCGTTCGCATTTTTATTTTTGTCCCTCTGTCTGTTCGTGCGTTATATCGAAAGCGCGCGAAACGAAATGACGCGAAGAGAACCCCAACGAAAGTCAGAGAGAAGGCTCTTTTTGAAGGTTTTCGCATGCAATGAAATTATTGTTTACAACTTTACTACAAACGCGCGCGCGCAAGTGACTATACAACACTCTATGTTTTACAAATACCAAAACGAACACGCCAAGCGATTCTTCTTCACGCTCGGTTCAACCGCGTGGTACATTTTATCCGACCAGAACAGAACTAAGCGGTCTCGAATCGGGTTCACGCGCACGACTTCTTCGGACGGGTACAGGAGCAAAGCGCCTCCGTTTTCTTTATCGTTCCAGTCGGAATTGAGATAATACACCGCGCTGATTTTACGAGGATCGCTCGCGTTGTCGTGATCTAAATGCTTCACAAAACCGCCTCTGTCGGAAGAGTAGACGGAAAGCATGGCGTTTGAGTGGTAATCTTCCGGCCGGAGAAGCAGATGTTTATTACTTCCGTCCCTCGCGGCGAAGAGTTCGAAGAAAAGAGAACCAAGTGTGTCACGAAGGAACTGACTGAGCGCGCCTAAAGCTCCCCGTTCGTCTCCACTCAACCAAGTGACTTCGTCGTCTCTATACTTGCTATTTTTTTGCGCCGGCATCGACGAAGATGACGACAACGAAGCTGCATTTTTCTCCTCGTACGCGAGCTCTCCCGATTTGAACTTTGTCTTTCTCAGATCGTCGTCGTAAAATTTCCACGCCGCTTCTTCGCAAATCTTTGAATTCGTCTCGCCGAGAACGCCATCTAAAATAACGTATCCTTTTCGATGCATTTCGTTCTGAATCTCTCCTGCACTCGAGAGGATTTTTTCGCTCGGAAAGGTCAGCGACCACAAAATATCGTTTTCATCGGTTTTCTCCTCTTCTTCTATTTCTTCTTCTTTTGTTGTTGTTGGTCTCGTCGGCGACGACGGTGGTGGCATTAATTTCTTTCCAACCGACGATTTTTCAATCGCACTCGCCGGCACTCCCGCGCGCAATGCCTCCATCGCCAGCGACCTGGCGATGTGCGTCGACGACGCGCGACTGTCGGCCAATCGCTTCGCTAAGTTTAACACTCTCGTCACTTCGTCTTCGTTTTGGGCAAACGAAAGTTCCGCAGTCAACACGGCTCTACACGCTAGCGACGAAAGCGCGAACGTGTTTCTTTTTGACGACGACGACGACGACGACGACGACGACGACGACGCCTTCGTCTCTTTCGCTTCCTTCTCCAAAGCGTGTTTCACTTCCATAACGGCCCGCAACGAAGGTTCCTCTTCGGCTCTCGCCGTCTTCGCCGAGAACGCGTCGCGAACAGCCACGGCGTACGCGGTCATCCACCGCTCCCGCGTTTGCGCGTCGTTTTCATCGTTCGTCTCGTCCGACGATAACGACGAGAACGGAGAAGAAGAAGACTTTAAGCCTCGCGTATTTTGGACAAAAAGCGCACCAACGACATCGCGTCGTAAAAAAAGAGTTCTTCTCCCCCCGACGGCGTTCCGTGCGGCACCAGCAGAAATCATCGTTTTCATCATCACAACTGCGCCTGTGTGCCGCTTTAAACAAGAGGCTTCTTCTTCTTCTTCTTCCTCTCTCCCTCTCTCCCCCGAGAGAGCGTGTCGCAATGCCGCTTTTTTTTTGTCCCCCACGGGCTTTTTTGCGCTTTTTTTTGTAATTTAGGGTTTCAGAATCACCGGGAAAAAAACGGATGTTTTGAGCCTTTGAGAAGACGGCAAAAAAAAGACGCGCGCAAGGTCGCAGGCGTGTTGTGGTACGCACACGCGATATATACACGGAGACAGAATGCTATCGTCGTCTTCCCTAGCGACAGCAGCAGCGGCACCGCTCTACCGCAATGATCGTCGGTGTTGTCCTCGTAACAACAATAATAATAAAAAAGGATTCGTCATCGTCGCCGGGAAGAAAACATCTTCTTCGATAATAATCGGACGACGTTTTGGACCGCGAAATGCTAATAATATCGCGTCGTCGTCGACGAGACACAGAGCGATTCTGGAGCCACCGGTCCCGGTCAGAGAACGATCGATGGACGAAGACGAAGAAGATGAAAACGAAGAAGACGAACGGCGCAAAGCGTCTTCGAGCGCGGCGACGAGTAGTAGCAGTTCGTCTTTGTCGTCGTCGTCGTCGTCGAAATCCGGCGGCAGCGCGAAGATCGTCAAGACCGATTTCTTGGTGCGTTTTTTTTTCTTCTTCTCTCTCTTTTTATTTTCGGCGGGACGCGAGTCATCACGAAAAAGCGCGCGTGGTGTTCTGTCGTTCTCTCTTTCGCGCGATCTGGATCTCTGTCTCTCTTTCTCTCTTTCCCGAGAGAACGCGCGCTTCGATGGATGATGATGATGATGAGAGAGAATTCTGTTTTTTTTTTTTATCTTTACGCCGGTGTTGCTCACAACGAAAGAGTACCGCAACAACGACAACGTCATAACGCTAACGACGATGTATTTTCTTCTTGATATACACACACACACTATATAAAACAGGTGATTGGCTCTGGCATTGCCGGGTTATCGTACGCTTTGGAAGCGGCTGAACACGGGAAAGTTGCAATCGTGACGAAATCCGTCGCGCACGAAGCGTCGACGGCGTACGCGCAAGGCGGGATCAGCGCAGTTATTTCGCATTTGGATACCGTAGATGAACACGTGAACGATACCGTCGTAGCTGGGGATTATTTGTGCGACGAAAAAGCAGTCAGAGCGTTGTGTGCGGACGGGAAGTCTGCGATTGAAAAGTTGGTGGAGATCGGGACGCGGTTTACCAAAGCGGAGGAGTTGGAGGGGAAGAATAAGGAGGAATCGTATCAGGGGTTACACTTGTGTCGCGAGGGAGGTCACGGGAAGCCGAGGATCGTGCACTGCGACGATATGACCGGGAAAGAGGTTGAGAGAGCGTTGGTGGAAGCGACAAGAAAGCATCCAAACGTGACGTTTTACGAACATCACGCGTGCGTAGATTTGATGGCTTCCTCGTCGCCGAAGAACAACAACGAAAGACGGTGCGTTGGCGCTGTCGCCGTTTCTAGCAAGAATTCCGAAGAAGAAGAAGATTCATCAAAGATTGTGCGATTCTACGCCTCCACTACTCTCCTGGCGTGCGGCGGCGCCGGTCAGCTTTTCCCGTCCACGACGAACCCTGTTGTGTGTACCGGCGACGGCATCGGCATGGCGGCACGCGCCAACGTTCTCTGTGAGAATCTCGAGTTTGTGCAGTTTCACCCGACCGCCTTGTATGCGGATAACGATAGTTCGAAATCCCCGGCCAAGAAACTCGACGAGAATGAAAATGCGTTTTTGATCACGGAAGCTGTTCGCGGTCACGGCGGCGAGTTATGGACGCACTTTGATGGCGGCGAGAGGTTCATGCCAAACTACGACAGTCGAAACGAACTCGCTCCGAGAGATGTCGTCGCGCGCGCGATTCACGCAGAGATGCGAAGGAACAACTCGCCGTGCGTCTATCTCGACATCACGAAAAAAGACGCCGAGGACGTCGCGAAAAACTTTCCCGGTATTTATAAAGAATTGAAAAAACGAAACTTGGACATGACAAAACAAAGAATTCCGGTGAGACCAGCCGCGCACTACCTCTGCGGCGGCGTCAAGACAAACATCGACGGCGAAACCAGTCTTTCTGGCTTGTTCGCGTGCGGTGAAGTTGCGTGCACGGGCGTGCACGGCGCCAATCGATTAGCTTCTAACTCCCTGCTCGAAGGCGTAGTGTTCGCGCGACGAGCCGTGAAAACCGCCACGAAAAAATCCAGAGAAAGTTTGAAGCAATTGTTAGAAGATGAATTCGAAGACATCGTGGACGAGGATGACTTTTTGAAATGCAGCAGCGTTTTGAACATTCCGCGAAAAACGAAAGCAACAAAACGTCGCGGTCAAAAGGTCAAGAAAGACTTCTTATCCACGGATGCGTTTGCGCAAAGCTTGAGGAAAGAAGTGCAACTCTCCATGTGGCGCGCGTGCGGCATCGTTCGACGAACGGAGGATATGCGCGAAACTTTAGTCAAGTTCAAAGCTTTACAACGCTTGATTGAAGAAGAAGAGGAAGAAGCGGCGTTGCTGAATAGCGGCAACGACGATGGTACCGTCACTTTAGCTCTAGTCGAGGCGAAGAATTTATTAGCGGTTGGCACTTTAGTTTTACGATCGGCGCTGAAGAGGAAAGAGAGTCGTGGCTTACACTACGTCGTCGAGTACCCGGACAGAGTCGAAGAAGAGCGAGTGTCAACAGTCGTAACCCCGATTGAGAACGATGACAACGATGAATCGAGCAATATTTCGTCCTCCTCTGCGATTAAATTTGAGGGAGAGGAAGGTGACGAAGCGCTGTCGGTTGTCAAACAAAAAGTCGTCGCACCAGGTCCGCGCTAGCTTGGATTGTTTAGAACCAATTAGAAACTTAGGGAAGACTTTGCTTTGCATGAAACTGTTTTGATATTATTTATTACATTTTCAAAGTCAATACTCTATAACAAAACCCACTACAACACTCTCATTACAATCTCGCGTTTGGCATGTGCTTCATCGCTTGTCGAATACCTAAATCAGCCATAATCTCCTCCGACCCACCTAAAATAGCCGCAAACTTGTTGGATTTCTGAAACGCTTCGATGATGCGGCCCATCCCCGTTCTCGTAATCGCGCGTCCGCCAAAAATTTGACACGCCTCGTCCGAAACCAAATTCGCCACGCGCGTGCAAAAGTATTTCAGAAGCGCGATGGGACCCGCCAACACAACCGATTGTTCCTCGTGAGACAAGACGTTCATTTGGTGCGTAATTTGTTCCGTCCATGCCTGAACGGCTTCAATTTGCGCAGCCATGATGGCCAATTTCCCTCGAATCACCGGTTGTTCGATCAACTTTTTCCCGAACACGATGCGTTGGTTGGCCCACTTGAAACATTCGGCTAAAATCAATCGGTTTGCGGCGTTTGTGCCGGCGACGATGTACCATCTCTCGTGGTTAAAATTGAACATGACGTACATGAAACCTTTCCCTTCTTTTCCAAGTAAATATTCCTTGGGCACGCGCACGTTTTCATACGTCACGTACGCGGTCCCTGCTGACGGAGAATACGACGTTTTAATCGGTTTCGTTTCCACGCCTCCCCACGCTCGATCTATGAGCAACAACGAAAACGTTCCGTCTTGCATTTTGACCGCCGTGGTGAAATAATCGGAAAACTGTCCGTTCGTGATCCACTTCTTGACACCGTTGACGATGTAATCTCCAGTCGAGGAATCTTTTACAGCAATGGTCTGTAAACCAGCGACGTCGGAGCCGGCCGCTGGTTCCGAAATGGCCAAACATATCCTCTTCTTACCTAACAACACCTCTCTCCCGACTTTTCTCGCGACCTCCGGTCTTCCAAACTGCAACACCGGCGGTAACCCAATCACCAATCCCGCGCCTAATCCATCGACGTACCCGGGCACGCCTAGCCTACACGTCTCTTCGTGCGCAATTAACTCGTGAAAAGAATCGAACTCGCTCCATTTTACTCCGCCTAATAACTCCACGCCGCAATTTTCAACCACGTCTCGCAGCCACGGTCCTTTCGGCATCCGAGCGACGAGCAAGCCGTTCTTGCCGAGCAACTCGTACACTTCTTTCGTTGGATGTTCCCCATTTTCGTCCGCTTTGACGCACACGGGCACGATGTGCGTATCGAAAAACAACCTGCACGCCTTGCGAAAGTTTTTATGACTCTCGTTGTAATACAAACTCGGCGCGTTGCCGACCGCAAACGCCGACGGTTCCGCGTACGGCACGAGTTCCAAGTCGCCTTTTTTCCTCTCCAAAGTTCTCTCTTTCCCTTTCCTTCTGTCTCGTTCCACCAACACTCCGACGCGAAATTTCTTCGCCACCTGTTCCAACACGTCTTTTCTGTGGTACTTATAAAACGCGTTCGTGGAATCCGTGCCGGCGACGCGATCGATGAACGCTTTCCCGCCCGGATGGAACTTTGCAAACTTCGTCACGTCGTAGACGAAATCGTCGACGGAGATCCAATTCGATTCCGGCGTGTTGTGCTTTGCAACCTCTTCGCGCGTGTACCGAGGAAGCTTTGAAACGTCGTCGTCTTCTTCTTCGTTGGAGGAGGAGGACATTCTTTTGCTCTGTTTTCGTCTTCTTCTTCTTTTTTCCTTCGCGTGTGAGTGTGTCCGCCAACGACGACAAACGCGCGCGTCCGGGTAACGAACTCTTTTTTTGCTCTCTTACAGTAATTTAGGGTTTTATGGTTTCGGAGGAAAAATCGGAGTTTTCGATCTCACAAGTCTGACTCAGATATTTTTGACGCTTCGAGCCTTTTCGACGAGAAAAAAAGTTGATCGAAAGACGACACAAAAGAGTTGACACGCCGCCGCGCGCGCGCGCACAAAGAACAGACGAAAAAAAAAAAGCGCAAAAGATGCAGTCTACTAAAAGCTGTACCATCGTCGTTGGTTCGAGTTCGATCGCTTCTGTCGCTGCCGCCGCGGGGCGATCGCGCGCGAAGACGAAGAATAATAAGAAGAACAATCTTCATTTTCATTCGCAAAATCATCCGCTTCTTCACGGCGCCGCGAAAAGAAGTCTCTCTGTGCCTCGAAGAGTCATCAACAACGAGTCGTCCTCGTCCTCTTCTTTATACGGAAAATACGCCTCTGGAACAGATTCTCCTCTCGATTTGATCGACGTGCCGCTGGAATTAGTCCAAATCCGAGCCTACGTTCGATGGGAAGAAGCCGGGAAACCGGAAGGCATGCCGGCGGAGTGGCAAGCGGCGGAGTTTGCTCGAGCGCTGGACGATTTGAGAATCGAGTTGGTTGAAGGGACGCCGTTGAACGAAATACGGAGGAAATTTAACGTCATGACGGTTAACAACGGCGAAGACGATTTACCGATGAAATTACCCAGAGAGGTGGAGGAGTATAAGCGGGAGAGGGAGGAGATGATGCGTCGCGCAGCCGCGATGTCGCGCGGCGGAGGTGCGGAGCAGTCGCAGCAACAGCAGCAGCAGCAGCAGCAGCAGCAGCAGCAGCAACAACAACAACAACAACAACAACAACAACAGCAACAACAATTCGTGAGGCCGATGGACATTGTGAACGCGAGAATCGCGAACTCGACGACGCGTCCGATTGGAGATCAAGAGTTCACTTTTGCATCCGGGTCGTTCGATTCGTTCGATGAAGCGGATTCGTTTACTCAAGAAATCGCTAGAGAAGAAGAAGAAGAAGAAGGCGAAGAAGAAGAGAATACTGCCACGAACGCTGCCGAAGCGTCTTCTTCGGTCGTAGAATATGAATTCGAAGAGACAATTCAAGAAGAAGTAAAGCAAGAAGAAGAACAAGAAGAAGAACAGCTGCCGCAGCCTGTTGCCGAGCCTCAGCCCGTCGTTATCGTTGAACAGCAGTATAAACACGTCGATGAGGTCAGACGTACGTTTGATTCATCTTCAATTTACGATTTGATCCCCAAAATCAGCAATGCGAACGATGAAGATGCGTCGGTTGAAAAGAGCGAAGACTCTTCCTCAACCTCGTCTGGGGCGGCGAAGTCGTTCATGCGTCGCTGGAGACGACAATCAGATGAACAATCCGTTTCTGGCGACAAAAACCTGGTGTGCTCGAGTAAATTGTACCCAATTGGTGAAGGTTATGAGTTGCTAGTTCAAGTTTTCGAACGTTCGGAGACGGATTCGGCTGCTATGTCCGGTGAGAGGAGCCGGAAGACAAATCGAAGAGTTAAGTTCGTAACGGATTATCCACAGCCATTAACTTTGCACTGGGGTGTCGCTAGAGATGAACCAGGGCAGTGGATTTTACCACCCGAGTCGACAATGCCGGAAAACACAAACGTCGTCAGTCACATGTCCGCTGAAACGCAATTGAAAGACGCCGGCGAAGGATGTTTAGTAGACTTGGTTGCTACAAAAGCGGTTCAGAGTAAAGCGAAAAGCGCTTCTTCTCCGAGCTCCTCTAGTGCTATCACAGGCGAACAACAAACGCAACCGATAGAACAAGAGTGTCGACAAATGCAGAACTTGTCCATTTACCTACCAGATAGCGATTCAGCTACAGAAAGCGAGTTGATGGGTGTACATTTCGTGCTTAGGGATGACTTTGGGAACTGGTTCAAAGACACCACAAATGGGAACCAAAATTTTAACGCGTTGCTGCAAGGTGCGGGGGGACGAAATGCGAAGCCTACAGATGAATTAACGACACAAATTATCCGGGCCGAAGCCGGTGGAAACTGGTGGAGTCTAATGCATCGATACAATCTCGCGTATCAGTTGTTGCACGAGAAGATTGGTGCGGAAGATATCGATGCATCAAAAGCGCTTGTTCGCATAGCGAAAGTTTTTGTCTGGCTTCGATTTTCGCAGTTGCGACAGTTGACTTGGCAAAGAAACTATAACGTGAAACCGAGGGAATTGTCCTCTTCGCAACAAAAGCTGACGTATAAATTGGCAGAGATGTTTTGTGAGCGACCAGAATTGAGAGATATTGTGCGCATGTGTCTAGAAACCGTCGGACGCGGCGGAGATGCTGGCACGGGACAAGCTGTACGCGATGAAATCTTGAACATCATGCACAGAAACGATATCAAGGAAGTATCCGGAGTCTTCCTCGAAGAGTGGCATCAAAAGTTGCACAATAACACATCGCCGGATGATATTGTCATTTGCGAAGCCTATCTAGCGTTTTTGCGAGGAAACAGTGATTTGAATGCCTATTGGAAGACGCTCAATGAGGGCGGCGTGACGCGTCAAATCATGGAATCATACGAACGACCCATCAAAGCAGAACCGACGCCGAGACCGCACATCGCGCAAGATCTTATTAGAGATTTTGAGAACTATTTGACTATATTAAAAGCTGTGCATTCTGGGGCAGATTTGAAGCTTTCTATCGACGTGTGCTGTGACCAAAGAAACTATCTCGGGTTATCGCAAGCACTCCAGTATTGCAGACAATTCACCGATAAAGTTGGTAACGAAAAAGCGCTTTTAGAAGCGACTATCCAAGCAAGACACGAGGTTCGCATTGCTGGGTTAAAACAAAACACCCACAATCACGATCACGAGAAAGTGAGGGAGTTATTATACTTGGACTTGGCTTTGGGCGGCGTATCGTCGAGGGCGGTGCAAAGAGCAGAGTTGCCGAAAGATATCGGTGAAGCCTTAGAATTTTCTGCATTAGCGTTGGAAGATTTGTGCTTGTCGTTACCAGCGTCGTGCGAAGATTTAGCCTTGAGTTTGGTCGAAATGCAACGAGTGATAAGTTCTCGACACGAATCGAGTGGAGATGAAAAGACGAAGTACTTTTGGGCGTTGCGCGCAAAAGCCACAGTTGATCGCGCGAGAATGGCTGTCGCTGCGTATGGAGATTCCATCAATTCGTCCATGCAGCTCACCGCGGAAAGTATTGGAGACGCGTGTAAGTGCGAGCAGTGGACCATCACGCACTTTAGTGAAGAAGTAATTCGAGGCGGACCGGCGTTTGGATTATCTTTGGCTTTGACGAGGCTTGACAAGATGTTGCGTCAAGAAGCGAACTTAGGCGCGTGGAGCATAATCTCACCAAAAGAAGAGAAAGTTTGCGGTCGAGTTGAATTTTACCCCACGTTACGCGAAATTATGAACGAAAGTTTCCGCGAACCGACCATTTTGGTCTGCGATAAAGTTGGAGGCGACGAAGAAATTCCTCTCGGCGCAGTTGCTTTGCTCACCCCGAGTTCCGTGGACGTCTTGTCCCACTCGGCCGTTCGCGCGCGTAACTCTGACGTCTTATTCGCCACGTGCCACGATTTGTCCGTTTTAGATTCTTTGTGTGAGTTTGTGAACGAGTTCGCGTCGACGAAATCCATTGGCTCAGACTCTTCGGTTAAGATTGAACACGCCTCGGAAGCGGAGATTGCCAAGGCAACAAAGATGAAATTGGACGAAGACCCGAGCACGCAAGCATGGTTCGGTGGAAACGCTTCATCATCAGAGTCATCGATATCAAAATCTAAAATTGATTTGGAAAAGAAACCATTTTGTGGTAAATTTGGTGTGAGCTTAGATGACTTCAGAGAGCACGTCGTTGGTGCGAAATCGAGAAACACGCGGACGTTACGTGAAAGTTTGGAGAGTTCTGACCTTCCATCTTGGATCAATTTGCCGCGATCGATTGCCATACCATTCGGCACTTTTGATTACGTTATGGAAGATCCCATCAACAAAGATAAGAAAGCGCAGTTTGTGAAACTCATCGATCAAATAGATGACAGTTCTGGCGATAGTTTAGAAGACACTTTGAACCGCGTGCGGTCGTGTGTGAAAAGTTTAACGCCCCCAACAGATGCCCGGGAGGAACTCACTCGAGTGATGAAAGCGAGCGAAATGATACCTCCGGAAACCGACGAGCAATGGGATAAAGCCTGGAAGGCTTTAGTCTCCGTTTGGGCGAGTAAATGGAATGAGAGAGCATACGTGTCCGTGCGTAATCGTGGCTTGACGCACAAGAATTTGCAAATGGCTGTTTTAGTGCAACCGGTGATTGATGCCGATTACGCATTCGTCGTGCACACGACGTCACCGGCGAATAACGATGAAAACGAATTATATGCTGAAATTGTCAAAGGTTTGGGCGAAACGTTAGTCGGTAATTACCCTGGGAGAGCGCTGAGTTTCAAAGCGGACAAGCGCACCAATTCGCCTCCGGTGATTACCGGTTTCCCGTCCAAAAACGTCGCACTGAGCGTTCCAAAAGGAACCTTAATTTTTCGATCGGACTCGAACGGTGAAGATTTAGAAGGTTACGCTGGCGCTGGCTTGTACGAATCCGTCACGACTGAAGTTGAAACGGTCACACACGTCGACTATTCCAAAGATGAAATGGTTTGGAACGACCGAGGTGCCGCGGATCAAATCATGAGTAAAATCGCCGAGGCTGGCATCGCCATCGAAAAGGCGTTAGGTTGCGCGCAAGATATCGAAGGTTGCGTTAAAGATGGTAAAGTCTACATCGTTCAAACGAGACCGCAGGTGTAATAAAACATAAAATATAATAATACATTATTCAAATTTTGTACTGGGTATATATACAAAAAGTGAAAAGTTGTTAATTTCTTAGATAAAAAGAACACAATTCCACCACAAAATGATAAAATTATCGAGAACATCTTCCGCTGCTTAATTTACAAAGTCTCGGCGCTCGCGAATGTTAATGCGCATATTTGAATTCATTCATTCTTCGTCGTCTTCTTCGTCGTCGTCTTCATCATCATCATCATCATCATCATCTTCTTCTTCTTCTTCTTCATCGTCTTCTTCTTCTTCATCGTCTTCTTCGTGCCCGCCTCCTAATCCACTTTTCAACGCCAAAAGAGGTTTGACGATTTCCTGCACAGTTTTCGTGGACCCGCTCTTGCTAAACTTGCTCAACTGATACACTTCCTTCTGATAGCAGTTGTTACACAGATCCGCGTTTTCTATGATTTTACTCTTCAACCACTGCGAACTCGTTCGCTTGCTTTTGCAATTCACGCAAGTCTTGTTCGCGAGTGTCGCGTGTTCTTTCACCCAACAGTTCCTGCACAAATCAAAACTCACGTCTACTTTCGATTTGAACCATTGTCCGGTCGTTTTCCTCGATGCACACACGTAACACTGGCGACTGGTCAGCGCTAACGCTTCATTTCGGTAACATTTATCGCACAGCGTCGCTCGCGATTGTAATTTCGACCGTCTCCACCGGCAGGTTTTCTCGGTCGAACACGAGACGCATTTTTTTTTCGTCGGGGGCAAAATTGCAGCCAATCGCTGTTGATTTTGTCGCTCTTGCTCCTCCTCGTCTAGTCGCCTCTTCTGTTCTTGCAACATCGCGAAGTAATCCATTTACTTCTTCTTTATTGTCGTTGCCGTTGACTCTCTTTTTAAACGCGGGAGGGGGGGTTCTGCAACAACAACAACAACGACACGCTTTAAAACCCAGAGCGGCTTTATAAAAACTACTTTTCTCCAATTCGACGCGTCGAAAGAACAAAAATATCTCCTCTCTCTCTTTCTCTCTCTCGTGTTATTAAACACTTTTATATATTTAATGTGTATAAAATAAATAAAAGGCTAAAGCGATGTGGGTGTTAGTTCATGACGTTTCCGAAAATAAAGAACGGAGAGATCCGCGCGCGAATGCGTGTGATATGTGTGTTGTGAGTAAATGTGCGCGTGTGTAAAACTTGCGTGTTTGTTGTTTTGTGTCTTTTGTCGCGTTTTTTTTTTCCAATCCCTCATTGCTCAAATAATTTGCTTCCTTCCGCCCGTGGTCTTATTAAAAAAAAGCTTTGCGTTCTATTAAACGCTCTACGGGGTCTACGCTCACAAACAGGTCACACAACGCACAAAAACTTCCTCTTCCCGCAAAAATCCAAAAAAAAAATTGGGAAGAAAGCGCTCTTCGCTCTTCTCGTGTTCGTTATTATTTTACCCGGCGCTTGCCCTCGTGGGTTTGAACGCACCCAAAACGCGCTTTAACACAGATAAAAAAGAGCCACATCATTATCATCATCATCATCATCGAAAGAAAGATATATTATAATTTTGAATGAACGACGGCAATCCGAACGCGGTCGACTCCGGCCCTTGGTTCGACCCGGACGAGCTGACGCCGAGGCAAGACTGGGAAAAAATCGGCGACGGGTCGTTCGGGAAAGTGTACAAGGCGCATTTGCTGGGGATTCCGGTGGCGGTGAAGGTGATTCAGAATTTAAAACCCGACCGAGTCGCCGGGTTAAAGCGGGACATATTTTATCTCAGTCGCTTGACGCACCCGAACGTGGTTCCAGTCTACGGCGCGTTCATCGAGGAAGGGATGCTGCACATGGTGATGGAGTTCGTGCCGAACTCGTTGAGAAATA
>Ga0181573_10003650_pt1 | contig 13460 bp, 7 predicted proteins | sample 101ome_25_FD_148643 | JGI IMG/M metagenome (GOLD analysis project Ga0181573, IMG submission 148643) | Coastal salt marsh microbial communities from the Groves Creek Marsh, Skidaway Island, Georgia - 101409BT metaG (spades assembly) | ecosystem: Environmental > Aquatic > Marine > Intertidal zone...
TCCTCCTCGTAGAAGACCTCCTCGTCATCCTCCTCGTCGTCCCGGGTGTCGTCCCTGGACAGCGTCACGGTCCCGGCCCCGAACGCCTCCCGCACCTCGTTCACCACGCGCTGCAACCCCGCGGGCTGAACCGTCAGACCCTCCCACCCGACGTCCGTCTGCAGATCGCACCCGAACTTCATGCTCGCGTGGAGCTTGATCTCGTCCCACGCGGTCACAACCTCCCTCAGGTTCAGCGGACGCGTGGTGCGTCCCGCGGTCATCCGGTCCATCTCGCGTTTGTACTCCTCGCGTCGCGCAGCCAGCTCGGCGGCTCTGCGCGCAGACGCAACCTCGAACCTCTCCCGCTGCTTCGCGGTCACCGCCCTCTCCATGGCGCTGCGCTCCGCCGCCTCCGCCTTGAGCCGCTCCGCCTTTCGTCGCTTGAGCATGAGGCGGAAGCGCGTGCGCTCGGCGATGTTCTCCTCGGCCATGACGCGAACCATGAGCGCGCCCTCGAACGATGAGCTCTCTTCGAGGCACGGCATCAACATTCGGAAGACGTCGGCGTACTCGGCGGGTGTGCCGGGGATCTTCTTCGGCCAGAACCTTCGGGCAGCCTCGTGACCCACCAGGCACATCTCATCCGTCGCGTCCACGAGGGTGTCGAAGCTCATGCACACGACGTGCGTGGTCCTCGGCAACGTCAGGCGGTGTTCGTTCCCATCGATATCGTTGTCCCTGTTTCCATCGGCGGAACTCGCGTTGCGTTTGACGAGCGTCCGCGCCGCACCCGCCTTGGAGGCTCGGAATCCCGCTCGAGCCCGAGCCCGAGGGCCCGGCCTCGCGATCCGATCGGCCGAAGCCGAAGCAAGCATCCGCCCCCGTCGTGTGTCAACTTGGCAACCGTATCCCGGAGATCGCACCCACCGTGATGATGAGCTGGCAAACGATTTTTTCAATTTTCTGCTAAAGGCAAATACTCGTGGGATCGCGCCTTGGGACACACATCACCAATTCAACGATTTCTAAATGACAAGCGTGACCATAAACACATACGTTGCCTTTTCGATTGTCGTGCCACAGGCGCCGACGGCGACGAAGGGCACGGAGCGGTCCACGAGCGGGAAAGAAGAGAACGATCGCTTGGACGGATTGATCACAACCCGAGTCGGTGTGCGGTGACGCTCACTTGCTCGTGGCTTGCCAACCAACGTCCTTGGGCGGGGAACGTCGTCGAACGGCGATCCTCGAATCGGTCGCACCCTCCCCGGTCGCAGTCTCAGTCTCGCGTCGCCGATCCGTGAGGTTTAGAGCGAATTATTGCCCTACGCCCTACGCGATCTGACCATGTCGGGCGACGAGCGCGAGGAGCCCGCGGCGAAGCCCGAGCCCGAGCCCGAGGTTGAGGCGGACGCGGTTCCCGAGGTGAATCCCAACCCCGCCGATGGCACCCCGCCGCCGTCCGAGTCCCCCGAGCCCGAGCCCGAGCCCAAGCCCGCGCCCGAGGCGCCGGGGTCGCCGGTCGCCGAGCCTCCCGCCGAGGAGGCCGCCGCCGGTGTCTCACCCGCGGACCTCGGCCTCGGCGACTCGGACTCCGACGACGATGGCCCGGTGGTGAGGCGCAGGCGCAATCGCGCCGCGGTCATCGAGGAAGACGACGACGACTCCGACGACGACTCCGACGACGAGGCGGCCAAGAAGCGAAAGAGGCGCGAGGAGTTCGAGCTCGACGAGGAAGATTACGATCTCCTGGAGGACAACAAGGTCACCGGCTTCAAGCGCAAGCTCAAGAAGAAGCGGCTGCAGAAGGCGTCGGATGCCGAGAAGGCTAAGCCAAAGACCGCCGATGACCTCGAGAAGGACCTCTTCGGCGAGTCCGACGACGAGGAGCCCGACAAGGCGGAGGCGGCTGAGGAGCTGAAAGATCTCCAGGATGACAAGGAGGTCTTCAAAGCAGGCGCGGCGCCCCAGGGAGACTTCGTCGCGTCCGACGAAGACTCCGAGGACGAGTTCGCGGACTTCATCGAGCGCGAGGAGGGCCAGCCCAAGCGTCGCAAGATCAAGTCCCACATCACCGGCGTCAGGTCTGAGCAGCTGCAGGACGCGGTGGACATCTTCGGAGATCTCGGCGAGTTGAACGAGCTCTTCGCCATGAGGCATCGAGCCGGCGCCGAGGAGGAGGACGAATACGAGGACGATGACGAGGATGACGAGGATGACGAGGATGACGAGGAGGCGGACGCCGATGCGCTCGCTGGGGAGGGCGACGAGGCGCTTGACGCCGAGCCCAAACCCAAGGCGAAGAAGGCGAAGAAGGCGAAGAAGGCCAAGAAGAAGAAGAGCCGCGGCGGCGTCTCCGGCGGCTGGCAGTCTCGATTCGAGCCGTCCATCGTGAAGGAGCAGATGCTCACCGCGGAGGACGACGAAATTCGCGCCACCGACTGGCCCGAGCGCATGCAGCTGAACCCGCGGTACGGGGGCAAGCCCGAGGATCCCGAGGCGGAGGCTAAGTGGATCCTCGACCGGCTCATGGGCTTGGACTCGGTCCGCGACGTGCCAACCTACGGCGGCGACCTCCTTCTCACCGGATGGGCCGACGACGTGGACCTCGAGCGGCACAGGGCTCGCGAGCACCTCGTCCGCACGCAGAGCCAGCTCCCCAAGGATGAAGTCGCAACCGTCACCGCGGCGATTGTGGCGCTCCTGAAGGCGGTGCACGAGGACGGCCTCGAAATCGCCTACGTCGCGCAGAACATGCGGGACGTGGTCGAACCCCTGATGCGGGGCCGCCGCGACGACTCCAGGCCGCCGCCGCGCGACGCCAACGGCGCGGTTCTCGAGCGCAGGGTGCACAGGCGCGACGTCATCCACGAGGTTATGGAGTGGGACAGGCGATTCTCTCGTCTCGCGCAGCGTCGCAAGGAGATGATGAAGAAGATTGACGCGGCGGCGGAGATTCTCGAGCGCGACGCCGCTCCCGAGCAGGACCTCTCCCTTCTCTCCAGCTTGGCCAACGAGTGTGAGGATGCGCCCACCGAGGAGGTTCTCAGCGACGTCGAGGCTTGCCTCACGCTTCGCTTCCACGAGCAGCTCACGGAGGTTGAGCAGAGCGGCAAGGCGGACGGGTCCCTGGGCCTCACCCGCCAGCTCCGACCCCTTAACCGCTCGCAGTACGCTCACCACTGCAAGAAGGGCATCCGCGACCTCCTCCCCACCTACGGAGCCGATCCCAGGGACCTGGGCGCGTCGCTCGGGTCGTACCGCCGCACGAAGGTGTCGCAGGCGGTTCCCGACATGAGCCCCGAGGCTGTCGCCGAGGTTTACGTGGGCGACGAGACGGGCTACGCGGACGTCGCCTCCGTCATCCGCTCCCTCGTGCACGTCGCCGCCGCGGAGATCGCCGCCGAGCCCGCGGTTCGGGCGTGGCTCCGCCGGGCCATCCGCCGCAAGGCTTGCGTGTGGACGCAGCCGACGCCGGCGGGAACCGAGGCGATGGACCCGTTCCACCCGCTCGCCGAGATTAAGCGCCTGCAGGGTAAACCCGCGTGCGAGTTCAACGGAGCGGAGTTTGGCGCGGTGCTCAAGGCGCACCGCGACGGACTGATCAAGCTCCGCATCGCGCTCCCCGACGTCGTCATCCAGGAGCTCACGAACGAGATGGAGTCGGCGTACGTCATCGAGGAGGTGTCGGAGATGGCCGACGCCTGGAACAAGCTCAGGCGCGACGCGCTCGCCGGCGCCAAGGCGGCGCTGCTCCCCGCGCTGACCCGCGAGGCTGCCGTGGCTCTCGAGCGCGACGCCGCCGCGGAGATTCGCAGGCTTTGCGGTGAGTCGCTGTGGCGTCGCGTCGCGCTCGCGCCGTGGAAGCCGGACGTTCGAGACCACGATCAGTTTGGCGCGGACGACGACGTGGAGGTTAGGGTGTTGGCCGCGGTGTGGGGACCCGGCGATCCCCCCACGACGTTCGCCATGCTCGACGCCGACGGCGAGCTGGTGGACTTTTTGCAGTGCCCCAACATCGCCGCCGGAGGTAAGTTCGGCGCGGCTGCCACCAGGAGGCAGGCGGACCACGACAGGCTGCTCCAGTTCATCATCGAGCACCGCCCTCATGTCTGCGTCGTGGCCACCGCGCCCGGTCAGCTCTTCGGGTGCCGCAACCTCAAGGAGAACATCGGCGTGGTACTCTCGAGGATTCTCGAGGATCACGCGCGAGCCATCCCCGAAGAGGTTAACACCATTCAGCTGCACTTCGTCGACGATACCGTCCCGGCGCTCGCGGCGAGCTGCGCCGCCATGCGCACCGAATTCATCGAGCACTCGACCGAGATTCGCCACGCCGTCGCCCTCGGTCGGTACATTCGTAACAGCGCCGCGATCGTCGCCGCACTCGCCGCGGGTGGCGAGGCCAGAGCCCTGAACCTGGGCCCGCTCCAGGACGCCCTCACCCCGGAGGAGAAGATGGGCGTCTTCGAGCGCGGGTTGATGGACGTCATCAACCAGTGCGGCGTGGACGTCAACGCCGCGGTGGCCCACCCCTGGCAGCAGTACCAGCTCCACTACGTCGCCGGTTTGGGACCGAGAAAGGCGGGGGCGCTCGTCTCCGCCGTGCGAGGGTCCAGCGGCGGCGCGCTCGAGTCCCGTCACCAGCTCGTCTCCGAGCTCGGGGCGTTGGGTCCCTGCGTTTATAAAAACGCCGCGACGACCCTCCGCGTCATCGACGACGACGTCCTCGACGCCACGCGGATCCACCCCGAGCGATACGATCACACCCTCGAGATCATCGCCAACGCGTTTGATTACGACTTTGAGCAGCTCAAGACGGCGTCCGCGTCCGTCAAGAGGAAGACGCTGGAACGCGCCATGGACCCGGATAACTGGGAAAAACTCGCAGTGCTCGACCTGAGGGCGTACGCGGAGTACCTCAACGGCCAGGGTTCGGGGTGGCTGCTTTCGGCGCTGAGGGAGTTGCGGATGGAGCTTCGCGATCCATTTGGCGAGATTCGTAGCTCGTGGCAGCCGCTCAGCACCTGGGAGGAGTTCTCGCTGCTCACGGGCGAGACGCGCGAGTCGCTGTCCCCGGGTAAGATTGTGCACTGCACGGTCAAGAGGCTGGTGCCGCCCCGGCGCGAGGATGGCACCGAGGGTCACGTCCTGGTGCAGCTCGAGAGCGGCGTCATGGGCCAAATTGCAAAGTCTGACCTCTCGGACCGCCCGGTGGACCGGCTGGAGCACAAGGTTGCGGTGGGCCAGGTCATCGCGGCTCGGATCATCAACCTCAACTACGAGGAGAACACGGTGTACCTCAAGTGCAAGGGCAGCGCGCTGTCCGCGGAGGAGTCGAAGAGGATCGAGTATCAGACATGGGGCAACAAGCCGTATTACTCGTGCGAGCGACTCGACGGCGAGGTGGCCAAGCCCACCAAACCCAAGAAACGGAAGGATGCCGCGTCAAAGCAGGCGTTCATCTCGCGCAACATCGATCACCCGCTGTTCCAGAACATCAGCGCGCAGCAGGCGCAGGCGTATCTCGAGAACAAGGACATCGGCGACATCGTCCTGCGCCCGTCCTCCAAGGGGGTCACCAACCTGTCCATTACGATGAAGATTTTCGACAGCATGGTGCAGCACTTCGACATCAAGGAGGGCAAGAAGCCCGGCGTGGGACACACCGCCAACCTGGCGTTGGGCACACCGCTCACCCTTGAGGGGACCGATTACGACGATCTGGACGAGGTGTACGCCCGATTTGTTGAGCCGCTTGTCAGTTCCCTCAAGAAGCTGATCAAGCATCGCAAGTTTTTGCGGGGCACCCGAAGGGAGGTTGACCAGCGCCTCAAGGCTGAGCTGGCGAGGTACCCCAACACCCGCCCGTACGCGCTGTCGGTGTCGCACGAGCACAGCGGTTTCTTCTGCCTCTCCGCGATCCTCAGCCGCAGCGGCAACGTCAGGCACGAGTACCTTTCCGTCAAGCCCGGCGGCTTTAGGTTCCGGCAGCGCGAGTTTGGCGACGTGGACCGTCTCCTCAACTTTTTCAAGCAGAGGCCGGTGCCCGACAGGGACCAGGTGAGGCAGCAGCAGCAGCAGCAGCAGCAGCAGCCGCCGATGCCGCAGCAGCCTCCGCCGCAGCAGTATCAACACCACCACCAGCAGCAGTGGCAGCAGCAGCAGCAGTGGCAGCAACCGCAGCAGGCGTACGGCGGCTATCCTCCTCAGGGAATGCCGCCGATGCCGCAGGGAGGCTACCCTCAGGCTGCGTACCAGAACTACCCTCCGCAGCAGGGAGGCTACCCTCCGCAGCAGCAGCAGTGGCAGGGTGGGTACTGAGAGAGTTCAACATATTACGGCGGCGATCCATGAAAATAGAAACAAAATAATGACCAAAACATTTTTTCCACCACGAGCCACGACCCGCTCCGTGTCACACGCCGTATCGCCATGCTCGCCGCCACCGACGGACCTCTGCTCGGCGTCAACGCGTGGGGCGATGAAGATCCCGAGCCGACGGATGAACCCGAGAGCTTCATCGACGAGTGCGAGGAGGTCGCGACGCCCGAGGAGGTTTTAACGCGTGTGGAAAAACTTGCCGCCGACTTGGTCCTCGCCACCCTCCGCAGCGAGCCCCCCGCGACCCCCGTCCCTGCCGCCGCGATATCCTTCACCGTCGCCAACGTGCGACGCGACGGTGCGGTGCTCGTCTCGACCGACGGACCCCTGGCCGCGCACCGCGTTCCCCTCTCGGCCACGACGACCCTCTCCCTTCGTGGCCCAAACAAGCGCAGGGCGGAGCGCTACGCCAGGATCTGGACGATGCTAGCGTCGTCGCACGCGCACCTCCGCAGGAACGAGAAGGTGACGCAGCGCGGACTCTACTACCTGATGAGCTCCACCCACTCGCACACCAGCTCGCTCTTCCCCGATCCGGCGACGGTCAACTCCGCGTTGCTCGACGCCGTCTCGCTCGTCGCCGTCAGCAGGCGGTCCCTCGGGGTGGTCGCAGCGCCTCGGGGCGAGGTGGGCGGAGCGATGTCCATCCGCGAGGGCGAGGACGCGCCCTGGCGCAGCCTTTGGGACGAGTCGCGTCAAATCTCCGGCGATATCGCGGCCATCGCTCGCTGGGAGTTCCGCGGAGACTTTCGCTACTGTTTGGTCGTCGAGAAGCACTCCGTGTTCCATCGGCTGTTCGCGGAGGAGCGGGTGCACGCGCGCCTGCCCTGCGTCGTGGTCACCGCGAAGGGTTTCCCCGACCTCGCGACCCGCGCGTTCCTCAAGCGGCTGCAAACCACGCACCCGCACGTGCCGTTCCTCGGGTTGGTCGACTGGAACCCCAGCGGCGTGCTGATCCTCGGAACCTACAGAGTCGGCGGGAGGACGTCTTCAGCCGTGTTGGAGTCCAGCAGGTACGCGCTCGAGCTCAAGTGGCTCGGCTTGAGGTCCACGGACCTCGCGACGAACCCGGCGAGGATTCCCCTGACGGATCTGGACCGGGCCAAGGCCAGGACGATGCTAAGAGCCGACGGGGCGATGTCGGACGGACCCGGCGGCGACGAGTCCGCCGACGCCTCGACCGAGCGCGATCAGTCGGCGAGGGCGAGGGAGCTGACGGCGATGTGCGCGACGGGATTCAAGGCTGAGATCGAGTCGCTGTGCCCCGGGAGCTGCGGCGGGGAGGGCAGGTCGCTGTCCGACTACGTGGTGGAGAAGATCCTGCGCGGGGATTACGTAGACTAAACTGCCATGATAAAGCTTCACCTCGGTAAAACTTTCACCTCTTCTGCCGGCTAGCTAGAGCTAGATTATCGTACCACCGCGTTAACAACTCCTGAGAACCGGTCCCAAACCTTCCGTGAGTTTCGGCGGTAACCCCAGCACGCACGCCTCCACCTCCTCCGCCACACCCAGCGCCCACTTCGCGAGGTCCGGCGGCAGTTTTTGTGTCCGACAGTTTTCGTCGCACGCGCGGCTCGGCTCCGCCCCGAACGTTTCATCCGCCCCGAACATTTCATCGCAAAATTTCTTCACCTCGTCGAACCTCTCCTCCACGCGCGCGCGCAGCCCCCAAGCCTCGCCCCCCGCGTGGTTCAGGCAGTTGTACAGCAGAGCGGTCTGGTGCGCGGCGTACTTGTGCCCGTCGCGCGCGTCCGGATCCGCCAGCGCCTCCCTCAGCGCTCGCGCCGCTGAGAGCAGCCGCTGCATCTTCGCGGCGGCGGTTGAAAAGTGCGACCACCCGGGCGAACGCAGGACGGGCGGGATCGGGAGGTGTTCCTCGCCCGCGCGCTGGAGCCCGCGGACGTGCGGGAAGAGCTCGAGGAGCCCGCGCTCGTGCAAAACCTCGAGCGGTCGGCCCGCGCACGCGCGGTTAAACTCTTTGAAGAGTTCGGCGCCCGCGACGCCCTCGAACGGGGATCTCGGGGGCGGACTCGCGCCGTCCGCGTCGGCCCGCGCCGCGCGCTCGCACGCGAGGGTGACCCGGACGCACAGCTGGATGAGGTAACGGCGGTACTTGGGCCCCGTCGGCCACAGGGGTTCGTGGTGTCGCGTCTGCGTCTCCGCTGCGGAGGGAGAAGGATCGGGAGGGTGCCGGTTGTCAGAGGAGGTTCGATCGAGAGGGGCGGGGGTGGAGTCCTCCGTGCCCGTGTGTGCGGGGTCGACGCTAACCTGCACTGGTCGATGCGTCCTCGCGGACTCGAGTAAACAGCGCGCCCTGCCGCTCCATAGCGAAGGGCGTCACCCCAGCGGCGCCACCTTTTGTGGGCTGTGAGCCAGTCGAAGTTTCGAGAGGAAAGTCGTGGTGATGCACTTTCGATAGCACTAGCGACGGTGGGCGACATGACGCCCTACCAGTGGTTCAACGTGGTGAGCAGCCTCGGCTACGTGCTGTTCACCGCCACCACGAGCACCGTCACCATGCTGGTCCCCGCGATCATCTTCCTCCGCCCCGTATCCGCCAACCTGTACGCGCGGTGCACCTCTTGGGTCTTCGCGTGCTGGTGGACCTCCTGCCTCTTCATCACCGAGCGGCTCAACGGCGTCAAGGTTCGCGTGACGGGCGACGCGCTGCCCCTCAACGCGCCCCTGCTGATCATGTCCAACCACAAGTGCAACCTGGACTGGATGTTCCTGTGGTCGTCCGCGATACGGACCGGGAGCATGTTTCACGTCGGCGTGTTCAAGGCGGTGGCCAAATCGGAGATTCGAGTCATACCGATATTCGGATGGGGTTGCAAGCTCAACGGGTTCGCGTACGTGCGCCGCCGGTGGTCGTCCGACGCGTCCCATCTGACGTCCTGGATCCGATCCCAGATCCGACGCCGGCTGGACGCCAACTGGACGCTGATATTTCCCGAGGGGACCAGGTACACCGACCGCAACAAGGAGCGAAGCAATCAGTCGTGCGCCAAGGATGGGCTCGAGCCGATGGCTGGGGAGATTCTGCGCCCTCGAACCAAGGGCCTCGCGCTGCTCCTCCGGGAGAGCGCGAAGGGCGGGGGGTACTACCGCAAGATCGTGGACATGACCATCCAGTACACCGACGACGCGGGGAAGCCCCTGAAGGGCGCGGCGTTGGGCACGCGTTGCTTCGGGCAGCTCGCCAAGGGCGAACTCCCCGTGGCGACGTGTCACGTGCACTTCGACGTCTTCTCCGCGAAGGACGTCCCGGCGGGCGAGGACGAGGACGAGGTGGAGGCGTGGGTGTGGAAGCGGTGGAGGACAAAGGCGGCGATGCTGGAGGCGTGCGCGGCGGCGGGTAGGTTCGAGGGGGTGAAAGAGTGGCCGACGAGCGGGTCGACCGTGCCTCTCCTCGCGCAGACGGCGCTCCGATGCTTCTTCGTCGCGCAGGGTCTCTGCTGCGTCGGCGCGGCGTGCGCGTCCACGGCGTTCGGGGCGTACGCGGCGTGCGCGGCGGTGGGTCTGGCGGTGATCGCGCAGGCGGACCCGGCGTGGTGGTGAGGGTACGCACCGGTCGCGTAAGCAAGGCTCATCAATCAAGTCGCTTCAAACGTAAAAAAAGCTCGTCTGGTCGTCGCGTCGGCGTCAACTCGCGTGTCAATTCGCGTCGTCCTCCTCTCCGTAAGCCTTGGCCGCGGCGGATTTGAGCTCGCCGCCGCACAGCTCCAGGATCTCCCTCCACAGCGGCTTGGGCAGCTGAATAACCTGCTTCAGCGCCAGCTGTTTGGAGCACGCCACGGGGTACCACGTCCCCCGCTCGCACTCGCGTTTGAGCTGACCGGGCGCCCACCCGCAGTACCTGGCGAAAAACTTAAACTCGTTGGCGTCAACCTCCTCCTTCTTCACCAGCTCGCACGCGCTGTCGTACCCGCCGAGGTACACCCCGGGCAGCACCTCCGCGCTACCCTGAACCTTATCGCTGCCGTGCAGGAAGGAGACGGTGCCGTCGCCGACGTCTCCGCCAAAGTAGAGGGCGTTGTCCGCGAAGGGCCCGTCGCTCTGACCGGATACGTACCCCATGTTGTACTGGGTGGGTCTGTTCAGGATGACTCCCATGGATCCCTTGTCGTGGTGCTCGAGCAGTAAGATGACCGCCTGGTGGAAGTACTGCTGGCCCAAGGTGAACTCGTCGGCGGCGGCGAGGAGGAGGCATCCCTTCTCCGGCGCGCCGATTCGGTGCGCCCAAGGCTTGTCCTTTGCGAGCTTGGGATTCTGTCTCCTCAGGAGCTCGAGGTTGGGCCCGGACGCGGCGGCGATCTCGTCGTCGTCCACGAGCTCGTCCTTCCCCTTCTCCTGGGAGATGAGCATGGCGCGGAAGTCGCGCCAGTCGCCCTCGAGCGCGGGGGCGACGTCGTCGTCGAGCGCGGGCGCCTTCTCCACGTCCCCGGCCGCGTCGTCGGGCCTCTCCGCATCCCCGGCGCCGGCCTCCGCCTTCATCTCGTCGTCCTCGTCCTTGGCGACGTCCTCGGATGCCTTCTTTGGCTTTTCCGCGTCCGCCTCACCTGCGCCGTCGCTCCGCTTCTCGGCTCGCGACGCGACCAGCCGCGAGCGGTGGGTCCCCTTCTGGAGAAACACGTCATTACTTGTAGTATTCCTCGCCCCGCGCGAAAAATGAGGTCGAGCAGGGGCGCGCGCGCTGGGCTTTGGCGCGCGCGCGGCCGCGATGCGAGCCGCCGGCCTCACGGAGATCGCTCTGACGACGGTCGAGTGCATCTCGCCCGCGTCTACCGTCTTTCAGTGGGCGCCTGGTAGCACCGGACAGTGGGAGATCCGAGCTTCGCCAGAGCCAGGCGTTGCCACCTCGGATTCGAAAGAGATTATTCTTGCGGTCCGAAAATATCCGTCACGGATGCGCAAAACCCGTACGGAACGGCGACGCTTGTTTGGGGTTAAGCGGTGTCCTCCCGACTGGTTGATCATACACTTCATTCATAAAATACACAAAACGAAAAAGAAAGGTGCGCCTCCTCGCGTCTCACTTGTCCTTCCTCCACGTCACGAGCACGTCGTCGGTCCTGTACCTCTGCGTGCAGATCGTCTCCGCCATCGTCGCCGTCTGTCCCTCCATGAACGCCAGTATACCCGCGTAGGCGATCATGGCGCCGTTGTCGATGCAGTACCTGTCGTCAGTCGCGTACAGCTTACCCCCGCGCTCTCCCACCATCACGCGCATCATCTCCTGCAAACGGACGTTGCACCCCACGCCGCCCACGATCAGGACGTCGTTGGCGTTGCAGTGCGCCATGGTTCGCTCGGTGATCTCCACGAGCATCGCGAAGATGGTCTCCTGGAGCGAGTAGCACAGGTCCGCGGCTGTGCACTCGCCCGCGTCGATCTTCGTCCTCGCCTCGCTCTTGGCGAAGGTTTCGATGCCCGACAGGGATATGTCCATGCCCTTGACCGTGTACGGCATGTCGATGTACTTGGTCCCTTTCTTCGCGAGCTGCTCGATGTTGTACCCCGGCGACGGATCGTTGCTGAGGCCGATCTCTCGCGCGAACCTGTCCAGGCAGTTGCCCACCGCGATGTCGATGGTCTCTCCGAAGATCCTGTACCGCCGCTCGTTGTAGGCGATGACCTGGGTGTTACCGCCGGATACGTAGAGGACGACGGGGTCCATGGCGCCGCAAACCACGCGGCCCATCTCTATGTGCCCGACGCAGTGGTTCACCGGGACGATTGGCTTCTTCCAAATCTGCGAGAGCATCCGGACGACGACCGCGACGGAGACGAGGGGCGCGCCCATTCCCGGGCCTTTAGTGTAACAGAGACAGTCCAGATCCGAGGGAGCGATGCCGGCCTCGTCCAGGGCCTGCTGGACGATGTCGAGGATGACCTGGCGATGGTGCTCGGCGGTCTCGCGCGGCAGGAAGCCGGTGCCGGGGGGGGTGATGTAGGTTTTACGGGGGTTGCTGAGGATGTCGCCGGTGTGCGACACGACGCCGACCGCCACCTTGTTCGCGGAGCCTTCGAAGCCCATCGCGAGCTTGACCCCGGGGGGCTTCGCGTAAGCCTTGCCGCCGCCGCCCATCGCGCGTGCGTTTGCGAAGGCGAAGCGCGTCAGTGAATGGCACGCGGAAAAGCCCCGCCGCCGACTAACAACCAGCCCGCCAGAGTTTCACCGCGCAGTGGACGGCACCCCAGTTGCTCGGGAGGGCACCCGTGCCGACGATGAGCGTCGGTGCGATGTGGACGATCCAAGGCGCGTCGATCGCGCGAGCGCGTGTGTTGCATCGCGCCGCGATCGCCCCCGGCGCGCGTTTCGGCGCCGCGGCTCCGCGACCCGCGGCATCGGCTCGCGGCGAGCGACAGCCCCTCACGCAGCTCGGCGGTTCGGGAGGAGGCGTCGGTTCGGGTGGCGTCGGGAAGGGCGGGGGCGGGGGCGGCGATGGACGAAGGGACGGTGACGGCGACGACGGTGCGATGAGGATACCGAAGTGGGGATGGGCCGCGTGCGCGGGCCTATCCGCCGCGTTCCTCGTCCCGGGGACGGCGCGCGCCTCCTCGATCGGCCGAAAAGGCGCGGAGCCTCAGGGATCGGACATGTTGACGTGCTTCCTGTACGGCTTCTCGTGGTTCTACGGCGTGAAGCTCTTTCTCAAGCATCTCTTCTCCCCGTGCGCGCTGTTCCTGGGGAGCATGTGGCTCCTGACGCGAATGGGCGTGCTGCCGGAACGGCTCGGGCCCGAGGCGTACGAAGCGTACGTCGAGCCGTGGATACCGAGGGAGTGGACGGATGCCGGGCTGGAGGTTAGCGGCGACAAGGTGAAGACGTGCGAACGAAAGTTCTGGGCGTCGGTGCACAGGATACTGCCCGCCACCGCGCACCCGACGTGCGAGAAGGTGTTCTTCGCGGGAATCCTGCTCGCGGGGCTGGTGTGACGCGCGGCTCGCTCGATGAAAAGTCGTTCAGATGAAAAGAAGAGAAAAACCGTTTCGTTTCAAACGCCGCGTTCCGTTTCCAATCCTCGCGTCGTCGCGTCGTCGCGTTTACTCGCCCTGCTTGGCGACCCACGCGGCGAGCGTCTGCG
>Ga0181573_10003651_pt1 | contig 13459 bp, 4 predicted proteins | sample 101ome_25_FD_148643 | JGI IMG/M metagenome (GOLD analysis project Ga0181573, IMG submission 148643) | Coastal salt marsh microbial communities from the Groves Creek Marsh, Skidaway Island, Georgia - 101409BT metaG (spades assembly) | ecosystem: Environmental > Aquatic > Marine > Intertidal zone...
CGAGACGCAGATGATTGTGACGACGCCTGAAAAGTGGGACGTGGTCACGCGCAAGAGCGGGGACGAGCTGCTGACCGAGGCAGTCAAGCTGCTGGTGATCGACGAGGTGCATCTGCTGAATGATGAGCGGGGAGGGGTGATCGAAGCGCTGGTGGCCAGAACGCTGAGGCAGGTCGAGAGCCGGCAGAGCATGATTAGGATCGTGGGGTTGAGCGCGACGCTGCCGAATTGGAGGGACGTCGCGAGCTTCCTCAGGGCGAACGAGTCCACCGGCGTGTTTCACTTTGGAGGCGAGTACCGCCCGATCCCGCTGACGCAGGTTTTCACGGGGGTGACGGAGCGGTCGGTCGGCGCGAGGCAGCAGAAGATGGTGGAAATCGTCTACGACAAGGTCGTGGATGCGCTGAGGAGACAAAAGCAGGTCATGGTGTTTGTGCACAGCCGTAAAGACACAGCCAAGACGGCGAGGCAGCTCGGCGAGATGGCGGCAAGGATGGGCGACGAGGCTCTGTTCACTTCCGGGCAGAAGTCGGAGCGGTGGAGCATGGGCAAGAGGGAGGCGGAGAGGAGCAGAACAAGGGAGGTGGCAGAGCTGTTTCAATCCGGGCTTGGTGTGCATCACGCGGGGATGCCTCGACCGGACCGGACGCTTGAAGAAAAGCTATTCAAAGAGGGATTGATCTCTGTGCTGTGCTGCACGGCGACCCTGGCGTGGGGCGTGAATCTGCCGGCGCACACTGTCGTGATCAAGGGGACGCAGCTGTACAATCCAGACAAGGGTGACTTTGTCGACCTCGGGGTGTTGGATGTGCTGCAGATCTTCGGGAGGGCCGGAAGACCCGGGTTCGACACCAGCGGGGAGGGCCACCTGGTGACGACGCACGACCGGCTGTCGCACTACTTGGAAGCGGTGACGAGCCAAGTGCCGATTGAGTCACGATTTCTTGCCCGTTTGGAGGACGGATTGAATGCGGAGGTTTCGCTGGGGACGGTGTCGAGTGTCTCCGAGGCGTGCATCTGGCTCAGTTACACTTACTTGCTGATCAGGATGAAGCGGAACCCGCTGGCGTACGGCTTGAGTTGGACGGACGTGGAGGACGACCCGAGTCTGATGGAGAGGAGGGAGCTGCTGGTGACGATGGCAGCCAAGAAATTGATGTCGTGCGGAATGGTCGACTTCAACGAGGCCAACGGAGTGATCCGTTCCACGTCCACGGGTGCGGTGGCCGCCCACTTTTACCTCTCTCACGCCACCATCGACACGCTGAACCACATGCTGCGGCCGGGGATGGGGGACCCGGAGCTTTTGGATGCGGTGTGCCATGCCTCTGAATTTGCAAACATTCAAGTGAGGGAGGAGGAAATCGCCGAGCTCGACGCCCTGGCGCGGGACCACTGCCCCGTGTCCATCAAAAAGGGGGTGGAGCACAAGGTCGGCAAGTGCAACGCGCTCCTGCAGGGGTACCTCTCGGGCGCGCCCATCAAGCAGTTCGCCCTCCAGGCGGACGCCAACTACGTTGCCCAAAATGCTGGGAGAATCCTGAGGGGGATCTTTGAGCTCGTCGTGCAGAAGCCCGAGTTTGCTCAATTGGCAGAGAGCGTGTTGACGTACTGCAAGGCCATGGACAGGAGGTGCTGGCCCTTTGTCCATCCGCTCCGCCAGGCGCCCGGCATCTACGGAGGCTCCTCTCTCTCGCTGGGCCCGGCCGTGATTCAGAGGCTCGAGGACGATGGGACTGACCTTGACTTTCTTGCAGACGCTGAGTTGTCTGAGATCGCAGACTTGATCCGAGGCAACGAGAAGATGGCCGCGGATGTGAAGAGGGCGGCGAGGAGTTTCCCGAATCTGGTGCTGGACGTGCAGCTGCAGCCTTTGACCAAGACGCTGGTGAAGGTTCAGATCAACATCAGGTGCAACTTTGAGTGGCGCGACGGGTGGCACGGCAAGGCCGAGCCGTGGTGGCTGTGGGTGGAGACAACGCACACGGAGACCGTGGGGCCGACGCATTTGCAGGCCGCCGCCGAGTCCGTGTACAGCGTTGTCTACGAGGGCGACGTCGGAGACGGGTACAAGACCCGTTCTGTCGTGTCCTTGGTGCATGCAGAGCAACTCATGCTGCAGAAGGCCCAGGCCGTGGCGAGCCACCCGGAGCGCAAGGACGGAGGGACTCCCATAGAAGTGTGCGTCACCGTGGCTCTACCCGGTGACGGGTACCTAAAGCCGGAGGAAGTGTGCGTCCGGCTGCTGTCGGACCGGTGGCTCAACGCCGAGGCATTCTGCACGGTGCCCCTGTTGGAGAATCCCACTCTGGACGAGGAGGAGGACTCCTTCACGCCGCTCGACTCTAATTTGGTACCCGTGGCCCTGACAGAACTGAAGGAGGAGCGATTCATGTCGCTGTACGAGAACGTGGAGTTCTTCAACGAGGCGCAGACGCAGTGCTTTGCATCCCTGTTTGGGTCGGACGACAATGTTTTGGTAGCTGCGCCCCACGGCTGCGGGAAGACCGTGATGGCCGAGCTCGCCATGCTCAGGCTGTGGCGCTCGGAGAGCAAGAAAAAAGTGCTGTGCATCTGCCCGCTGGACGCCCTCGTGCGCAAGCGGGTGACCGACTGGGCACAGAGGTTCTGGAACCGGTTGAACAAGGTAGTGACGAAACTGGACATTGACAACCTGCCCCCCAATCATGGGGATGTCGACATGGGGGTGACGAGCCGTCCCCCGGCCTTTGAAGCCTTCGACGTTGTGGTCGGCACCCCCGAGGCGTGGGACGCCGTGACGAAAAAGTGGGACAAGCAGAGTCTAGACTCGTTCGGCCTGGTGGTGGTGGACGAGGTGCATCTCCTTGGATTGGCATGCGGGAGTACGATGGAGGCCTTGATCTCCCGCCTCAGATTTCTGGCCAACTTCTCTCCGCACTCGAATCGGACGCGCGCAGGACGCGTCGGGATCAAGGGCACTTCCGGCCCTCGGATCGTGGCGCTTTCGAGCGCCTCTCTCCAGAAGAGTAGCGCCCGTGACCTGGGCGCGTGGCTCGGGTGCACCCAAAACGTCGTCAACTTCTCTGGAAATCTCCGCGCCGTGCCCCTCACCATCCACCTCCGGGGCTTCCCTGGAAAGCACGCCATTCCTCGCATGGCGGCCATGACCAAGCCTTGCTTGGCTGCCATCTTAGAACATTGCCCCGGACAAGACCAACCCGCGCTGATCTTTGTCCCAACGCGGCGCCAGGCCAGGGTCACGGCCACCGACCTCATCGCTTTGCTGGCCGTCACCGGCGACCCCGAGCGATTCGTGGGCCACCCCGAATCGGACGACGACGCGGCCCTTGGGGCGGCCATTTTTGAGTCTGCGGTGTCTGGAGTCTCTGAGGCCACCCTGAGACACACCCTGCGGTTCGGCATTGGCTTGGTGCACGCGGGCCTGAGTCCATCGGACAGGGACCTGGTGCACGATTTATTTCGAGACGGGAGGATCAAGGTGTGCCTCTGCTGCGCAGCGGACACCCCGGACCCCAGTGAGATCGTGTGGGGCATGTCCAGAAAGTTGGAGGCCCCGCTCGTGGTCGTCAAGGGCACCGAGTGGTACGACGCAGGGAAGCGGCGGTACGTCGAGTACCACAGACAAGACCTTATGCGCATGTGCTCCTTTGCGGGCCGGTCGGGGAAAGATTCAACTGCCACTGTGCTGCTCATGGTCCACGACACGATGAAACCTCTCTACGCCAACGTGCTGAACCACCCATCTACGGTGGAGTCGCCGCTTGGGACCACTGGTGGACTCGCCCGTGTGCTCTTGGATGCCCTTGGGCAGGACAACGGTGCGTTGTCTACAAAGAGGGATGTGGAGGACTGGGTCACGTGGACCTACTTCTACCGGCGCTTGTCATCCAACCCGGGGTACTACGGCCTCGTGTTGGACGTTGACGAGATCTTCTCAGAGGACAAGAGCGACATCATGCAAGACATTGCCAAGGACAAGGCCGTGGCAAATTTCGTGGAGGACGTGGTCGTGGGTGACGTGCTTCAGGAGCTGCAGGACGCCGGGTGTTGTTCCGTGAGCGGCACGGATGTGAGAGCCACCAGTCTGGGGCGGATCGCGGCCAGGCACGGCGTCGCGCCGCTGACCGTGTGCCACTACGCGGCGTCGCCCCACTGGACGCAGCCGCAAGAGGGCGACGTGCTCTTGAAACTGTTGTGCGAGTCTCCAGAGATTAATTCCGGGGTACCACCCCTGCGGCACAACGACGACCAGTTCCTCTTTGAGCTGGCAGATCGCGTGCACGGGGAGAACGCAGGGAAAAAGGCCGTGAGCACTTCGAGGCAAAAGGCGCTGCTCTTGCTTGAGGCGCACCTGTCGAGAGTCCGGGTCAGAAATCACGACTGCGCCTTTGACTCGAAGCGGGTCGTGCGGCTGTCTCACCGCCTCGCTCGGGCCCTCGTCGACGTTGCAGTTGACGTGGGCGCGAAAAAATCAAATGTTCTCCAGGCCATGCATCTCGCGCAGCACCTGGCCCAGGGCGTGCCCCTGGGCAGCGGCAGCGGCAGCGGCAGCGGCAGCGGCAGTGGCGGGAGCAGGGACGAGAAATCGCCGATGCAAGTGTCGGTGATGTCTGCATCGGCCGAAGGAATCCAGGCGGAAATCCGACGAGGCGATGGCCACGACGGCGACGTTGAGGAGTGGTGGGCGGTCTTGTGCGATGCCGCTGAGGGGGGGCGAGTGCACTGTGTCGCGGACGTGTTGCTCGCAGGCCAAGAGACACGAATTCTCCTTCCCTGGGCAGCTGGAGACCCACCAAACGCTGTCACCCCTAACGGAGGTGCGCAAGTGCACGCAGTGAGCAAGTGCCGCGTCGGCCGCGATGCCGTCGCCGACGTGGCCCCCTTCCCCTGAGGACTTCTTCGTGTGCTCGTTTGTCTGTATGTGTATATACCCGTAAAGCTTAAATTTTGCAGACCTCTCTCCCGGGCTCAGGTCGCCACGCGCGCGAGGTTGCGCATGCCGATGCCCATGCAGCTCAGCAGCACCGTCTGGGCCTTGCGCGCATTCAAAAGCTCCCTTTCTCCCTCGTCCTCTGCATCTTCGTCCTCTCCCTGGGATGCCTCCTCTTCCATGGCCTCGTCCGCCTCGCCTGGCTTTGCCTGGAAGCGCACGCGCTTCCCCAGCCCGCCCCTCTGGTTCTTCTTGCCGTACTCGCTGGGATTGATGTCTGCGTTGTTGATCATCTCCTCCCGCGTCATCCCATCGCTCAATTTGGCCGCCTTCTTGGGCGGCGGCCTGGGTGAAACGCCCGCCCCGTGCCTTCCATTCTCTCCCCCTCCTCCCCCCCTCGCTCGCTCCTCGTTCCCCGGCCGGATGAAGAAGGTGACGTTGAAAAACGCCTTCAACAACCTGAGCACCTCCACGGTCCTGGGCGTGAGTTTCCCCACCCTGAGCACCGACGCGTCCTCCGGCCCGACGGCCATGAGCGCGAGCACCAGCCCTTGGTGCGCCGAGTCCACGCACCCGCCCTGGAACACCTCCTCCAGCAGCCCCGCGGCGCACCTCCGCCCCAAGTCCTCGGGCAACTCCACCTCCCCCGTCACCTCATTGACCTCGGCCACGCGCTTGGGACTCACGTCCGCCCCCAGCAACACGTCCCCCCCCACAGATTCCGCCACCAGGCTGAGTCCGAACCCGGGACTCTTTCCCCCGGCCTCGGCCCCCCGGCAGTGGTCCGTGTGCACGTGCACGTCGTGCAGCAGCCCGTGCAGCACCGCCTTGGCACCTTCCCCCATCCGGTTGCTGCTCCCCGGCCCCACCCTCATGCTCCACGCCACGCCCCGCACCCTCACGAACTTCCTCATCTCCACGGCCTCCACGGGCGGCAGGCACTCGCGCACAATGGGCACCCGGAGCGTGACCGACCCCCCGCCACTGGGAACGCACCCCCTGCGAGTCACCTCCAACGCCAGCCCCTCGAGCCCAAACAATCGAGACACCGTCGGGATCGTCACCGCACGCACCGTGTCAATGGACACGTCGTGCTCCGATCCATCCGTGCCCCCCCCCAACGTCGCCACGATGGGAGACCTCGCGAACGGGCCCAGCACAATCAGCGCCTCGATCCACCAACTGATCCCCCGCCCGCCCGACGCGCCGCACTCGTGCGTCACCCTCCCGCCCTGCACCGCCCCCGGAAAGTATCGCACCGTCGTCCCCGTCTCGTTCAACTCCACCTTCATCCCATTACACAACTTGTCCAGCAACCGGAGCAGGCTCGCCTCCTCCTCGTTCACCCCGGGCGACTCACTCCTGGAACGAATCCCCTGGATGCAGATCGGGCGCCCCGACAGCGTCGCGTACACCACGCGTTCCCGAAACATCGCCTCCCCCGTCAAATGGACCATCCCGGACGAACCCATCGACGAACGCACCATTCTGTCCTGCTCTTCTCGGCGTTGTGCAGGGGGTGAGGGTGGCCACGGGGCACGGGGTACGAGGAGGGGCAACAACCCCCGCCGCGGTGTGCCTCGGCCCTCTGCGGACTCCACGGACTCTCTGCGGAGGGGGCGGGCAGGAGGCACACTTCTGCGATTAGAAAAGTGACAGGGGAATTGGGTGGCAGGGGGCGGCGGCGGCGGCGGCGGCGGCGGCGGCAGACGTCGGTCTTTGCTTTGCGGACGGGAGGGGCTGCACGGGGGCTGCTGCGATGTTTGGGGGCGTGCAGGTGGCGTGCAGGGGTTCGGGTTTGGGCGGGAGGAGGTGGATCCGCGGCGGGGGTCCGGGAAGCCGGCGGCGTGGTGTTGTTGGGTCCGACGCCCACGGGGCGCACGGGGCGCCGCGGCGGCCGCAGGGCGGATGGCGCATGGGCGTGCGGCGGGAGGAGGGGAGACGGGCGGGGACGGGTCAGGGTTCGGGTTTGGTTCCCGCCGCGGGCGCGGGCGCGGGCGCGGGTGCGGGGGACGCCGCGGCGGTGTCTCCCCTGTGCGGGGTGGAGGCCGCCGAGTCGTTTGCGGCGAGTCTCAAGTACGACGGCCAGGGTCTGGTGGCTGCGATCGTGCAGGACGCGGACACGGGCGACTGCCTGATGCAGGCGTTCGCGGACCGGCAGGCGGTGGTGGACACGTTGACCAAGGGGATGGCGACGTTCTGGTCGCGGAGTCGGAACGCGCCGTGGACCAAGGGCGAGACGAGCGGGCACTTCATGGAGGTGCTGTCGGTGCACGTGGACTGCGACGGGGACAGCCTGGTCTACTTGTCCGTGCCGCGGGGGCCGGCGTGCCACACCAACGAGCCCACGTGCTGGTTCAGGGAGGCGCCGCAGCTGCTGTCCCCCGGGGAGGGCGGGACCCCGCCCCACTCGCCGCTCAGCCGGCCGCTGACGACGGCGTTCGAGTTGGAGGCGACGATTCGGCAGAGGATTCGGGAGGATCCTCCGGCGGGGGCCAAGCCCAGCTGGACGCAGCGACTGGCGGCCGACCCAAAGCTCCTGTGCAAGAAGGTGCGGGAGGAGGCCGGCGAGCTGTGCGACGCCCTCGAGCAGGGCGAGGGCGCCGAAGCCGTCGCGTCCGAGGCCGCGGACCTGCTCTACCACGCCATGGTCCTCCTGCAGGTCGCAGACGTCGACGCCAAGGACGTCCTCGCCGTCCTCCGAAGGCGCGCGGGCACCTCGGGCGTCGCCGAAAAGGCCGCCAGGACCACCAAGGGCAAGAACTCAGCACAATAGAGACATCACCAGAGACGCACAGCGCAGATCCATCCGCCCGGCCACCCCAGTCTTCCCCTCCGCCCGCCCCGCCGCGAGACGCCGCACGCGAGGAGGACGGACACAACCCAAGATACGTGAATTTCATACCAATAAATGCCCCCCCCGGGGGAAGGACGTGCAGAGGGCTTGACGTTTATGAGGGATGCTTATCCTTCTGGACCGAATCTGGCGCGCGGTGCAGAGGGCCGTGCGGGTGCGGGTGCGCTCAGAGGCGATCCGGCGCGTGGAGGGCGCAGAGAGGGAGAGGGCGGGACGGAGCGGGGAGCGGTATGATCCAAGGGTGCTCGTCGGTGGTGTGTGTGGGTGCCAGCGTTCGCCCTCGTGGTGCGAGGCGTGTGTCTCGTGCGTCTTTTCCCGGGCGTCAGCGTCGTTCGGTGGCCCAGTGTGCGATGAGCCAGGATGAGTTGAAGCAGCTGGCGGCGGAGAAGGCGGTGGAGTACGTCAAGAGCGGGATGAAGGTGGGGCTCGGGACGGGGAGCACGGCGGCCAAGGCGGTCGCGGTGATCGGGGCCAAGCTCAAGAGCGGGGAGCTGAAGGACCTGGTGTGCGTGCCGACGAGCGTGGCCACGTTTGACCAGGCCACCAGCCTGGGCATCCCGCTGGCGACGCTGGACACGGTGCCGCGGCTGGACGTGACCATCGACGGGGCCGACGAGTACGACGACAACATGGACCTGGTCAAGGGTCGCGGGGGCGCGCTGCTGCGCGAGAAGATGGTGGAGCTGAGCTCGGACGCGTTTGTGTGCATCGTGGACGACAGCAAGTACGTCAAGGGCCTCGGGATCTCGGGGGCCATGCCCGTGGAGATCACCCAGTTCTGCTGGGAGTACAACCTGCGCCGGATCCAGGCGCTGCCCGAGCTCGCCGGGTGCCGCGCCATGCGCCGCACCACGGACGGGCCCACCCCCACGCCGACCTCGACCGAGCCGTACGTGACCGACAACGGCAACTACATCGTGGACCTCTACTTTGACGCCCCCATCAAGGACGCGAAAGCCGCGGGCGAGGCCATCAACGCCCTGGTCGGCGTCGTCGAGCACGGCCTCTTCATCGGCATGGCGTCCACCATCATCGTCGCCGCCCCCGAGGGCATCAAGGTCATCGGCAAGTGAGCGAGCGAGCGTGCACCACACACCTCACTCTCTCTCTCCCCTCGCCAGTCGCGACGATGACACGGACGGATGGGGGCGCTCGCACCGTCCCCCCCTGTGGCCAGTCGACGCCACAGGGCCTCGAACAGGGCAGCCCCAAACGCCTTGACCTCGTCCGATGGCGATTGATTTTTTTAACGGAGCCGATGAATTTGAATTCCCTGGGGTGTGTCACTGCATCAAAGTCCCTCGTGTCCCTGCGCCAAGCGCGCGCACCCAGGTCCACCCTGTTCCGCACACGGGGAGGGATCGACGAGTGAGAGCGCGCACCTCTCCTCGTCGCAGCTCGGGCCGCAGGCCGCGGCTGGCGAGTGACTGTCGCTTCCTTTCTCCTTCCCCCCCGGGAGGGCCGCCCTGCGGAGCCCGAGGGTGCAACTTAATAGGAAATACATAGTCTTTTTTGTTCGACGAAATTTGAACCCGATCCGATTCGGAGTCCGGAGAAATCGGAAGCCATGGACCACAGCAGAGTGGTTGGTTCCGCCACAAGCTCCACCTCAAGGCGATGAGGGGGACCGCGGCGGGGGTCGGGCGGTGGCGCATGCGAAGTTCGTGCAAGCACGGGGACAGGGATGTAGATAGATTGGGTGATGAGGGTGGGAGACGCCGACCTCCTCCGCCCCCGTCTGCGGGAGTCCCCAAGGTGGGGCCCCGGGCAGACCGCGGTCCATCATCCATCACGATGGCGAGGGAGAAAATGCCGCGAGCGACCACGACAACCGTGGCGGTGGTCGTGGGTCTGACGGCGCTGCTGGCCCCCAGGCTGGGTCCGGCGTCCCTGAGTGTGGTGAATGCCAAGGGCGTTGTGCCGGTGGAGGTGGGTGTGGAGGGCAAGGGAAAGCCCACGCCGTCCCAGGGGTCAGGCGCCGAGGGTTTGGGGACTTTGGCCGAGGGCGAGGATGAACTAAGTCCGGCGGACGTCGTCGCGGAGGATGATGTGTTCGTGGATTGGCCCGAGCGGGTGGAGCTGGTGGGTGCGACGCGCGCGCAGGGCGAGTACAGGCGGGTGGCGGATGTGTCCGAGGCGGTGAAGGACACGAAGAAGGGGAGCGCCAAGAAGAAGGTTGGGCCCCCGGTGTACGCGTTGGAGGGGCAGTCGGACGCCGGTGTTCAAGGACTGACGCTGGTGTTCAAGGCCGACACGGAAAAGGATGACAAAGGGTCCAATCAGCGGGGGCGGTGGATGGTGCAGGACGCATTCGGGAAGAGTGACGGGTGGGACAGAAGCGAGGTGTGCTCGCATGCGACGCCTCCGCATCTCGCCGAGTGGCGCAATGCGTTGGGCCAGAGGACGGAGTGCGTCAAACGGCGCAAGCTCAAGGCTTTGAAGTTTCCCTCCCTCCCATTCTCGGACGCTGCGTTTCCTGCGGCGCCCGAGTCGCTGGGCCCGTCCATCCGCACGGGGCCCGTGGACTGGGTGCGCGCTTTGGAGCTGGAGGAGGCGGGAGGCGGGTCGTCGTTTTATTCGGTCGAGGGGCCTCGCCCGTGCGACGTGCACTCGGGTGACCCGTCACTGGTCCCGCACCTCGCCGCACTCGACGCCATGGCCATGGTCGCAGCCAGGGCCGACCACGTCAGAAACACGCTGCTGGGCGAGTCCGCCACGTCGGATGCTTCCGGGCGGGTCAGCGTGCGGCTCTACAACCCCGTCGCGACGCAGATCCTGGGCTTTGACGCCGACGAGTGGGTGGCCGAGGACGTGTCCGACCGCGTGCCCGTGGTCCGAGGGACCCTCCGGCCGGTGTTTGCGCAGCCGCGGTCTGCGGTCACGTGGCCGCTGCTCGTGGAAAAGGCGCTGGCCAAGCGGGAGGGGTCGTACCAGGCCCTCGGCAGCTCCCACGGGCCGCTCGCCCTCCCCTACTTCCTCACCACCCTCGCCGGATGCCGCGAGGTCGAAGTCTACACCAACACCGGGCGCAAAAAGAAGCAGGCGACGTACGCCGTCTCCATGGTCACGGCGAGCACGAGCGACGTGGAGGCCAGGACCACGCCTGCCAAGAGGGGAGAGGCAGGACCGAGGTGGGCGCCCCGGGCGATTCCGTTCGGGCACACCGTGGACGTGCGCGGGCTGTGGGGGCAGCTGTGCGACGCGGACGACGGCGGGTACCTGATGGCGGCGACGGCCGGGGGGCAGGCGCGCCGCGGGATGGGCGGCGGCGTGGCCTTTAGCGGGGCCACGGGCCTCGTGCCCGGGCGGGCGTACTCGATCCTGCAGGTGAGGCAGGTGAGCAAGCACAAGCTCATCCAGCTGCGGGACCACGGCGGGGGCACGGGGTGGAAGGGCGCGTGGGGGCGCGGGAGGCCCGAGTGGGCGAGGCACCCGGACGTGTCGATGGCGCTGCTGGGCAAGGTCCAGCTGCCGGGGGCGGTGCTGGACGGGGGGGACGAGGAAGAGGGCACGTTCTGGATCCCCTTTGACGACCTCGTCAGCGAGTTTGACGTCTTCACCCTCGCCCCCTGGCCGGCCCAGGCGGCTTGACTTTTTTCGCATAGGAGTGGATGATGCATTAGTACTGACGCGATTCCGCGATTCCGCGGCCTCACCTCATTTTCCTTGGAGGCTGGGCGGCGGCAGAGCCCCCCCCCCCTCTCTGCTGGAGGAGGACCTCGAGCAGCTTCTGCTCGCGCTCCGCCATCCTCTTGCGCTCCTCGAATTGGTTCTCGATGCTCGCCACCAGCTTGTCGATGAGCTTCTCGCACTTTTCCACCGAGGGGCCCCCGGGGGCCTGGTTCCCCCTCCGCGTGATGGACGCCCCCGTGACGTCCCTCTCCTGGCGCGCCCCGTGGGCGACCTCGGCGCCCAGCTGCTTGCACAGCTTGAGGACCTCGGTGTACTCCGGCTGGTAGTTGAGGTGCGAACCCTGGTTGCCCGGGTTCCGCGTGTACGCCTTGACCTCGGGCGGCACATGAACCCCGGCCCTTCTGTACACGGATTCTGCCTGGAACTGCTTGCGCCAATTCCGGTTCTGCTCCCGAAGGTGCTCGACCTCCTTGACCAGACTCGCGTTCACCTCGACCAGGTCCCGCGTCTCCTTGGTCCGCTCCCTGCTCGTCAGCTCGGCGGCGGCTGCCCTCCGGTCCAGCTCCTCGACGAGCCCGTGGTCGGGCTCCCGCCTCGCCATGGCCCTCACCAGCTTGTTGAACCTCTTTTGTGCATCCGCCGCAGCCTTCTTGGCACTCTGGTACTTGGCGTTCTCCTCCCGCAGCGCTTGGTTCTCCTCCTTCCTCCGCTCCGCCAGCGCCGTCGCACTCCTCAGGGCTTCGCTCTTGATGCGCAGCTTCTCCATGAGCCGGTCGTTCTCCCCGGGGGACGTCTCCCACCCCAGCTTCCCGTTTTGCTGCCTCACCATCACCATCTTGTTCACGTCCACCGGCTTGCGCTTGGGCACCTCCGGCCGCAGGTGGAGCACCGTCGACTTTGAACCCCCGCCCTTCTTCTTGCCCACCTCCGGCGGTGCCACCTCGACCTCCCCCCCTTTGACCCTCTCACTCTCACCCTCGGGCCTGCCCACGCCCGCGCCAGAGTCTGCCCCTCCCTTCCTCAGCGAATCCACCTCCGCCTTGAGCCTCCTCAGGGTCGCGTCCCTGCGCTCGATCTCCAGCCTCAGCGCCCCGAACATGCCCTCCACCTCCTCCACCACCGACCGCGGCACTCCGGGGCACGCGGCCACGCGCCTCAGCACCTCCCCTCGCTCCGGCCCGCTCACGTGGCTCGGCAGCGTCGGGCTGGACGCCCCCGAGTCCCCGTCCCCATCCCTGTCCAACAGAAGCCCCGCGTCCGGGCTCGCAATCTCGCTCAGCGGGCTCCTCCCCGCCCTCCTTTTCAACTCGGCACTGGCCGGGCCGTCTGGGTCCACCGCCAGGTACAGGTTCCTGAATTCCTCCCTCTCCTCCCCCCTCCGCCCGCCGCCGTCGGCGTCCACCACCTCGAGCTCCTGTTGCGCCAGCCACGCGTCTGCGTCCTCCTCCCCCCCGCTCTCCTCCGTGGGACTCAGCAGCAGGCCGCCGCCCCCTTCCCCGAGCCCTTCCTCGCTGTGCTCGCGGCTGACGGGCTCCGTGGGACTCGCCAACCCCGCCGTCCGATCCTCGGCGTCCTCCAGCTCCGCCGCGGCCGCCCCGAGCTCCGCGAGCTCCATGGTCGCGAGCCTCTCCAGCTCCCCGTCCCCGTCCACGTCCTCCTCCCCCCCGATCCCCAACGCCCCCTCGCCTCCTCGTGCGAGCGAGGGAGGCCCGGCGGGGGACGCCCGCCTGCACCTCCTGCACGGGTTCACGACGGCGAGGAGCCGGTCCATGAGGTACAGCAGCTCCCTGGCCGGGTCTACCGACACAGGGTCCGCCTGCACGTGCCCAATCAGGAACACCCTGCCCCCCGGCCGGTCCCTCCCCACACTCCCCATCAGCCCGGGCACCAGACTCTCCAGCACCACCCTCGCCCCCGCATCCCCGCACCTCTCCAACGCCCCGTCCACGTCCAGCGCATCGTACCCCGAGGATGACCCAAACTCCCCCTCCTCTGCCCCCCCCCCCGCCCGGTGAGGCGCCCCCGCCGACGGCGTC
>Ga0181573_10003652_pt1 | contig 13457 bp, 6 predicted proteins | sample 101ome_25_FD_148643 | JGI IMG/M metagenome (GOLD analysis project Ga0181573, IMG submission 148643) | Coastal salt marsh microbial communities from the Groves Creek Marsh, Skidaway Island, Georgia - 101409BT metaG (spades assembly) | ecosystem: Environmental > Aquatic > Marine > Intertidal zone...
AGACGCTCCCGAAACAATTGTTCCCGCGACGATTGGTCGACGTCGCTCGCGGGCTCGAGCGTCCCACCGGCGGTGACGCGCCACGCGAACGTGACCCCGGATTCGTCCGTCGTCGACACGATCCCCCCGTCACCAGATGAGACGCTCGTCACCCTCGCGCCGTGCCCGATGAAACTAGACCGGGCGAAACTCGACCCGGCGTCGTCGTCCTCGTCGTTTTCGTCGTCCGCCATCGAGAGCGGCTCTTCCAGGCTCACCTCCGCGCGTCGCACCCCCGTCTCGGCCGACGCGAAGGCTATCCTCGCGACCCGACCGGCCACCCCCGCCGGCTCGCACGTCCACGAAACCCCCGCCGGGTTCAACCCCTCGAAGTCGCCGCGTCGCCCCAATCGCGCCGTAGCCCAGAGGCGAGCGGCGGGCGCCCGCGCCTCCCTCGCCGGCCCGTCCCCAAATCCGTCCACGCCGACGCAGGCCCACACCCGGACGACGCCGTCCCTCCCGATCCCCGCCGCGTACTCGCCGCTCGCCGTCGAGATCCACCTCGCCGCGAGGAGGTCGCACCCGGGGTTCGGCTCGCCAGTCGCGGGACCCGTCTCCGTCTGTATCGTCAGCGCCTGGAAGAACTCCCGTCGTTCGGAAGAACTTCCGATCAGCGCGCGCGGGGTTCGGGTCCAGAGCCTCGCCGCGCCGTCGGCGGCGACGGTGAGCGCGGCGGCGAGCGGCGAGTCCCCGTCGCACGGTCCCGGACGAGCGGCGACGTTCACGACGGGCGCCGGGTGACGTAACTCGGCGGCGACGGCGCGAACAATTGACTTTTCATCCCTCGATCGCGTCTCGCGCCACAGGAACGCTCGGCGGGAGGTTCCGCCGCCCGCGGTGATGAACGGGGCGCGCGCGTCGCGACCCGCCGCGATGAGCGTCTGCGCGACGGGGGCGCGCGCGCGACGGGGGCGCCACTCCGCCGAAGGGGAAGCGCCGCCGTCGTTAGTCGCGCCGCCGTCGCCGTTGTTAGTCGACGACGACGACGACGCATCCGGTTGACCGATCGTCGTCGGCGCTTCCCCTTCGGCGACGCGCCACTCGAACGCGCCCACGAACCCCGACGCGGTGGCCACGACGACCGTATCGCCGTCGTCCGTCCACGTCAGCGCGGTCGCGTCCGCGTCCAGCGCGATGCGGTCGACGAGCGTCCACGCGACGCCCGCGTCGCTCGCGTCGCTCGCGTCGCTCGGCGCGTACAGGTGGACGGCGCCGAGCGCGCCGATCGCGAGGAGACCCGCGCGTTCCGCGCCGGGCGCCCACGCGCAGATGACCCTCCCCGCTCCGGGCGGCGATGTCGCGCCATCCTCCGCTGATCCCGGTCGTATCACGACGGGGGCGTCGGAGAGTGCACCGGTGGCGCTCACCTCGGATACGACGACGACATTCCCGGATGGGTAGGCGACGTCTACCGCTCCGCCGGACGCGCGGGGCAGCAGCGCCACCGCGCCGGTAGCGCCGCCGGTGATGCGCTGCCGCGACTCCAGCGCCACCCCGCCGCCCGGCGTCATCACGGCGGTCGGGCGCACTTCCCAGTGGCCCTTTGAACAACCAAACAAACAAACAACAGACGAACAAGGAAAAACGCCGGTGCGCTCACAACGCGGGGCGCGGCGTGAGACGACGGTGGACGGCATGACGGAGCCGAAGGGCGCGCCAGGGACGGAACCGGACGTCGCTCCGATCGGGACCGGGTCCGCGGCGCTCAAGCAGGCACCCGCGGTCGCCCAAGCTTCAGCCGCGGTGATGCACCCCGGGGGATTCGCGCCGCAAGGGGCGTACCCCGGGGTACCCGCCGGGTACCCCGAGATCGACCTGGAGCAGGTCCCGGACGACGGATCGTTCAACCCGCTCCTGGACCCCAACTACACCGCGCTGCAGCTCGCGCTCGCGCAGGCGGTGGAGCGCGATCCGGAAGGGGCGACCGCGTTTTACCTGGAGCTGTGCGACAAGGGTCCCCGCGCCATGGTCCGCAGAGTCGTCGACGGGATCGTGCCGGGGGCGCCTCGGGTGCCGCCGGTGGTGGGGATGCCGGCCGGGGGCGTGGGGGGAAGCGCGGCGGCGGCGGGGTTGCCCAGGCGGCCGGGGTCGACGGTGTGCATCGAGTACTCGAGGTTGGGCGGGTGCGCGCTCGGCGCGGCGTGTCCGTACGATCACCCGACGGGATGACGAGACGACGACGACGAAAACGCATCACGCGGCGGCGGGGCGGCGAGTCGTCGTCGAGACGCGACGCGACCGACGCGGCCGCGGTTAGTCGAAGGAGTAGCCTTTTAACCTAGATGTCCACGTTAGCGCTCCGGTGTTGTCTTCGCGTTGGCTACTGCGTTTGCTAAGGATTGAAGGGCTACTTTGGCTAAGGCTTTCGAAACTCCGCGAAGGGATCCCTCCAGACCGCTGTCCCCGCGGGCACCCGCTTTTCGTTGGTGTTGGAAGTGAACAACGCGCCGGTGCTCCCGAGACTCCTGATGGACTGTATGACGATGTCGTGCGTCTCCCTGACGTACGGTTGCCTGCTCCTCCCGGTTCGCTGCATCTTGTCAAGGTTCACGCGCGACGTCTTCCCCCAGGTGGCCGGGTCACCCTCGACAATCACCCCCGTCACCGGACACTTCACGCGCTTCAGCTGCTTGATATCAACCCTCGGGTCCGCGGACACGACGGTGATGTCGCCCAGGGGGTTATCCGACCGTGGGAGGGTCGGATGAGGGGCGGTCTCGAGGGCGACCATAGCGCGTCCAACTGTGTTGATTATGCCAAATTTGGACCGCCGTTTTTGCAGCACTGCGCCTTGGAAAAACTGAGCTGACTTGACCCCGCGCGAGGAGACGCTCCGCCGGCGGCAACCTAATAAACTGCCACTGCAAAAAGAGGGCACGACTCAAATAGTAGGCTACTTTGGTTTTTAGACAACAAACAGGACTAGTACAAAACCGAGCGGACATCTATCAGTGCGTGTGCTCCGGGGCGGACAGCGCCGACATGAAGATGACGAAGCAACCGATGGAGTACGCCGAGAACGCCCAGAAACGATCGACGCGGCTCGGGGCGCCGTGGACGACGACGGGCTCGTCGCAGATGGAAAACCCAGATTTCGTCCCAAACTTGCCATCCTTGTCTCCGGTCCTGATCTCGCCGCACGCCCTCGCGCACGTCTCGAACGCATCCGTGCTCACCTCGGTGGCGCCGATGTACAGAAACGTACCGGCGGAGAGCCCCTCGAGGATGAGCAGGGTCAAGCCGCCGGCCTGGTCCGCGGCGATGCCGATGGCGATTCCGAGCGGCGTGACGCACGCGAAGAGAATGATGAGCGCGACCGACTCCAATCGGGTCAGTCCCTCTTTGATGAACTTGGCGCCGATGGAGAAAGCCGCGGGCGCCTTGTGGCTGCAGATGGCGGTGGTGAGCGCGATGATGCTCTCGCGCTCGTGCTGCACGCCGAGGCTGACGCCCGCGAGCACCGCGTGGAGAGAGATGGCGAAGAGGATGATGAACGCGCTGTAGAAGTTGCTCTTATCCCGCTTCGTCTCGGAGAGCGCGACGGACTCCGTCTTGGCCGCTTCCTCGTCCAGCATTTTGTGATGGCCATCCTTGAGCCCGCCGTGACCGTGACCGTGTGCGCCGTGGCCGTGGCCGTGACCGTGACCGTGGGCGCCGTGGCCTTCGTAGTCCATCTCGGAGTGCGAGTGCGTGTGGAAGAGCACGCGCTCGACGAAAAACACCAGCATGTAGCCGAGCACGACGAGCGTGTAGGAGAGGGGGTACTTGCCGCCGTACTCCTTCTTCTCACCCACCTCCACGACGTGGGGCAGGATGTGAACGAGGCCGGCGGTGAGGAAGATGCCGCCGGAGAAGGCGTTCATGAGCGAGATGACGCCGGTCATCTTGGGGAGCGACTTGACGATGGCCAGGGGGAGCAGGCCGCCGAAGAGCGCCTCGAAGAAGATGACGAAGAGCAGGCCAATCTTGAGGTTGAGGTGCGCGGTGGTGTCATCGTGGTCATGGTCGTGGTCATGGTCGTGGTCGTCGTGGTCGTCGTGGTCATCGTGGTCGTCGTGGTCATCCTCCGAGGCGAACGCGACGGGGGCGCAGGAAAGCGCGATGGCGGCGAGCAGCGCCAAGATCTGGGTTCGAGCGCCGCAGCGCGCGAAAATCTGGGCGGCGGTCATGGTTCGATCCCGCGGTGACGCGGTGTTGGGCGCGAGCGAGGCGCGGGATGCGTAAAGAGCGGTCGCCGGAGGGCTGACCGATGTGTGAGTAGTCGATGTCGCGGGTCAGCGAATCGTCTACGTGAGGCCGTCCGGGAGGTCGGCGCGCGTGCTAGTGGCATGCGGGCGGCAACGAACGTAAAAAACGAACGCGACCTCCGGTTGCCGTGATAATGGCGGCGCACTCTTCTCCGCCGATTTCCTTGAGTCATGAATGGTCAACTTCTCCATATACACTCGGCGCCGCCATTATCACGGCGACCCGCCATTATCACGGCAACCGCGGGTGCCGTGCAAAAAATATCTGACTGTTGGCCTGTGTGATCGGAACCGCTGTTTTCCTTGAGTTACAGACCGTCGATTTCGTCATAGACCCTGGGCGGGTCGGGATCGCGGGGCAGCTCGCAGCGCGCATCGAAAGCGTCTCCGGCGCGCCTTTCTTTCCAAGCAGGGCAGGTGCCAACACGGTCGCGGGATCCACCCCTCACACGGCGTCCGCGCGAGCTGCTCGCGAAGACGCCGAGATGTACGACGGCATGATGGATCCGGGCGGGGGCGAGTTCGACCCCCGACCCGACCTCAGGTGCGCTCGCGGCCCCCCGCCGGTCTCCCTCCCCGACACGACACCCGGGTGTTACAACGAGACCGAGATCCCACGCGATTTCGCCCCCGCCCCTCCCCCGTCGCCGTCGTCCTCCCGAACCGTCCCCTGACCTCTCCCTTCCCCCCATCACGCGCACCAGCGGCACGTGGGAGACGTACGCGGTGGACAACCAGGAGCCCTTCCTCCGCGCGTTCGGCTCCGCGTTCCACACCGGCGCCCCCGCGGTGGTCCGCCCGAAGGAGCTCCACGTCCTGACGCACGACCGCGACGGGGGCGCGCTGGAGGACACGCTTGTGCTGGGCGACACCGCGGTGGTGAACCGCACGCGCATCGGCAGGGCGTGCGAGATTGTCGGGCCCGACGGCGCCGCGATGACGGTCACCGCGAGGTGGGACGGGGACGTCTGGGTCGAGGTTGACGACGCGCTCGTGATGGAGACGCGAAGGTGGCGCGAGGGCGAGCTGCTCGTGGTGGCGCGAACGGTGACCAACGACGACGGCACGCTGGTCACGAGCAAGGCTTTCATGGGCGCGCCGAGGAAGAGGGCGCCGGCGTTCGAGGCTGCATCCCCGGGCGCGGTGCTCGCGCTCTCGCCGGGAGGAGGCGGACCCGCGATGCTCTCATCCGATGCTCTCATCCGCGCCGCGTCGTCCTCGAAAACGTCTCCCAAGGGGAAAAACGCGAAGAAGGGCAGCCGCGAGGACGGCGACTTCGACGACTCCAGGAGCGACTCCGGGTCCGTGTACTCGCAGGTGATGGACGCCGCGCGCGGGTTCGTGTTCGGGGAGTCCAGCCCCGGCGCCGGGGCGGGCGGCGAGCTGGCTCAAATTTCGAGTCGGGGCGGCGCGGGCGCGAGACGCGCGGCTGAGTTCTTCGGCTTGGACCCCGCGCGAGTGCCGCTGTGCGGCGCGTTCCCTTGCTCGCTCAAGGGCGCGGCCGGGCACCTGTACATATTCGAGTTTCACGTCGGGTTCGGCGCCTCGCACCTCACCGACGTCAACCAGTGGGGCACGCCGGCTAAGCTCGTCAACAACCTCGAGATATCCGGCGCGGCGAAGATGACCATCGGGTTATCCACGGGGGCGATTCTCACCTTCAACGACGTCGAGGACCGCGACGCGGCGTACGACTGCATGGTTAACATGCTCGAGAAGATCCCCCCGTCTCCCGACGAGGAGATCCACGGCGGTGACCCGGACCACCGGGTACCCGTGCCCCTTCGGCTCGGCTTTGAGCCCGAGCGGTACGTCATCGTTCACTTCGCGACCACCGAGTTCCTTCCGGAGTCTTGCGCGGGGTGCGTTCCCATCGCGATCGCCGCCATGGGCAGGTACGGCACCGCGGTTCCGAGCGGCGGGGTGTGGACCCCCGGCGTGTACTCCCCGTTCAATCGCACGCTGGTTTTCCCCGCCGCCGAGGCTGACCTCGCGGCGGATGCGGTGGACGTCACGGTGATGGCGGGCGGGTTGGGAGACGGGGGGCAGACCGTGGGAAAGATCACGCTGCCTCTGTCGATCATGCCGAGGACGCGCGCGGGTGCGAACGAGGTGAAGAAGAACCCGTGGACGGTCGGGGTCAAGTCGATGGACGACGACGAAGAGGATGCGACGGGACGAAGGGTCAGCGACGATTTCAGCGACGAACACGGCAAGACGCCCTTCGGAAAGCGCCGAACGTCGTCGCGGAAGCCCCCCCCGGGCGAGCTCTCCATCGCCGCGTGGATCGGTACCGCCGCGGACGTCAACGAGCTCGGCGGCGGCGTCATCACCGCCAAGCTCAGCGCGGCTAACGCCGACGCCGCCAAGCCCGCGGCAGTCAGGGTACCACCCGCGGTTTCCCGCGTCACCGTCAACGTTCACGCGGTTCGCGGCGTCTCGTATAAAGGCGGTTCGAACCTCTCCCGGATCGACGAGGACGGGTCCGGGCAGGTACCCGGCGACTCCCCTGGCGAGGATTCCGTGGAGCTCACGTGTCGCCTCGCCATCGGCGAGCAGGTCCACGTCACCCCCCCCGCGTCGCACTCCCCGACGGAGCAGGCTTCCTGGCCCGCCGACGACGTCGTCCCCGCGACGTTCACCGCGCCGGAGCCCAGGAGCGGCCTCCTCAACATCGACCTCTGCGTGGGTGGACCCGAGGGTGGGATCTCGAGCATCGGGCGCGTCGACGTCGACCTCGCGTCCTTACAGCTGCGCCCGAGGGAGGGCGCACGACCGCGGAGGCACTGGATCAAGCTCAGGGCGCCGCCCAAAGGCCCGGAGGAATCGTCAGACGCGGGGGCTTCGACGGCCAGGGGGACGAGCGTGCGAAGCCGCGGTTCGTCGTCGCGCCGGTCCAAGCGCCGGTCCGGAGACGTCGGCGGCGGGTTCTTTGGCGGGTTCTTCGGCGGCCAGCAGTCCGTGCCCAGCACGGTGTACGAGGAGGGCGAGTCCGAGACGGACGACGACGGGTACTCGGACGACGAGACGGGGTACACCGAGACGGATTTCACCGGGGAGACGGATTACGCCGGGGAGACGGACGAGGAGGAATACTTTGGGGAGATTCTCGTGGACGGGTTCGTGGACGAAGGGTGCGGACCCACCGCCGCGATCGGCAAGAAGGCGCCGCTGGGCGAGCTATCGCTCGAGATACTCTCCATTCGCGGCTGCACCCCCGAGGGTAGCGGGAGGAAATCGGAACCCGCGGTTATGCTCAAGCTCGGCGGATCGTGGGCGCACCTCCCCGCCGCGGCTAACGGCGCCCCCGCGGAGTGGCGCCGCGAGATCGTCGCCGCGGTGTACGACGGCTCGGACTGCGCCGAGATTGGCGTCTTTGACCAGTCCGCCGAGGACCTCACGCCGCTGGGTTTCGTCAACGTGCCGGTGAGGAAACTTCCCCGCGGGTACCCGATGGTCTCCACCCTCGCCCTCGGCGGCGCGAAGGAATCCAACCCCCACGCGGAGATTACCATCCGCGCCAGGTTCAAGCCGCTGGTCTCACGCGGCGCACAGCTGTTCCAGAGCATGTCGCCGCCCCTCCCAATCTCCGCGTACGTCCACGGCGCGCGTAAGGGCACCGAGGACAGCGGCGTGGGCGTCGACGAGCTCGTGAGGCAGCAGCGGGAGCTCGCGCTGGAATCCCTCCTGGAGGGACCCGCGCCCCTGCCCGAGTCGATGGTTCGCGCCATGCTCCCGCGGCCCAAACCGCATGCCGCCACTCAGAAGGCGGCGGCGAAGGGCGTCAAGGCTTGCGTCGTGAGGATCGCCGCGTCGCTCGAGACGTACAGGCTGGAGCTGGCGTTTATCCGCCGGGCCGTCGCGTGGGAGAGCCCCGTCGCCGCCGGATTTTTACACGTGTTCGTCGTCTGGGTTCTATTCAACCCGGGCGCGGTGTTCCCGTGCGCGGCGCTGTGGCTCGCGATCCGCATGATGGTGCACAAGCGCCCCGGGCGGTGGACCCTCCTCGGCGCGGACAAGTCCCACGCCGCGGGCAGCTTTGACGTCGGCGTCGCGCCCCCGGGGTCCAAGCTCGCGGGGTCCGAGGTGGCCGGGCTGGTCGGGAAACCGCCGTCGATCGCGGGATCCAGCGTGGGCGGCGCGGTGGTGGCCATGAGCAAACGCGCGCACACGTCCGCGTTCAGGGCGTTGGGTGTCAACCCGGGCGTGGACGCGTACGAGGGGTGCGTGCAGACGGCGTACTGGGCGCAGGCGCTGGCGAGGCACGCCGTGCCCGCGGCGGAGGCGCTTCACGATTTGGTGACGTGGCGCGAGGTATCGAAGAGCAACGCGTTCATGACGTTCTGCTTCGGCGCGAGCTTCTTCACCATCTGGGTGAAGCTGAAGGTGGTGGTGATGGTGGCGTGCTTCGTGGCGTTGAGGCACCCGGTGCTGTGGAAGCCGGCGACGCGACCGTTCCGACTCGCGTTGGCCGCGGAGTGAGGTTACTTTTTTTTAGGAAAGACGAGACGCTCGCGGCGGAGTCGAGAGACGGAGATGTAAAATTTCAAGAAGTACATACGGAGTGCGCGTTTCGTTCGCTTCTCGACGCGTCCTGCTTGTGAGGCGCCCTCCCTTCAGATGGAATCCAGATCGCCTTGATGAATGTTCAATCACCGAAGGGGAGCAAAATTGAAAACAACCTGAGGGACAATTTTACCCGCTTGACCATTCATCAAGGTGATCTTCTGGTACAGCATGTATCGAAAAAGACATAACTTATCTGAAGGGAAGGCGAGGACGTGTACAGCGCGTTACCTCACGTCCGGCTCATCACGCGGCGGTCGCGTCGGCGGCTTTGGCGGCTTCCGCGGCTTTGGCTTCCTTTGCGGCTCTCTTGGCCGCCTCCTTCTTCTCCTTCTCCTTTCTGTACTCCGCCACCGCCGTCTCCATCTCTTGGCGCTTGCGTCGCTGCTTCTTGGTCCAGGTCGACTCCTCGGTCTTCTTCTCGCCCGTCTGCCTGCCGCTTCCGTTCATGTGCGGGTGCTTGAGCATGAACTCGTGGACGTAGCCGCGAACGGTGTCGAGCTCCTCCTCGAACTTGGCCGACTCAGCCTCGCTGTCCTCCCAGACGTACTCCCAGACGCTGTGATCGCGGGTCAGGCCCACGGATGCGAGCGTGGCGGTGTCGGGCTCGAGCTCGATGCCGAGGGGCCCGCCGCCCTTGCGGAGTTTCTCCACCGGGTGCGTCCCGCGCGCCTCCTCGACCTTCTTCTTGAGAGACCCGACGGTTTCCACCTCGGGGTTCAGCCTGAGTCGCAACGTGGGGCCCCGCACCTGTTCGGGCTGCTTGTACTGGAAGCGCGTGAGGTACTTGAGGTCCGGCTTGTTGGTGGCGAACAGCCGGACGTTGACGATGATGGTCCCGTCGGTCTTGGTCTCGGACATGGTGAGGACGCGCGCGCGAAAAGGTGGTGCCGCGGGCGAGGTGACACCCGTCGTTGTCACGAAAACGCCCCGGGGCGTTTTTTGTGGACTCGTCGAAGGAAGCCCAACCGGCGGCGCCTCGGACGTATCGAGGATACGTCGGACCCGCCGATTTGGTGCCCGAACCGAACCTCGGCCGCGTCCTCCCACCCAGGGTCGCATCACAACTATTCCGTTCGGCGTGAGCCACAGAAACCGTCCGCGCGTCTCCCTGACGCGACGCTCGCGCCGATATCGATCCCAACGCGCGCGCGCATGGGCCCGAACCCGCAGGCCACCTCCGGGTCAAACATGAGCGACGCCGCGGCCGCCGAGGCGCGGCGGGCGCGATGCGACGCGCCGACCGACGTCGACGCCGTCGCGCGCGGTGACGTCGACAGCGCGCGCGACGACGGCTCGAAGACGGTGCACGTCGACTGCCAGCGCTGCCGGTCGCGTCTCGAGGTGAGGGTGCCCGCCGCCCTCCTCGCCGAGGGCAGCGCCACCGTCCGCTGCGGCGCGTGCGGGGTCCACCTGAAGGTCGCCGTCCCGCCCGCGCTCGCGCCCGTCCACCCGACGCGACCCGCGATGACCAAGCCCGCCGAACGCCTCCCCGCCGCGAGCACTCCACACCCCGCCCAGCAGCGGCCCGCCACCGGCGCCAGCCTCCAGCTCTCCGCGTACTTCCTCGACCCGGCCGTGTGCGTCGCGATGGGCGCCAACCCCACGGACCCGCAGCTGAGAAAAGCCGCCGAGGATTTCTGGCGGAGCTGCGACGGCGACGCGTGCGCCGTCGACCCGAACGCGACGTACGACACCGACCTCGCACCGGAGAGGCCCGCGAAACGGGCGAAAAAAGCGAGAAAGCCGCGCGACCCGTCCCCTTACAACGTCTTCATACGCGAGGAGATTCCGAGGCTCAAGGCTGAGAACCCCGCGATGACGCACAAGGATGCGTTCAAGGCTGCCGCGAAGAACTGGGCCGGGTCCTCGCTCAACATGCGAAGCGCGGCTTACGTTCCCGACCCCGTCCTCGCCGCCGCTTTTACCGCCCGGGGACACCCCGGTGAGAACAACCTCGACGGCGCCGACGCGACGACGCGTGCGGTGATCCTGCAGAAGCTCAAGCCCCACCTCCTCCGCGGGCGCGTGGAGGACGCGCGGGCCGAGGCGGTAAAAGCGGCGAGGCGTCGGGAGATGGACCTCATCGGGACACACACAGACGGGGTCCACGGACCGACGGACGCAAAGGGAGTCGATCAAACCGACGGTTTGCGAGCGTACGCGAGCGCAAACGAGGGTCGCGACGAGCCGACGCATCGCGGACCGGTCAGGCCCAAGACGAGCTGGTCGAGTTATCGGTCCACGCACGAGGCGTTCGAGCACGAGACGTTCGAGCCCATAGACTGAGCGCGTACTTCCGATGACGTCAAGCTAGTTTTACCCTACGCGCTACAAAGAGGAAAAGTATTCCCATCCCAATCACGCGACCCAGATGGAGGCTCCCCGCACGGGCGCGTCTCCATCCTCCCAGTCCACCGCCGCCAGGTCAACCTTCAGCCCGAGGTGCTCGTACGTCATCCAGATCTGCCGCCCCGTCCCGCCCTTCTGCGTCGGCTCCCCGAGCCTCTCCACCACCGTCCGGCCGCAGTCGGGCTTGGCGCCAGACTCCGGGTCGTGCGTCAGCCTCAGCCCGTGCGGCAGCTCGTGCCTGTACCCCGAGAACCCGTCCACGGCGTCCGCGTACACGTGCACGCAGTCCAACACGCCCTTCTCGAAGCACAGCGACACCCCGAGGGCCTTGTGCGAGACGTACTTGGACGACGGCGGGAAGAGTTTCGTCTCGGGCGGGGGCGACTTTTGCGTGGCGGAGCGCTTGCGGGATTTGCGCGGGCCTCCGAGGTCGTGCTCAGCCTCCGAGGAGGACGGCGACGACGACGGCGACGACGGCTCGGCGAGCGCGGCGATGAACTGCGCGATCGCGACGTCCTTCTCCGCCTTACCGAGGAGCGCCACGAGTCCCGCGGCGGTGGTCCTCGATTGACTGGTTAACCCCGCGACCCCCCCGGGGGAGCCCGCTCGGTCGTCGGACGAGTTGGTCACCGCCGTCCACGCGTCGATCTGCGCGACGAGATCCGCCGCGCCGTCGTGCTCGTGGCTGTCGCTGCTCCCCGCGGGGTGCTGATCGGGACGGTGGTGCACCGCCGTGGAGGTGGCGCCGCTGTCGCCGGCGTCGGGGGACCGGTTCGACCAATCGGGTTTAGGGTCCCAATCGGGTCCGTCCCACGCGGCGTCGAGTCGCGCGTGCGAGACGATCCGGCCCATGCGGTGCGCCTCGACCGCGATCTCGTTGGGCATGATGAACACGGGGGTTGCGATGGGGATGTTCGCCGCGGGGGCGCGCTCGGGCTTGGAAGCGGCGACTGGCTCCGGTGCCGGTGCCGGTGCCGGTGCCGGCCCAGGCTCCGGTGCCGGTGCCGGCGCCGGCTCGGGTGCCGGTGCCAGCCCCTGTTCGCCGCGGTCGGCAGCCTCTGCGCCGTCCTCGGGCGAGGGCGACCTGGACGAATTCCGCCGCTCTTTTTCCTTCTGGCGGAGTCGGTAGACGCGTTTGTACCCCTTGCGCTTCTCGGAGTAGTGTGCGGCGAGCTCGCCGGTGTTGACGCCGCAGTCCCTGCACCACGCCCTCTGCCGCCCGTGCTCGCATATCCCGGTCCCGCCGCAGTCCTTGCAGAGGTACTTTTGCCTGTTGTGCGGGCACTTGACCCGCTCCTTCTTTTTCGAAGCCTTCTTCGACCTGTCCGATCCCTCGGAACCCGTGTTCTCCTCGGAACCCGTGTTCTCCTCGCGACCCGTGTTCGTCTCCGGCGTCGACCCCTTCTCGTCCTTGGCCTTCGCCCGGTTGCCGCCCCGCTTCTTCGCCTTCGCCTTCTCAGGCGCCGGCGACCCCGCCTTCGGCATCGGCGGGAGCGTCGCCGAGTCCCCCGGCTCGTTCAGCCGCAGCATCGCCGCCTCCGCGACGAGCCGCTCAAACGCCTCAGCCGCCGCCGACGCCGCGGGCATCGCGCGCAGGCACAGCGTATCCTCCTGCGCGCATGCGAGCGAGTCCCCGTGCGCCGCCACCAGGTACATGAGCGCCCGCCTCGCCAACGACGCGTCCACCTGCCCGTCGGAACCCGGCTGCCACGCGTCGGAAGCCCCGTCGCACGTCCCGCACGCGTCCAACATGAACGCCGTCACCTCGGCGGCGGCGTACGTCTGCTCGGCGGCGGCGGCCACCCCGACGCCCTCGTTCGCCGCGTCGCGGCGCATCGCTCCAATCGCGTCCCTCCACGCCCGCGCCGCCACCGCCGCCACCGCCGCGGGGGGCGCCGCCGGCTGCGCCTTGTCACCGTCATCGTCCCCGCGATAATCGCCGACCCGTACCTGGCTGCCCCCCGCGTTCAACGCCGCGCGCCAGTGCGCGTCCAACACGGGTTCGAGAAGGGAGACGGCCGCCTGCGGCGGGCAGTTCTCTAGCGCCTCCCTCGCGCCCGGCGCCTCGAGCACCTCTCGTCGGAAGGCGTCCAGAACGTCGTGAGGTCGGTCGCCGCCGCACGCCAACGCGACGGTTCGAATCTCAATCGCGGCGGCCGCGAGCGGGGTGTCCCAGATCGACGCGCCCGTCTCCAACGCCAACGCGGGTTTCGTCGCGTTTCGGTCCGGGTTGTTTCGGTCCGGGTTGTTTCG
>Ga0181573_10003656_pt1 | contig 13452 bp, 14 predicted proteins | sample 101ome_25_FD_148643 | JGI IMG/M metagenome (GOLD analysis project Ga0181573, IMG submission 148643) | Coastal salt marsh microbial communities from the Groves Creek Marsh, Skidaway Island, Georgia - 101409BT metaG (spades assembly) | ecosystem: Environmental > Aquatic > Marine > Intertidal zone...
CCCGTCGTCTAAGTTTTTTCTAGTTTTTTAATTGACATTATTTAGACAAAACCTAGATTTCTTTTAACAGAAAACAAGCCACATGAAAGCCACAACTGAAAATCCCACCAGAAGCACCAAGCGAAATGCCAAGTCACCTAGGCGAGGCACGGTGTTGGCCAAAAATACTCGAAACATTGCACCAGTATCTTCGGCAAAAGCAGTCATTCAACAGGAATGGGATTCGCAAGTTAAGCAGCTCAAGCCCAGCTCCATCTCTGTAAAGAGAGAAAGTGTTATGAGTGTTGCAGCTGCAAGCGACACCCCTGTCCGATCATCCTATGCCTTGTATTTGAGGGAAATAGGCGAGGAACCGTTACTCACACCGGAAGAAGAGGTTATGCTGGCCGATCTCATTAAAAACGGAGACGAGGCAGCCAGAGAGCGTATGATTAAAGCTAATCTTCGGTTGGTGATCAAAATCGCGAGGGATTACGAGGGTTTTGGGTTGCCACTGCTCGATTTAATCAACGAAGGAAACATTGGGTTGATGAAAGCAGTGGATAAGTTCGACCCCACCAAAGGAGCCAAATTTTCTACCTACAGCTCATGGTGGATCAAGCAAGCTATCAAGCGTAGCTTGAGCAATCAGAGCAAAACCATTCGCCTCCCTATCCATTTGGTTGAGAAGATAGCCAAGCTCCGTCAGGTCTCGACCAGGCTACAGGAACTTCTTGGGCGTGAGCCATCAGATGAGGAATTGGCCAAGGAGCTGCAAATCGCTCCATCGAGGGTATCCATGATGCGCCGGGCCTCAGTCAGGCCGCTATCCCTGGACGAAAGTTTCGGAGAAGAGGAAGGAACGCGACTTGAAGAACGAGTCGCTGACGAAAATGCTCAGCACCCTTATAAGGAACTTGAATTACAGACTTCGCTTGGTCTGCTGGGTAAACTACTCAAGCAACTCAATCCCAGAGAATCCCGCATTTTGCGTTATCGCTTTGGGTTGGATGGAGAAAAGGAGCGCACCTTGGAGGAGGTGGGCGAGGAATTTGGCGTCACTCGAGAGCGGATTCGTCAGCTTCAGAATATGGCCTTGCAGCGCTTGAAGCGTATGATGGACAAACATAACGCCCCTGCCATGCTGGCTGGGGCCTGACACACTCGCAGTGCTGAAGGACGGCTGAACCCTGCTGGATTATTCCAAGGGAAAAGCCGTCCTTTGTTTTTTTCGGGGGATCTGTCTTCGATGTCTTGAGAGATTTCGATTGAGGGTTGCCACCAATCAACTACTTGACGCAGAGATTGGGAAACTTTACTTTAATAGCACATATGAGGGTCAAAGCAGTACCTGGAAAGGGGACTGCTTTTTTTTCAGTTAATGGAAACTTCTCGCCCTCAATGACTTTAACCAGGAGTCCACTGTGGATTTAAAGGATATCAAAGCCATTGTCGATTTAATGAAGAAGAATTCCATCTCGGAATTCGAACTCGAAAGAGAAGAGTTCAAAATCAAACTCAAACGGGGCCTCCAAGGCGGGACTCAAGGTGGCGGCGACGAGCTACCCATCGCCTACCATCCGATACCGCAGGCCCTGCCACAAGCGATGGCTGCAGCGCCGGAACCGGCCCCGGCAGCGACTCAGGCCCCGCAAGCCTCAGCCAAGGCATCGACCGATCTTGAAATCACCTCACCAATGATTGGAAGTTTTTATGCTTCCCCTTCCCCGGATTCGCCGCCTTACGTTGAAATCGGGACTAAGGTTGGCCCAGAAACGGTTGTTTGCATCGTCGAAGCAATGAAGGTCATGAACGAGATCAAAGCCGAGGTCAGCGGCGTTATTACCGAGATTCTCGTTGATAATGCCAAGCCAGTAGAATTTGGTCAGGCCATGTTCCGAGTCAGGCCAAATTGAGCTCAATCCCTGGCACGCTGATGGCAACGCATGGCTGGTTGATCCATCAGACCTAACCCTGACAAGTATACCCCTTTATGTTTGAAAAAATCCTGGTCGCCAATCGAGGCGAAATTGCGGTGCGCATTATTCGCGCTGCCAAGGAGCTCGATATCAAGACCGTAGCGGTTTACTCAGAAGCCGACCACAACTCGATGCACGTGCAAATGGCCGACGAGGCAATCTGTATCGGGCGCGGACCCAGTCCGGAGAGTTACCTTCGCATCGATCGTATCATCAGCGCAGCAGAAATCGCTGATGTGGATGCGATTCATCCAGGCTATGGATTCTTGTCCGAAAACGCTCACTTCGCTGAGGTTTGCGAAAGCTGCAATATCCGATTCATAGGCCCTTCACCGACAGCCATGAATGCCATGGAAGACAAGGCTGTCAGCAGAGAGTTGGCCAAGCGAGCAGGTGTGGCTACTCCCCCGGGATCCGAAGGGATGGTTGACACCGAACAGGAAGCTCTGGAAACGGCTAAGAAAATTGGATACCCAGTACTCATTAAAGCCGTAGCAGGCGGGGGGGGACGCGGGATGCGTGTGGTCCACAATGATATTTCCTTGATCAAAGGGTATCATACCGCACGTGCGGAAGCTGAAAAAGCTTTCGGGAACTCTGGAGTCTACGTCGAAAAATTCATCGAGAACCCAAGACACATTGAATACCAAATACTTGGCGATGGTAAGGGAAAAATCATCCACTTGGGTGAACGTGACTGCTCGATCCAGAGGAGAAATCAGAAACTAATCGAAGAATCGCCCTCCCCTTTCCTCGAGCAAAGGGCATTCAGGGACTTACGTAAGAAGATGAGTCGGGCAGCCATTAAGCTGGCCGAGACAGCGCAATACACCAACGCTGGCACGGTGGAGTTTGTCGTCGACGAGAAAGGTAATTTCTACTTCCTGGAGATGAACAAGCGTATCCAGGTAGAACATCCGGTGACCGAAGAAGTCACCGGGATTGACCTGGTTCAGCAACAGATCCTGATTGCGATGGGAGAGCCTCTGAGAATTTCTCAAGGCGACGTCAAGCTTACGGGTCACTCCATCGAATGTCGCATCAATGCTGAAGATCCATTCGGGGATTTCAGACCTTCACCAGGAAGGATCGATATGCTCTTCACTCCTGGAGGGCGCGGGGTGCGCTGGGATTCTCACGTCTATGCAGGCTACAGCATCCCCCCCTATTACGATTCCATGATCGGCAAGCTCATCACCTACGGCAAGGACCGTAGGGACGCCATGAATAAAATGAGTCGTGCGCTCTCGGAGTTCATGCTCACCGGCATCAAGACCACCATCCCATTCCAGCAGGCCATCCTACAGGATCCTGACTTCCGACGAGGAGTCTACACAACTCATTTCATTTCCAGGCTGTTGAACGGCGGGGGAAGGGAGTTGATCGAAGTACGCAGTTAGCGACCCTTGAGCAAACCATTGCAAGCTTGCCCAAAACCGCTGGATCAATGTCGACTCTACGCTTTTGTTGACGAGGCCTATCGCGCTGCAAGGCAGCACGAGGATTTAGCTGAGGCTTTGTGCCAAGGTGGGGCAGACATCATTCAGCTAAGGATGAAAGGTCAGCCCCATGCCACGATTTGCAGGGTGGCCTTGGCGCTTTTCCCCATCACCCAAGCCCATGGCGTTCATCTGATTATTAATGATGATGTCGCCACGGCCACAGGGCTTCCCTCGCCTTTCCTGCACCTGGGTCAGGAAGATTTCTTTGATGCGGGTTACCTTCATGTGGACGAGCTACGCAGCCGAACTGCGTGCAGGTCGCTCAAACTGGGGATAAGCACGCACGCACCTTCTCAGGCACAGCGAGCCATTCAGGCTGGGGCCGACTATGTGGCTATTGGGCCGGTCTTTGCCACCCCCACCAAGCCCAGCGCCTCTCCTGTTACCTTGGACTATGTCCGTTGGGCTTCAGCAGAAGTTCAAATCCCATGGTTTTGTATCGGGGGTATCAAGCAGAACAACCTCACTGAGGTCCTGAATGCCGGCGCTCGGCGCATCTGTGTGGTCTCCGACATACTGAATCATACAGACCCAGAGTCCCAATGTCGGTGGTTTCGCAGTACAATCGAACAATATCCCCTTACCCATCAAGGCACTCCCTAGCGTCTCAAGCGGGCTTCAGGATGGCTTTCAAGCAGCTGCTTGAGTCGATCCACCACTTCCGGACGGACACTCGAGAGATTATGGGTTTCTTCTGGGTCCTGGAAATAGTCATACAACTCGTAGAGTGCATGCTCCTGGCTATCGCCCGGCCGCTTCCATTCGACCAACCGATAGCGATCGGTTCGGATGGCTCTTCCCATACGCTGACCGCGTGGATAGCAATGATAAGCATGGTCGCGCACCCTGCTTGATGGCGATTTCAGCACTGAAACCAAGCTAAGCCCGTCTATCGGCTGGGGGCCAGTGGGTGTAGGAAGACCTGCTAGCTCTGCCAGAGTTGGAAAGAGATCCACAGTCTCAGCAAGCTGACCCGAAACCGTACCTGGCCGAGTGACTCCCGGGGCACGGATGATAATCGGGATGCGGTTGGCCTGCTCATAGTTGGTATGCTTGGTCCAGATCCCATGATCTCCGAGGTGCCAACCATGGTCTCCCCAAAGGACGACGATGGTATTTTTGTCTAGGCCGAGGCGTTCCATGGCTTGGAGTACTTTTCCGATCTGAGCGTCAGCGTAACTAATGGATGCGTAGTAGCCATGAATAAGCTGACGCTGAATCTGAACATCTTTGATGTTGTTTTCGTTAAGGGGCGCGTAATTGACAATTTCTCCACCTCGCTTACCCGCCAGGGGCGGGGCCCACTCAGGCACTTGTTGTCTTGAAGCCAAATTAAAGGCATTGGGATCATGCATGTCCCAATACTGTTTTGGGGGGGTGAAGGGCAGATGCGGGCGCATGAAACCCGCCATGATAAAGAATGGTTGATCAACACCTTGCTGATGAGCTTCCAATCGACTGACCACTTGCCTGGCAATCCTGCCATCTGCATAAGCTTCATCGGCCACCTCGGCCACTTCCCAAGCATATCCCTTGGGTAGGGAACCAATGCGATCAAGCTGCTGGTTGGTGAAGTAGGCCTCTTCCCGGGTCAATTGCCCACCTTGAGTGCTCTGCGGCAGGAGGTATTCCACCACCTTGTCAGCGTATGCAGGCCGGCTCCACGATAGGGCATCATCGCGATTGCCATGCCCAGTGTGCAGGACCTTGCCAAATGACTCGGCCTGCCAGCCATGAGAACGGAAAAACTGTGGCATGGTTTGGGCATCCTGCCAAAAGTCTCGGAAGTGCCGACCCAATCCATAGATCCCCAGTGAGGTCGAACGGCTGCCAAGCAACAGATTGTTGCGCGAAGGCGCGCAGACTGCCTGATTGCAGTATGCCAGGGAAAAACGTAACCCTGAGGCTGCCAAAGAATCGATATGAGGTGTTTTGGCCAGGCTATCACCATAGCAGCCCAACGCAGGCTTGAGATCATCAACGAGGATCATCAGGACGTTTGGCTGTTCGGCTTGAGTTTGAATCACATTGCCGGAGGGCATGCTCAAAGCCACGGTGAGCAAGCAAAAATAGAAGCTTCCCTTCATGCATCGAGATGATAGGCCGACAAGCAAAAAGCTCCAGGCCTTTCGTCCTCAGGACCTTGGACAAGAGCTAGGCTTGCTCGAACCGAGCAGGATCAAAGGCTACCGCTTCCAGGAAGGGACGGCGCCCTACCACCATGTCAGCAATGAGCCGACCTGTCGCCGGAGCCATACTCAATCCAAGCATGTTGTGCCCGGTGGCCACGTAGGCATTGTGAAGGCCGGGAGCAGGCCCAATAGCAGGCAGGCTGTCCCAAGTCATGGGACGCCAACCATACCAGGTTTCAATCACCTCAGGGGTATGTGGTTGCTTTAGGTAAGGCTCGGCAGATTCCATGAGCTGTCGGATACGCCCTTGAGGGATCTGTTCATTGAAACCAACAAACTCCATCATCGAGCCCAGTCGATAGCCTTCCTCAAAGGGAGTCACACCCACTCGATGTTCAGGAAAGAGCATCGGGTAGGTCGGGCAGAGCGCAGGACGGGACATGGTCACCGAGTAACCCTTACCTGGTTGAATCGGCAGATAACAATGGAAGGCTTTCCCCAGGGCCCCGCTTCGAGCACCGGTAGCCAGCAGGTAGGTATCGGCCTTCATCGGTCCGTGAGAAGTGATCACGGCGGTGATACCCCCTTGTTCCTGCTGGGTAGAGATAACCTCGCAATGCTCGACAAAACGCACGCCTCGTTGCTCGAGGCGCTGGCGCCATGCCTGACACAGTCGGTCTGGCCGCAGCATCGTATCGCTTTGGTACAAGAAAGCCCCGGCAAGACCGGATCTTAGGGCAGGATCCAGATCGGCTAGTTCACTTCCCTCAATACGCTTGGCCGACACGCCAAATTCCTGACTGAGCCACCGATCGGTCGCTGCGAACCCCTTCATGGCTGCCTGACTCTTGAGGACATAAAGTAAGCCCGAATCCCGCCATTGGCAGGAGAGCCCATCTCGATCGACCAGCTTACGGTATTCTAGCATGGAAGCATCAAGGATAGCCTTGAGGTGCTTACCAGAGCGCATCATGACTCGATGTCGACAGCGTTTAGCAAACTGCCAAAACCACTTGATGGTTTCAGGATCGAGAGTTGGCTTAACGTAAAAAGGAGAGCTGGGGCGAAAAAGGGATTGCAGGGCGACTTTTAGGGCGGCCGGTTCCGTCAGTGGCAGCACATGACTGGGGCAGACGTATCCACAATTCCCATGAGAGCAGGCCCCTGCAATGGTTTTTTGGTCGACTACGGTCACTTCAAGACCTTCCTCGAGCAAATAATGCGCACAAGCAACCCCTATGACGCCACCACCCAGAATCAGGACATGTTTGCGAGACTCAGGCATGGTTTAAACCGTAAATACCACCTTGGAATGGATCCGCATGGTGGGTAGTGAAGGTTGCCTCACTGTAAACATAGGCAGAACCCATGATCCGGGGTAAGATACGCTGCCCATCAAGCCTCTGATAGCTTGCCTCAAAACAACTCCCAATCACACTTTCCTGGAACCAAGACTGCCCCGGTTCAAGCTTACCCTCCGCTGCCAAGCACGCCAGCTTGGCACTCGTACCAGTCCCACAGGGCGATCGATCATAGGCACCCCCAGGACAGAGCACAAAATTCCTGGCTCCATGAGTATGGCGAGCGCTGGGTCCAGTGATTTCGATATGATCAATGAGTTCACCTGAATCCCCGGTGATGGCGTGCTTTTCAAGTTGCTCTCGAATGTCCTGAGCAAAGGAGGTCAGGGATGCCAAAAAAGGTAGTTCGATAGGACAAGGGCTTTGTTCGGTGAGAAAAAACCAATTGCCGCCCCAAGCAATGTCACCGATCACCTGGCCATAGCCCGGGATTTCCAAAACCACCCCTTTCCGGTAACGCCAACTGGGAACGTTGGTGATGGCGACCTGATGATCATTGAGGCACTCGATCCTCACTTCACCCACCGGGGTATCCAGACTATGCCAACCCGGTCCGATGCGACCGAGCTGACTCAGGGTCACAGCCACCCCAATGGTCCCATGGCCGCACATACCGAGTAACCCCACATTATTGAAAAAAAGTACTCCGGCAGCCTGGTGCTTCTGAGTGGGTGGGCAAATCAAGGCTCCCACCAAGTAATCATACCCACGTGGTTCGAGCATCAACCATCTGCGAAAATCATCGTGATATTGTTCGAAACGGCTAGCTCTTTCCTTCATGGTTCCCCCCCCAAGATCGGGCCCGCCTTCGATCACGACGCGTGTCGGTTCGCCTTCGGTGTGAGAATCCATCACCCGCACCCCAGGATGGATAGGAGGCCTAGTAGCCATAATCACTCAATCATTGCTTGCTTCAGGCCTTAGCCCGGGAATAGTCAGTACCATCCCAGCTGGACCACCAAGCTCGGAACAGCTCCCAATGAGAGCGGGCATGAGCTTGTTGACTCGGGCTCAGACGGTCCGTTGGGTTGAAATGATCGGCATATGACTGATGTCCCTCGAGCAGCATGAGATACTTATAATACAGCACCAGGTCAGGCCCTTCATCAAAGGAAGAGAGAACCCGCAGCGCCTCCTCCAGCTCATAGGCATACCGACGAGCCACGGCATCTCCTTTGACAGCCAATTCGCATAGGCCTACCAGTTGCAGCACCTGCTCAGGAAGCACGTTCCCAATGCCGGTGATAGCTCCCACCGCACCGCAATGCAGGAAACCATGCACCACCTGGGTATCGACACCCACTAGCAAACTCAGTCCCTGACCTTGGCCGGTGATATGCTCCGCAGCGTAAGAGAGCGAGGAGGCTCCACCAAATTCCTTGAATCCAATCAAATTATTATGCCCCTCCAGGAGCTGAAAAAAAAGGTCAGACCGGGTCTCATAACCATAATATGGACTGTTGTAGATCACCGCAGGAAGATCAGGAGCTGCCTCCAGAATAGCTGAGAAATGATGGCGCTGAGCGGCTGGACTGGTTCCTCGAGATAAGAGGCGAGGGATCATCATCAACCCCGATGCCCCGGCTTCCACGGCGTGCCGGGCATGGTCTACGGCCTGGACCGTATTCTGAGCGCCTGTACCCACGATAACCGGAATGCCAGCCTGGGTAAGCTGACTGACTCCTTCCTGTCGTTGCTGATGGCTCAACAGGGGCCAGTCCCCCATCGAGCCGCAGTAAACAACCGCTCTCATGCCCTTCTCAATCAATTGCGCGGCTGTGGCCACGAGACTGGCATGATCAGGGGCTCCCGAAGCATTGCAAGGCGTCATCAGGGCGGGAATACATCCATGGAAAACTGCTTGATTCATTTTCGAGATACCTGGTTTGGGCCTGTCACTAATCGGCCCTAACTCAAGGCAGCTTAGCGGCTTGCCGGAACAATGCCTAGATCATTCAGTCATGGAGGCAGGGCGAGGCCAAAGCTGCTCCTCCACAGGCGGAGCCACCCCCTCCTCAAGGGTTTCCTCCATCATGTAGAGCACACGAATGGATTCAGGCTGCTGACCTTGAAATTCAGGCGTTTGGTGAGCTGAGACAAACCATTGCACCACGCCTTCCCAGAGGTGGGCCTGGTCCGGGTAATCATAAAGCATCATCAGGAAATCCTTCCAGCGATCAGATGGAAAGGTAGCCAGCACATTGGCTGGCTTAAGGGCTGGATCCTGACGCTCTGGGTCCAACAGGTCAAGTTGTTGCCCTCCTGGATAAGTGGCTAGCATCACAAACCATCCATCATGAACCATCGGATTTGGCGCAAACATCCCCCAATATTGATCCAGCCTCAGCAGGGCTATGCTTTGCCCTATCCAGGCTGGCAACCTTGACTTGAGGGTATCTGGGTAGGTGTGATTCATAGCAAGGTTCCATCCAAGCATGCCAACCAGCAGCCAGCCTGCCAGCCTGTCCCAGTGTGAGAATCTGAAGGGTTCCAAGAAGCTGGCCCGATCGGGCTTGCCGGTCAACCTGGCAGGCAGGTGGGGGATGAGGGCTAGGGTGGATATCCAGGGAAACCATCCAAGATCCATGGTGAACCAAAAGCCAAGTTGAAGCATACAAAGACTGAACAAGCCCAAGCACCTCCATCGAATCGAGATTGAAAGCAGCATGAAGGGGGCCAGGCACTCAAGGGTCAGGGTCGACCAAGTCATGATCTGCAGGTAATTGGGCGGGAGATCGAGTAACCAGCTGGCCTCGGGGCGAGAGAATTGATCGATTTCCAGCACGTAGCGCACCGCTGTGCCCTCTTCCCAGTATGGCCCGTCTTGCGGAGCACGGAGAAGAGATACATGACACAAACCTGAAGTCGAAGGCCCCAGCCAGCCAAATGACGGATAACAGATCCACTAGCCCCTTGGCGTCCCAGCGAGGCAACCAGGAGGCTATACCATAGGAGCAACAGGAATAGGAGCTTGTCCGCCGCGTACAATACCCAAGGGTTTCGCGCCTGCACTGAATGAAGCAAGACAAGCAATGAAAGCGAAACCCACCGCACCCGGTAACCGATGGCTAAAAGTAGGGCGAGTAGTATTCCTAGCATCAGGCAACACTCCGACCACAAAGTGGATCCAGAGAGTGCCAGCAATGAGCTCACCCATGGCCAGTTGGCATGTGGGAGCTTCTTCCAGCTCTCGATCGGCAGAACCCCTTCATCAGAGAGAAGAGCCTGCGCTTCGGTGAGGTAGCCAGCAAACTGCAGGGCCAGTGTCAGGCCCAGTGCGCACCGAAAGAGCCGCAACGACTGCACATCAATAGACAAACGCTTGTCCAAATGAATTGTCAGCCTCTGAACCATCTGACCGAATCGATCGATGAGGCGCCGGGAATGCATTCAAGCCAATAACACCACTCGGCTTCCTTGCTTCAAGCTTATTCCGGCAGGTACAAGGTTGCCTGCTCAATCAGCTAAGGCCTCATTGGCAAGGGTAGCTTGATTTTACAAACCGTTGACCTTAGAACGACAACGTGAGTGTTCCATCATCGCAGACAGCCTCGGGAAGGCAATCTTCCGCCATGGGGCGCTTCCTCTATCTGACCGCCGCCATCAACGGCGGTGTCATCCTGGTCATTGAAATACTGGGCGCCAAGATGCTGTCTCCTTTTTTTGGGACCTCTCATTTCGTGTGGACCGCGCAAATCGCAGCCACCCTGCTCTCTCTGGCATGCGGCTACTACTTCGGAGGCTGGCTTGCCGATCGGAAACCCAATTTGTCAGGCCTCTATACCTGTATGAGTGTTGCTGCCTGCTACCTAGCCCTCGCGACCCTGGTGCTTGAGCCGGTGGCTTATTTTTTCCTGGGTTTCAAACTCGCTCTGGGATCAGTCATGATGGCCCTTTTCCTGTTTTTCGTTCCCCTAACATTGCTGGCTGTGACGGTCCCTTTCCTCATTCGGGTAACCCATGTGGAAGCCCATAACCTGGGAGTGCAGGTAGGCCGTTTATCTGCCATCAGTACACTGGGAAGCGTGGTGGGCACCTTGCTGATCAGCTATGTGTTGATCCCCTTGGCACCCAACAGCACAACTATGATGCTCATGGTCGTGATTGAACTATTGCTATCAGCGATTTTTTTCGTCTTGAACCGATCCTCGCTGCGCAGTGGTATCTTCCCTTTCCTGATGATAGGAGGCTTGGGAATGGCTCTAGCGGCGATGGGCACTGAAAAGCGTCGCCTGCCAGCTATTGGTAAAAGTCTCTTTCAGAAAAACTCCAATTTCGGACTGATGCAAGTCGTGGACTCCCCATCGGGCGACGTTCGCTATTACCTCAACGATTACCTGACTCAGAACATTTATGACCCTCAAGCCAACCAGAGCCTGACAGTCTTCACCTACATGCTTCACGGTCTGGCCCACGCTTACCATGCCAACCCTGAAGATATTCTTTGTATCGGTCTAGGGGTGGGGGTTGTCCCCATGCAGCTGGCCCAAGAGGGAGCTGAGGTGGATGTGGTCGAAATCAACCCCGGCGTGGTAGAAGTCGGAGAGAGGTTTTTTGGCATGGATACAAGCCAGTTTAACCTGAGCCTCGGTGATGGAAGGCATTATCTCAATGCCTGTGATAAGACCTATGATGTCGTGATTCTAGACGCTTTTCTGGGAGACAGTTCCCCTTCGCACCTCATGAGTCAGGAATGCTTTGAGAGCATGCGTCGCTGTATGAAGGATGAATCCATTCTGGTCATCAATGCCTTTGGTCATTTCGGTCAAGGTGAAGATTTTTTCATGGCCTCACTGGGCAAAACCCTGGCGACAGTGTTTGGTTCAGTTGCTATTCACGACGGAACACGGGGCAATGTGTTTTTTGTCGCCTCTCCGTCGGATTCGCTGGAAGTTCACCAATCCATGAGCCTTGCTAGCGTGCACCCCAAGGTCAGGCCATTTGTCGAAACCGCCTGGAAGAACAAGGCGACCATTGTGCCCGAAAACGGCGTCATCATCACCGATGACTACAACCCGGTGGATTATTACGATTCAGGCATGCGAGAAAAAATCCGAAGGGACTTTGCCATGCGCATGCGCGGCCGCTCCTGAGCCTGAAAGCCACCCCAACCTTGGTGGGATCCCAGACCATAGGCATACACCAAGCCTCGCCCGGTAAGATCACTATGATAGGATCACGCCCCGCTGAGGCGTGTCGTGATGCGGCCAAAGAAACGAGTGACTCACAACGCAAAAGCCCATCTATCAGATGACTTTAGAAGCCTGGATAGCCCTGATCATGGCCCTGATCATGATGATCGCCGGCTGCCTGGGCAGCTTGATTCCTGCCCTGCCTAGCACCCCCTTGGTCTTTCTTGCGGCTCTCCTTCATCGCATTTGGATGAAAGAGCAAGGCGTACACGGGATCATCTTGCTGACCATGGGAATCCTCGTGGTCATCTCCCTACTGCTTGAATATTTGGCAACGGCAGTGGGAGCCAGGAAGCTTGGAGCCTCAAGTAAAGGTGTGGTCGGAGCCATTGTAGGTGGCATGTTGGGATTGTTTTTTGGGGTGCCAGGCATCCTACTCGGTCCGTTGATCGGGGCGGTGGCGCTGGAATGGCTTGGTGGGCGTTCGCCACAGAGTGCCGCCAAGGCTGGTGCAGGGGCTTTGATGGGGATGTTGGCAGGATCATTGGGAAAATTTCTCATCTCCCTGATCATGCTGCTGCTCTTTGTGAGTGCCTGGCTGTTGGCGAACCAATAAAGCTTGAAGCCGTTAAGATTATTTGAGAAAAAATGTCTCTAGATCGTATGATCTCAAGTCGACACTAATCAGGAGCTGGCTATAAAAGGTAAAAAGAGATTTTTCAAACGTCCACCACGAGACACGACCCGCGTGAACCATCGTATACGTGCACGCGAGGTGCGCGTCATCCATGGCGAAAAGAACGTGGTAATGGACACCAAAGAAGCCATCAAGCTTGCGCAAAGCGCAGGGATGGATCTTGTTGAAATAGCAGAAAATGCAAAGCCTCCTGTTTGCCGTATCATCGAGTATGGCAAATACAAATACGAGCAATCCAAAAAGAAAAAGGCTTCAGAATCTCACAAACAAAAAACCAAAGAGATTCAGCTTAGGATTGCTATCGACGAACATGACTATGGCATCAAACTTGCCAGAGCTGAGCGTTTCCTAGCCCAAGGAGACAAACTCGTTGTGCAGCTAAGGTTTCGAGGACGGGAGAATGCACACAAAGACCTCGGATTCGATTTAATGAAAAAGGTGTGCGACAACCTGGGAACCATGGGAAAAGTGGATCTTTCCCCCAACCTGCGGGGCAAGCGCATCACCATGACCCTTTCCCCTCTTCCCAAACACCAGCAAAAACGCCAGTTCGACAAGCATCTCAAGCATCTTTCCGAAGAAGCCCTTGCCAGTGATGAAGGTGATGTGGATGAAGAGTTTCAGGAGGGAATCGAAGCCGAGGAAACAAACGCGGCTGACGAATCCTGAG
>Ga0181573_10003657_pt1 | contig 13450 bp, 10 predicted proteins | sample 101ome_25_FD_148643 | JGI IMG/M metagenome (GOLD analysis project Ga0181573, IMG submission 148643) | Coastal salt marsh microbial communities from the Groves Creek Marsh, Skidaway Island, Georgia - 101409BT metaG (spades assembly) | ecosystem: Environmental > Aquatic > Marine > Intertidal zone...
ACGGGGGGTCGGGCGGGGGGGGGGGACGACGACGACGAAGACGCGCGAGCCGCCGCGCGCCTGATGGTCGTCGAGACCTGGGCAGCGACGGCCCGGAGACGGGCGAGGGGGGCGGCGGGGGGGGCGGCGGCGGCGCCCGCGGCGGCGGCGCCGCAGGGCCGACGCGGCACCCCCGCGGCGGCGGCGGCGGCCTCGTCCTTGAGGCTGCCGGGCCCCGGCCCCGCGGCTCCGCCGCCTGGGTCGTCGTCCCAGTCGCCCGGGTCGGCCCCGCCGCCGTCGAGGGCGCGGCGGCAGAGGCTGGCGACGCGGGTGAGAAGCCTGTCGAGGGGGGGGGGTGGGGGGGAGGTAGATCACGGGAGGGTCGGGAGAGACCCGGGTGGGGAGCCGCTCCGGCGGGCAGCCCCGCGGCCCCGCGCGCCGCCGCGGCGCCGCCCGCCTCCCCTCGTCCTCGTGCTCGACGGCGAGCCCCCGGGTGACGTTGGGCGCGCGCCGCTCGAGCCAGGGGTGGGTCCATCGCTCCTCGGCCTCAGAGTGGGCCCGGTAGACGGCGGCGACGAAGCGATAGGCTGTTTCGAGCTCGGCCAAGGCGGCCCGCGCAGTGGGGCCGAGGGGCGCAGGGGGGAAGGACGCGGCGGTGGGGAGCGAGAGGAGGAGGGCGTCGAGGCGTGTCATCTCGGCGCGGACGCGGTTGGCCAGGTGGGCGTAGAGAAAGTCAATAGGGGGTGGTGCGGATGGGGGCGGGGCTGGGGGAACCACGGCCGGGGTCCCCGCGTCGCTGGCGCCGGGATGGTCGCCGGGGCGTTTTCTGCGGGTTTTTTGCATCTTTGCACCTCCCCCGAGATGAACGGGTGCCGCGACGCCGCGAAGCCGCGACTTTCTCGACGGAGGCCGGGCGCCCGCTCTGCTTTGCCTCGAGTTCCGCTCTGGACCGGCGACGGAACCTTGGCCTCCTCCGGCACTTTGTCGCAGCGTCGACGATAGAGAGGGGCAAAAATCAATCATCTTCGTCTCCAACTAGGCCCCGACTGAGCCATACTCACTCCTAGACTTCGGAAGAACCGCGTACCCCGCCGCTCGTGGCTCTCGCCGTCGGATCCCGAATGCAGTCGACCGCGGCCCGCTACGGTCCCGCGAGGCATCCGACTCGCACCACTGCATATCGCGCCGTCCGCGCTCGGGCCGGCCCCCTCGACTTTCTGCTGAAACCGCTGCTCGCTGTGGTGCCCGCGCCCCCGCCCCCAGCTTCGGCCCCCCTCGATGCCCTCGGCACCCCGCCCGACGCCGCCGGTGCCCTCGCCCGCGCCCGCCCGCTCGTCCTACCGCCCCTCTCGATCTCGCCCGACGGCATCAACCAGGCCGGCACGGCGAGTCCGTCCGTCCCGACTCCGCCTCCGTTCCCACCGCGCTAGCCACCGGTGACCCGTCTCTTCGTTCATTCTCCCCCCCCCCCCCCCCCCCCCCCCCCCCCCCCCCCCCCCCCCCCCCCCACCCCCGCTACCGCAGGCCCTCCTTGACGTCGTCGCCGCCGCCGGCTCGGGCCTGGCCACCTCCCCCGCCGCCCGCCGCATCCGCGTCCTCGCCCTCGGCCGCTCCCTCGGATGACCCCTGTGCTGGGAGCTGGCCGTCCAGCTCCGCCGGGACGTGCTCCCGGCCTTGAGGGACATGGAAGAGAGGTCTACGATGGACGGGTCTGCGAGAGAGTGTTCCGTCGGCGGCCTTCTCGTCAGCCTCGGCACCCCGCTCCGCGCCGATCGGTTCTGCGCCGAACTCGACTTCCCTCCTTCGTCTCTCTTCGTCGACCCGGAGGCGGCGTCCCACGCCGCTCTCGGGCTTCGCAAGGGAGTTGTGGAGACGTTCGCCTCTCCTGCTACTCCCTTGGGGTTCCTCCGGCGGGTCCGGTTCGATGCGGGCCTGGGGGGGTGGTCGGGGGTGCCGGCGAAGGGGGCGCCCGTGGCCTCGTCCAAGGCGTCGGCCCTGGCGTCGCCCGCGGCGTCGTCCGACGCCGCCGCGCGCGCGTCGTCGGACGCCGAGGAGCAGCTCGCACGGGCGCGGGCCGCGCTGCCGAGGGCGCGGGAGGGGACGACGTCTGGCGGCGGCGTCGGCGGCGGCACATCCGCAGCCGACCCGGTCGCGGTGGACCAGGGCGGGTCCGTCCTCGAGGCCGTGCTCCCCAAGTGGGTCGAGGCCCAGAAACGCGACGGGGTGTGGCGCCCCCCCCGGGACGACCAGGCCTTCAACCAGGGCGGGCTCTTCGTCCTCGTCAGCGACGACGGGGGCAACGAGTGGAGAACGGCGTTCGCCCATGCCGACCCGGCCACGGGGGCGCACGCCGACCTGTCGGCCGTGGTGGCCCTGTGCGGGCGGCTGGCGCGGGGGGAGGAGTGAGGACGAGTACACCGGGGGTTTCGCGCGGGGCTCGTCGGGGGCGGGCGGCAGCGCAGAGGGGACTAGGAGGGGGGGGGCGCAGGGCGGCGCACGACGGAGACCGACGCGACGGGCCGCGGAACCAAACGCCCGCGAGGCGATCCCGCGACCCTGATCATGGCTCCGGCGTGGCGCGGCCCTGGCCCCGCCGGGCGTTGGAAAAAAGATACGATCGACTTTGACCCGTGCTGCACCTCGGCCGAGGCGCCACCGCCCCCACCAGTCCACCACGCGCGCCGCCTGCAGGGACGCCCGGAAGGTCAGCGGGCCCTCTTACGCTGATCCGCTCGGGCGAGAGAGTCCTTGCGGACCGGGAAGGAGCGGCGCGGGCAGTCTGCGATAGATCGTCTGGTCCGCGAATCGAGGAGACGGAGGGGGGCTCGTCGCGCCGTCTTTCCCACCTTCTCCGCTCCCACCCCCCCTCACTGCCCCCCGTCGTCCTCGACCAGCTCCCGATAGGTCTCCGCAAGACTGGTGCGGAAGCTCGCCTTCCACTCGTTGAACGACGCGATCAGCGCCTGCAGGGCACCTCTGACGTCCATCCGCTCGGCCGCGCCCGGCGGCCCCAGGCCCGCGGCGACCTCCCGGATGAAGAGGAGGTCGTCCTCCATGGTGCCGTGCTTGGCCTGCAGGCGGGCGCCGGCCTTGTCCAGGCCCTCCGGTCGCAACAGACCCTTTTTGACGTCGGTGAGGAAGTCGATGGCGGTGGAGAAGTTCTCGAGGAGGTCCTGGGAGGGGTTGGGGTCGGGGGGGTGGGGGGTCGGGGGGAGAGACGAGGGGAGAGACGGCGACAGAGAGAGGGAGTCCCCTCGTGCCCCTGACTCCTCTCGCCTGCTCGTTTTCCTGAAAAACATCGATCGCCTTGACGCGTTCGCTCCGCTCAGCCGCCAGCCGCGCCCGCAGATCGCCTGCCTCCGCTCTGCTGGCCTCGAGCTTGAGCCGAAGGGTCATCACCTCCGCTCTCGCGTCGTCCCGCTCTCGGCGCAACTCCCGCGTGGCCTCCTTGACGTCGTCCGGGTGGACCATGACCACGGCATCGTCCATGGCGCCGCCCGCAAGAGCAGCCTCGGCCGATGCCAGGGCGGCGGCGCCGGACACCTCGCGCTGGCTGCCTCCGCCGCGGCGGGGCGCCGCCGACGCGTTGTCCTCGGCGTCTTCGTCCACGAGGAGGATCCCGTCGGCGTCGTAGCGTTCTCCCGTGCCGGCCTGCGCGGCGTCTCCGGCCTTGAGCGACGCGAGCGTCGAAGCCACTCGGTCGACGGATGGCTCGTCTCCAGAGGCGACAGGAGGGGCGGCCGCGGCCGCCCTAGCCTCCTTCTTGTGCTTGGAGAGGTTGAAGAGAGACTTTTTGGGTTCCCCGGCAGCCGACATGGCGACCAAGTCGTCCAGCCGCTGCGCTCTTGCACCCTCGACTTCGGTCACGTCCCAGGGCGGGGGTCCTGCCGGCGGCCTCCGGGCTGCTCCCGGGGTCGAGCCCGACCGACCTCGCGAGTCGGCACTGCAGAGAGAGGCGGGAAGGAGAACAGGGGTGGGATCCGAGGGGAGAGTCCGGCCGGGGGGGCGAAGGTGCAGGCGCGACACCAGGGCGACGGAGGCGGTGGGCTCTGCCAGGAGGGAGGGGAAGGCTCCGCCTCGGCCTCGACGGGAGGAGGGGGTCTACGGTGGGCACGATGACGGCAGAGGCCTCGGCGGCAGCCTCGGCAGCGGAAGCGACAGCGGCCGCGTCGGCGCCCCCATGGCCGCCACGGCCTCGTGCGCGAGGGGGAAGCGGCCCCACTGCGACGCAGCCGCGTTGACCCCGGTGACGTCGCCGGCGGGCGCTCGGGCTTGCGAATCGGATCACTCCACGCTGCTCCCCGCGCGGAGACGAGCGGACGGCCAGCACCGCCATTCGGTATGGCGGCGCAGGAGGGGGCCAAGGGCGAGGGGCGACGCCCTCCCAGCGAATTGGACCGGAGGTTGACGCCACCGGCGCCAGGACAGCTAGCAAAACAGGATAACTTCGACATCGAGCGGCACGGAGAGTCCGGTTGCCCCCTCGCGAAGTGGGTGAGAGGCAGGCGCGTCGTTCAGCTTCGCCGCCGTCGCTAGCAGCACGCGTTTTAAGAGGCTTTTGAGTCAAGCCGCGGCCGTATCACGCATCAAAACATAATTCTTTCCGCGAGGGTGGGGCGGAGTGGGCGCGAGGGGACCATTTTCTGCGCGCAGCGAACCGCTTCGACCAGACAAGGCAGAACGCGATGGGCTTCCCCATTTCACGGGCGCCTGACGGGGATCTTTTCTCACCTAGGGGCCGCTTCGCGTCCTCACGCGCAGGTGGCCGCAGCGCGGCGGGGGGGCGGCGGCCACCAACCTCGACGTGACTCCCGAAGCGCTCGCTTTTCAACGGCCGCCCACCACGTCTAGGTCGCCCTTATTGCCTGCCCCTCCCTCTTCAGCTCAAGGCGACCTTCTACACTTGCGCTCGAAGTCCGCTCCCGACCCGAGGTCCACAGGCGGGTCTAATCCGGGCCCCGCTGCCGCCGCCGCCGGAGTGGCCGGCGCTCGCAGCGACGCTGACCGCCGTTGGCCACCGCGCGGCGTCGTGCGACGCCCACTGGCGCTCTGGTAATAAAAAACTCGCGTGACACGCTATGAGACGCTCTATTCCCCCTTTCCGCCTCTCAGCTCTCGACGACTCTCTGCGACTGCGGACCGAGGCCCTTGCCCGTCGTTGGGGTCCGCCGAGAGGTCGATGTCGGCCCCTCCCCGGACGCGCCTGCTGCGGCGCCAGCCGGACGTGGCCAATGACCAGCTGTGGAGCGTGGCGTGGGGATCCCCCAGCCCCGGCCCCCGATCGGGCGACCCCGCCCGGCCCGATCTCGAGGACGAGGGAGACCGGGACGCTGGGGCAACCCCCTCCGTCCTCCGCCGCGGCGCCGGCCGCGTCGTCTGCGGGAGCGCCGACGAGACCGTCAGTTTCCATGGAGTCGGGTGGGCCGACGGCGCGCCGGGCGCCGCCCAGGCCCTGCGCTGTGCGGTCGTCCCGCTGAGCCGCGCCCCGGGCCACGCCCTCGGGGCCGTGTCGGTCGACGCCTGCTCTGCGGGTGCCGATCTCGGGTGGCCCGCGGAGCAGGACGGCGTCGCCGGCGCCGTCTGGCCGAGGGACGGGGACGACGCGGCGCCGGGCCCGGCCCACACCGGAGCCGACGTCGTCGTGACGGCGTCGATGGACGCGACGCTGCGGGCCTTTGCCGCCTGCCCGCGGACGGGCGTCGTACGCGAGCTGGGGGCTCTACCCTTGGCCCCGATGCGCCTGTGGGAGACGCGCCTCTGCCCCGGCGGATACCGTGCGGTGGCGGCAGGGGGCGCAGGAGGAGACTTGATCGGGGTGTCCCTGCCCACGGCGTCGGCAGAGGCGCTGCGGGAGGCGTGGCGGGTCGACTGCTGTGCGGCAGGGGCGCCGCGGGGCGACCAGGCGGGGGCGCCGGACCCCTCTGGACTGCTAGGCGACGGTGGAACGGGAGGAGGCCTCATGGCCCCCCCCGCGGGCGAGCCCCGCTTCGCCGTCGCCGTCGCCGTGAGCCCGGACGGCGCCCGCGCCGCCGTGGGACTCCGGTGCGGGCAAATCGCTGTGGTGGACCTTGCCGCCGACGGCGGACCCCGCCTCCTCCGCCGGACGCCTTGCCACGCCCGGCCCATCCGCAGTCTCTGCTTCACCGCCGACTCGCGGTACCTCCTCAGCGGATCCGACGATCGCTACGTGCACATGAGCGACGCCGACAGCGGCAGGGTCGTCGAGGCCTTTTCGGGGCACCAGGGGTGGGTCCTCGGGGTCGACACTCCGGGGTCGTCCGCGGCCGCGGTGGCCGCAGCGGGGGGCGCTGGCGGTGGGGGCTGGGGGGAGTGGGCAGCGAGCGGGGGGGCTGACGGGCGCGTGAGGATTTGGGACGTGGGGCGGAGGGCGCGGGAGCCTGTGGCGACGCTAGGCGACCACGGGGGGCACGTCTGGGGGTGCCGGTGGGCGCCGGGGGGGGATGCGGTGGCGTCGGTGGCCGACGACGGTGGGATCTGCGTGCACGGGGTCAGCGCCGAGTGAGCGAGCGGGAGGGGCGCGTTCTAAAGCGCTCGTCTTGGTTCCCGTCGGCTGACGTCGCCCACTGTTGGCCTCCCGTCGCGCGAGGGCGGTTTCGAGCGAGGGGGAGAGCGAACTGCGTCCTCCTTCCCGCCACTCCCCGCCCCGTCACACGCTCCCCGCCCTTTCGGCGCCGACAGGGGGCTCTCGTCGAGCCGGGGGAGAGACAGCAGAGCCGGCCCGCTGCTGCCATCCGCGCCATCGCCGTAGGCCTCTACCCCCGGGCCGTCGGCGGGACCTAATGCCCTCAAAATCCATAAAAGGCAACTGGGCACGGAAGCTGGTCGCTCTCCGCAAGACAAAGATTGAGCAGGTGAGGAAACGAGTGGCGGTTGACCCCTCGAGAGGGGCCGAGAGCTTCGTCGCCGCGTCGGCCGCCGGCCAGCCAGGCCGCGACCCCTCGCTGCGCTCGATACGTTTGCTTCGGCGCGTCGCTCTCGCCCTCCGAGATCAAAGAGCTCGATATCGCTGTTCGGCTGGAACGAAGAGCGCAAAATAATGGCAAAAGTCGACGAAGCCCCCAAGGTTGCTGTCCCCGAGGCCGCAGCGGCCAACGGACCCGCCCCAACCCCCCCCCCAACCCCCCCTTCCGGGTGCGACCACCGCAGGATCCGACGGTCCAGAACGCCGCCGCCGCCGTGGCCGCGGCCCTCGCCCGTGACCAGGCAAGCGCCGCCATCGGACGACCCGGCGGCCGCCCATCGGAGGACCCCCTTTTCGGCACCGACACGTCGCGATTCAAGCGGGGAGGGCACGGCAACCACGACCCCGAGGCCAAGGGCGAGGACGCCCTGATGGCCGACGAGGCCGAGACGGGTCGGGTCCGCGCGACGGGCCTCGTCGTCGGGGTCGTCCCGGCGCGCGTCGGGGCGGGCGGCAAGGGCCGGCGGCTGGGGGTCGGAGAGGCAGCGCAGGTCGCCCTCGGGCCGGATGCCGAAGCGGCGCTCGACGCCCAAGGCCTCTCTTACGCGTCGCGCGTTGGCCTGTGCCAGAATCCCGCGCGTCGGCGGGGCGGAACGAGGAACCTCCCAAAGGGGGTACGGGTCGGGCGGGGCAAGCGGGCCGGAAAGCTGTCGACTGCGGAGCGGGCGAGGGTGGGGCAGGCGCCGTCAAGCACGAGCGCTGGCGTGGGCGGGTCTGGGGGGAGGCGGCCCGCGGGCGTGAGCAAGGGGAGACGGGGGCGCAAGCGGTGAGGGAAAGGAGGCTGGCCGAAGACGACGAATAACCCGCGCGACGTCAGCGGCGGTGGCGCCGGCCGAGGACCTCGTGTGTTCTGTCTATGTCTCTCTGTCGCTGTATCTCTGGTTCTCTCTCTGTCTCTCTCTACGCTTTTTCTCCGGCCTAGCTCACACCTCGGCCCTCCTTCCCCCCGTCCCTCCCCCACCTCCACCCCCGCCCCCCCCAGCCCCCTCCGAGGACCCGTCGTCCCGCATCAAGAGGACGACCGCCTCGGCCGAGATGGCCCTCTGCTCCCCCACGGCGTCGACCTTCTCGTGGGTCTTGGCCTTTAGGTTGACGCAAGAGGGATGGCACTCGAGCAACGCGCACAGGTTGTTCCGGATCGTCTCCTTGTGGGGGCTCAGCTTGGGCCGCTCAGCCACGACTGTGCAGTCGATGTTGGCCACACGGTACCCGCGCTCCTTGCAGAGATCGAGCGCGGCTGCGACGAAGACGTCAGAGCTCTGGCCCTTCCACCGCGGATCTGTGTCCGGGAACTGCTGCCCGATGTCGGGGAGGCAGAGGGCGCCCAGAAGGGCGTCGGTGACGGTGTGCAGGAGGACATCGCCGTCGCTGTGGGCGACGCACCCTCTCGTGTGCTCGAGCTTGACGCCACCTATCCAGAGCTCGTAAGGTTTGCCCGTATCCGGATTGTTCCCTTCCTCGAGGCGGTGAAGGTCCCACCCGTGGCCGACGCGGTAGGGGAGAACGGGGGGGGCGGAGGGGACGCCGGCTCGCGCGAGGACTGCGGCGCGGCGACGGGGCGCAGTCGAGGGCGAGGCCTGGGGGAACGCGGGGAAAGGGGGGTCGTCCGAGGGCAGAGTCGCGGTGGAAAAGAGCGCAGCGCAAATCGCTCGAATCACAGGACTCGCCCGCAGCGCGGAAGAGCTGGCGCGGAGGGACGACATCACCGGCCGGCGGGTCAGGGAGGGGCCAACAAGGGGGTCCCGCGGGGGTTTCGATCGCCGAGGATGGGTCGGCCGGCGGATCTGTCGCGCTGCGCGGGAAGAGGCGGGGGAGATGCATGAGTTTATCCGTTTCAGCGCCGTCCTCGGGGGCTCTCTCTGCAAGGCAAGGGCAGGATGGTCGACGCTGGAAGGCCCGCCCCGCCCCCGTCGATCTGCCTCTACACCCCCCAACTAAATTGAAGATGGCCACCGCGTCTCGCATGAACCTCACGGCCGGCGTTCGCGCCACGGCCGCGAAGGCGAGAGGCTGAGCGCGTTCCCGTCGTCATTCTGTGCCAAACAGTCAGCCGCCCACGCCGGCTCTTTCGAAGCGCGCGTGCGGTTCGCCTTTAGTGTGATGCAATCATTCTTTCTTTTTTAATCGCGGAGTTCCGTATTACTCTCACTTAGATGCGCACACGCAACGTTTAGGGGCCGACGATGCCTGGATCACGCCCTTGGGCTCTCTGACGTTTTTCGCCTTTTCTCGGAGTCTCCGCCTGTCGAGGTAGCCTCCGTAGCTTCATGGTGCCAATCGAGTCGCTCTGTTCTGCTTTCCGCCCCGTCCCCTCCGTCATACGCGATCTTGGGCCCCGCCTGCGTCGCCCGAGCGCCGAGGGCCTCTCAATGCCACTGAACCGCTCGCCATCGCTCAACCTCGCCTCCCCCCTCCAACCTTCCCCCTCCGCAGCCCCAGGGCTTCGTCGGCTTCCGCGCCGCCGCTCCCGCGCAGCCTAAGTTCGTCAAGGCCGCGCTCGAGGTGACGGTCGCCCGCACTGGCCGCGCTTCCGTTGTCGTGGAGGCCGTCAAGAAGTCCGTCGGGGACCTCTCGGCCGCCGACCTCAAGGGGAAGCGCGTCTTCGTCCGCGCCGACCTCAACGTCCCCCTCGCCGACGGCAAGATCACCGACGACACTCGCATCCGCGCCGCCATCCCCACGGTCAAGTACCTGGTCGACAACGGGGCCAAGGTCCTCCTCACGAGCCACCTCGGCCGGCCCAAGTCCGGCCCCGAGGACAAGTTCCGGCTCGCCCCCGTCGTCAACCGCATCAAGGAGCTCGTCTCCTGCGACGTCGGCTACGCCCTCGACTGCATCGGCGACGACGTCCCGGGGACGGTGGCGGCGATGAAGGAAGGGTCTATCCTGGTGCTCGACAATGTCCGCTTCTACAAGGAGGAGGAGAAGAACGACGCAGCCTTTGCCGGCAAGCTCGCTGCCAACGCCGACCTCTACGTCAACGACGCCTTCGGCACGGCGCACCGCGCGCACGCCTCGACCGAGGGTGTCACCAAGTACCTCTCTCCTTCCGTCGCGGGCGAGTCGGGGGGGCGGGAGACTGTCGGGGGGCAGGTGGGAAGGCTTTCCTCATTTCTGTCCCATTGTGCGTGCGCCCTCCCTCTCCCACCCTCCCACCCCCGTGTTCTCCCCCCTCGACCCGCAGGCTTCCTCCTGCAGAAGGAGCTCGACTACCTCGACGGGGCCGTCTCCAACCCCAAGCGCCCCTTCTGCGCCATTGTCGGGGGCAGCAAAGTCTCGTCCAAGATTGGCGTCATCGAGACGCTCCTTGGCAAGTGCGACAAGCTCGTCATCGGCGGTGGCATGGTCTTCACCTTCCTCGCCGCCCGCGGCCTCGGCGTCGGCTCTTCCCTCGTCGAGGAGGACAAGATCGAGCTCGCCCGCGAGCTCGAGGCCAAGGCCAAGGCCAAGGGCGTCGAGCTCCTCCTGCCCACTGACGTCGTCGTCGCCGACAAGTTCGCCGCCGACGCCAACACCCAGGTCGTCAGCGTCGACGCCATCCCCGAGGGTTGGATGGGCCTCGACATCGGCCCCGACTCGATCGAGCTCTTCAAGTCCAAGCTCAGCGAGTGCAAGTGCGTCATCTGGAACGGGCCCATGGGCGTGTTCGAGATGGAGGCCTTTGCCAAGGGCACCTTCGCGATCGCCAACATGCTCGCCGACACGGCCGACGACGTCGTGACCATCATCGGCGGCGGCGACTCCGTGGCCGCCGTCGAGCTCGCGGGCGTGGCTGAGAAGATGTCTCACATCTCCACCGGTGGGGGCGCCTCCCTTGAGCTCCTCGAGGGCAAGGTTCTTCCCGGCGTTGCTGCCCTCGATGAGGCGTGAGGAACGACAAAGCGGTGGACAACGAGGCAGGACGTGGGCGGGAGTGCGCCGGGGGGTCGCCTGCCGCCGCTTGAAACGACCGGTCTCGAGAAAAGTCCCCGGCACCGACAGCGGGAGGCGGCGGCGCCTGCGGCGGCAGCGTGACCTTCAGTGGCACCTGATTCGACCTCGTCTCCGAGTCGGCCTCTTGGCAGGAGGGTACAGCGCCCCCAACGACGACTTTGACGACACAGTGACCCGAGAAGATTCGACAGGACTCGATGAGGGCACTCGTCGCCCCCCCGGCGTCCTCGAGGGCGCCGCCCAGCCTCGGCGGCGGCCGGCCGACAGCGGTTTCAGCGGCCGCGCTGCCCCGCCGGCGCCGCCAGAGGTCCGTCCCTCCTCGGGCCCTCTCCTCAAGTGACGAAAATAACGATGGTCAGCAGGCGCTGCCTCCGACCTCGCCGTTTGGTTCGCGTCTCCCGCCTCGCTGGCCCGACGAACCGTCGGACGGCCCCGCCTCGGGCGCGAGCGGGGTGTCCACAGAGCTGTCCGACTGGCCCACTCGCGTCTCCCTTCCCGCGGCCGCCGTGCTCGCTTGCTGCAACCTCGACCGTGTCTGCATGTCGGTCGCTCTCGTGCCTCTCGCCCCGGCTCTGGGGTGGGCGCCCTCCGACGTGGGAGCCATCCAGGCGAGCAGGGATGAATGGGGTGGGGCGGGGGGGGCATGGACGCGGTTGCGATGGTCTTCCTCTCTCTGAGCTTCTGGGGCCTCTGAGATTCGAGTTGGCGTGGGGCTTGGCTTCCTAGCCAGAGCATCCATGTGTCATACCTTCGCTGTCGCCGGATCGTGCGGGCCATGCGGACCCGAGGCGTGCGACGACGACCGCTCACCCGGCGTGCGACGGCGACGAGCCGATGAGCCGACGTCACGGTGCAGCGGCTGACAGTAGAGGGCAAGGGAGCTGGGCAGCACCCGCCTCACTTTGCCGCTCCATGACCTCGGGATTCGGTTGAGCGGCGCTGAACGACACACCGCCAAACGACCGCCTGCTCTCCGATACTCCACACTCTCGCTCTCTGGCCCCCTTGCAGAGCGCCTTTTTATGGGGATACGCTTCGACTCAGCTGCTCGGAGGTCGGTTAGCCGACAGCCTTGGACCCCGCCGCGTTGTCGCCGCCGGAGTTGTCTTCTTCACTCTCGCCTCCTTCGCCCTGCCCCTCTGTTTGCCTGCGGCAGCCGCGGCAGCCGCGTCGGCGGCTGCTGGAACCGCGGCTCCCGCGTCCTCCTTCCCATACGCCTCAGCTGCGGCGCGCCTGGCAGCAGGGGCGGCCACATGGCCCCTTGCAGGGGCGTTGGCGTGCCGCTTTTTTGTCGGCACCGGTGAGGGCGTGTGTTTACCGGCGGTCTCGGCACTCGTGGCGACCCGCGCCCCTCGGGCCAGGCGCAGCTCCGCCCTTGGCCTCGCCTTCTCAGGTTTTCACGCTGGAAACCTGCTGGGGCTCCTTGCGACACCCGCCCTGGCGGCCGCTCTGGTGTCTCGTATGAATCTTATGTCCGGGTGGCGGTGGGTGTCCTTTGCCTGGGCTCTGTCGGCGATCCCCGCTCTGCTCCTCTGGCTGCGCCTCGTGCCCGAGGAGAGGGGAGGACGCGGAGAGCGCCGGGGGGGGGGAGAGAAGGAAAGCAATGGCGCGGCCACTCCAGGCCGGTCCGACGCCGCCCCGTGCGTGGCGGCCCTTCTGTCATGCCCCCCTGTGCGGGCCATCGTGGCCGCCAACATCGTGAATCACTGGGGCTACTTCACCCTGCTTCATTGGATGCCACTCTTCTTCCGGGAAGGCCTCGGCGTCTCACTGCAGGGGAGCGCGGCGCTGTCTTGCCTGCCCTGGGCCGCGATGGCTGCTGGGTCGGCGGCATCAGGGGCCCTCGCCGACGCGTTGCTGGAGCCCGTCGCACGCGGTGGACGCTTCGGGTGGAGCCGGACGCGGGTGCGGCGCACGCTCCAGGGCGTCGCCTTTGCGGGTCCTGCTTTACTAGTTTCGGCGGTGGCACTCGTCGCCGCCCGCGTCGGACCCGGGACGTCGGCCTCCGCCTCCGCCTCCCTCCCGGCCGTCTGGTGGGCCTCCCCCGGGGCCGCCACCGCCCTTCTTGTCACTTGCCTTGCCCTCCAAAGCCTCGGCCAGGCCGGATTCGTCGCAAACATGGGGGACGTGGCCCCCCGGGATGCAGGAGCTCTGTTTGGCCTCGCCAACACTTTCGGCTCAGCGTCAGGAGGGCTCTCCGCTGTGGCGGCCGGGCGGCTCCTCGAGCTGGGGCTGGGCTTCTGGCCTGTCTTTGCCGCCGCCGCTATGGTTTACGCCTCGGGTTGCGTTCTATACCTCGGCTTTGCCAGTGGAGAGCGGCACTTTTGAGGAGGTTGAGGGGAAAGGAGACGGTGACCGCACTCACAAGATGTCTTTCTAACAAACCGCAGAGAACAGAGAGTCTTACCCAGCCCAGCGCCTCGACACGTCTTCAGGGGCCGCCAACAAGGGCGACCGCCGTTGGGGCAGCGCCGCGGCTGCGCCCCCGTGAGCCACCGCCCCGCCGCCCGCCCGACCGGGCCCGTGTTGCCCGCCCCCCGCCCGCCCCACCTCCCC